>Ga0137390_10003415_pt1 | contig 12954 bp, 7 predicted proteins | sample 15con2h24AmetaG_FD_104937 | JGI IMG/M metagenome (GOLD analysis project Ga0137390, IMG submission 104937) | Vadose zone soil microbial communities from Angelo Coast Range Reserve, California, USA - 15con2h2.4A metaG | ecosystem: Environmental > Terrestrial > Soil > Vadose zone > Saprolite... | reverse complement strand
GTCGGCGCCGTCTTCCCGACTCTTTCGGTTGTCGTGCAGAGTGCCTTCCCCTACCGCATGCTGGGCACCGCCAACGCGGCCCGCCAGTTCTTCAACAACCTGGGCGCCGTGATGGGCGTCCCGGTCATGGCGACAATCGTCATCGAGACGTTGAAGAACGAGCTGCCCAGGCACCTGCCCGCTGGGAGCGGCTCCCAGCTGGCGAAAGCGGCGACGTCGGGCGCCCAGGGACTGATTGCCGGCCAGAACACCGGATTGACGGAGGCATTCGGAAACCTCCCGCCCGCGCTCGCGCACCAGGTGCTGACCGCGGTCCGGGTGAGCCTGTCGACCGGCATCGAACGGGCGTTCATCCTGGGGACCGTACTGATGGCCTTGGGATTGCTGACGACCTTCTTTCTTCCGGAAATTCCCCTCAGAGGAACGATCCAGGACCACCCGACCGGCTGACTCTCTCCCTCGCCCTCTCGGAGGGCTTTTGATTTCTCCCTCCCCCTCCGGGGGAGGGCAGGGTGAGTTACCCGCGCACCCGCGCCCAGGTACCGTCGCGGGCGCTCCGAGCGACCGCCTCGCAGACGAGCATCGACTCGTGGCCGTCGGCGAACGTCGGATAGTCGGGCTCGGCCGGGCCGTCGCCGGCCACCGCGCGGTAGACCGCTCGATAGAGCGCCTTGAATGTGTCCGCGAAGCCTTCGTTATGTCCGGCGGGTAAGCTGGCCGCGTCGCGCCCTTCCGCGTTGAGCAAGGCCGGGTCGCGCGGGAGGAGCTCGTTTGGCTTTCCGCGATGGCCGATCCACAGATCGTCGGGACGCTCGGAGTTCCAGGCGACGGCGGAGGTGGATCCATCGATTTCGAACTCGAGGGTGTTCTTGCGCCCCGCGCTTATCTGAGAAATCGTCAGGTTGCCGAGCGCCCCGTTTTCGTACCGGAGCAAGATGGTCGCACAATCCTCGGTGGTGATCGTGCGGGCAGTCGTCGGGCCCGACGGCTCACTGGAGAAGGTTTCAACCGGTCCGACTGGTTGCTGTCGAACCGAAATGAAGGTCTTCAAGTCGGCCATCACGGAGACGATCCGCTGCCCGGTGATGTGGCTTGTGAGGTCCATCCAATGCGAGCCGATGTCGGCAACGGCTCGCAGGTTCCCGCCCAGCTCGGGCTCGAGGCGCCAGTTCCAGTCGGTGTCGAGGAGGAGCCAGTCCTGAAGGTAATGACCCGAAAGGAGCCGCACATCGCCGAGCCCACCTTCGCGCACGAGCTGATGCAGGTGGCGGCAGATCGGGTAGAAGCGGATGTTGAAGTTGACGGCGTGCACGAGCCCGCTCGCTTGCGCGAGCCGGACGAGCTCGCCCGTTTCCGCTGACGTCATGGCGAGCGGCTTCTCGCAGACGACATGCTTGCCGGCAGCCAGCGCCGCCTTGGCCTGCGGGTAATGCAGGTGATTCGGCGAGGTGACGTGGACGACATCGACCCGCGGGTCGGCCAGCATCGCCTCGAAGCTCTCGTACGCGGGCGGCAGACCGAGCGCGGCAGCGCGTTCCGCGGCCCGGGCATGGCTGGATCCGACCACCCCATACACCTGCACGCCGAGCCGGCGCAGGGCCTCGACGTGAACCACCCCAATGAAACCTGTCCCGACAACAGCGGCGCCGATGCCGTTGATCTGCAGTGAAAGTTTGCCCCGCCCCAACCGATCTACGCCGTTCGGCCGGCCGTGACCGCCTCCGTGCAGGTTTCCATCTTCTGGTTACCCCCGTTCATTCCGGGGGATGTCCATTGGCACGAATTGCTTTGGGACTTGAGCGTGCCGGATAAATTGAGTATGAGCGATCCGATGGCCCTCCTCCTCGGGCCGGATCTAGAACGGACCACGGAGCTCCGGTCTGTCGATCGATCCCCTTGCCGCCGCTGACCTCCACCGGCAGCAGACCGTATGGCTCTGCCGGCTCCGTTGGGGTCGCGCCCGAAGCCAAGGCAGCATTGCGGAATCGACCACGGATCGTCGATTTGTCGCACCGTGCTACGATTGTCGCGCGATGTAGGTGATGTCGATCAACCCCCCGGGAATCGCCGCCGACACGGCCGCGAGTCACGGAGGCCCACGCCGTTCAGTTCATGAACGGATCGGCCGAGATGGGGAAGTTCTCCAGATCCTGCGGCCGCCTCGTCACACCGGGTAGGGCCCGGAAGGCGAGGGGGGTCTCCGCCGGCTTCGTCGGCCCGGCGTCCCCCAAGAAAGTTTGGGGTTCGCGCGCCCTCAAAGCGCGAGGAGTTCGGCCATGCGAGAAATCGCAACTACCGTTCAACTCGACGACGAGGTCTCTTACGAAGGTACCGCCCTCTTGTCGCCGCCAGATGTCGCAAAGCGCGCCGCGATCGACCGGCTTGCAGACGCCCTGGTCGAGCGGAACTTCACTGCGGCGGCCGCCAGCCTGATCGCCTCAGCGGTCACCGATCCATCGGAGGCCCGCCGGCGCCTCCAGGTGCCGTCGGTGATGCGGGTCCCCGAGGCGACCATCGAGTACATCAACGTGAGCGTGTGGGCGCCGGCGATCAGCACGTACCCTGCCAACTTCCGGGAGGCTGCAAGCCACGTCTACCCCATCACCGGCCAGGTGATGCGGCACCGCCCGTTGCCAGCGCCCCGGCCGGGAGTGGGGCCGAGTCTGAAACTCACGGTCGACAACCGCGATCAACTCATCGCCAGCCTCAATCAGTCGGAGGCGTTTCTCCTCGAGCACAACGACTACCGCGACTCGATCGGCCTGCAGGGCGTCCTCATGCCGGTGATCGTGGCCGTCACCGAGATCGAACACGCAGATGGGACCCCACCGACATCGCTGGCTAGCAGCGTCGACGGCAGCTCACGCGTCGCGTCCTCGCACGAGTTGCTCGCCGTCGAGCCGGTCGACATCGCGTACCTGTACCCCAGCAATGACCGGCGCTATCGGCAAACGATCGGGTCGGTACGGGCGCTGCTGAACCGGCCGCTTGACACGCTGACCGAGGCGGAAAAGGCGAAGGTTCGAGCGCTCGTCATCCCGGCGTCCATCATCGTCGGGATCAACCATGGCCCGGAGACCGACAGCGCCAGGGTAATCGGGTCGTTGGTGGGTCTGATCCACGTCGACCCCCCGCGGCAGTGGGACCCTGGGGCCACCTTGGACGCCCAAGCAGACTCGGCGCTTCAGGAACTCTCCGACCGGGAGTTGATCACCGGCGTTCAGCACGACTTCTTTGCCGGGCTGATCACCCGCGAAGAGGCGAAGCATGCCGGGCTCTCCAATGAGCTCGATGAGCGGGGCATCGCGATCCTTCGGGTCGTGAAGGACCACCTTTCGGCCGCCAAGGCCGGAATCCGACGGCTGATCTACAAGCGCCGCTACGAGTGGGGGCCGCTCGCCGACATGTGCGCCGAGCTGGCCATCCGGCCGTACCGGTCGCTGGTCAGCGCCCAGGCCGCGACGACGTCGAGGGCGGGGCTGCAGCGCATCTTCCGCAGCGACCGGTTCACCGTAACGCCGCGCTGGCGTGTGACCGGCCGGTCCCCCGAGGAGTTGCGCGACGCCGCGCTCTCCGAAGTTGATGGCGGGGAGTTCGGCGCCGACAGCGCCGAGCTGGCGCTGCTGGCGGCATACCACCTGACCCGCTACCGAGTCTTGCGCCGGCCTGACCGGCAATACCTGGGGGACATCCGCGAGCCTGACGTGATCCTCAAGAAGATGGCCACGTCGCGACACGGTGTCCTGACCCTGTACCAAGCGCTCATCGACGGTCGGAGCGGGATCGAGCCGCGCACCGTCGACGAGGCGGGCGTGCCCGTGCTCGACGCCACCAACCAAGCGGTGACGATGACCGCGAAATGGCTGCGTGGTGATCTCGTTCCAGAGCCCGGCGGCTGGCAGGATGAGGATGGAGTCACCTACGAGCCGATCACTTTCGACGAGACGCCCGAAACAGTCATGGCCAAGCACCGGGCGAACTTCGCTCGGCACCTGGACTCGCTGGAGCAGGACATCGACGCGCTCCGCGCCGTGACCGGCGAAGATGGCGGCTCTGCGGTCGATGAGCATGGCTGGCCAGCAGCCGAGGCGGACGAGCACCTCCGCCGGCTCGAACAAATCAAGGAACGACTGTACGGCTGGAAGATGCAATGGAACATCAAGAACACCGCCGAGCGCGTATCGACTGCTTCGGAGGAGGCGAACTCATGACGCCGGCTTTGCGGCGGGCGCTCGCTGGAATGCCCGGAGACCGGGCTGCGGGACCGCTGTCACAGGCGATCGAACCCTCCGGCAGCGATGGCGGCCGTCAGGTGGCTGAGGGGCGCGCGTCCGTCTACATCGCCACTGTGGCGACCGGAAACCCTCTCTACGTCGGGTCGACGCGCCGGCCGCGCTCGGCCCCGTCGCAGAGGATCGCCGAGTACCTTCGTGACACGCGCAAGGCCAGCCGCAGGGTCCAGGTGTATGTGCTGCCGCTTCGACCGGATACTCCACGGGCGGTAATGCTGGCCATCGAGGCGGATGTCGTCGCCGCCTTGCGCCCATCAATGTGCCACCGGCGCCCGAGGCCAACCCGGCGCCTGCTCGCCGAGGCGCTGGGCGCATCGGCCTCGTCTCCAGAGGTTGCGTGATGGCGACAACAGATAGGGAGCGCGTCGCGGTCTTCATCGACTACCAGAACTGCTATGGCGCGGCTCGCGAGGCGTTCCATGACCCCGGCAACGACCCGAGCCAGCTGGGAAACGTCCACCCGCGTGCGCTAGCCGAACTCCTGGCCGCAAAGGGAGGACGGCAGCGGGACTTGGTCCACGCGGCGGCCTACACCGGCTTGCCCGACCCCACGCTCGACCCCAAGACCCACCGGGCCAGGTCGAGGCAGATCGTGGCCTGGCAGGCGAAGGGCGTCCACGTGGTCAGCCGGCCGCTGCGCTACCTCCCCCGGTGGATGAACGAGAGGCCGCGGGAGAAGGGCATCGACGTCAAGCTGGGGATCGACGCGGTGATGATGGCGCTCCGGGGCGGCTACGACGTCGCGGTCGTGGCATCCTGCGACACGGACCTGGCGCCGGTCGTCGAGGCCCTGCTCGAGTTGGAGGCAACTCGCGGCGCGCCGGCGGTTGAGGTTATCGCCTGGAAGGGCCGCGAAAACCGCATCGGTGTAAGCGGCAAGACGCTGACCGAGCGCTGGATCGGTCCCAAGGACTACGCCGCCGTCAAGGACAGCACCGACTACAACATATAAGTACAGCGTTACCTGCATGGGATAGATACCGACCAGCCCATTGGGTTAGGCAGACAAAAAAAGGGCCCCGCCAGTCCGCTCTCGCGTACGGCGGGGAGCAATGTCCCTATCTTAGCCGACACGGCCGGCAGGCGGGAGCGCCGGTCAATGGCCTCGCTGAACTGTGACAGAAACGTTCTGGAAGTTCCGGGATACGGGGCGCCGGACGTACGCCGCGCGAACGGTGGCCGCCGCGTATCCTTCGTCCGTGCCTCGACAGAGCCGCAGACGCGCGATCCCGTCCCAGGAGCCGTCGTACGATCCGCTGACCCGGATAGAGCTCGGCCGGAGCGTGGTCAACGCCCTCTTGGGGCGTCCTTGCGGGCGGCTGCCGCCGGAACCGTTCGGGGGGATCGGCGTCTACGCCATTTACTACCACGGCCCGTTCGACCTGTACGGTCCGATCAGCGCCAAGGACTGCGCGACTCCCATCTATGTCGGGAAAGCCATCCCGCGCGGAGGGCGCAAGGGCTTGGCCGGCTTGGGCGCGCACGCGACGAAGGAGCTGTTTAATCGCCTGCGCGATCACGCCGACTCCATCAACGCCGCTGAGAACCTGGACCTGAAGGACTTCTCGTGCCGGTACCTCGTGGTCGATGACGTTTGGATCCCGCTCGCGGAGAATCTCCTGATCGCCCAGGCGCCACCATTGTGGAACTACGTCGTGACAGGCTTCGGAAGCCACGCTGTCGGCGGCAAGCGAGAGGAGGGCGCCCTTTCAGCTTGGGACACGATCCATCCGGGCCGGCCTGACTCCAAGAAGCTGGCGCCGGGCAAACTGACGCGCGATCAGATCCGTGGCCGGATCAGGGAATTCTTCGCGAAGGGGCCAACCGCCGCCCGCGGCGCACCGGAGACCTAAACGGCGGCCATGTGCGGGAGGCTTCCGAGACCAGCCTCCCTGCAGTGTCTTTGTCAACAAGGCCTGTGGGAAATACAGCCAGAGCTTCAATCTGCACATCGTCTCTTAGCCTCTTAAGTTCGCAGCCGTTGTTGACGGCATCGTTTGCGTGGTTTCGGGAATCGGGCTTGAAGAAAAGGGGAGGGCCGGAGGCGCCCAACCTCAAGCGACACCCGGGCAGCTGATCGGCAAAGATCTTACCGAGCGCCCACCTTGACGGCGACCAGATGCTTCAGCAGGTCAGGACTTCTTCAAGTCAGCCGTCGCGGCCCGGGAGATCCATGACGAACCCGATTAATGATGCGGTCCGCGACAGCAGGAAGATCGGCTGAGAGCTGGCTTGTAAAGACTCTCATGACTATCCAACCCCGGGCTTCCAGCAGCAGGTTTACTTCGCTGTCTCGTGCCATGTTCCGTGCGATCTTCGCGACCCACCATTCACGGCGAGACGGAAACTGCTCCTCATAGCCCTTAAGACCCCGTTCCCTCCATCCAGCGCCGTGCCAGAAGTCACCATCAACAAATACAGCAACCCTTGCTCGCGGAAACACCAAATCCGGGCATCCCACAAATCGCCTGTCGTGGATCCGAAATCTAAGTCCCTTGGCATGAAGGTACTTTCGCAGGGCAACTTCAGGCTTCGTGTTCTTGGCACGAACAGTGGCCATGATCTTGGAAGTAACCGATGGGTCACGGACACTATCTATCGAACCGCCACGAATTCTTTCCGGGTCACTCCGAGAGTACGGAGAATCACTCGCCCCAGCGCTTCCGCCAGCCTGACCGGGACGGCGTTTCCGATCTGCCTCATGCATTCCGACCGACTCCCCTCGAACCGATAGTTATCAGGAAACGTTTGGATTCGAGCGGCTTCCCTGACCGTAAGATAACGGACTGACCTGTCGTCCAGCACTATGACACCCTCCCCTCCCGGCACGCCATGCACACCTGCTTTGAGTGTCTTTGCCGGCGCATCAAGTGTCGAGCCAGTGTGCCCAGGATAGACGCGGGCACCGGGCCACTGAACATGGTTTGCCACAGGCCCATCGTCGAACAGAGGACGGGCGTCAGGGAGCCCACGAATGGCGTCTCGAACACTTCGCCACCGCTCGGTCTCTAGGCCGGCAAAGGGTAAGAGGTTCAGGTCGCCATCAAGGTCCAGGCTGCTGTCCGATTCTATACCGTGCTCCCGAGCGTAGCTCCCGACCATCAGCGCCTCCGCCAGAAGCGATGCAGAATGAGTCGATATGGGCCACGAGCAAGAAGCAGCAACATCTGCGCGAACCGCTTGGATGAAAACTCGCTCGCGTCGTTGCGGAACTCCATAGTTGGCGGCGTTTAGGGGTTTCCATTCCACGACATATCTCTCAACCGCATCGACGACTCGCTTGGTTCGACGTAGCCGATCACAGTGCTCCGTCCAATGCTCGCTGCGCCGCCGAGTTATGTAGGGAAGACTGAGCTGCAAACAGACATAGTCGAAGTAAGGTCGGAAGTCCGGTCTCACGAGACCAGGAACATTCTCGATCAACACGGCCTTGGGACCGCACAGCCTGACCGCCTCCAGAAATGCCGGAAACAGATTTCGGTCGTCAGCGCTACCTTTATGGACACCCCCTAGCGAAAACGGTTGGCACGGGACGCCTCCGGCAAGCAGGTCGATATCGGTTGGTAACGATCCGAAGTCGAATTCAGCAACATCCGTCTCAAAAACCTGGTCCTTAGTCCATCCCGCACTGATTTCGGCATTTGCGCGCAGGGTATTGCAAGCGTCTGAATCCCACTCGACGAGGGCGGTATGCCCGAATCCGGCCGCCTCGAGGCCTAACGCTAGACCTCCTGCCCCGGCGAAAAGGTCGACCGAACTAGTCATCACGGTGTAAGAAACCTAGCATGGAGATGCGACAGCTGTCTGTCATAAAGCTGCGCGCCCGGCGGGTCGACTGATCGAAGCCAAACCTGCGTGCGTTGAAAGCCCGAGGGTACCAACCGGCAATAGGTAATCGTTGTTGTCTCCAACGCGCTTCAACCCCCTCACTTGCAACCCGCCGTCGCCTTCGGTCAGAGACCCTGGATTCACCTAAGCAACCGCGACTTCAAAAAGCCAGGCGGCCCTATTGTCTGGATTCGGCGGCCATCGGTTCAAGCGGCCGTCGCTCCCAAACGTTATTCGTCACACATGCTCGCCGTTCCGTCAGGATGCGCTCGGTCCATAAGGCCAGCGGGCCAGCGCTTCAGTTGCGAGAATATCGGCGCGAGCCCGTAGTGCATCCGGATTCCAGTCAGCATATTTGGCAGCGAACTTCCTCGTCATCTTGTACTTTGAATCGTCCTGAAATATTGGCCGTTTTCCTGCGTAAGGTCCGTTGCTCACCCCGATGTTCATCGCCTGGGTTAACGGCAGGAGGTTTGCGAGTGTGTCGTCAAAAAGAGCACGCTCCTGGGCTGAGAATGCCTCCCATCCCGCTGCAGGAGTCTGCGGAAGAACATGCTCAATCGAGAAATCCAGCTCATCATCCACGTCGCCACCGAGTGCGCGATTCAGCTCGTGAAGTAAGTATGGGGTAACTTTGACACCGTAGAGGCGCCGTTCGCGGATAGCTTTGGCAAAGTCCTCGTCCGTCGGCCACTGAACTGTCTTCGCCGATGACATCACAGCGCGAACTGCATCAACGCTCACGGTGCCCAGGTTCTCCGCGTCGGCCCAGAGCGTCTTGAAGAGCGCGTGCAGACCTGTCGGCTCCTGTCCGACCGTGGCTCGCCGCGTTAGGAAAGAGTCGAGCACCGCGAGGATATCGACACAGGTGCCCGGATCAAAGCTCCCGCTCCGCACCTCGCGTGACAGACGCATCGTAAAGGGGAGCAATGCCGACGTCGCCCTCATGAGGTAGAAGCGTTTGAAGGCCTTTCCTACTGGCCCGGAGTGAGCCGATATAGGTTGTCCGGTCTGCAACATCATGTAGTCAGGCTGGTATTCGCCGAGGTCTTCAATTACCTTCGAGCCGGAAAGCTTCCGCTCGACCCATGACTCGCGCAGCTTCTGGTAAATATCGGCCTTCTTTACGTTGGGCTTTTCGATGAGGCCAAACGGAAAGAAATAGTTCTCAAACAGGCCGTTGGACGGATCGCCAAAGCCTTCAAAGAATGGCTTCCAATGGTTGTCCTCGAGGTCTTCGACCGAAAGCTTCGACTCCCGGGCGAATATGTCGTTTCGAACCAAATCGCCGACTGTCATCGGCTCTTGCCCGGAGTTCAGGCTGTCGAAGATCTTGGGCCCGTTCAGAGGGTCAATGACATTGATGACGACCACCGAGAATTGGCCGAGCATTGTCTCGACCAATTCCTTGACAAGGGCGTTGCCCCCTTCACGCTGCTGTTCGCGAAAGAACCGCACCGAATCGTTGAAGTTCTTCTCGATGCGCTTGGACGGCTGTGGCGCTGACTGGGTCAGGTAGGCGATATCGATTTTCTCTGTCTGCTTTCGCAGATCACCTGTTGATAGGAGGCGCTTCAGAACGTCGTTGAGTGGCTGGCGATCGTCCCGGGATGGCTGCAACTTGATTGTCGCGGCCTTGTTATACGTAAACTCGTTATTGATCAGATAGGTGAAAAGGAAGCGCTGCGCGTCAGTCACACCGTCGTCGGTGCCGGCAAGAATCATTGCGGCAGCAACCAAGTGCAGATAGACCGTGGTCACTCGCTGCTGACCGTCAATGATTTCGTAGACCTCGACGTCGGGAAAGTTCGAATCGACGCGGTGAATGATCACCGCTCCCAGGAAGTGCAGGTCGTCATCGGACTCAAGCGTTGTAAGTAAGTCGATTTCGAACTTCTTGACCTTCGCCGGCATCCAACGATATGCGCGCTGGAACAGCGGAACTTGATAGATCGTATTTTTGTCGAATAGACGACGCATCTGACGCTCGTCGGTGTTGTGAGTCAGCTTAGTTTCGGCCATCTCTTATTCTCTTATGACTGTGCCGTCGATCGGTCTCGTGGCTATGCAAATTTCTATCCGTACCGAGGAATCCAGCGTACCGATCAGGGTCGCCGCCAAATTCACGGCCAGACTAGCGCACAACCGCCCCTCCCGTGTGGGAGATAATCGACGTTCAAACATTGATCAATCATTTCCCCTTTCGGGCAATAGCGTCTCGGTGAATTATGGCAGTTGTTGGCGGGATAAGAGGGATGTTCCAAATCAGACCGCGCCCTGAGCTATTTCAACTAGGTAGCAGAGTGCACTCGCCAATCGCATCTGGTCCGGCGTGCGACAGCGGGCTTTTAGCAACTCCGGGCTGCAGACCAGGATGACTAGGCCCTGAGCTCGAGAAGCCGCGACGTTGAGCCGGTTTAGGCTGAAAAGGAAGTCCAGGCCGCGGGGAGCGTCGTCGACCGAAGACGTCGCCATCGAGTAAATCACGACAGGGGCCTCCTGGCCCTGGAACTTGTCGACCGTGCCGACGCGGGCACCGTCCGGAAGTGTTTCGATCAGCCGACGGACCTGGGCGTTGTATGGCGCGACCACGAGAACGTCCTCAACCGCGATTGGCCGCGTTACTCCCTCTCGATCGGTCCACGGCAGGCCAACAAGTGCTCGAAGCGTTTGGTTGACCCGGTCGACTTCTTCCGGTGACAGCGTCCGATTGCCGCTATGGTCGACAGCGAGGTAGCGCAACCCCAGCCCGCCACTGCCGTTGCTCACGGCGAGGTTCTGGCGTTTAGTCGAGTCGTCAGGCTCGAGCTTGCCGTCGTAGAAAGCCTCGGACACAAAGGCGCAGACCGTGGGGTGAAGTCGGTAGGTCGTCTCAAGAAAGAGCCCGTAGGAGGTCGGCATCGTCGGCTGGTACTGGATGACGTGATCGAGAACCGATCGGTCGACTCCATCCGGATGGATCCCATGCGATGGTTGACGAAGCTGGTTCGGATCGCCCAACAATATAAGGTTGTTTGCGGCGCCCCCGATTGCGAGAACGTTTGCAAGCGCCATCTGCCCAGCCTCGTCGACCACTAGGTAGTCCAGCTTCGCCGGGAAGCTGGCACGGGCGAACAGCCAGGGTGTCCCTGCGACGACCTCGACCTCATCAGACGCCAACGTCGCTTCGACTGTCGATGAGCTGTTGGTGCATTGAACCTCTTGTGAATCGCATCGGTCGCGTTCGTTGGCCTTCTGCATGGCGCGGACGGTCTGTCCCCTGCGCCTGGCCTCCCCCATCGTCTTGTCCAGCAGGTTTCCTATTACCTTGTGACTGTTAGCCGTTATCCCAACGCGTTTCCCTTGCTTGACGAGGTCGACAATCAACTCCGCGCCGATGGTCGTCTTCCCAGAACCGGGCGGTCCCTGAATCGCCAGGTACGTCCTGTTGAGCCGAGGCGTCAACAGCAGCGCCACGTCCTTTGCTCGCTCGCCCGCCTGAACCAGCGGCGCTCCTTCGATCACCCCGTCGATCCGAGGCGGCTCGAGGCACAGCAGATCGCGTGCCGCCTGGTAGGGGCCATGCCCAGCAAAGCCGTGAGCGGCAGCGCGCTGGCCCAGTCGCATCAGGGCATCGCGTTGCTCCCTGGTCGGGATCGGACTGGCGGGGATCAGGGAAGTCGGATGCGGTGACTCGGATTTCACGCCCCGACTCAGGTCGATCCATCCCGCGATCGGATCGATTGCCGCCACTTCGCCGGCGCCTGACTCTGTCCGCGGATCGTGCGGCTGGTCGCCAACTCCGATCTTGTATTCCTGATTCGGGTCGAACCAGTAGCGAAAGACGTTGGAACGATTCTCCTGGCGCACTTCGCCGCGGAACTCGATCGCGCCAATCGCCTCGCGATCCTCTACAAGCTGCTCATCGGTCAAGGAGCACTTCCGGTAGTACTCCCACCATTCGGACTTTCCCTCGCGGCGATGCCAGTTGAGGTTGTGCGCCAGCAGGTATCGCGCCTGCTCCTCCTTCGACCGGTCGTCCTCTTCTTCGGGCACACCTTCTAACAACCGATCGACGAGCACAGCGGTCCGCGAGTCGATGTCGCGTAGCGTTTCGCTCGGCTCAACTTCCTCGGATCCGGGCTGCGGGATCTCGCCGTACTGCGCAATCGCCTCAAGCCGCCGCGCCTCCAGCCAGTCGCGTAGTTGGGCTGTCGACAGGCAGTCGTCCTCGTTGTAGCGGGCAATCTCGTCGAGCAGCCGCTGGTCGTGCGACTCGAGCCAGTCCTCGTAGGCAACGATGCTGCCAGCAGCATCGACGATCTCGGTCGATCGCTCGCCACGATACAGCGACTCGAGTTCCTTCAGCGAATACGATTCGGTCCCGATCCGAACGGATTGGCGAACCACCCGGTATAGGTCAACGAGCACCCGGCCGCGCAGGAGCTGGTCGACCTCGGCCTCCCGGGTCGCATACGTACTCGCCAGATACTTGAGCGCGTTCGGCTCGTAAGCTGCGTAGTGATAGACATGCAGATCGGGATTGCGGTTCAGCCGCTCAATCAGGAAGTCGATGACCTGCTCGAAGGCACGCTTCTCTTCATCGGGATCGTGGCCCCAGAAGGTGTGATGCACCGCATCCCTGCCCTCCCCCTTGAGGGGGACCGTGTATTCGAGAATGCCAAAGAGGTACTCGAGGCCGTTGTCGCCGACGAAGGGATCTCCCTCCATGTCGAAGAAGAGGTCGTCCGGCGTTGGCGTGGGGAGCGACTGGAAGCCCAGATGCTCGCCAAGCGGCGGCAGGACCTCAAACGGAAGCGTGTCGCCATGCCGCTGCTCCACCTGGAGACGAGCC
>Ga0137390_10003414_pt1 | contig 12955 bp, 16 predicted proteins | sample 15con2h24AmetaG_FD_104937 | JGI IMG/M metagenome (GOLD analysis project Ga0137390, IMG submission 104937) | Vadose zone soil microbial communities from Angelo Coast Range Reserve, California, USA - 15con2h2.4A metaG | ecosystem: Environmental > Terrestrial > Soil > Vadose zone > Saprolite... | reverse complement strand
GCGGACGCTGAACCGGGTCACCATCGGGCCCGCCTGCGCTGCCATCTCCCGGAAGCGCTCCGCAGTGTCGAAGCTGGCCACCGGCCCGGTGAAGGCGAAGTCCGGGGCCAGCGGCACCGCGCTCCACCGGCCACCTCTTGCCCGCGACCTTGATCAGGATGGACAGGGACACCACGCCGGGGGCGTGGCAGAAGAAGTACGCCAGGTCGGCGGGGTCGCAGATCTTGCGGCGGATCAGCAGCCAGTGCCGCGGCGAGCTGGTGGCGACCAGCGCCCACTGGTAGTCGCGGTGGCCCTTGCAGCCCGGCCCGCACGTGCGGGTTTCCCAGCACCGGGCGGGGACCAGCCTGGCCAGGGCGGCGGCGGTCGTCTTGCGCCGGGGGTGGTGACGGTGAAGCTGACCGGGACCGCGAAGACGTAGCCTTTCCCGGCGGCCTCGCAGGCGGCGCGGAGCTTTGCGCTGCGGCCGTACACCTCATCGCCGGCGGCCCAGCTGAACAGCACCCCGGCGGTGACCGCCTCGGTCACCATCTCGGTGCCCTGCTCGGTCTTGGTCGCGAACACCGCGCCTTCGGGGACCTGCGCGCGCTCGCGCCGCCCCGTGTCCTGACACCACTGTTTCGGCAGGTAGAGCCGGAAGTTGAACAGCGTGTGGGCGCGGGCGGTCACGTACGCCAGGAACACCACGGTCTGGCAGTTCTCGATCTGGCCGGTGATCCCGGCGTGCTGCCGGGCGACGCCGACGCTCATCTTCCCCTTCTTCAGCTCCGCGGTCTCATCCAGCACCAGGATCGCCTCCGGATCAGCCAGATGCGCCAGGATGAACCGCTGCAGCCGCTCCAGCACCGCCCGCCAGTCCCAGGCATACTCGGCCAGCAGCGCCTGCATCCGCCGCGGCGTGGCATGCCCCGCCTCCTCGCCCAGCTGCCAGCACGACTTGCGGTCGCCGGTCACCGCCAGCAGCGCCGCCACATACCCGAACGCCGCAAACCGCGACCTGGCCTGCGCGAACACCGGCGCGATCAGCGCGCACAGCTCGCCCTGCAGCTTCCCCAGCCAGGCACTATCTCCTACCATGGCCCAGACGGCCATCTCACGATCTTGTTGTGTCATAGCTCATGATCTTGAGGTGGCCGTCTCCCGTCCGGCGACATGACACGCCGGGCACTCCATGATCATCCGGACGCTAGATCACAAACCCGGACTGTAGTACCGGGGGACCCAGGTTTTCTTGGCATCCCGTCAGTCGCCGGCCGGTTGCGGTCCGCTGACCGGCTCGGCTCGGCCCGGCCGCGGTCGGCGTGTCTGCCGCCATGGGCGGGAGGGCCGCATAGCCGCTGTTCTGGTGCCTGCGCTGCGGCGAGCGCCCGAATGTCCGGCCGCGAGAAGACCAGAAGGAGTGCCGTACCGCGGCGGGTGGGCCGCATGGGCTGGCTGGGAGTGGACCGGTAGTAAAGCCTGGCACCGATGTCGCGTTCGAGCCGCCTGAACTGGTGCACGAGCGCGGACTGGTGGGCGCCGAGATGAGCGGCGGCGGTTTCGATGGTGGGGAAGGCCATGGCTGCCCCGAAGCGGCGCAGCCGGTGCCAGCCTTTAAGGCCGCCTTCGACGGCGCGGCGGATGTCGCGGGGGATGCCCGCGCCGAGCCTGGTGATCATCTCGGGGCGGCTGCGCACGCCGGCCGTCACGTTGACCTGCGGCTTCGACAGACACGCCACACTAAGGAAAACCAAGCACATAAGAGATCAAGTACCCCATGTACCACTTCCATGGCTCTAACCAGATATGAACATTCTGTCACTCGGCGCCCGCTGGTAGTCGTCTATGCTCGTCGACGCCAGTGTCCGTCGTGTGGCGTTATTAGGCAGGCTGGCAGGCTGGCAGGCTGCGCCCATGTCTGTTTCGGATACTCAGCGTGAGTCTCTGGAATGCGATGCGTGGATCATGCGTGATGTGGCTGATGGCGGCCGACCGGGTCAGGAACAGCAAGGAGCTGGACACGTGGCTGGCCGGGCTGTCCACGGTAGGCGCCCGGCGCGATGCCGAACGTGCGCTTGAAGGCTTTGCCGAAGGAGAACTCGGTTCCGTAGCCAGCGCGCGCGGCGATCTGCGCGAGCGAGGCATCGGTGCTGCGCAATAGCGCGGCCGCGTGGGCGAGGCGCGTGCGGGTAATGTAGCGCAGGGGCGACTCGCCGACCAGCTCCCGGAAGCGGGCCGAGAAGGCTGAGCGGGAGAGAGCTACTTTGCCGGCAAGCTCACCTACGGTCCACGTGTACTCCGGCTGACTGTGGATTAGCCCGATGGCGGAGGCGATCTGCCGGTCGCCGAGCGCGAGCAATCCCGCTCGGCCGGAAGCCTGGAGCTGATTGAGCGCTGTGCGGAGAGCCTGCGTCAGCAGCACGTCCGCCAAGCGGGTCACGACCTCCTGCGCCCCTGGCGCGTCATCGGTGGTCTCGGCGCTCAGCAGTTCCAGCGTCGCCGACAACCACGCCACCGGGCGCCCGCTGTCACCGCGGATCACTACTACCGGGGGGAGCGCGCGGAGGATCGGGTGCGCTGGGCCGCCTTCGACCGCGAACCCGCCGCAGAGCAACCCGGTGCGGGGTCCGCCACCTCCGTAACGCAGGCGACCGTGCTGGTCAAGCGGCGTGGCCGCGAGGATCTCCTCCAGCTCGGTGGCGGGAGTGGCTGGCTCGTCCCGCATCCAGTGGCTGCTTCCCGCGGGAAGCAGCGCGAGGTCTCCGGCAGCGAGCGGGATCTGGCCGGGTTCACCGTCGACCTCAAGCCAGCAACGGCCCGCGGTGACGACATGGAAGGCGGGGTCGCCGTGCGCCTGGACACCGAAGCCCCACGGCGCGGCCATCAGCGAGCGGCAGTAGACCGTGCTGCGGATTCGGATCACCCGCAACAGCTGACTGACCTGATCAGAGGGGTCGAAGTCGCTCAGCAGCTCCATCGCGGACTCACTTTCTGCGCTCGAGACCGACGATAGCCGCACCTGCGGACTACGAAGCCAAGCGGGTTACCGGTGCCGGTGATCGGGACAAGGATCGCGGACGCTCGGCCATTCACGCTCGCGCGCGACATCCGTAACGTCGAGCTGTCCGAGCAGCGAACAGAAGCAGGAGATGGCAGACGCAGCACAGGTGGCCGAGGGCTTCTTCGACGCCTGGGCGGCCAAGGACTTCAACCGGGCGCGTGGACTTCTCCATGACAACGTCTCATTCCAGGGCCCGATCGACACGTTCAGCGATGCTGACAGCTACCTGGCTTCGCTGCGGCAGCTGAGCGGGATCATCACCGGCGTGGACAAGCAAAAGGTGTTCGTCGACGGGGATGACGTCTGCGTGATCTACGACCTCAAGACCGCGCCGGTCCCGACCTCATGCACCTGCGAGTGGTACCAGGTGCGCGACGACAAGATCGCCTCCGTCTCGGTCGTCTTCGATGCCCGGCCATTCGCACCGCTGTTCGAGCCACGGCAAGGCCAGTGAGCGGACAGCCGAATGGATGGCAAGCCCCCGCCCCGGGGCAAACCCGAAAATCTTGCCGGTTATCTCGAAGCGCTCAGCCGGACGGTGTTCCAGGCCGGGATCAGCTGGCGCGTGATCGACGCCAAATGGGACGGCATCCGTGACGGTTTTGCCGGCTTCGCCCCTGAAGTGGTCGCCGGGTACGGCCCAGACGACATCGGGCGGCTGCTTGCCGATCCTCGCGTCATACGCAGCAAAGCCAAGATTGAGGCTACGATTGACAACGCCCAGGCGCTGCTCGAGCTCGATGCTGAGCATGGCGGATTCGACCGCTATCTGAGCTCGCACAGGGGGTTCGACGAGACCGTCGCCGACCTCAAGCGGCAGTTCCGCTTCATCGGAGACAGCGGCGCCTACCACTTCCTCTGGACGGTTGACGAGCCGACGCCTCCCTACGGGGAATGGCTGAGCGCCAGCCGGCGCCCGCAGCCAAAGCAGGGCCCTAGGGCAGAAGGCGCCTGGCCAATGGCCGAGACCGCGATCTGACGATGGCACTTATCACTCATTCCCAGATCATCAAGGCTCCTGCCGACGAGGTATTCGACGCAATCGTTGACGGCGGCAACTTCGCGTCCTGGAATCCCACTGTCCGCGCCTCCCGTCGGCTCGACTCGGGCGCAGCCAGCGACGGTACGCGCTTCGAGTGGCAGCTGCGAGGTTCGGTAAGGTCATCCAAGAGCTGCAAGAGTTCTCACGGCCAGAGCACGTTCGCATCGTTCCCCACATCAGGGCGCTCGAAGGCGGGCACCGCTTCCTTCTCACCACCCTGGGTGACTCGACGCGCGTCGACCACGAACTCGAGATGCGGCCGAAGGGCCCCTTCCGGCTGCTTACGCCGATGATGGGTATCATCGGCCGCAAAAACCTGCGTCAGACCGCCAACGCGCTCCAGGCACACCTCGAACGGTAACGGGAGATCGAGGACATCACGCTTCGCATCGTAGGCCGGCGTGGTGATAGGCACGGTACGCTCCGACGGCACGCTGGTCGGGCTGTTCTCAGGCACGCGGTGCGCCAGGTACCCGGCGCAGCCAGGTCAGAAACCACGGCCATCGGGCTCTGGTCAGATGAGGTCTGCCAGCCCGGCGTGCCCGGCCTCGGTGACGGCCCGCGCAGCAGCGCCTCGTAATAGGCCGGCAGCGGCCGCGATGTTCCCGGGTAGGCGCGGAACACATCCAGCAAGGCCGCGTCGCCGAGCAGCGACGGCAAGTACGTCATGGCACTCGTCTTCCCCGGTCAGGTCGGAGCGGCGGCGGGTGTTGTCACCTGGCTGACACTCCCGGCCCGATCCTGGCAACAGGCGCGTTACCGCTACCGGTTCCAGCTGAGCCATCAGGGGAAGCAGCGGATCGGTGAGGAGAAGCGCATGGACATCGAAGAGACCGACATCGTGGTGATCGGGATGGGCCCTGGCGGGGAGGACGCCGCCGGAAGGCTGGCCGAGGCGGGCCTGCACGTGACCGGGGTGGAAGCCAGGCTGGTCGGCGGGGAATGCCCGTACTGGGGGTGCGTGCCGTCGAAGATGATGATCCGGGCCGCGAACCTGCTGGCCGAGGCGCGCCGGATCCCGGGCATGGCCGGCACGTCGGCCCTGAGCCCGGACTGGTGCCGCGGGTCACCTTCACCGATCCCGAGATCGGCTCGGTGGGGCTCACCGAGGCGCAAGCCCGCAAGCAGGGACTTACCGTGCACACCGGCATCACGCAGCTGCCATCGTCAGCGCGCGGTTGGATCCACAGGGCCGGCAACGACGGGTTCATCAAGCTCATCGAAGACGCTGGCCGCGGCGTCCTGATGGGCGCCACCTCGGCCGGGCCGGCCGGCGATGAGGTGCTCGGCGCCCTGGCCGTGGCCGTGCACGGGCAGGTCCCGGTCGCAGACCTGCAGACCATGATCTACGCCTACCCCACGTTCCACCGCGCCACCGAGGACGCCCTTCGCGACCTGGTCACGGGCTGATCAGCGGCCCAGTCCCGGACCATCAGCCGCGACTGAGTGCGCCACAGAGGAATAAGCCCCGGAAAGCGGGCAACCCCACGGGCCGGCGGGCCTGATGACAGCCCACCGCGGAAATGAGCGCGCAAGCAGGTGACCCACGCAAACGCTGGCAGAACGGAGGCTGAAGCCGCAGTCCGGCGGAGATTGTCATGTGGCTGACACCAGGCGCGCGAGGCGGCGGTCCACCATTCTCTGGGAGCCGCCACCAGGCCGGGTACCCGCAGGCACAGTCTCCGCCGTACGGATCCCTCAGCCAGTCCTCTCCTGGGAACTCCCGCCCGGCACCCGGGCCGCGGTGAGGTAGCCGTAGCTGGAGACGAGGAACGGCACCACGAAGTTGAGACCGACCTGAACCCAGGTCGTCCACTCCGCGTGGCCGACGGCGATCCGCGCCCCCTCGTTGATCGCCGACAGCACGCAGCCGACCACCAGGGCCACCGGCACACAGGGCCGCAGCGTGGCCCCGCGGGTGAACAGCCGGATCGCATCACCCGGCCGTGACCAGGGCGGACACCGCGTTCCTGAAGCCACCGGCGTGGTCTGAGATGTCATGGCGGGCGTTCCTCCTCCTGGGCCGCGGGCGTGCCCCGTTTCCGGCCAGCCGCCCGCCGGGTCGGTAGCCGCCGACCCCGCCTTGCTGACGGCGTTCAGGATGCCGCTTGCCCGGGGCCATACGGCGTCCGGTTCAGAGCCCCAGTTCGGTGGCCGCGAGCTGGGTGCCGGCCACACGGGCGCGGATCTTCGCGAACGCGGTCTCCCGGGTGGTGGAGGTGTCGTCGCCGAACGGCGCGAAGCCGCAGTCGTCGCAGGTACCCAGCCGGCCTGGGTCGATGTGCTCTGCCGCTTCCAGCACCCGGTCTCTCACCTCCTCCGCCGTCTCGATCCGAGGGTCGATCGGGTCGGTCACGCCAACGAATATCCGCTGTCCCGGCTGGGCGTGTCCGGCGATGGCACGGAGGACCCGGGGCCGGTCCGGTTCACTGGCGAGCTGGATGTAGAAGGCGCCGGCGTTCAGGCTGAACAGGCCCGGCAGCAGGCCGGCGTAGTCAACGTCAGCGCTGTGAGTGGAGTCCTGGTCCCCGCCCGGGCAGGTGTGCACCCCGATCCTCTGCCGCTCGTCGGGCGAGAACTCGGCCAGCACCCGGTTGTTGAGATCGATGAACGACCGCAGCAGCTGCCCGGACGGCTCAAGCTTGAGCGCGAGCCTGCCCTCGGTGAAGTCGATCTGCACGCTGTGCGCGCCCTTTTCCAGGGCGCCGCGGATGTCGTCGGCCGCCTCGCGCACCAGGTCCGCCAGGAACGCCTCCCGCGGGTAGCCATCGATGCCGCCGGGCGGGTAGATCAGACTCAGCGCGGACGCGGCGATCACGGCCTGCTTGACCGGGACGTGAGCGTAGCGCAGCGCCAGCTCAAGATAACCATCAGCGTGATGTGCATATCGGAACGGGCCGGCAGTCAGCCGCGGCAGCTGCCGGGTGTGCCCGTCGGCGAACGGAATCACGACCCCGTCCGGGGCGAGCGCCTCCAGGCCGGCGAGCGGGTAGGTGGCGAAGCTCGGCTTGCCCTGCTCGCCGTCGGTGATCACTGGGGAGCCGGTCGCCTCGAACTGCTCGATGGTCTCGCGCACCGCCGCGTCGGTGATCCGGGCGTAATCCCCGGCGGTGATCTGGCCGGCGGCCAGGTCGCGTCCGGCGTCGATCAGCTGCGGTACCCGGGGGATACTGCCGATGGGCTCGGTGGGCATGACCATGATCTCACCGCCCTGTGAGAACCGTTCTGAACTACGTGTCGCAGAACAGTTCCCCATGCTGGACCGGTCAACTCGCAGCGTCAAGGGAGCGTACCCGACCTCGGCGAGCCGACGGGCAGAGGCCTGGAAATAGTCCTCCCCGGCAGTGATCCCCAGCCCTTCCACCACGCGGTTCATGAGGTTGAATCGCCGGAGCAGCGGCGACAGAATTGGGTGATCTGCAGCGCTCGTCTACCCGCCTGAAATGATCATCTAGCCTCAGATATCCCTGCGCGGACGCCCGTTCGGGCTGAAAAATGAGGTGGCGCCCCGTGCCGGCCGCTGGTTTTCAGTGCGAGTAGGGCCTGCTCGACGGCCTAAGTGAGGGCGGGGTAGATGCAGGACGCCGGAGGCGACCTGGTCAGCGGTGTTGCCCAAGCCCACGGCCTGGATCAGCGGCTGGATAGGGTCGAGGCCCGGGAGCCGATGAGGTGGGCGCCGAGCAGCAGCAGGGTGGCCGGCTCGGCGAAGACCTTCACAAAGCCGGTGGGTGACCGGCACCTGGGGTTGACCCGGTGGGGCTCTGGGTCAAAGGCGGGAGGCCGGGTTCCATGGGTCAGGGCCGGGTTCGGCGCCTGTAGTGGCGACCGCGAGCCGGTCCAGGAAGTGCTTCCAGCCGGTGGCGTGCATGGGGGCCTGGCTGGCGGGGAGGTCGCGGTGGACCAGGCGCAGGTAGGTGCCGCTGCTGGTGGGGGTCAGGGTGAACTCGACCCGAGTGGTGCCCGGTGGCAGATCGGTGCTGCCGGCCACGCCCCAGCTGACCACGACCCGGTGCGGTGGGTCGATCTCCAGGTAGCGCCCGCGGACGGGGACGCCATTGATGTCGATCTCGAAGACGCCGCCGGGGGCTGGGGCAAGGGTGGCGTGCTGGCCCATCCAGCGGATCATGGCGGCCGGGTCGGTCAGGTGCCGGAAGACCTCCTCGATGGGGGCGGGAAGGTCGATGCCGGTCTCGAATAGATCGCTCACGCTGCTGCTCTCAGTCCTGCCGCGGGTCGCCAGGGTCGGCCAGCGCGCCTTTGAGCTGGCTGAGATGGCGGGTCCAGAAGTCGGCCAGGAACTCCTGCACCGCGCTGAAACCGTCCGCGTTGACCACGAACAGGTGACGCGTGCCCTCGCGGCGCTCGTCGACCAGCCCGGCCTCGTGCAGCACCTTCAGGTGCCGGGAGACCGCCTGGCCGGTGATGTCGAGATGGCTGGCGATCTCACCGACCGAGCGGGCGTCGCCGGCAACAAGCCGGAGGATGGCGCGCCGGTGGGGTTCGGCGAGCGCCTTGAGGGCCGCGTCGGGGTTCACGGCCGCCGGCCGAGGAACCCGGCCAGGCGATCGGTGACCGGGGCACCGGCGGGCACCGCCACGGCCGGGCCGATACGCCCGGCGCGGGCCTCCTCCTCCGTGAGGGCCTGGTGCGCGAAAGCCAGCACGTGGCCGGCGAGGGCGGCCTCCAGGGTGGCGGGCTGGCCGGTGGCCTTCGCCAGGTCCCAGCCGTGAACGAGGATGTCCAAGGTAGTAAACCCAGCCAGGACGGGGCCGAGCATGTCCCCGAGCGGGGTGACGTGCAGGCGGGTGAGGGCATCGCCGGTGCCCGCGGCGGCCAGCGCCGCCGCGGACGCCTCGGCGTAGGCCGCGACCGGGTCGCCGCCGGCCAGGTCGCTGCCGGGCAGCCCGCCCGGCGCCATCGGGTGACGTGGCGCGGCGTCGGTGAACAGCGCCTGGCTCAGCCACAAGGTGCCGATCACATGGTTGAGCAGCGCACGCACGTCCCACTCCGTGCACGGGGTGGGTGCTGCCATCTGGCCGGTGCGCACGCCCTTGACGATCTGCGCGGACGAGGCGACGGCCTGCTCGAAGGCTGCGTAAAGCTCCATTAGATCCCTCCGAAGAGTAGTAGCTGGCCGGACCCCAGCGACATTACTACAACAACCTTGTTGCGCAACAGATAGTTTGTCAAATAGAAGTGTTGCTGCGAAGGTAAGGTAGCCGGAGCGCCGCAGCCCGGCGGGCCCGGCCGCCTTGCCGCCCGGTCCCGCCCCGGGGGCCGCCACCGATCATGCGAGAAGGAGAGCAGCGATGGCCTTCGACCCAGACCTCGCCCAGCGGGTGCGCGCTGTCCTGGCCGCCGCCGGGCAGGCACTTGCCGAGAAGAAGATGTTCGGCGGGCTGTCGTTCCTGGTCCGGGGCAACATGTGCTGCGGCGTCAGGGGAGACGAACTGCTGGTACGCCTGGGCCCGGCCAGCACCGGCAGCGCCCTGGCCTACCCCGCCACACGGCCATTCGACATGGGCCGCGGCCCCTCACCCGGCTGGGTGCTCGTCACCCCCGACGGCATCGCCACCGACGACGCCCTCGCCGGCTGGGTACACCAGGCGCTGGCCTTCGTCTCCACACTCCCCGCCAAGTAACACCCAGCCGCAAGTCAGGTCGCGGACCGGCGGGCCCACAGTTCCTGGGCCTTCTCGAACTCCCGAACGGCGCGCGGGCCATTGCGCAGCAGGTGCTCGGTGAACCGTTTGCGGTCGGTGTGGCGGAACTCGATCTGCTGCGTCTCATACATCACCGCCGCGGCCCCGGCCGGGTGCTGGCCGCGGGCGGCCAGGAACCGGTCAAGGAACGCTTCCACGTTCGGGGCGCTGGTCGAGTTCGCCTTGTAGGCCACCCGGCCACCGCGGTCGATCACCCAGGTCATGTTTGGCATCAGCCCGTACGCGCGGTGGACGGTGCCAGCCAGGTCGTCCACCAGGATTTCCCGGCCGATCCCGGCCTCCTCGCGCAGCAGCCGGGCGCAGGCCAGCTTGCGCTCGAAACTGTCGTGGCAGGGCACGTTCTCCCCCGGGTGCGCCTCCCGGGTGTAGACGAACACCCACGCGGCCTCGGGGTGGCGGGACGCCGCTGCATCAAGCAGAGGACCCTCCGCTGAGCAGTACGGTCAAGTGAACGAGCCGAACTCCATCACCAGCGGCGTGGACCGCCACAGCTCCGAGAGCCTGACCTGCGCGCCGTCGCCGAGCAGCGGCAGCGTGAAGTCCTCCGCCCGCTGCCCGGCCCGCGGTGATGCCCGGAACGCCGCCTCATCCGCCAGATCGCCGCCCGCCGCGACGTAGTCGTCGAAGCGGGAGTAGTTGTACGAGGCCGCGTGTCCGCGGTCCGCCTCAGCCCGCCGACGATGACGTGGCTGGCCAGGATCGGCTGGTTCATCATCGCGGCGGCGCCCGTGCCGTGGCTGCCCATGGCGGCGTGCGTGGCCATCGCCGAATGGGCAGGCATCGCGCTGGCCATAGCGGAGTGGCTCGGGTACCTCCCACGGCCGACGCCGGCGTTCCTGGGACCTGGCGGCGTTCAGGCAGATCGCGGCCAGCCACGCGCGCGTGTTCTCACCCCTGTAGGAACCGAACGCCGCGTAGGCCCGCAGGTAGATTTCCTGCACGAGGTCCTCGGGCTCCTGCCCGGCCCGGGCCTGGACGGCTGGTCACCGCGCCCTGACACCCGCGCGGGCCTTTCACTATGTCACTGGGATGACCGCCTAGCTACGGATAGGCTCTGCCACGGTGACCATGCCTCACAGTCCGGCCGCCCAGCCCGGCCCAGTTAACAGGCCGCGACCGCCAACCGCCACGGTGGCTCACCGCCGGGTGAAGGTCTCCAGGCCGCCGCGTCCGTCGCGGATCCACTCGATCCGCAGGTCCACCTTGGCGTCATGGAGCAGGTTCATCACCGGGCAGCGCGCCTCGGTCTCCTCGATCACCGCGGCGAGCGCTTCCATGGGCTCATCGGTGGCCACCACCGCGCGCACCCGCACGGTCTGAAAGTGCGGGCGGACCGACCGGTCGCCCTGCCGTCCCCGGATGTCGATGGTGAAGGCAGCTTCGAAGTCCAGGGAGCGGTATCTGAAGCCAAGCTCGGTGGCGGTGCGGCGGAACGTCACCGCCTCGCACCCGCACAAGGCTCGCAGCACCGCCTGCAATGGTGACGGACCCTCGCCGCTGCCGCCATGCGGCACCGGCTCGTCCAGCACCAGCCGGCCGAACTCGCCGAAGTCGGCGACGGTCCGCATGCTGGCATCATTATGCGCCGACAGGCTCTTGCGCCGCACGAAGCCGCCCCGTGAGCTTTCAGCCGCCGAAGCCATCTGCCACCCACCGCCTAAGACTGTGATCTTCCCGGACGCAACCGTGGATGGTCACTAACCATCAGGGTAGAGTCCAGCGCTGCGGCGCGCGCCCCACCCCGAGGTTACGCAGTCGCGTCCCAGCATGCGGCGGTGAAGGCCGGCCTCCGGCTGGCGGATGACCACGAGTGTGCGCCGGGAACCCGTACCAGGTTGCGCCCGCCGCGGCCAAGACCGCGACTGGGGCGGCAGGTAGGAGCCGCCGGGCAGGCGCTCTGGCAGGTGGGAGTTGCGGGTGTACGCCCGCAACACCACCCCGGCGGCGAGCGGCGGCGAAGAACGCGCTGGCGTCGAAGACCTGAGGCGGGACTGGTGTGGGCCTTGATGCGGTCACAGCTCAGCCAGACACGGTCACCTCGTGCCAGAGCCCGCCGTTGAGGTTGAGGTTGTTGCCGAAGGCCTGGCCGGGGGCGGTGTCGCCGACGTAGGTGTATAGCGGGTGCCCGTTGTAGGTGACCTGGGTCGTTCCGTCGGACCGCTTGATCGTTGCGAGCGTGCCGGTGATGCCCGGACCCGCCGAGGCGGGTCCGGTCACCGGCGGCCAGTAGCCGGCGCATGTCCCATAACAGGTGGACCTGGTGGCGGTGTCGGGCACGAACCAGTACAGGGTGAGCCCGGTGGCGTTGGTGAGCACCGTCACGCCGCCGATCCTGGCCGTCTTCAGGGCGCCGCCGGCGGGTGCTGGTGCCGGGCCTCCCGCCAGCGCCGCCGAGATGCCCAGCACCACCAGGGCGGCGGCGGACAGGCCCGCCACCGCCCGCCCCGCGCCCGGGAGGCCGGCCTGGAGCCTGGCCCGCAGCGGGCCGCCGACGGTAGCGGGCCCGGCCTGCTGGCCCCGGGGGACGGGGGCGGCGGCGAGGGCAGCCAGCGCCGCGAAGGCGGCCACCTCGATCACCCCGGCGACGATGCCCGCAGTGGTCCGGATCTCTTGGAACCCGAACAGGCCGATCCACACCGACAGCAGGTACCCGCCGAGGGTGGCCAGGGCGAACCCGGCGCCGGCCGCGGCGATGAGCCGGCTGCCGGACGCGAGCACGGCCGCGGCCAGGCCGAAGGCCGCGATCACCTGCAGCAGGAACAGCCAGCCGAGCGTGGGGATCGACCGGTAGCCGGTCAGGTACAGGTCCAGGTGGATCGCCCCGGTCGCGGCCAGCAGCCCGGCGCCGGCCAGCCGCAACCCGAGCTGTTGGAGCCGGCGCGGCGGCCAGGCGGTCAGCCGGCGGCGTCGTGGCCTGCCCCGCCTCCCTGCGGGCCCGGCCTGCCCGGATTGCACGTTCGGTGTGGTCAAGGCGTCTCACCCGCCGATCCGCACGGTCAACCGGGCGGCGATCATCGGCATCAGGGGGGCGTGCTCGTTGTCGACCAGCAGCGCGATCAGCGTGTGGGTGGACCCGGGCTTGAGCCCCGCGGTCGAGGCGCGGATCGTGTTCGTGCAGCTCATCCCCATCATGCCGCCCATGCCCATCAT
>Ga0137390_10003413_pt1 | contig 12955 bp, 16 predicted proteins | sample 15con2h24AmetaG_FD_104937 | JGI IMG/M metagenome (GOLD analysis project Ga0137390, IMG submission 104937) | Vadose zone soil microbial communities from Angelo Coast Range Reserve, California, USA - 15con2h2.4A metaG | ecosystem: Environmental > Terrestrial > Soil > Vadose zone > Saprolite... | reverse complement strand
GGTTGCCCGGGTTGCCCTGTCTACGCCCAAGAGACCGACGCAGCGCCCGGTTTCTACGCAGCGAATACCGGATGCCGCCGAACGCGATTGCCAGCACAACAGTCACCGCCACCCCGATAATGCCCGTTGCCAGCAAACGGCCCTGGCTCAATTCTCCCTGTGCGCCAACCATGATCGTCAGCGACAGGCACAGCACAGCCAGGAAGGCATCAAGACGACAGAAAAACCGCGCCCAGGCGGTGCAAAGAAGCGCAATGAGCACGAAGCCGATCACGCTCGAAATCCAATGAGGATCAATGTGAATATCCAATTTTGCGACTCCTCTGGAAGCCCGCCCGCCCGTGCTATACTATGGGCGAGGTTTGACTCCCTCATGCGCCCGCGCTTCCAGGGTCCAATCTAGAGCGCGGGCCTTCACATCTGTTCGGCTAAGAACGTCCGTGCATGAACGTCCAGAAAATGCGGCGGGCCAGCCGCGACACATCACGCAGCGACTGCCGCCACGAGGTCAAGCGGGCCAGTTCGGCCAGCGCTGGCAACTCGTCAGGGTAGATTTCCGGCCCGGATGGGTCATTCGCGTGACGTTCGGCCCATTTTTGGGCCTGGATGGGAAAATCGGCGGCGCTGACACCTGCCGGCCAGCGTTGACGGGTCTGCTCGTCTGACATCAATTTTTCTCTCCTCTCACTCGGATTAACTCGATTAGCACTCACTCACTCGGCAAAAATGAGCACGAAACATGCCGAGCGAGTGAGCGAGTGAACGCGTGTTAGGGTACGCGCACCTTCTGCATCCAAGCGTGTGCCGTGGATTTAGAAATGCTGAAGTACGCCGCGATTGCTGCCTCACTCATCCCCGGATTATTCGCCAGCAGGCGGAGCAATTCATCCCGACATTGACCGAACTTTCCACGCGACGGAGCAGGCAAAGCAAGGCGCGGCCCACCAGGAAGACCCTTATCTTCATAGATGGTCACTTGCCCTTCGATCGTGGCATACTCGTCTGCCGCCAGTCCCAGCGACTTGATGACCGTCTTCTCTACTTTGGCCTGCGCCGGTTTGCGCACGTCCTCCGAGTCGCGCACGGCATCGAAAGCCGCCGCCAGCAGTTCGACCTGCATCGATTGGCCTTCGCTCGCGACAGCGACCTTCATAAGTTGCAAGTCCCGTAAGATCTCCTTCACCACCCGGTCCATCAACGGCTTGAACAACTCGCTGTGAATGAAGGTGAGGCTAATCACCAGAGCGCAGGCGCTCGACAGCATCCATCCACTGTTGGATTTCTCAAACAACTGATTCCAAAAAATGTCACCCAAGGCGAAAGACAGTACCATGCCGACCACGGCGAACACCACCGAAATGGCAATCTTCCGCTTCAGGTCTCCCTCTCTCCGCGACAGTTCGGCCTTCTCCGCCTCCGTCGCCACACGGCTCTCTTTGCGCAACAGGCCATAAAAAGCATCACGCACTTCTTGCAGATCCCCCCAGGAGATTCGCACTCCACTCAACCCGCCCAACGAGAGGCGCTCAACCTGGGTCGCAATCGCACACCCGATGATGGCAATCAGGCCACCCAAGAACACATTCCCGCCGATGATCCACGAACCAATGACCAGAAACCCGGCACTCATCTGACAAGCAGACAGCGCGATCCCCACGAGCGTGCCCGTGGTCATCTGCACGCCGATCAGCCGTTGAGACAGCCGGTGCGTGCGCGCAATCAACATGTTTAATTTGCTCGGTTTGGTCGTTCTCACTTTTTTCGTCATCCCTGTTCTCCCACAAAAAGCGGCCTGAGCGGTAAAGCACCCAGGCCGCGCACAACGTTAATGGCGGCGAGCCCGGCCCCGGCGTTCCGGTGTCCGTCTCGCCGCTTCTCGAATCTCAATAATCTTCTGCCCCTGCCACATCAGTTCTGCCGCCGCTTCCTCCGCCACGAGCCCCGCTGCGTCTCCCTCCACCTCATAGCGCCGCAGCTTCGCCTCTCTTCCCGGCGTGATTGTATAGATAGCCCATTTCATGAGCGACCTCCCCGGCGCAGGCAAAGCACCACGAGCACTACGAGCACCACCGCGCAGACCCCGCAGTATACCCACCCTGCAATGGTGGTTATCAGATCGCTCATATCCGTCCGCTCCTTTTCAGCCACGACCATGCCACGTACACCAGGAACGTCACCCACATCAGAACAATCAGCGCCCAGATCAAAATGTGTAGCATCATCGCGCCACCTCCTCATAGGCTATCCGGTACGGCTGCCAGCCTCCCGCTTCCGCCCATTCATCGCCTACCTCGTCAAGCACCTGGTCCCAGGTCAGGCACTCCTGCGCCTGGTCGGTATGCAAGCTACGAACCCAATAGCTATCGCACTTCCCATCAAGGATGCGAAACACCAATGCGGAGTCATACGTCTCAATCCGCAGAGCAGCTCCACCTTTGTCGATCCGCCGTTTGAAGTCATTCAAGGTCATTGCTTAATCCTCGCCATGTGTTACAATACAAACTGCTTAATCCTCGCCTGCCACCGGCCCGCAATGCCGATGACAGGCTTAAATTTTGCCCGCCTCCAATTGCCGCGCTACTGGTACTGATGCCTGCCAAATTCCTGCCGCCACAAGCCTTCGCGAAGCATCGATATCCTTGCTTAACTACTGGTACTTCCCGGCTAATTCCTTGCAATGATCAGATCGGCATGTGTATCATGCGCACATCTGGCAAAGATCATTTCATTGCTACGCAATCAGTCAACCTACTTTCGCAAGTATACGCAATGAAATCACTGGTTGTCAAGCTTTATGCGCAATCAAATCATAATCTTGCACTGAACAGGACTATTGTGTTAAAATTGTGGCATCGTAACAAGTTCTGCAAAGGAGGTCCAAATGGCTGAACAATGGGTGTCCATGAAGGAGGCATCTGACATATTGGGAGTTTCACAAAGTCGCATATCACGCCTAGCATCAATAGGAGCAATCCAAACAAAAACCAACCGGCTAAACCGCAGGGTTAGATTAGTGAATGTAGAGGAAATCAGAAAGCTACTCGAATCAGGGCAGATAATAGAGGAAGATAGAGAATAAAATGAAAAGCGGCACTACCCGCTGGAATGGATAGTGCCGCTACCGTCTTTTTGTTCGGTCTGATCCCGCCGCCAAGTGTGACCAGACCCTAGTTCTCAGCATGAGAGAAAACCTAAGATGATAATACCACAAATTCACCGCAGAGGCCAGACTGAAGCAAACGGGGTAGCCCGTTCAGGCGCTTCACCAGAGGGGCCGCTTGTAGATTGCTTTCAGATTGCTTTTCGTTTGATTTCAGCACATGTTCAGTGCGTGTTCAGCGCGTATTCAGAAGGCGTTCAGAAGCAGTTCAGAAGCAGTTCAGAAGCAGTTCAGAAGACGAATGCTACCGTCTCTCCTGACGAAGGAGGGACATCATGGTAGCTACACGCAAAAAGACCGCGCAGAAGACGCCGGCCAGCACCGAGTTAACTGCTGACCAGGTGCGCGCAACCTATCAGGCGTCTGTTGCCGCTTGTGAGGAAAAGCTGAAAGCCAAAGACCTGTACATTGCCAGCCTGGGGAACGAGATCTCCCACCTGCGAGCGGTAAACGCCGGTCTCGCAGGCCAGCAGGAAGATCAGATCCCTGGCACGCAAGAGTTGTATCAGATCCGCGAGAAGATTCGTCTGCTTGAAGACGAACTGAAGGCGAAACAGAACCAGGGCCTTATCGCCACTTTCGGTAAAGATCAGATCGACCAGCTCCACACACTCGCCCGGCGCGTGGATTATTATGAGCAGACCCAGCAAGAGCTTGCCACCCGCGCTGCACACATTAGCGAACTCAAACACGAACGGGACGGCACACAGCACGGCTCTGCCAGCACGCCGACCAGCCCGGCCAAGTCTCTAACCCAAATTCAGACCATCGGATACCGCCAGCCAGACGGATTAGCAGAGATCGAGCGCCTGATGGCGAATGATCCCTCCCTCATTCTGGTTGATATCCGCTATCAGCCCAAGTCCCGCAAACCAGAATGGTCAGGCCGGGCATTCGCTGAGAAGTATCAGGAACGCTACCGCTGGATTGAAGCGCTCGGCAACCTCAACTACAAGACGCCGGGGAACATTCAACTCGCCGATCCGCAAGCGGGCATCGAGCAGCTGCAAGTCTTGCTGCACGAAGGACACCACATCTTGCTTCTGTGCGGCTGTGAGTGCTATGACACCTGCCACCGCAAGGTAGTTTTCGACCTGCTGCAGACGCAATTAACTCAGCCTTCCCACCTGATTCCCACATCGCCGGCTTACACTGCCGGCATGGATGACGATATCTCAGATGCCGAACTTCAGTCATATGCTCAGCAGTATCAGCCTGCCAGCGAAGGTGAGCAATTAAAGGATGCCCGGCAGAGCATCAGAAATCTGCTTGAGCGCATCGCCGACTTGGAGCAGCGGCCAGACGCCGTGTGGGAAGAGCGCTATGCTGGCTTAGAAGAGCGCTTCCGACAGCAGCAGGCCGTGAACTCCGCCAAGCTCGGAGAATACGCCGGGGAATGCGCCAACCTTCGCAAACTCCTTGCTGTTAAGGATGCTTCTCTTGAGTCCGCCAGCAAGTTCATGACCGAGCAGGCCGATGCCCGCAGAGAAGAGCTTGCCAAGCAGTACCAAGACCTGCGGCAAGCTCTTGACCGTGCCACCCAGCACGCTTGCGACTGGCAGGAAAAGGCACGCCAGGCGGATAAGGAAATTGAGCACCTACGCGGCGAACTGGAAGGCAAGTCCAGCACGAAGCTTCACACCCAAGAGCCTGATTCCACCCATCGCCAGATTGCGCAAAACTTCGCAGCACGGCTCTACTTCTCGTTTCATAACGGAGAGATCACACTTGAGCGCGACGGAATCACCTATAGCCTGATTGGTGGCAACCTCGACAACAGCAAGGCTATAGTGAAGCTGTATGATCCACTGCCAGGCGTGTTGAGCATGAGCATACGCGCCAAGCAGTACGAGACGCTTGATCTCACTCCTGACGAGATTACTCACCTCCAGACCTTCTGCTATCGCCAGCTTTGCCGCATGTTCGCTAATGAGCAGCCTGCCAGTGCCGTTCAAGATGAACAACAAGCCACACCGCGCACGCGCCAGCAGAACAGCGGCCCAGAAGACCGGGACGAACTACGAGAGGCATGGCTCAAGGCCACACGCGAGAACGCACATCTGAACAAGTTGGTCGAGGGTCAGAGCGCCAAGAAATTGCGCGCCCGCATTAAAGAGCTTGAGCAGTACGAAGCCATGTTTGCCTGCAAGGTCTACGCTGACCGGCCCACCATCGACTCCACAGAGGCCACGCTCATGCTGGAAAATCAGCATCAGCTCGGGCAGATTGCGGATCTGGAGCAGACACTCCTTGAGCACGACGCCACGTATCTGCAAGCCGCAAAGCGCATGGAGGCCCGTACCTCCGAGCTTGAGCAAGAGATAGTCACCCTTGGCGCGCAGCTTCACGGTTACGGGGAAGAAGCCGCCAACCGCATCTCTGAGCTTGAGCACCACGCCAATGAACTGGAAGCAGACCGTGACCAAGCCGCCGCCATTGCTGAAGACCTGACCGGTCAGTACCGCACTCTTGAAACGGAAAACTCCGACCTGCGCCGCGAAAATGCCGACCTGCGCGAGTTGAGCGAGCACCAGGCGGACGAATTCGCAGAGGCCACAAAAAAACTGGCAGAGGCAAGCAGGAAACTCGCCCGCGCCGAAACCTCCATCGACTGCTCTGCCTGCGAGATCAAGGATCAGGAGATTTACCGGCTCAAAGGTCAGCACGACGATGACGCAGCCATCCTCAACCGGCACTACACCTTTTTCGCCTGGTTAAGAGAACTCTGGGCAAACAAGCACATCGAGAGCAACCGGAAAGTCGCAGAAGTTGCCCTGCGTCTCTGGCTGATCTTCGGGCATCAAGACCAGCACGGCTATGCTGACATTGTGGTCGAAGAATTTGCGAACACCTGCGGCTTTTCGCGCCAGACCGGATCGCGCATGATTAAGGAGACGGTGAATACCGGCACACACGGCTTGATTATCGACCTCATCGAGCGCACCGTCCCCGATAAAAATCGCGAGGGGCACAAACGTACCATTCAGCAAAAACACTACCGTCTAGCTCCCACCCGCATGGCAGATCTCGCCGATCAACTTCACAAAGAAGATGACAACGCCAAGCAGGGTGGCGCGGGACTCTACTGCAAAAAGTGCAACAGGCAAGGAACCCTTCGCCGGATTTACCATACCATCTGCATCAATGGAGAGTGTTTACACGAAGTTATCCGCATGCCCGAAGATATCGAAGAAATGAAAAAGCGTGGTCCTGCCGTTGAAGCTGAAGACGCGCCCCGCGCCGTCGCAGAAGTCGAGCGCATCATGCAGGCCACGGCTCCCGCCCGCGAGGTGGCTCCCGATCCGGCCTCCGCCGTCGAGGTCCAAACCATTGATGTTCAACTTGAACAGGAAAGCGCCGCCGCTTTTCAGGCCGCGTCAGACATGGAAGGCGAAATCATGGCTGCCGCTCGCTCGCAGAATCACCCAGCTCTAACCCTCCCTCAAGTTGGCGTCCAGATCCGCGCAGGTTCCTCCAATTGGAGCCAATGGATGTGGATGTCACACCCAACTGATCAGCAGATCCACGCGGTTCACTCCTCTCTTCTCTGCGGGCAAGCTGCCACGCTCGACATCTGCCAGAGCCAAGATGAGCCCACGCAGACCGCCGCGCCCACGCCGTGGGTATGGACCGAAGAAGACTCCGCAAGGCTCACCGCCGACACCTGGACTGAGATTGAGCGCAAAGATCCGGGCTGCTACGTCCCAGCTGACATCATTGACTATTGGGCCACGCAGGGACGCGCCTACACCCCCACAAAGCCACGCGTAGAGCCTGAGATCACCCCGAGTCTCCCAGAGGCCACGCCCATGCACACACACAAGGCCGTGGATCTGCGCACCGGGCGGATTGTGGAGGTAAACGAATGAGAGCACGCATCGAGTTCAAGCTCGCTGATGCCTGGATAGGCGCGTTCTGGAAGCAGTCTCAGAACACCTTGCATATTTGGGTGTGCATTGTACCTTGCTTCCCCCTCCATGTAGAGATCCAGAGGTATCGCCATGCGTAACAAGCACCTCTATCCCAAGGAATGGAAGCTCCTTTCCTGGCAATGCCGGGAAGACGCGGGATGGATGTGCGAAGGCTGCGGAGTCGCACAGGGCACTGAGCGCGAGAGTAGACGCGGAAATCTGTATCGGGTCCGCTTGGCTGCCTGCCACATGGACCACAACGAGCGCCATTTGCTCGACGCCGAGCTCATCTGTCTTTGTGAGCGCTGCCACTGGCATCACGATTTCTTGCAGTGGCAACTCGATCAATGGAGGTCGCTTGAGGCCCTCAAGCACGCGAGGCTGATTACGCCCAAGCGCATCGCCCAGGCCGAAGCGCAAGTAAAGGCGCGCATCAGGCAAGAGAAAGAGATTATGTACGAAGAGGTAATGGTCGAGCACGGCCACGCAGCTTCTCTCTAAATTAGACGCGCGAAGCAGCGGACGAACACTCAGGACGCCCGCTGCTTCTTCACGCCCACAAATGCCAGTAGACTCCACATTACCGTTCAAGATGAACAACAAAGCCCACCAGCGCTTACTCCGGCCATGGAAGTTGCAGACCTGTCTCCTCATCCCGAATTTCGTCATCCAGGGCCACTTTATACCGCTCATTGATCGCCTCCACAGCCGCATAATGAGCCAATTCATCCGGACTCTCATACGTGGCAAACCGGAAACGGCCATCTACCTCTATCACCTCATCGATCCGCAACGCATCAGGCACAAACCCAAGGAACTGGATAACCAGCCCTCGACAGATTTTTATCCCAGAAGCACGAACCGTTCCCCCATACTCCTTCGCCTCCACTTCACGCCAGTCAAACGCACGATACGATACCCGATAGGCGCGAAGCGGTGCAAGATCACCACCGGCCAACGTTAACCCATCTGGGAACTCATTGCGAGGCACAAGACACCCATCAGGAAGATGCCTCTTCCCACTCCGATGAGCAATGTTCAAACAAGGCTGATAGTAGCGGATAAGAAAACCTTCTGCATCGTTCACAGTCGGCTCCCGCGCCAGACGAACTCGACTGGAGTCCCAGGCCCACTTTCGCCACATTTCAGTAGCATGTCCCACAGTGACAAACCAAACTGGCCACTCATAGGCAGAAGGATAATTCGCCTCCAGCAAACGCCCCATAGTCGTTGTCCCAAGCCCAAGGCCCAACCCCAGATGTTCCTCAACACGCTTCAACGCATTCTTCGACTGACCCACATAAAGCGCCGTCGAGCCATGCCAGAACACATAGAGCCGATAGTCTTCAATGTTCAGATCAAGATCGCCAAGATCCATCACCTTCCCACGAAAAACGCCAGTCAACAATTCACGAACCGTTGTCATAAGCACAGGGTCAGGCATCACATCCCTCCGTTGCCGTTCAAGATGAACTGCATACTCTCAGCCCGCCCCGGCAACGGGACCGGGCTATTCTTGTTCCGATTCCCCTGAGAGAGTCCCGATCTCAAGCCGAAGCGAGATATGAAGATGTTCGTCTGACCAGCCCCTCACCCTAAGATACTCTTGAATCGTCGCAAAAAAATCGAACGATTGAGATTGCAAAGCAGAAACTTCCTGCCTTCCCAGAGCCTGTGAGGCGCTATCAAGGATCTCCACAGTACCATGCGTCGTACGCAGGGAGAGACTGAATAGCGGCGTCATGTTCATCTTCTCCTCTTAAACCACCACGAAGCGAGCACCAGCATAGCGGCGGTCGCTATCATGATGTAGACCAAGATGATCAAAATCTTCAAGATATCCATAACCCTGAGTATAGAGAGCAGCCCGGCAACTTTCAACCAGTTGCAGATTTTAGGGACGTGCGAGACTCCTGTTCAAGATGAACATCACTGCCAGATGTGACCAGCAGCTTGCGACACTGGCCCAAGCCACTGGTGTTCAACTTGCGACACTTATTCTTTACTATAATAGGTGGTGCAAGTTGGACACCAATGGCGCGGTAAGAGGTAGATCAATATTGAGTGCCGAGAGCAAGCGGAGTTTTTCATCTTTCGGGTTGGGTCGGGAACGTCGAAGCATACCCGATCCTGGCCCAGTTGGCAATGTAGTATTTTTTGATCTTTCCTACGGACCGCTACGCTAAGATCAAAAAATCTCCACATTGCCAACTGGGCCAGGATCGGGTATGCATCTCCTGTTCCCGACCCCCCCTCGAAAGGTGAAAAAATGTGGGCAGAGTTACGAAAGGGTACGTGCTCCGCAGGCAAGGGAACCAGTCCCCTTGACCCCTTTCTTTGGGCATTCCCGCTCACTCTTCAGCACCTGATCAGTTCGCACTTCAGCGCCCAATCGGCGTACAACCAATCTCAGAAATTGCCCTCCACTGTGCCGTTAGGTGCCCCTCAGAGTTGAGGGGAGAGTTAAAGGTTGAACGCGCTTGAATCGGCCCTGCATTTCCGTTCGATAATCCTATAGGGAGAAAAGGTACAAGATGATCTGTTGTGGATCATTGGGAATTAGAATGCCCCGGCCAGGGTAACGCAAAATGGGCCAGGAGATGAGAATGCAAGAGACCCCCGAACCAGAAGAGCAGCCAAAACCGACGCTGCCACCAGCTCCTCGACGACGAAAGACACGCCGGGATAAGAACACGATACAGGCAACCCCTCGCGACTTATGGGTGCTGCGCTGGATCTCTGATCAATATGCCTGCCGCGCTGATCATCTGCGCGAACTTCTGAGCCGTGCGCCAGGCGCGCCGATGCAGGGCCCGCAATTGGCCTTGACGACACTGAGAGATCAATTGGAGCGCTGGCAGAAGGCTGGATGGATCGAATACGGGCGCTACCTTGCCAATCAACCGGCCTGGTGCTGGGCCAGTAAGCGCGGTTTGCGTCTGGTGGGCCTGGATGGGATCTATGAGTCAAAGGAGCCGTCAGAGTCGCGCTATAAGCACATTTGGGCCAATAACGAAGTCCGTATGCGCTGGGGATACTATGAGCATGCCGGCGCGGAGTGGATCAGTGAGCGCAGGTTGATCACGGAGCAGCTGGGGAGTAAGAAGAAGCGCCCAGATGAAGTGCCATACGCATCGATCCGCATCAGTGCGCACAACGCGATTCCGGACGCAGTCATTGCCCATGCTGGCGAAGAGTGGACAGACGCGATCGAGGTCCAGCTTTCTGCGCTCAAGTTGGCTGAGATGCGTCGGAAGGTGCTGCGTGTGATGGATGCCGAATACACGGAGACGCTGACAGGTGAAGAGTTCGTGTACGATCGCGTGCATTTCTATGTGGTGACGGAGGCGGCAAAGAACCAGGTCAAAGAGATCCAGGCCACGCTGGACGCAGATGAGCAAGAACGTCTGCGTGTGCATCTTAGCGATCTGAGCTATAAATGGTCTGGTTGGCCTTCTTCGCCGCCTTCCCGGTCATGATGTGCTTAGCCTTAAAGGTGTTGTATGTCTTCCTCTGTACACTGATCAATGAGATGCCGAATGATGTCATTGCGGTTTATTGGACGGCGGCGAGTTCTTTTGCGATGTTCGCGCCGCCACGAAAACTCTAGCATATCCAGCTTTTCAACCTGTTCATGGGTGAGATAGAAAGTGACTTTTTCTAACTTTGAAGAAGCGTCACTTTGAGGATGTGCAACGGTGTCACCTTCTTGAGGTTGTACGGTCGCACTGTGTTCTGAGCTTGAAGCGGTGTAACTTTCTTGCGGTTGCACCGTGTTTGTGCTTAATGCACTGTGAGAAGGTGCAGCGGTGTCGCTGTCTTGCGGTGGCACCGTCGCACCTTGCGCTTCTCGTAATGCCTTGTCGAAGGCGCTGACGCGTTTGGGCATGGCTAGCTCCCTTCAGTGGTAGTGATGAGTTCTGCGGCGAGACGGTCCCAGTAATCGCCGTGCTTTTCATCGAGGTCGCTGATGTCAGTTCCAGAGGAGACGGCATCTTTGTATTTGGTTGTGGCGCGCACCGGCTCCTGGTAGACCAGCTTGCCATGTTTGGTGCGAATTGCCTTTAGAATTTCGCGGTGATGCGCCAGGCGCATGTCAAAATTGGTTGGCAGGATGCGCCAGACTTGCAGGCTGGTGTTGACTTCGGTATCTCTCACATCCTCCACACGGTTGAGAATGAGCTTGAGTGTGCGCTCTGCCATCAGTTCACATCCTACAGGTATCAGTGCCCATCGCGCAGCGGCCAGCGCGTTCGTAGATAGGACACCCAGGCTTGGCGGGCAGTCGATCAGGCAATAATCGAACTGGGTGTCGAATTGGCGCAACCATCGGGCTAGCGTGCGTTCCTGGTTAAGTTTGTTAGGGAGTTCAATTTCAGCAGCGGCCAGATCGATGGAGGTGGGAATAAGCGCCACGAGCTCACCCAGTTCATAGGGAGCCACGGCGCGGCCATGCAGCAAGGCATCATAGAGCAATGCTCCCAGTTCGGCCACGCGTGCCGGTGGTATGAAATATTCGGTCAAGCTGGCTTGGGGGTCGATGTCGATGAGCAAAACCTTTTTGCCGGCGCGGGTGAGTGCGGCGGCCATGTTGACGGTGGTGGTGGTTTTCCCCGTTCCGCCTTTCTGATTACAAATGGCAAAGATCTTCATGCAATTCTCCCAGGATGTTTTTTGCATCATATCATGCGGTGCAGCAGTGGCACGGTGGTACGGTGCTATATGCTCCTATAGAAGTGTATCATAAGCGAAGAGCCGTCTGAAATCAAATTCAGAGCGCTGCTGGAGGTCTGAATTGAAGTTCAGATGGGGAGAGCGCAACGTTTGCATCGCTCTGAATTCAACTTCAGTGCGGAATCAGCCTGCACATTTGGCGGCGCTGAAATCTTTCGGGATCGGCCTGACAGGCTGTGAGATACCCGCTGTAAAAATGTGGTACTCTTCGCTAAATTCCCCTTTGGGCCCACGCTGTCAAATATGGTAGTGGGGGGCAGAGAGGGAGGTGGATACCTGCGCGGGCGTCCGTCTCCCTTTCGTGGGGAGGTACGAGCGCGCAGCGGCCCGCCCTGGTTGCTGACAAGTGGGGTCTGTGGGCCTTGAGAAAGCTGTGGCGTGGCTTGCGTGGCGCAGCGCTGGCTAAGGAGAGGTATGTGGTAGTGGAGCCGGATCAGCCTTGAGTGCGACATATTGTTCGAGTATCCTAATGTGCTGAAAGGAAAGGCCCGCGAATGCCTTTTCAAGCAGTTCGATGCGCTTCTCAAGCTCGTTAATGTGCGCTTGCATCAGCGCTGTCTTGGTTTGCCGGGTGGTTTTCAGTCCGAGTGCCTTGTTCAAGTCGCTTGTGAGGATGATGTAGCGTTTGGGGGAGTTCTGCCGGGCAGGTAGTTTGCCTGATCTGATCCATCGCCTGATCGTTCGGTCAGAATGTCCGGTGAGCTTTGCGGCTTGCGCGACGGTTATTTCCTCATCCATATTGTTCACCTTTTCCGAATGTCCATCTGAATTTTATTGATCTCCTCTATCATAACACGTGGCGCGGTTGCTCGACTCACTGTGCTTTCTTTGTGTCCATTGCGCGCCGGTTTCTGCCAGTCACGTGCCATTTGGGTGAATCTGCTTTTTACGTGGTGAGATAGTACCGAGTGGTATAGTACTCGCGCTTTAGTACTATACCACTATAGTACTAGTACCTACCACTTAGACAATAGTACCACACACACTATACCAGTCAAATGTGCTAGTACTAACAGGTATAGTACTTATTAATACACACTATACCACATAATCCGTAAGTACTATACTGGTTTAATCTGCACACATATAGTACTAAAGTCTGCACACACCAAACACCACATAAAAATACTATCTTGATAGTATTTTTATG
>Ga0137390_10003409_pt1 | contig 12963 bp, 14 predicted proteins | sample 15con2h24AmetaG_FD_104937 | JGI IMG/M metagenome (GOLD analysis project Ga0137390, IMG submission 104937) | Vadose zone soil microbial communities from Angelo Coast Range Reserve, California, USA - 15con2h2.4A metaG | ecosystem: Environmental > Terrestrial > Soil > Vadose zone > Saprolite... | reverse complement strand
TGGTTTTGGTCGTCCAGTCGTGATTACATAATATGATATTGACCGTTGAGTTTTTTGAAATGCGATTCAAGCAAACGCGCTTAGGCTTTATCTTTCCTTGCTAACATGAACGTGTTTTCCAGGGCAGCTCCCAAGAAAGGTTCGGTCCTTTCGCGTCTTTGATGTTGTTACAATTCACCATCAGATAGGCGAGAATTTTGAACTTCGCGCCGACCTTAACAGCGAGTATCGTGACAAACGGAAGGATGCCATCAAGAGGGTCATTGCTAATATGACAGTCGGAAAGGGTACGTACGAAGTTTCTCCTTCGATAGGGGACCTCTCTTAAGCCTCCCGCAAGATGTCAGCGGCCTTTTCCCCGATGTCCTCAAAAACATGCAAACCGAGGATATCGAACAAAAGAAACTCGTCTATCTCTATCTAATTAACTATGCCAAAACACAGCCCGACCTAGTCATCCTCGCCGTGAATACGTTCGTCAAAGACTCGGACGATCATAATCCGCTCATCCGCGCGCTCGCTATTCGCACGATGGGTTGTATCCGCGTCGAAAAGATCATCGACTACCTCGCAGGCCCACTGCAGAAGTGTCTACACGACGAGAACCCGTATGTGCGAAAGACGGCAGCCATATGCGTCGCCAAGTTATACGATCTCAAGCCGGAGCTAGTGATGGAGAATGGCTTTCTAGAGCAACTCCACGAGATGATTTCGGATAGCAACCCTATGGTGCTCGTATTTTTTTTCTCCTTTTTCGCGTCATTGATCTGATCGATACTTCCCAAAGGTTGTCGCGAACACCATTACTGCGCTGGCAGATATTCACACATCAGCGACGTCACAGCCGTCTACTTCGTCGTCAGATTCGGCCGTCTTCACTGTCACCCCTACAATCCTGAGCAAACTCCTTATCGCGCTCAATGAGTGCTCCGAGTGGGGCCGCGTCGCTATACTCTCTGCGCTATCCCGGTACGAAGCACAGGATGAGAAGGAGAGCGAACACATATGCGAACGCGTCGTTCCGCAGTTCCAGCACGTTAACGGAAGCGTCGTCCTCGGTGCTGTGAGGGTATGTCTGCGCTGTTCATTCCTCTCGTTTGGCGGGTCGGGGGGTAACTTCGGTAATAGGTGATCATGATCCACATGCGCAATGTGTCGCGCGAAGATTTCAACAAGCAACTCATCCGGAAGATGGCACCGCCCCTGGTTACATTGCTTTCTTCTCCGCCAGAAGTGCAGTGGATTACACTGCGAAACATCAATCTTTTATTACAAAAACGTAGTGATATCCTCTCGAACGAGATGCGCGTCTTTTTCTGCAAGTATAACGACCCTCTGTACGTCAAAGTGGAAAAGTTGGACATCATGGTTCGCTTGGCCGACGAACACAATGTCGACGCATTGTTGAGCGAGCTGAAGGAGTGCGTCGACCAGTTCCATCGGGTTCCACTGCACTGACCGGTTACATGCTAGATATGCCTCCGAGGTCGATGTCGACTTTGTGAGGCGCAGCATCAAGGCCATAGGGCAAGCTGCGGTGAAGATTGAGGCTGGCGCTGAGCGCTGTGTCAATGTACTACTGGACCTTATTTCCACTCGGGTTAGCTACGTTGTGCAGGAGGCTGTCGTGGTTATGAAGGTCTTGCCCTTTATCCGCATACCACTGCCATTAGCTAATTTCCACTTTTCAGGATATTTTCCGCAGATACCCAATGACATATGAAGGCGTCATCCCGACTCTATGCGCGAACTTGGAGGAACTGGATGAGCCAGAAGCAAAAGCGTCGCTTATTTGGATCATCGGCGAATACGCAAATAAGATCGAGAATGCTGACGAACTATTGAACATTTTTGTAGACACATTTACCGAGGAGTCCTACTCCGTGCGAATATCGCTCATCTCGCGATACATGATTATAAACTCACGCACTAACGTTATAGGTGCAACTGCAGACGCTTACGGCTGTTGTGAAGCTCTTCCTTTTCAAGCCCGATACATCCCAGGGTCTGGTTCAGCGTGTCCTTAACACTGCAACGAAGGACTGTGATTCACCTGATGTCCGGGACCGCGCGTACATCTACTGGCGCCTTCTCTCGACAGACCCGGGAGCAGCGAAGGTACGAGACCCAACATCCATGGCTATCGGTACGCTTCCTAACGTTCTTCTCTTGTAGTCCGTCGTTCTTGCACATCGGCCGCCGATATCCTTGCCTCGCACCACTGTTTCACCTGCGCTCCTGAACGAGCTAGTCGGGGAGATCTCGAGCCTAGCAAGCGTATATCAGAAACCTGCCGCGACATTCATAGGCCAGGGACGGATCGGCGCCGAAGCAATGCAGCGCAGAGGGACCAAGTGAGTTGCTTTCCGCGTCTCTAGAGGCAGCGTAAGTTTCTGAGGGTGCGCGTTTGAAGCCTTGCAGATTCAGCAAAGACGGCGCTGCATACCGTCGCCGCAGGGCAGGCATCAGAAAACCTGCTCGACTTCGACGACGAACCCGCATCGGAGGAACCGACGGGGCTTGCGGCAACGCAGGTGCTGCAGCAGCCAGCGGCGAAGAACATTCTGTCCGGTACATCGACCAATCCGCTGGACGACCTCGTTTCTATTTTTGGGAACGCATCCTTGTCATCGACGCCGAGTGTGCCGATTACCCCTGCGGGGGCTCCTGCGCTCGATACATTTGGCGGTGCCCCTCCACCGACGGGGACGTCATCGATATCGTCGAACCAGCAAGAAGATCTTCTGGGGCTGTTCTAGATAGAGAGCATGTGTTAGTGATCACGAAAAAACAAACAGATACGGCTACAGCATAGAGAACCCCGTCATCCTGCGGGCTTTGTGAGTGCAGTGATGGCGTCATCATGCAAACCTGCGCGGCGTGAGCATCCGTGGATTCAAAGCATTATCTGAGAAGTCACTATTCTTCATTATTAGATGTGTAGGACTCGTTTGCGGACGATACGGAAATTATGTCTCAACTAATCCATGAAATCTACTTGTAGCCGCCTCTTTTCTGAGACCCTACCCTAATGATGTTGGTATGCTTCTTTCAGGTCGCCTGTGTTTGATTTCAAATTCAAACCTTTGGCTGTCGGATTCTACCGCCGTGCCCCGCCGTTACATGAATGTTCAACGTTCAACGTTCAACACTAATAATATGACTCGTCTTGAGATCACATTAGATCGTAATTACTCGGTCCACAGGCCACGGGGCACACTCTATGTCCTTTGGTTTATTTAATCAACGCGAGGTTCGACTTCCAAGTTGATGGCTTATCTAGGGGAGCCAGGAAGTGGCTTTCCAGGGCTGGTTGTTGTTCCCTAGGTTGTCGTGCGACAGGATCAACACCCTTCTGCACCATCAAACGCCATGCGGTCCAACTTGAATTGTACCCTCTCGCATCGGACGGTTGTTGTCGTCACTTTGAAATCCTAAATTAACCCGGTAAGGCACTGCATGACGGATGCCGCGGCTTGCGCGTGGCTACTGTTGGTTGGTATCTAGGTACAGCGTTCTCAGTCTCCACGTCTGGATCTGTGCGCAGTAAAAAACGCATCTGCTTCGTGGCCGTCTGCCAGTGCTAGGCTAGGCGGGGGCACGCCCGCGTGATCGATCTCTTGCCATACATAACCAGTCGGTGCCAGTGTGCCAGTGCTGCTTCTTTCATCCCACGGAACAAAATCAAGCACATCATGATTAGTTGCGCGGTGAGTTGTTTTTTGATCCAGTTGGGCCGTCGCTTGTCTGAAGCGAATTGCTTCTTTGGGTGGGCGTTGCATTGCAGCGATACTACGTGATTGCGTGATTGATACTATGCTCCGCGGGTGGGGATTCAGTTGGATCATGGTGTCACAGGCTTGTGGGAGTGTGAGTATCGCTCACCGTGGGTCAGTAGCAGTCTCTGACCACATGCGCGCATTCAAGTTCGGAGTTTCTAGACTTGATAGGAAGCCTCAGTCGCTGTAGACGTCGAGAGAGCGAATGCACGAGAGGTCGTCGAGGCGTATATAGAGTCGGTCACGTGAAGTTAAGAAGTGAGGTCTCGTGATCAACTCGTAGCCTGAGGTAGGTTCCTCTGTTCCTCCTCTTGATCTTCCAGCTTCAAGCTTCAAGGCTTGCACCGGAGTTTGACTCGCTCTGGGCTGGCCTAGAGTGATGCAAGGGCACCACCAACTCAATCGTTCTGGTAGTACACACCGCAGGAGGAAGCTCTATTACTGTTCCTTGCACTTTCCAGCGAGGGCGTGACTGGTCTTCTCAGTATCCACTATCATCCTGGTAGTCGATCGACGATACCTCCGAGTCCAGGCTCACCGAACTCGAAGACGGCGGGGACAACTGAAGATACTCCGCTCATTCTAGACCATGCTTTGCGGCACTCGACAAACGAGTGACCCTGGTTATTATTATCTATTGGATAAAAGGCGTCATCGAGGGCTATGTTTTTCGTAGTCATCGATGCCTACTACCAGAATGGCAGCGCGGCGTTTCCTGGAACGAGCCCTTATCTGTCACCGGAGCGCGCTAAAATTGGCCATCTTTCGGGTTTTGCTCATTACGTGTGTTCGGAGACCTTTTATCTACCCGGGGTCGCTCAGTCCGGGTTCTGTCCAGACTCTGCCAGTGGCCTGCCTTGCCCAACCTAATAGGAAGGGGCGTTGGCGAAACCTGGCGAGCTGTGGCCCACCTATTTTCGACGTCTTCGCCGTCATCTATAGTACCCCTACGAAACGTCGTGTCCTGAAGGTCCGGCTAGTCCGCTCCGTGGCGGCCGATGTACGTGTGTCTACGTGCTCCTGCGTGCGAGACGTTGTTCGTTCTTCAACGTCTCAACGACTGTCGCCCTCCACCATGTTCTCTACGCCTGTGTGTTACAGCGATAATCAGTGTGAGATCAGCTAAAGTTATTATTACCATTTATCAGCCTTCCTATGCCGTGAGCTGGAGAGGTGAGCTTTAATAAATTAAAAGTATGAATCGACTTGTTCTGAAGCAGTAAACCAACTTACTTATATGCTTTGATTCTGGACAGCCTTTTTGTGTCCCCCACCCTTCGCCGGGAATGCCATCTCGAATGACAGTGCGTTGCAGCATACAATAATCAACTCGGCAGCAGCCCCGTATCCCGGCGGTGTGGTCTTTATTGGATCTAGCAGGGAATGGTGTATGATTTGCAGGTCTGACATTAGTCCGAAGGCCAAATTTCGGGTCAAAATCCTCTGCCGAATATCTGGGACTCGCCTCTTCCTTCTGCTCCCTGTCACAAAATGATGGTCGTTAGAGGGTATCGGACTGTGACCGATGCTTCCTGCGTCTCTTCTATTCCGATGCCATACGAGCTGTTTAACTGAACATCAACCCGTATCTACGGGTCATAATCGCCTCTTGGTGTCATCCGAAGAGGTCCATATTGACACTTGTGGTTATATGAAGCCAAGCGTGCATCGCATCAACTGCCTCGCGTGAAATGGACCGGCCAACGAACGGAGGTTCTTGGAACACAGCATATATTTCTCGATGATAACTTAATCATCCAAACACTTTCACAGAATATCCGTACCTTCAGTCGAAGAACCCTAGAATCAGAAAGTCAATACGTACGTTTCATCCATATGTGTGTGTGTGTGGCGGGAGGGTAGGTTGGGCGACCATCGCTGCCTTGACCTGTGACTGTCGGCCTCACAGAATGAACATCACAACAACAACGGCAACTACTCGACATGTATGTAACATTGTCATCATAATAAAGGTCATTATTGACACTGCATAGCGAACCAGCGCGGAGAACCACCGTCTCTTGACGTTCTTCGAGGATCCTGCATAGTTGGCGACGCTAGATGGTATCCAGACCGATTTTGTGCATGTCGTGGTGGTTTTCCTTTTTTGAATATCTCCTACTACCGATCTCCATAGTTACCGAGACACAACCTCTGGTGGTGTCCAGTGCCACCACTATTCTACTCAGCGTCCCGCGGCAAGGTCCATTTCTACCTTAATCAATCAATTCGCCTGACGGAATATACACAGATCGAGTGATCTAGATATGACTGGTTGTCCGACAAAAGTAAGTTCAGGTACTCTTCCTGTTCATTCCGCGCCTCTGGCGACGTATCGCGTTCGGCACATGGAATAATTCATACGATTTCCTATCGTGACACCATCCAATTGGCGCCCCTCTCGGTGCTTTTCGAGCACCAGTAACAGGGTACCTCGATGTGGAACGTCGGTAAACCTAATAGACCGAGAATATTAGCGAAGAACAATGGATCGCCTCGCCGCGTATGATTGAACTTGAACCCCCGGTGATTTCGGTCTTCGGACCTTGCCTATACTATAGACAGGACTGAAATCACCGGGGGTTCAATTGCATTGCTCTCTGCCAGTGCAAGTTGGACTCGTACTCTGATTCGAAGCGCGAGCAGGCAAGCCTGGCAATTACAGCAGTTGGGCCTGGCCGTTCCATAGGTACCACCACCACATCGCGAACTCGAACGGGCCACACGGGTCGCCCATTCGAGTTTGCATTGCCATTGACACGGGAAGATCTGCCCGGGATGTCCGCGCGCGCGGTTTTTTATCTGCTGACTAAATGGAATGAAAGTCCGAGTCCGCATTTATCTACCGACCGCGCGAGTGCCAGTGTCAGTGAAGAAGTCTACCGCACTGCTGTATAGTGTAGCCAGCGGGTTTTACCATAAGGGGGCGATTAATTTTTTTGAGAGGGGGAGACGGAAAGCAATGCTCGGAGTTGACTCATGCCGATATATCCGCACTCTGGTGGCGTGGGTCCACTGACAACGATATGTGACAATGACAATCACGGCCATGGCACTGTACTTTGACGCTGGCGGCATGCAGTTTATTCGCATTATCCCATATTCAATTGTCGGTCCCTGTTCTGACTCTATCTCGACCTTTGAAAAGAAAATACACCGTCACGTCACTTAGTACCATAGGGTACTATGGTTCATCGGATACTAAGAGGTGCCGACCTATTGTATCAGCAGTATCGGCATGTTACTACAGACTGCATAATGCTGTAAAAAGGGACATGCACTTGCTCTGTTGCGAAAACCCGGGGTGTTTGTGTTTGTGCTGGCCACAGAGCCAGGGGTTCGTCCATCATGATTCTTGATGATCAGAGCTCAGCTCAAAAAGGCACCATTTCCACCCGGCGCTCCGACAATTATCCACAGACGTCTTATTATATCCGAGGCCACAGGGCTCGTCCCTGGATGCACCCCGCTCCATGTGCCGTAGATAGGCGTCGATAGACTCTTGAATATCTTCGGGTCCAAATGCTGGGTGAAACCGGTGGCGCATGGCATCATATGGCCGGCGGGTAGTAGCTTATTCTACGTACTGTAATTTTTACGTGCAGTACTACAGTACCTTTACAGTAATTTTGCGGCGCCAAGCGTTTGAAGGGGAGCAGGCACAGCGGAACCTCCGGCGGCGAAGTCAAGAGGCGCTGAATGTCCTCGAAGTCGATGTGGGCTGTGCTGTGCCAGTGGGTGTGGGCCGAACGGGTAGATATGGGTAACTACTTAAATGGTCAGATGGCAACGCCGCGCCGCCAGGTCATGATGACAGCGCCCGCGGAAGCGGAACCCGTTGTCAACTTGTTGGACTCCGGGATCGGATGATCGCCCAAGCGCCGCCACCGCGACCGTGACCACCGAGGCCGGCGGCTCCGAGTCAGAGATCTCGGTCTTGCCAGGCTCATCCCCCACGCCACGCCACGCGGCGGACGGCTCAACCTTGAACCCTTCATGGCTGTTTTGCATTTGGGTTGCTCTCGCGACTTTGATAATAATTCGTTGGCTCAGCAGTGTGAATTTATGATGTCACCGAGGTCCCTCCGAGGAGTTGCCAAATCAAAACTCGGCGCCAAACAAATGAAACATTGTGGATGCATTCGTCTCTGACCTTCGCAAAACCGTGACGTACCAGTGAGATAATGAGACGTCCTGGCCTTCCAGGAGCAGATCAACCGACAGTACGGACGTCTGTGCATTACCGCGTGGGTCATCATTTGAAGACATATGCATGCATCTTTTGTGCGATCGGTCACAAGCGCGTGTCATCAGTGGGTCGCCTTGTCATGATAGAGCTTACGGTGGTTGTGTGAAATCAAGGAATACGCGTAAACTTTGAGGGTTCACACATTTGAGCGCAATTGTTCTATGATGTAGATGTTACAACAGCGTTCCAGGTGTCCTTCCATTGATCGATGGTCGTGCGTAACTGACTACGCACACGTACAATTCCCGAGTTCACCATCACAAACCTTTGCTCTTGTACAGCAGGACATATGCCGCAGAATCTTCTCCGCCACCATCGAGTGTCGTAAGCTTCTCGGCAGGGAACGCGCTGACCTTGTCGTCGTCGAATTTGATCCAGTCCTGGTCCTCCTCCTTATCCGTCAGTGCGCGACGTGCAACGAACGCGATGTAATGTCCCGAATCGGCTGCTGCGCCTTTGTGCGTAATGATGGCTACATGCCAGAGCTTCCTCAGCGAATCATGCTAATAATGGCATGCGACAAAACGAACTCACCGACGAGGTCGTAGAGTCCTGTCTGGCTCGCGCCAACATCTGCCTTGATAGATGGATCAATCAATGCCTCCAGTTCTGTCTTCTCCCGCTCGCGATACCATTCCTCGGGTTGCAGCTCAACGCCCGCAGCAGATTGTTCCGCTACGGGCTCAGTCATCTCAACATCACCACCACCTGAGCCTTCAGCAGTCGTCTCCACCGCCGACCCTACACTGGTCTCGGAAGGCTGTGTAGCAGGGACCGCAACCCGCGTACGTTTTCGAACTTTGCGACGCTCGTCACGGGCTTGCTCTATTTCGGCGCGTTTTCTTGCGACAGGTTGCATCTTATCCCGGAGACCGTCCGTCACAATGTCGAGCGCATCGAACTCATTCGGGAATTTCACTTTTTTCTGCGTAGACACCGGTGGGTACGACTGACCAAAACATGGGACAAGGTGCACTTACCAGAATCTTGGCTTTCTTGTTAATGTCACGTCGCCAAGTGAAACGCACCATATGAATCGCAAGGTATGACGGTAGTCGAGATAGGCGCGAAACCGAGTTGTACGTCGCTTCGCGCCCAAGCGTCGGGGAATGTTTAACGACGGTCTGATTGAGTGCCTACATAGACAATGAGGCCCTACTTCATCGAAAGACGAGCTCAACATACCTCCATGATGCCGGAAATCATAAAAGTGGTGTTCCCGCCGATATTGCATTCGACTTTCGACACATTCTCGGAAACCACACTGGGCGGCTCCTCAGATGCCTCAGGAGATGATAGTCTGGACAAAATCAGTCACTGCATAATTGCGTCGCGTACAAGACGCAACAACGATGAAGCCACACACGTGCGGACCAAGGTCCCCGTCATATATTGGTCAATGAATGAAGTACGCGAGGTACTGGCACCCGGGACAGAGACGCCAGGGACATCTCTAAGACGGTTAGTCAACTGTGTCCAGCACTCCTCCGCGTCTGGGTCATCTTAGCTTCATAGATGACTAAATGAAATAGAGGCAAGACCTTGTTGTGCGTAGCTATTCCCAGTCCTGTTGCGCTCCGAGAACTGAGGGACGGCAGCTCGGAGCACTGTGAGGAAGGAGTGGGGCATGACACCGCCTGTTGAACGTGCCATCGTCGTATAAAGCTCGCGTAGCGACCGTGCAATAGAGTTTGGGTCACGTGAGCTGGAGAAAAACGAGAGTCAGGCATCGCTTTGACAGAAGGTATTGCGTGGCGAACTCCGAGAGAGCGGTTTGTAGCTCTGGAATAGCACGCAGGGCCTGGATAGTCGCGCTCATATAGCAGGTATTTCCCAAGCTGGGTGTACAACGTCAGATGACGCGCGATGTTCATGTACGTCGATGCGCACTTTGTGAGACCAACAGGCATCCCGAGCTGGAGCTGAATTAGAACAGAGAGATGGATCAAGCACATTAAACCCACAGCGTCTGCCAGCTCTGTATCACCCATATCCTCTAAGAATTTTATAGGCTCGGGTGGAGGCTTGGGAAGCTCTCCTGGGGCACCGACCACCATGAAGGTCTGGTCCTGCAATCGCACTCGGTCATTGAGGGACGGTAACACAGATAGCGATAACGCGCACTTTCTTGGGCCCAATTTTTTCCCAATCAGCATCATCCTGACGGATAAACGTCAATTTTCCGTCTCTTCGTCAAGTCTCGCCGCACCTTGAGGACGCCGCCTTTAACCATGACTTTCATGCGATCTATGGGAACGCCAGTTAATTGATAAATGGCCTCTTTAAAAGCGAGAGGCGGCTTCTCCGTGTCAAGTTCAAGATCATGCTTTTTGCCTGCATGCTTAACATGAACGTTCAGAGGAGCCATGACTGTTGGTGTCGGGAACGAGATGTCCAACAATAGTCGATTTTTGTTCGCAGCGGCTGACGTGACGCGTAAGCCATCACGTGACGGTGTGACTGCGGTCCAAGTGGGTGACGTCACTGCAGTCCATCAGCCACGGCCACGTCTGCCACACTGCCACAATTCCTCATAACATCCAGCGAACCGTTCTTTTCATCTGCGCTCATCACGACCGACTTGAAATGACTATCTAGTACGTCGTTGTCTTTGTTGCACTTCATCGAGGCTCACCCTTCCTTAGCTACTCTCTCACCTTCATGCTCCTCGCGTCCGAGATGGTCGCGTTCTGCATATTCGTGGCGCCTCTTCCTTTCAAGGTCCGCAGGAAACTCTTCCGCTTCCTCTCGGAGAGCCCCATTGTCGCCAAGATTGCTTATGGTTTGAAAATATCGTTCATGTACGGATCATCTCCCGTTCCTTTAAATCAACACTCATTTGCAAACCAGATTCATCGCGGTCTTGTTCGTGGACGCGCTTCAGCGCATGTTTCGCATTACCACGGAGGTTGAAGCTGCCAAGTCCAGTGGTCAAGGCATACAGGACGTACGCACAGAGACCTCGTTCGCCGCGCGCAAATTCTAGTTCGTGCCCCGCCTTACCTATGATGAACCCCAACGTATTGACTGCCCCATCAAGCGCACAGCGCAACGTGTACCTCACAGGATTCTGCCTTTTCCTCTCCTTGGTCCTCGCCCGGACGTTCTACATAATCCAGGATCTTATTCACGTTCAAGATGAATACGCCAAGTTGAAAACAGCCGTGAGTTCATTACTCCCCCCTTCCTTCGACAACACGTGATGATTGATGCTTATGACCAGGCTGCGAACACCTCACGAGCAAACATCGCGGCTAGCGCCCAGACTGGCGACCAGACTAGTGGCCAGACTAGCGACCAGACAAAAGAAATCGAAAATCTTAAGAAAGATCTCGGTAAGCCCTTTGCATCTCATTATCGGACATATCCCAACGGCTTTCCATGCTCTTTCAGCGGCCTTGAAGGCGCAGGCTAGATCACAGGCAGAGGAGTATGACAGACTTGCAGATCGGTACAATAAAGAGACGGGCCAACCCGTTTCAGACAAGCGCACGGACTAAGGAGAGCATGGAGATTCCAGAAGTGATTAATTCAGCCTTTATCTAAGACGTGTTCTCTGTGTCATTAATATTCATTGTTGGTGATCTTTGCCTTGCTGAGGTAGCAGACGTGTATACAGTACTTGCCGTCGGAAAAATCATGACTTATGTTGCCTTTGAATGGTACAAATTGTATTGGACGGGAGATCAGTAGAACAACACGGCTGAGCTAGAGGTCATGATGTTTGGTAGTGGATGAGAATCTCCAGCAGGTAACACATCCTACAGCGAGCCTCGGGATGAAGTTAGCTTCATATAAAGTATACAGTGAACAACACAATACACGTACTGAGATTTCAGGCAAGGAGTATTGGCGACCTAAGAGGTCGAGATGTCATCGTGCTGCTTCTGCAGCTCCGCCTATATCGCATGTCTCACACATCGAGCGATCACTAAACCGGGGATTGGGGGTTACGCACGAGTTCAGCCTTCTTTTTTTCCATCTGCGCATTGAAATAAATTCCGTGTCCCAAAACGGGGCTACCAAACGGAACCGCAACGTACCTCTGCTCTGATCTTCTCAAGCTTTTTGCGCTCTGCCTGCTTAATGTATTGATCTGTTTCGCCATTAACCGTTTCAACTATCGGAACATTCCATCAGGACACATACCTTCATGCGCCTTTTCTTTCTTTCTAGAACATCAAGGAAAGCAATTGTGAGAATCGCTTAATTCTGAGGTGGGGACGCTCGTCGCCACCGATCCACCGACACGTACCCGAATTCCCTGCTAGCGGCGACACTGCCCTCTCTGATGCTGGACGTGTAAGCACGCGCAGGAGAGGTCCTGGCTATGACAATAACCGGGCGAAGACAAGTCCGAGAAAGCATGTTTGTCGATTGCGGCGTTCGTACGTGGCGTGGTGGTCGCTCTCAAAAGGGTAGTTGTTGAATTCGCAGCGCGACGGGCAAGCCCGATGAGGCCGCCGCGTGCTTGCTTTGTCAGCACCGACATAGGCCTCACCAAAGCATCACCAAAGTATGCGTGGCCAAGTGGTAGTCGTGTTTGGGCTCAGCTCCGTCTCCGCGTCTCTTCACAACAACCACGAGTGAGATTGCCACATGCATTTTTTTTGGCGAAACTAAACTACAACTACAGCTGTTCGCAGCAAAATATGGCCCCGGCCGCTTCCGAATACCGCATCCCGTACATGATCATCACATCCGAGTTCATCGGTCATGGGGCAGGGGGGCACCAACAGTGTATGAAGAGTGCCTCTTGATCGTAAAAAGGAGTAGATTTACGTGTTAGATAGGTCTACGTAGAAGGCACAATAGTGAATGGATACTCCGAAGTACCCATGCGAACGAGGCACGAGGCAGTCCGGGTCGGCGGTCGGAGTTGAAAGGGTGAGCCGGACGAGCCGGGCAACCGCCGGACGGGATCTCGGCGAACCC
>Ga0137390_10003406_pt1 | contig 12976 bp, 10 predicted proteins | sample 15con2h24AmetaG_FD_104937 | JGI IMG/M metagenome (GOLD analysis project Ga0137390, IMG submission 104937) | Vadose zone soil microbial communities from Angelo Coast Range Reserve, California, USA - 15con2h2.4A metaG | ecosystem: Environmental > Terrestrial > Soil > Vadose zone > Saprolite... | reverse complement strand
TCCCGCGGGAAAGGAGGCGAGGAGGATAGGTCGCAGTGCAGAGGCCTTCCAGATCTTCTTCCTTCGACATGAGAATAGCCCGCTAGCGCGGGCTTTTTCATGTCGAAGGAAGAGAGGATCCCATTTGGTTCGCGCACCGACCTAACCCCCTAACCCCCTTCCCCACAATGGGAAGGGGGAACAAACAATATCGACAGCCTCATAGAGGGGAAGGGGCTCCGACGAGCATTCGCGGAGTGCCAGCACAGCGTTCAATAGAATAGCCGCTGGCTGGCAGTCTCAAGCAGTAAAAGTAAGGATAGGATACTTTTTTCCACAGCTAACCTCTTGGAGACAACCTAAGAATCTGATATATGCGCCCACGTGCTTGTAAGTCGCGGCCCGCTCAGCGGGCTTGAGGAGCAGCGGCTGGCGGGCTCAGATGCACGTTCGGTTTGGCACGGAGGTTGTCGGGGGAAATGGCGAACGGAGTTGTTAAGTGGTTCAGCCCCAAAAAGGGCTACGGCTTCATCACCATGGAAGATGGTCAGGAGGTCTTCGTCCATTACAGCGCGATTGACGGAAACGGCTTCCGCTCGCTCGAACAGGGTGAGGAAGTCAGGTTCGAGGTTGCCCAAGGTCCCAAGGGGCTGCAAGCCTCCAAAGTAATGCGGACCTGATTGGTGATCTGACCGGCGGTCTCGCCGCTGAGGCCGCATTGACAGCCGCGACCGCAACGCGCCGGCGGTTACGTACGCTGCTCGGAATCGCTATTTTTCGCGATTTCGGAGCGATTCGCTCCTCTTGAAGGGGCTCAATCAGCTGCGCGAGAGCGAGCGACAAAATGGGAGCGTTCGCAAGTGTAGGATTCTCGCACTGCTGAGTGTGTGTCCTTTCGCGCCTTTTCGAGGGCGGTCTGGCTGTTTACGAGCGCCGCGGCTATAGCTTTCCCTATGGATTCCGCAAGCCGTAGCGCGGAGGCACTGCCCTGCGTACCCCCGGCCGGCAGTGGACAAAAGCGGGAACTGCCGAGGCGCAACGGCGAGGCCCCCATTTTGCTGGCGGTGCTGGGATTTGGGCTCGCAATCCGCATCTATCTCAGTCTGACGAGCTATTGTATTTCCGGCGACGGCGTCGCCTACCTGGTAATGGCGCGCCAGTTCGCCGCCGGACAATGGCGCGCTGCGCTCGGCGCGGTATATTCACCGCTCTATCCATTACTCATCGCGCTGATGCATCGATGGATCGCCGATTGGGAAATGGCGGGCAACCTGGTTTCAGCAGTTTTAGGCACCGCCGCGGTCGCGACTGCATATTTGATGACGCGGGAGGCGTTTGGCCGCCGCGACCTCGGCCTGGGTGCGGCGGTTTTGATGGCGCTCCATCCCGAGATGGCGGCCTACTCGGGGTCCGTGCGGACCGAAGCCGGCTATATTTTTCTGACTACAAGTGCATGCTGGCTTTTGCTCAAGGCATTGAACGACCGGCACGCGGCAATAGCGGCGGTAGCGGGAGTGGCTGCCGGACTCGGTTATCTTTATCGAACCGAAGCAATCGGTTTTCTCCCGTTGGGCATCCTCCTGTTCATAGCGGCCGGCTGGTTATGGAATCAGACCTCGCGCCCATGGGCAATCACGGCAGCATGCACATTCGCGGCAATCTTCACGATGGTTGCCGCGCCTTACATAGTCTACCTTCGGATTTCCACCGGCCATTGGAGTGTCGGCCGTGAATTCACTGCTGCGATGATGTATGGGATGGGCGACGTTGCACCCAACGGAGAGGAATGGCGGCGGCTGGGCTGGTCAGCCACAGCCTCGCCCCTGACAGCAATTTTTGGTGACCCGAGCCTTTACGTGGAGAAGGTCGGTCAATACTTTCTCGTTTCGATTTACAATTTCGCGCAGGCGCTGGAGCCGCTGCTGACGGTAGTGCTGGCGATTGGGATATGGGCGCGCGGCCGTGCACTTTTCGCTACTGCTCGAGAAACCTTTCTTGCGGTTGTCGTATTGTTCTACTTCTGCGGCTTCGCACTCTCCTATACCGGCACCCGATTCATGGTTCACCTGATCCCGTTTTCCTTCGGATGGGTGATCGCCGGCATCGTCGTGGTGTCGCAGCAGATCGCGCAAGGGTGCCGGCCAGGCCGCAGAAAGATCGCTCATGCAGTGGTCCCGGTGGCGATTGCCGTGACTCTGCTGCCGCGTACGCTGTGGCCGATCGGCTACGATATGCGGGGTGTCCGTTATGCCGGCGAGGACATTGCGAGAATGACAAAAGGGCCGGCCGCGGTGGCGGCGCGCGACGGCCGCGTAGCCTATTACGCCGGTGCTCGACTAATCGAGTTGCCGCCGTTGCCGGCCGGCGATTTCTGCGGATGGCTGCGCGCGCACCATAGCGATTTCCTAATGATCGGAAATCGCGACGAACAGGCCTTCCATGTTACGCCGACTCCCCACTGCCTTGAGTTACTCAAGCGCTATCCGCGTTACCGTTCATCGTATTACGATCTATATGCGGTGCGCGCGGCTGAACAACCGCAGAGTTCGCATCCCTCCGGCACGGCATTCGGGGCACCGTGATGAGGCTCACGACCAGTCATCCGCAACTTGTGCAGGTTCCGCCCGACGCCGGCCACTATCCGGAGAAGGCAGCGATCGAGTTGTCGTTGGTTGTCCCAATTCACAACGAAAGCGCCGGACTCGACGAATTTTTCGCGCGGGTGCTTCCCGTGCTGGAGAACCTCGGCTGCGCTTGTGAAATTGTCTGTGTTGACGATGGCAGCAGTGACGGCAGTCTTGAGCGATTGCTTGAATTGCGCCAACGGGTGCCGAATCTGAAGGTGCTGAGCCTCTCACGCAATTTCGGCAAGGATGTCGCGCTCAGTGCGGGGTTCGAGCATGTGAGCGGAGCGGCGGCGGTGCCGATCGATGCCGATCTGCAGGACCCGCCGGAATTAATCGCACAGATGGTCGCGAAATGGCGCGAAGGATTCGACATCGTATATGCCACCCGCGCCCGCCGCGATGGTGAAAGTATCCTGCGCCGAGTGTCCGCACGCTACTTTTACCGTATCTTCGACCGTATCACTGATATCCCTATCCCGCCCGATACGGGGGACTTCCGCCTGCTGGACCGGCGGGTAGTTGATATCCTGGTGCGTCTGCCTGAACGCACACGGTTCATGAAGGGCCTTTTCGCCTGGGTCGGCTTCAGGCAAACGGCGCTTAGTTTCGACCGGCCAGAACGGCGCGCCGGCAAGACCAAATGGACCTACTGGCGGCTGTGGAACTTTGCGCTCGATGCGATTACCTCGTTCAGTTCCGTGCCGCTCAAGGTATGGAGCTATGTGGGTGTGGTGGTCTCGATCCTTGCCTTTCTATATGCGCTCTTTTTGGCTGGCCTGACCATAGTCCACGGCGTCGTAGTCCCCGGCTATGCCTCGATAATGGTGGCGGTACTGTTCCTCGGCGGCGTGCAGCTCATCACACTGGGAATCATCGGCGAGTATCTCGCACGCATATATAACGAGGTCAAAGGACGCCCGCTTTATCTGGTCCGGGGGCGCTGGGGCTTCGACGACAACCGGCCAGAAGGATAAGCGGGTTGAGCGAAGCGAGAAATGAGAGAAAAGAAGGACATACATAACGCTGTGCTCTCGTTCTCTGTTCTCGGTCCTCATTGCTTTTACCTCATCCCCCTCTTCTGATGGACGCAGCGCTCTATCCGCGAATGGCGGCGGTTGAGGACACTCATTGGTGGTTCGCTGGACGGCGAGCAATCTGCGAACGAATGCTGGAGCGCATCGCGCTGCCTGCGCATCCGGTGGTCCTCGAGTTAGGATGCGGCACGGGCGGAAATTTCCCGATGCTCGCGCGGCGCGGTGAGCTTTACGCGATGGACGCAGACGAATCCGCGCTTCGCTTTGCCGCTTCGCGGCGTTTGGCCAAACTCGCGCGCGGCTCGTTGCCGCAGGAATTCCCATTCGCCGCCAGACGCTTCGACCTGGTGGTAATGACCGACGTGTTGGAACATCTCGACGATGAGCGTGGCTCATTGTGCGCGGTGCGCTCGAGCTTAAAGCCGCGCGGATGGTTGCTGATGACGGTGCCGGCTATAAGCTGGTTGTGGAGCGCGCACGACGCCACCCATCATCATCGCCGCCGTTATCGGGCAGTCGAACTGCGACGCCTGCTCGGCGATTGTGGTTTCACGATAGATTATCTCAGCTATTACAATTTTATCCTGTTTCCGGCGATTGCCGGCGTGCGATTATTCCAGCGCTTGCGTGCCGCCGCGCCCACCACCAACGGCAGGCACGATCTCACGATGCCGTCGCGCTTAGTGAATGCGGTGCTGTTGCGCCTGTTTTCCAGCGAGCGGTTTCTGCTCGGCCCGTTCCGCCCGCCGATCGGCGTTTCGCTTATCGCACTAGTGCGGTGTAACACTGAAATCGGTATCGCTGACAATCTCTTCCCTTGCCATGGAAGTAGTGGTTGACACTGGCAGCCTCTTTTGTCATCCCGAGCAAAGCCGAGGGATCAACGCGGAGCGATTTGCCTGGGCGGTAGGGCACGCAGGTAAAGAGACGAGACCGCTCGCAAGGAGTCGTTCGCTTCGAAGATTCCCTTCTACTTTCGTGCAACCTGGCGGGTCCTACGGGCCGTAATTATCTGACCAGGGGGAGGCGCTAGGTGGGGGTTGTCCGGTTTCGTTTCGATACGACACGTCCAATATGGGTTTCAACCTTACATGCCACTAGTCTGCGAGGCGCGTTACAAACGCGCTGTAGCATAGTGCACATCAAAAATCCGCTCTTGCTACAGGCCGGTGCTGTATTCCTGGGTGCCGCTGGCTTTTTGCTCACACTCGCGCCGTCGGCGCCCTTTACCAAGGAACTCGGGGTATGTGAGTCGGGGGCCGTCCGCGATGTGCTCGCCGGCCATATTATTCTGCCGCGCTTCCTGCCGGGACCGATTGTTCACGTACCGCCGCTGTATTGGTGGATAGCGGCGCTATGCGTGAAGGCGCTGGGATGGAACGAAATCGCGTTTCGGTTGCCCTCGCTTATCGCCGCTGCCCTGACTTGCGCGATTGTGTTCGCCTGGAGTGGCCGGACGCTGGGCCTGCGCGTCGGATTATGGTCGGGCGCGGCCTTGCTCCTGTGCCATTTTTTTCTCGACGCAGCGCGGCAACCGCGGATGGATGCGATGCTGGCGATGTTTGTGACGGCCGCGGCAGTAAGCCTCGAACGCGCAATTGCGGCACGGGCACAAGCTGAACGAGATGCGGCCTGGTATTTCGCCGCTGCCGCGGCCGCGATCGGGCTTGGTGCATTGACCAAGGGAATACTCGGCATCGTCTTACCCGGGCTGGTCGTCGCGCTTTTCCTGCTCGTCCGCGGGCGGTTGGGCGAGTTGCTCCGCTTCGACCTGATCGCGACCTTCGCGGCGGGATTGGCGATAGGGCTCGCCTGGTTCCTCGCCGGTTATCGGCTTGGCGGGCGCCCATTTCTTGAGTGGCAGGTGCAAATGAATCTCTGGAGCCGCTTCATTCCTGCCGGCGCCGGCGGGGCAGGCTATTGCGCTCATCCATTCTGGTACTTCGCCCCACAGATATTGCGTGGATTTCTGCCCTGGAGCCTTTATCTGCCCGCATTCGCGCTTGCAGCATGGCCTGTGGCGGGAGGCCGGTTGCCGGAGGCAGTCGTTTACACGCTCTGCTGGTTCGCTGCGTTGTTCATTTTCTTTTCATCCTCACATGGCAAGTGCCTCGTCTACATTCTGCCGGCGTTTCCGCCGCTGGCGATTCTCGCCGGATGGGCTATTGCGCAGGTGCAAGCCGGCCTCGACACGCGAAGACGGGTGCGGCAACTCTTCAGGGCCGGCAGCGCGATCATCGCAATCGGCGCCGCGGTGATAGTGATGGCGGCGATAACGGTAATCGGTTACGGCGTCCCGGCGAAAATAGCTTTGCGATTGCATCCGACCGACCGCCGTTTTCTCGAACTGCTGGTCGGCCAAGGTTTGAGCGCGGCATTCCTTCTCTGGGCGATTGTTTCATTAGCGGGCGTCGGTTTCGTACTTGTCGGATTACTCCGAAGTGTTCCAGGTGGTTCTCAGCAGAAGAGAGGCGATGGGTCGGCTGACCTGCGCCAAGTCGCTCCCCCTGACCAGGGGGAGTTGCCTATAGGCCGGAGACCCACCCGCTCCCAGGTGAGAATCCAATCCCTCCCCCTGACCAGGGGGAGGTTAGGTGGGGGTTTTCTGACCGCATGTTCAGAGCGGGTTAGAAGGTGGTTGTCTGAGATGCATCCCGAACAGTCGCCGGGTCGTCTCAATTCGGAACCCTTTAGTGGCGTGTTACTAGCATGGGGCACACTCCTGATAGCGGCGGCCGGCGGCTGGTGCTGGTTTGCGGTGATGAATCCGGCATTGGCACAAAGTGAAACGCTGAAGACGTTCGCGCGCCAGGCCGCTGCGCTGGTCCCCTCCGATGCGCGCATCGGCCACCTCGGACTCGGCGATTGCGAATTGAACTTCTATTCGCCGCGGCCGCTCGAACCGATTTCTCAAATTTCATGCGCCGACGATTCCGCCGCGGAGCAGTACGTCATAATCCGCAAGCAGGACTTCGACGCGATGCCGCCGATGCGGCGCACATGCTTCACCGCCGAGCTGGAAGCGACTCCGAACGATAGCATCGGCCCCCGACTGTTGATAAGACGCACGCGCCCCTGACGGCTCAAAACGACGAAAGCTCGGATTGCGCGACGTAGTATTGCGTCCACAACGTCCAGCTTAGCGGGCCATCGCGCAACCCCTCTTCGAGCCATCGCTCGAGGCGCATGCCGCTGACCCCCGCAAATTCCGCGATGAGTGGAAGATACAGGCCGGACTTGAAACGTTGGCGGATATGGAAGCCGGCCGCCTCCAGCGCGCGCGTCATCTGCCCTTCCGTCATCAGATTTATATGGCCGGTCTCGAACACCGCTTCGCCGTACACCCAGCGAACGAGTTTGATGACGCCGGGCATGAATGCCAGCTTGCAGGCCAACTCCATCAGACTGTGGCGCTGCGGGGTCGAGACAATCAGCAAACCGCCGGGAGCAAGTACCCGTCGAATTCCTGCAATCGCACGGCCGGTATCATGGATATGTTCGAGCACCTCGCTGCACAACACCAGGTCGAAGCAGTGCGCGGGTAGCTGCGTGTCGGCGATATCGTCAACGACGACGCGCAGATTAGGAAGGCCTGCGGTGCGCGCCCGAGCATGTTCGAGATGGCTCTGAGCGAGGTCGGTGCCGACCACTTCTCTGTAATGATTGGCGAGCGCGGGCAAATAGACGCCGGCGCCAAAACCGATTTCGAGTGCGCGTCCGGGACGTTCGCATGCGCATTCGGCGATTTTGCCGATGAGCCAGTCGCGGCGTGTGCAATGAAGCCAGCGGCGCGTCGGATTACGCGAATGGTAAAGCGTTTCGAGCAGCCTGATGAGCTGCGATTCCGAATCTTGCCTCATGGCTGCATTGCGGCGGTTGCGAGCAACGGCGTCAGGCCCCGCTGCTGATTGCGTCTTGATGTTCTACTGTCGCCACCGAGAAGACTCATCCAGATCATTCTGATTCGTCGTTGGACGGCGGCGTTGACGATGACCATTCCCCGGTTGGGGTGAACAGCTCCTGCGGTTCGGGCACGCCGCGTAACTGATGAAACCCGAGACTCTCGAGCAGTTCGGGAGCCTCCGCGGCAAAACTCGCGGATGTGATGATATTGCGATTCAACTCGGCGGAGAGTTTCTCCAATCTGGAGGCGTGATTCACCGCCGGGCCGATTACCGTAAAATCGAGCCGGCCCGGCGCTCCGATATTCCCGTAGTAAACCTCGCCCAGGTGCAGTGCAATGCCGAAGCGGATAGCCGGCCTCCCGGCAGCGATCCGCTGGGGGTTGCATTGCGCCACTGTAGCAGCCGCTTTGCGGGCGGCCCGTAGCGCGGAATGGCAGGCGTGACCGAGCTCGGCCCGGCCGACGATTTCGAAAATCGCCAGCATGCCGTCGCCGATAAACTTGAGCACCTCACCACCTTCGGCAATCACGGCGCCGGCCATTATTTCGAAGTATTCATTAAGCATTTCATTGAGAGCGTCATGTGGGAGCGCATCGGCCAGGGCAGTAAAGCCGCGTAAATCATTGTCCCAAATCACGGCACGGATAGTTTCACCGCTACCACGTCTGATTAAACCCGAGAGGACGCGTTCACCAGTCCGGCGCCCGATATAAGTATCCAACAGGCTCTTCGCGATCCGCCGGGATGATTGCAATTCGGTGATCAGGCCGAGCGCTTGCGCGATATACTCGAGGCCGGCGATCTCGCCATCGGTGAACCCACCTTTGCGATCGGTGAGAAATGTAATCGCATTGGTTTCGGCGTCCGAGCGGACCATCGGGATTGCGACGTAGTCGGTGCCGCCCTCCGCCTTGAACTGTTGCAATACCGGGAAATCGAGCGGGCAAGAAGAATCACCCAGCCGCCGCCGCATCATTTCGCGGCTGCGTCTCACCTCTGCGATCGGGCTGTCGGTAAACTCGGGGCTGTTGGCGAGGTCATGCCCGGCCACGACGCGCATCGCACCGGCTTCCTCGCGGTTCCAGATATATGCAGTGGCGCGGATTTCGGGATGCAACGTCGCCACGAAACAAAATCCGCGCCAAATCGGGATGCCGGCGGCGACGATGCGCCGGCACATTTCGGCACCAAACTCGCGGGCCCGGGTATTACGCCGGCCGTCGCTTAGCATCCATTGAACCACCTCGGCTGCGCCCTCATGTGCAATATTCATGATCGCCGGTGCAGCGATGGCCGCGTGCGCTCGCTTTCGTTTTGATTTCTGCTCGCGCCAGGCAAAGCGCAGGGCCTGCCTGCTTCAGGGCAGGCCCTCGCGCCTCGGTCAGCTCCGCATAGACGGTGCGGTACCGGCGGAGGCTTCTGGTGGCGCGAAAATCGTCAGGCCGAACAGTGGCTCGCTGCCGGTGCGCAGGGTGTGCATCGCACCCGCTGGAATCGTAACCACGTCGCCGGCCTTGATTTCCTGCTCCTTGCCGGAAACGCGTGCGGTGGCGCGGCCATCGATCACGTAAATGATCTGGTCGCCGCGATGGCTGTTTTCGTGGTCGTTGCTGAAATTTGCCGGGATCGTGAAGACCATCGCCTCGCTCTGCGGGGTCTTACCCAGATTATGGGCCGATGCTTTTTCCCCGCCGCCGCGATGCGCGAAGACGTTTTCGACCCCCAGCCCGCCGCCCATCGCGGCCCCGTCGGCCAGTTCATTCATCTGTTTTTCGAAGAGCTCATCCGAGATTAAGCCCTTGCGATACGCCTTAAGGAGCTGTTGAACCTCGAAATCCTTGGTTGCCATTTAAGTCTCCCTCCGTTCTTCCGGTTATATAATGGAGCCTCGCCGATCCGACCCATACCACGGATCGCGTCGCTGCCGCTATCGGAAAAAGTCCGCTACCCGGAAGCCAGTTTTTATCGCATGGTGCGGAAAGGTTTTTTAAAAGAATAGGTTTTTCCGCACCCTGCCAAGCGCTGCAATACAGCCCCGCCCTGCGGCATTGGATTCGACACACGAGGGTTATCTGCATGCATTGGCCCCATCTGACCCGGCGATGCGTTTGTCGCATCCATGGATGGCTACGCGAATGACAAACAGTTGATCAGCGTCGGCTAGGGCGGGCTTGCCGGGAAAAATGGCGAAGACGCGGGATTCCTCACGCGCGGCGGCCACGCGCGCGGGAATGACGGAATGCGGCGAGTGCCTCAGGGCTTGCCGTTTCCCTCTCCTGCCATCAGGTGATACGCCGTTCGCCGGTGCAACTCGGCGAGATATGTCATCACGCGAGCCATCAGGCGGTCGCGCTTTATACACGCATCCATAAAGGCAGGGATATGTTCCGGGTCCATTTCTCCCTTGCTGATGATTCTAATCGCCGCATGCAACTCGTAGTCGGTAACCTGGATTTGTTGGCCGGTCTGTTGTAGCCAGTGCGGCACCTGGATTGGTATGAGCCGTGGCGAAGACGCTGATTTAGCCACTGTACCATACTGCGGCGCGCGGGCGGTTTGCTGCCTACGGGTCGCATTCCCCCCGTTATTGCAAGCCTTTCACGCACTTGCGCGGAATCAGGACATGTCACGTATGCTGACACAATAGGTCATTATCACGATCCACAGAGCAACTCGCCCCTCGCAGTTCCGGGATTCTTCGCGCGCCAGACACGCGCGAGAATGACAGACGCAACGCATCCCTCTTTTCCTCTCATCGGTCGGCTCCGCTAGTCGCCGCGCTGCTTCTTAGCAGGGGAGGGATTAGAATCTTCACCCATACGTGGTCACAGATCCGCATCAAACGCCAACAAGGAAAGCTCGCGATGAAAGTGATTTTCGAAAAAAGGGGGCCGGTCGCCTACGTTACCATCAACCGGCCGGAACGGCTCAATGCATGCGATTTCGAAACCTACGGTCTTCTCGCCGATTATTGGCGCCAGTTTCGGGACGATGCCGCGCTGCGTGTCGCTATTCTCACCGGTGCCGGCGAGCGGGCATTCTGCGCCGGCAGCGACGTCAAGACCAATTACGTTGAACGCCCGGGCGTCGAACCGCACAATGCTCCGTTTGCGGTGATGCTCGACTTATACAAGCCGATCATCGCCGCGATTAACGGCCATGCCAACGGTGGCGGCCTCGAACAAGCCCTCGCCTGCGACATCCGGGTCGCCGCCGAGCATGCCCAGTTCGGCCTGGGGGAAGTCCGCCTCGGATGGCTCCCCGGCGGTGGCGGCACTCAGCGATTACCCAGGCTGATACCGCTTGGGCGTGCGCTCGAACTGCTCTATACCGGCAACCGTATCGGCGCCGCCGAAGCATTGCGCCTCGGGCTGGTCGACTATGTGGTGCCGATGAATCAATTGATTAACAAATGTGAAGAGATCGCCGCCGAGATCTGCAAAAGCGCGCCGCTCGCGGTGCAGCGGATTAAACAGGCGGCGTTGCGTGGACTGGATATGCCGCTGGCCGACGGCCTAAAACTCGAACGTGAGCTATATGAATGGTTGCAGAAAACCGACGATGCGCGTGAAGGCGCGGTCGCATTCACTGAGAAACGGCCGCCACAATGGCGAGGCCGCTAGCAGACGAGAGTGGAGCCAGGGGCTCGGACAAGTCAGCACAACCGCTTTTGGCGCAATCCGATGATGATCGTGTAGCAGATGACGTTGCGAGCGATGCAACGTAGAGCCGCGACAGACAGAGCTCGCATGCGAGCCCGTAGCGAGGGAGTCTGCGAACACAACGCTACCGGGATCGAGCGGCGGCCCATGCCATTAGCGAAGGCCCGTTTCGGCCGAAACGGTGAGCCGAGGCAGAGCGGGGCCGGCCGAAGCCCTGAGCGGAGCCGAAGGGCGCTAGGCGGAACGAAGTGAAGCCGAGCAAACGAGTCTGCGAGGTGCGTATTACGGAACGAGTCCGCGAGGTGCGATTAAAATGGTCGGTAAAAAAAGATGAAATTTGGAATTCTGCAATTCTTCAGTTGGCCTGAGCGCCGAGTTCCCCTGCCAACTGTCTACGCACGCGCCCTGCAGCGTATCGAGATCATGGACCGCAGCGGCTATGACGCGGTCTGGCTGACCGAGCATCATTTCAGCGACTACAGCGTATGCCCGTCAATTCCGGTAATGGGCGCACATGTAGCGGCGCGCACCAAGCGGCTACGAATCGGCGCGGGGGTAACGCTGGCGGCGTTTTATCATCCACTGCGACTGGCCGAGGAGATCGCGCTGCTCGATATCTTGTCCGGCGGCCGGGTGAATTGGGGCGCCGGACGCGGCTTCGACCAACGCGAATTTCGCACTTTCAAGGTCCCGATCAACGAGAGTCAGGAGCGTTTTCGCGAAGCCGTCGATATAGTGATGCGCGCCTGGGCCAGCGAACGCCTCTCCTATGACGGCCGTTTCTTTTCATTCGATGACGTCGAAGTATTACCCAAGCCGCTGCAGCAGCCGCATCCGCCGATGTGGGTGGCAGCCGGTTCGCCCGAAGCGACCAAATGGGCAGCTTCCGCCGGCTATTCGATCCTGATCGGTCCCCATGGAACACATGTCGAAATAGGCCAACAATGGGAACTTTATCGCGACTGGCTGAGCGAGAACGGCCATACTATCGGCGGCCGCGAAATTCCAACTGCGCGTCTGCTCGCAATCGCGCCAACCGATGCCGAGGCCGCCGAAATTGCGCAGGACGGCGCCAAATGGCTGCTGAAGACCTACGTCGATCCCACGCAGCTCAGGTTCGGTGATGGCGACCCGGTCCGACGCTATATCGATTCGGTGGTTATCCATGGCACCGCCGACCGTGTCGCCGACCAAATCGCGCGATTACACGAGGAGGCGCATCTCGATTATCTGATTGGCGCACCGCTCAGCCATGAGACCTTTCTCGCCTTTACCGACAAGGTGCTACCGCGTCTCGGCTGACCTCCCCAAGGCACGATTTCCACTGGGTCGTCGTGAGAGCGGTCTTTGCCAGGAGAAATCCGTATAACGTTAACAACCGCATTATCGCTCCAAGTGATATGCGGCACAAAAGCTGCTGTCTTTTTGTTCGAGGTGTAGGCGGGCGGTTGAGTCCTCTCGGCCGCTACCTCGCACCGCGACAGAAATCTCCCATGGAGCAGCTTAAGGATGGACTTGGTCAAGCGGATATCGCATATCGCCATGCCACTAGTGCGTCTCCCCCTTGTCAGAGGCTGTCGATTTTCTCGCGCCCCTTTGTTTGTCATCCCGACCAAGTGAGCGAGGCGCAAGCCGAAGCGAACGCCCGGAGGGATCGCCGCGAAGCGATTTGTCTGAAAACGCGCGGGAAAAAAGAAATCGCTCCGCGTTGATCCCTCGACTCCGCTCGCGAAAAAATGCGAGCTCCGCTCGGGATGACAGACGGGAAG
>Ga0137390_10003403_pt1 | contig 12982 bp, 12 predicted proteins | sample 15con2h24AmetaG_FD_104937 | JGI IMG/M metagenome (GOLD analysis project Ga0137390, IMG submission 104937) | Vadose zone soil microbial communities from Angelo Coast Range Reserve, California, USA - 15con2h2.4A metaG | ecosystem: Environmental > Terrestrial > Soil > Vadose zone > Saprolite... | reverse complement strand
ATTGAGCGTCATCACTGCTTTGCATGTCAAACCACAAGATGTTTTGCAGGAATAGCCTCTCAAAAATCTTTGCATCGGGGAGGGGTTATCTGCAGTTTTAACTTTCACTCGTCCCCCCCCCTCGGAACTCGGGACTCGGCGGAAGGGTCCACATCCTTGATACCTGTCACCGACCCTCGATGATATGGGTGGATGAGATGTGAGCATTGCACGGGGGCATCATCAGCACACAAGGTTTTTTAATGATCACACCTTGAGAATTTTCATTTCGACGCCCGGTGCTCAGATGTCACGATTTATGATTTCAGCAGAACGCGCTCTGGTAACGTCACTTGACCCGGGTTCTCCGCGAAGAAGGCTCGTGATTACCCTCCAAGGATACTATCGACACTCTAAAACGTTGGAGTAGATGTGCCCTCATATCAATCGAAGATCTTACTTATTCCGAAGGAGATCCTCGTGTGCCTGTTTCGGTTCGATGACCCGTCGTATCAGAAATGCAACTACACTCACTAGTACAGTGCTCAGCCCATGATGCATGCCCCGCTGTCCCCCCGATTCCGTACGTGCGATCCCGGTTTCATCCTTCGGGGATGATTGGTGACCCATTGGAATCACCGTGATGGATTCGACTCGGACGGAGCTCCTGCCCTACGTTTCCCCATGAACTTGAACTTGTCCTTCTTCTGCACCGTGATCCATGGCTGTTGCATAGGCTAACTTGGACAGAAATAATCAAGCGTAAGTGTGTTTGTTGCGTGTCAACCACGGGAACGAGAAAGAGCAGGTATAAGGCGCTCGCGAACTCATGTGGCTCATACTACCCCATACGCTCATGCGATTGATCGCATGAGCCTGAAACCAGGCAGAGCCGTTGCGTTGCTCGTACATTTTTCCGCGTTTGGTTTTGGCGATGCCGAACACTCATCAGAGCCTAAGCTGGTCCCTGAATGGAGGACGTTACATTGTACAAGTGTCACCGTCATGACTATTGGAATTGGATTATCGCTCTGTCGGGCAGCACAAATACTATTTGAAACTATTTTTCGTGAACTGTACCCATCGACCGCAGAGGCCTGAGGAATGTACTGTAGTTTGTGTCAATCGGTAGGATGTGTAATTAACATTAATTCATGCTAGAAGATCCTGTAAGTGTGATGCCGCGATAGTCTAAAATACACAAGGAGCGTCCGTTTATTCGCACGTTGCCTTTCATCTCGTTCTGTGAGTACGATCATCCCCTGGCAGCCGCAACTCTCGCCTCGGCCTTCCGATCCTGCGCTTCCTGCGTGTCCTTGACCCACCGCTCAACGTCATCCACAGCCTGGAACGGCCGGATCTTATAAGACATCAGGTATCCCTGCAAGCTGGCCATCGACAGCTCGCGGTCGGGTATCCGTGCGGAAAATCGTTCCGCGAGCCGCTCGATCTTCTTCTTTGACAGCTTTGGCGCGCGCGCCGAGTGCGCAGTACCGTTGAACTTGGGCGGCTCGTCTGGCTCGACGCTCTTCGGTACGGATGGCGTCGGAGAGTCGGAACACTCCTTGGTTGGCGTGACATACCCAGAGTCGTTGCTAGGTGCATCATCCCCGTCCTCGTCCGCATCCTCCGCGACTTCCTCGGGGGCGTCCGGGACGTAGAAGCGCTTGAACAACTCCCTTGCCTGATACCGGCTGGCCAGACGAAACTCGACGTGGAGATCCATGCGACCTGGACGGGTGAGCGCCGAGTCGAGCGTGCGGTATCGATTAGTGGTGGCGAAGAGTAGGCGACCTTCCTGCGCCGATATGCCATCGAGGGCGTTGAGCAGTCCCGAGAGCGTGATTCGCGAGTTTGTCCCGCCGGGGGAATCGCCTCGTTTTTGACCTTTTTGACCGCGGTCTCGTCCTTCGTGGTCATCGGGGTCATCCTCCAGGTCGTCAGGGTCGCGTCGCGATGGATCACTGCGACAGCGACGAGGATCCTCGAGCTCTGTGCCAGTTGCGTCGCGGGTAAGCCCGTGCGTGAAAGCAGCATCAATGTCCTCCATGATCGCAATGCATTGCTCAGGAAGTGACGAAATCAGCGAGCCCAGGGCAGTGTCGTCGAGTCCGGTTTTAGAGAGAGAGATGATGTATATGTCAAGTCCGAGCTCTCCGGCAAGACTGTGAATGATGGAGGTCTTCCCAGAGCCAGGAGCGCCATACAGGAGGTAGCCGCGGCGGAAAGGGATACCTGAGAAGTGTGTTAGATCATTGAATTGAATGTAACATGAGAGACGTACCCCGGTCAGCATACCACTGTTTGCTCTTCAAAAAGTCACGGGCATCTTCAAGGAGGAGCTCTTTCACGCCATCATCCAATACGATGGAGGACAAAGGACGTTTGGGACGCGAAGCGATGTGATTCCAATCATTGCTGTATCTAGAAAAGACAAGTTTAACAAATGGTCCACTTGTCATGGGATATCGAACTAACCCGTCGCTGGCGAAGATATCGATCTTGTCGCTTCTTGCGGACAACCATTTTTGCCTCGCCTCGAGAATCAGAGAGTCAAGGACAGAACGGTCACGGGAAAATATTCTTTAGGGGGAAATACTTCAGAGGGAATATGCAATGGATATCGACTGAAAACACTGACGTGATCTGCAGAGTCGACTTGTCCGAGTACCAACGGTTGTCTTCTTTGATCCGGGAGATAGTTATATATCTACCTTTATACCATATCCTATAGCTCGAGGCGTAAGATGGCAGGTATCGGACAGGTCGTGTTCGCCGTCGCATATCTTCGTCGATGCCGTCGTCAACCTCCAAAGCCTCATCTTGAATGGAGAAACTGCTGGTGGTGACGGAAAAGTCCCGGAACTGACGGAACTGAGGAAGAGAAGAAAGCCAGAACATCATCCATTCTGAAAACCTTGGTCAATGGCGTGACTGATGGAGAGGAAAACGGCTGCGTACCATATGACAAATCCTCGCTCTCAAAGGTCGCCGTTATGAAGAAGCGGTCCACGAGACTCGTGTAAGAAGCCGAGTACAGGCGCCGCAGAGTCTCGAAGGCACCGCCAAGAACGATGAGCTTGAAGTAGTCGCCAAGAGCAGAGAAAGAATATATGAATGTGATCAGCGAGGAAAAATCGGTCGGGATAGTCAATGGGGTAGCGTCCCCTGTTGCGTTCTGAGTTGCGTTCGACAAAGTACTGTTTTGAGCCAGCAAAATCGGAGTCTCGACGCTGTTATTCAACATCATTAAAAAAGGCTGGACGACGGAAGTCCACGGGAGAAGCGAGGCCATGATGTGATGGCAAAGTCGGTCTGGGTAATCTGGACTAAACGGACGTCTTCTGCCAACGGTTTTTATATTTCCCAGCGGGCTCGTATACACAGTTAGAGGTGTATGAGTATCCAGGTACGTATTAAAAAAAAAGTGACTCATCGCATTCGGCTGCAACACGGGCTACGGCTGACTCGAAAACCCGCCCTGCGGGTATTGCAGTGCCCAGAACAGCCACGAGGGATGCAGTATTGTATTGTGTAGCGAACCTCAAGAGAGAAAGTACGGAAGAAATCTGCTCGTGCGTCGTCGTGAACTGCGGTGGACAACCAAAAGTCCCGGATGCCGGAGGCGGCCTGAGGTCATCTCGCATCGAGGCAAAGTACCCACCGCCTTTGCCGGCCAAGGTTCCTGATCTCTGATCTGGATCATGGCCTCGGGACCGGTGATAGAGCCCCAAGTGAGCGAGTTGACTCGACTGAATAAGGCTAGCTCGTGTGAGGCGGTCAGGTCGCTGCCCTATGCACTGCCTTCAACAAGGCCCAGAATGGAAACTCTCCCAAGATAGCTCAGTACAGGATACGGTAACGGTAACCGGTACCATCTAAATCACTTGCACTTGTCGCCAACTCTCGCCTTTCTGCTGCAGAAGGGGCGGCACCCGGTTTATTTTGATAATCTGGTAGAAAATGTCCCTGGCGTCGTTGGATCTTACACATGTTCTCTGTAAGGATCCAGCCAGTGTTTCAAAGATGTTGTTTGATGGCCGCATAGATGATGACTCGTCGTACTTTTCCCTCACAATGGCTCTCATCACTCTTTCCCCAATTCTACTCATGGCAAGTGGCAAGGTACACCCGATCGTGCATGTCTGACAAAACAACTAGGCCTCATACGCTGCCCTAGCCGTCTTCATGCGTGAGCTTACCGTCATCAACATGTGGGCCGGGCAATTCTTCTGCGAGGCATTCAACCTAGTGATCAAACGCATGGTAAAGCAGGGGCGTCCTCCAGGTATGTGGTGACATCCCTGAAACTGCCAAGCGTATATGAATCGATGCGGATCAGGGAGTGTGGGCAATGGTTACGGCTTTCCCTCTTCTCATAGCCAGTACATGGGGTACTTTGCGACTTTCCTAATCCTCCACCTACATTTTAGACATAAATTCGCCCCAAACGGCGTCTGGATCATAGACCAGGCCGTCCGAGCCTTGGTATACATCGCTATCATTACATTGGCTGGCATTGTCGCCTACACGAGGTATGACTTACTTTTTCAAAGCGGTATTGATTTATTCCCTGACTTTTACCCCGGAGATACTACCTATCCTACCATTCGGTCTCGCAGATACTCTGGGGAATGTCCCTCGGCATCACCTTCAGCATCGGCTTTTACCTCGTCACTGAACTGATTCCAACTCGGAGACCAAACTCGTTTCTCGGGATAGTTCGGACCTCGCTTTTGACGAACCGCATATCCGTGTGGTTGCGAATACGAGATGGTTGGGCTGTGTGGCCGGACGGCGGTTGGGAGAACCAGTGGTGGCTATGGAATCGGGAGTGGAGAAGGCGGACAAAGTCGGGTCTACACGTGAATTAGCGGCATGTTCACACAATATTAATGTTCACAATTCTATTCTTTTTTTCGTGTGGGTAGTCTGAGACTATCTGAGTCATGGTAAGGTTCACACAGCCGATACCCAAGCGCGGGGCAACTGAAGGTCCGCCATCACTGGCAGGCTTGAGAGGAGCATTCCCACAACCGGAGTGGACTTGTTTCACTGCCGATGCGCAATCTATCGGTCAGGACCAGGTTTCCTGTGCTCCATAGATCCATGTCTGGCTCCGTCGCAGTTCCTTCCTCGTCTCGTATTCCTGTTTTCACCACAATCAAGGATTACATTCTATGGAGGGAAACGGCTTTTGAGAGCAGAAGATCCGTGGGATTCGTGCCCACCATGGGAGCCCTCCACGACGGCCACCTATCACTCGGTATGTAAAAAGCATCACGACGTGCTGACACCTGGACGGTTTGACGTTCATCTTCTTCCTAGTGAGGCGTTCACTCGCGGAGAATGAGTTGACCGTGGTGTCTATCTTCGTCAACCCAGCGCAATTCGCGCCTCACGAAGACCTCGCGACATACCCGCGTACTCTTCCGAACGATCTCGCCCTTCTCTCTGCCCTCGAGCACCAGCCAGCCGACCCTCCCAGCACACCTCGCACACCTTCTGCCGTTTTTGTGCCTTCGGTGAAGGACATGTATCCCTCGGGAATCAGCCAGGACGAATCGCAACAAAAGGGCACATTCGTGGAGGTCAGGGGTTACGGGGAGCAGATGGAAGGACGCAGCAGGCCAACCTTCTTTAGAGGGGTGGCCACTGTCGTGACAAAACTATTTAATATAGTCCAGGTGCGTAGTCTCCCCCCACAGGCATTCTTTGCGGGACCAAATGTTCAATTGCCCTCAGCCGACGAATGCGTACTTTGGTCAGAAGGATATCCAACAAGCGCTCCTCCTGCGTCGCCTTGCCAGCGACCTACACCTCTCCCATCCGACAGCTAGTCGCCTACATATCATCCCTACTACTCGCGACCCCATAGATGGCCTCGCTCTGTCCTCACGTAATGCATATCTCACTCCCGCCGAGCGCCAACTAGCACCCGCACTCTACGCGGCTCTGCAGGGCGCTGCTCAGGCGTGGGCAGCCGGTGAAAGCAAACAGGAAACCGTGCAGCACGCGCTTGGACAATTAGAAGTCGCCAGGCATGAAGGAGAGAAACGGGGTGTCGAAATAAGGGTAGATTATGTCGAAATGAACGACCCAGATACCTTTGATGTTCTAGGCGATGAGCAAGTACAGCGATCCGATGGCGCACCGATGATCCTCAGTGGGGCAGTATGGTTCGGACGGACGCGTCTGATCGATAATCTAATCTTAGGCAATCTAGAAGGAGTCGTCGCGGAGTGATGTGAGCTATCTCCCGTTCATAGTGCTCGTGGACGCTTAAGAACCGAATTTAGGACCTGTTCTCAGCGCATGCCAGTCGGACTGTTGGGATTAGTGCCGCTTGGATCGCTATTAGTCAAGTTCTTCAACCTGGGATGACATATCTTGGAGTGTCTTCGGTGGTCAACTGACTGTTTCTAAGGGTCACCTGTTCACCCTAATATTAACATTATTGGGGGCATAATATTTGGTGGCCCCGAGGATCGAGTGACCGCGAGGGGTGATTCTCTCACAGCATCGAGGTCGGGAAATCTGGACTGTAACAAGTCGCCATGTTGGTTGGGTCGGGCAGTGCCCTTGCACCCGGGCTCACAAAACCTATCTCGGTCGCACGTGATGTTTCCTTCAGGTGACTTGGTATCAGCCCAACTTCAATGTATCTCTCGCTTGTCATGCTCCAGAACAATTCACTCCCGATAGAGTCACTGACCATCTGTCTCGGTTGATAACCCGGTGCTTAGAATTGTAGGGCTGTCGCCTCCTTTCTGAAGGACTTTGCCACGTTCATTACAGTATGGATCGACGTGCTCTGGGTCAGGGGCTGGGCCTGAGATGGCGGCAATCACAAAAATGCCAAGACAAGAGTATATCAAGTCACGCAATTCTTTCGTGCCCGGTCCCGGATAGCCGCCTACTATATAAGACCCACTTCCCTTCAAATACCCATACGCATGCCTTACCCCATGATCCTATCACCCGAACCGCTGGGCGCCACCCATCCATCGTTCACTTTTCTCAAGGTCTCATATCAACTTACCTTTTTCTAGGGCACGTACAACCGCGCAGCTCTTCACTCCATTCGTATAAGGTGTATTATCAGGTATCTCTACATCGCTCATGCGGGCATTCGCTCGCAGCTTGAGGGGAACCTCATTTCAGAAAGTGTGAAAACTGAACGACTGGTTTTCGCATCTTTTGAAATGCATTTCCCCTCGATGATTTCGTGTTGTAACAGTGCGTGAAAGAGTTCAGACGCGATTTCGCTGATTTGACTGGGCAGGCTTGGGAAGTTCGAGCAGAGTTTTATGGCGGATCCATCTATTCTGTACCTATCGATCCTATCAGCTCATGAGTGCATGAGTGTATGAATACATCAGTCGCACCTCATCCGCTTCTGTGTCCCTTCTCGCAGCTGTTATATCCTAGGTGATGTCAGTAATACGTGCCTCGTCAATGCGTGCTTGCAGTGTGTAGCATGAGGGAACTTCATTTCAAAAATGCGAGAATTGCACGACCCCAAGTCTCGCATTTTTGGAATGCAATCCTCTCACTTGTTTTGCGTTGTAGCACATTTCGTTGTGTTGGTAATATATCTATTTGTTTTGAAGTCGTAAAGATGGGCCTCATCGGCCGCTAAGATCTAAGAACTCGCACTTCATTCATCCGATCGCTTGTTACATCGACGGTCTATCCGAGTCTACAATCAATTCAACGATGACTTCGTCGCCACTAGAGAAACGCACTACCATGATCTCAACTGGACCCTTATCTTCTAGCAGGCTTCTCGAACTGAGCTCTTCCAGACCCTTCGTTCACCAGGCATGGATCATTACGCAGTCAGATCCGGTCGCTATTCATGTCAGAGCGTGCTAAAGTCAGGTCGACGTCGCGTTCCCTTTTGACCGTGAACTACAAGACGCGTTCAGCAAGCTCGAGACAGACTACTATACGTCGCGTGCCCCGCTGGCTGAGATATACGAGTCTCTTCGCACGTACAGCCAAGAGCCTGGCCTTACCAGGTATGCTTTTTTTTTTTTGTCGCAGTTTTATCCGCTTGTGTGACTCAAAGGACCACAAGCGACGCTCAAGTTGCGAGCACCGGGGCATTCCTCCCCGATTCGTGGTCCTGCTGGGAGGGAAGCGTTATCCTTAATACCGGGAAGGAAACCTTCGAGGTCTTGGGTCTACCAGGTGCTAAGCTATCAGCACGCATGCCAGGGGCGCCGGACCAACACCGTATGCCCACATTTCACGATCTATACTACTTCTCAACCCTGACCCACCACCGGCCAGTGATCAACGTCTCGCTGAACACACAGGGCGCGAACACGAACGTTCGAAGCCACGATTTCATCCTCGATTCGTTCACACAGTGGGATCGATCGCGCGAAAGATCTGGCCAAGGGCAGTGGGATTTTGCGTTTCACGTCTCTCATCCTGGTGCGTTGATATATGAGTCGCGCGCGTTCTTGTGGGACTCGTTTGTGTTTGTGAAAGACTTATATTCGTTCCGCAGACAAAGCGACGGGTCCGCTTTCGCCCTCGCGTGCCCAGCGTCATCGAGTCAAGCCCGTCGTCCAGAACCTCCAAAATGTCTGCATCCCGACCTCTGCTCTGCCCCCGCGTCCGAATCCACGCGCAACCTCTGCCGGGCGCAGGGGACGCCGTGACCTATCTCATGGCGCGGGGCTCGGGGATGCCGATGCCGGTGATAACGATGCGGTGCAAGATTGGACCGAGAGGGCGAGCTCGTTATTCGAATGGATCGGGATGGTGAATATCGGTGCGCAGCGGTATGTACCTTGTTTGTGTTTTCCTCTGGGAGTTGATCGACTGAAGCGTGTATGTGTGCCTTAGATTACAAGCCAACGACCGGGTGGACCCATACGTTGCTGTCTATTCGGCGCCGGCCCCATTCGCCGTTGGCGAAATGGTGCATATTCGGTGGCACGGTTTCCTGACACCTCGATTCGTACAGAGCGTGATCGATACAGCAACGTGCGTCCGCCTTTGTCTTTTTGTGATTGAGGCGCAGACTCGCGCACCAGAACACTCCTACCCAGACAAATCTCGACGTCCCGAAGCGTCCCTTTAATCGGTCTAACCATCCATGGGTCTACTTGGGTGCCAGTACTCACACCGCATCGCGTTCCAAGGTTGGAAGGCGAGGACACTGCCTCCATTATCCTTGCCCCCGAAGGCGATGCAATGACCGCCGCGTCTGCAAGTGACAGTGATAAGCACAGCCTCACAGGTAAGTGATATCGGACGTGGGTGGGTTCTTGGAGAGCCAGAGGCGTTGACTTGTACGCCACACCCACTAATAGGTAGCTGGGTGATGCTTGAATCGATAGGGAAATGGGATTCGAGGTTTGGATAGCGGGTGAACGGCGGGTGAACGGCTCTGTATGTCATGACAATAATTACGATAATTATTTTTGTTCGGAGTGTGAGCCATATTAGGATTGGCTTTGGCTTTGACCTTGCTGTGTTTGGAGTTGTCGTTCTCTCGCCCATCCACCAGTGATCTCGCACATAGCTCACTCTCGTTTCTCTTTTCTCTTCAACTCGTTCACCTTCGTTCCTCTCTTTCACAATCTCTCCTTCTTCTTACCCTAAAAAAATGGGACGCACCTTCTCCCCCGCCGTCACCTCCACCCCTGTTATCGTTGATCCGGACGAATCCCACGATGAGATGTACCCTCACTACCCCCGCTGGTCCTACGAAAACGCCTGGGATCCCGACTCTGATGCTTTTTTCAAGGATGCGGTGTACGAGGCCGTCGTCCCCGCCCTTCCCTTGGAGCCCAATACTCCAGTCGAGAGCAGCGACGGGTCCACTCTCGACTCTAGCGGCGGCCGCGAGACACCCGCCGAGCTGCCCATCCCCCGGGCCGTCCACGTCTCAAATCAAATCATGGAGACGTGGCTCGAGGGCACTTCGACCGGCGGCAACACGACCGCCCGCGCCAACGGCCCCCCTCCGCCCCCTCCCCCGCGCCGTCACTCGACCTCGGAACTTCGACGTGGCGCGCCGCAGTCCCACTTTGTATCCTCCGCGGCGTTTGAGCGGTTCTACACCCGCCAGCTCAATCGCGCGCGCGACTCGCAGCGTCTCCCTGCGTTGGTTGCGGCGGCAGTGGCGGCGGCGGACGACGGCGATTCGGACGCGGAGGCCCCCGTCGCTTTGCGCCCTGGCGTAAGCGTGCGCACGTCGGAGATCTCTCCGATCCAGCTGCCTTCGTCCCAAGCGCGAGCAGCCATCTCGCTTGCGTTACAGCACCAGCAACAGCAACAGCAGCTTCCACGCCTCACGCGACCCCTTACTCCACCACCCGCATCTACGTATCCCTCGGTCCCGGTCCTATCCACGATGCCCGGCGGAGAAGCGATGCAGCCTTCGCCCCCTCCCAGCGTATCACCGCGCATCTACAACTGGACAGCTGCCGCACGCTCCGCGCCCGAGTCACCGACTTTGCCGTCACGTATTCGCGTGACCCCCGCGCGTTGGCCCGTGTATTGATCAGAGGTCACCCTGGGATAGGGGCTGATGCGGCTTAATATCGGCACGGCACGTGACATAAAAATCATCTGGAATTACCACCCTCAAAATCCCGTTCTCAAACGTGCTTTCATCTCCTGACCAAGTGAATCACGGATCGATACCAAAAATTGCACATGCTTGTGCTTGCCTTCCTATCGTTTGCTCTTCCTGACCTATTATGCCTCGCTGAATATCGCCATTCTTTGCGTAGATTTCTTGGTTTATAATTATGTCTACATTTCCTTTGGGTTATGGACATTACACGGCAGTGACCATATCTGCTCAACCGGCTGGTTCGTAGAATGTACCCTACTTGTTTGGCGGCAGTCACGATCTTTTTGTCTGCGCTGTCTTCCATGATTGTGGAGTCAGCCGGCTCGTGAGCTAATGTTTCACCCGAATCTCGTAGAGCTAATGGGTTGTACTTCTGGTTGTTGCCTTCTCACTTTATGGAATGTATCGGTATTCATCCTAACTATCACCGTTTGATTTCTCGGACACTTGTGAGTGTCCATTCCTCAGCCCTCAGACCCTCTCTCCTCGTGACTACACCATTAACGAGATCATGGACGGTTTCTCCCGGCACAAGCACAAGAAAGTGCATCATGGTGACAGAATAGGAATAGTGACCAGGATGAGCCTCTTCGGACTGCGGGTGATCTCATCGAGATTTCTTTCGACTTGATATGCACTTCTTATGTCGCTAATTGGGGCCTCTCAGGTCGTTCACTCACAGCAGGGGAATCTCAGATAATCATCTCGTGGCGGGCATCAATTCATCAATCTCGTCACGTATCAGCTAAAGACCCTCAAACTACGTTGTCTATTGCCGATTGCCGCCAGGGTGTCATTGAACGACACTCATTCTAGCCATTTCCAGTGCGGGAATGAAGGCTCCCGGCAAAGGAAGAAGGACTCGGCTTATCTGCAGTGTTTCTGGGAGTAGTCATGGTACAATATTGAGATTTCCCAAGCCTACCTCGGAGCGCATTCGCTATCTAATATGCCTAGACATTCCTCTTGGCGGAGACACAATATTCGTGGCATTGCGCCACTTGGTGTCACGGTTCCGAACATCTCCTGAGCTGCGGTGGTCGCGATACGTATGTATCGGCTCCGAGCCCGTGTCAATGTCAAAAAGGCCCAGGGCCTTACTAGTCGGAGGAGCATCGGCATCAGTCCCCGTGTTTCGTATGCCCGAAATACCCGCCATCCATCGTTGACTTTGCATTTATGATGATGTTCAGAACAAAAGACAATGCTGCTGATGCCATCATCATCATCATCGATCCTATACTACTACGCAACCTGCGATTTATAAGTCCCGGACACTGCGTGTGCGTGAGACCGTCTGGCCTGAGGGTCACATTGTCAAGTTACGCATCGATCGCAACTCGGGCTTTTCGCGATCACGTCGCAGCTTGAAGAGTTCACCTTGACTCGGGGTTTTGGTCAAAGCGTGGGAACAGTTACACCGTGACAGTCATCGATCATCAATATTAATCATGAAATTAACCATCCTTAATCACGATTAATCACGACCCATATCATCATAAGCCAGTGGACTTTTCGATCTCAACATATCGATGTCAAACTCGACAATTAATCACCTTTTGTTCATCGCCCGGATCAGTACGTTATGCATTATGTGCTCTGCTGTGCGTGGCGTCTTTCTAACTTCTTTCGGGCCATTCTTTTGTAATCCGGCACTTTCGTCGACCGCGCTCAGACTATGATTAATAGGATTGCCCCCTTGGGGGATGTCAAAGAGCTATCAAAATGAAGGATGTAGACGAAAAGCGCTGCATGCTCTGTTTTTGATTGTCCTTTGAGGTTACTTCGGGGGGACACTGTGCAATGCGAGTACAACAGCCGGTAGGTACAGACGCGATGTCGGATAATTTCCTCGCCATTACTAAGGAGGTGGGCGACTGGGGTCCATTAATCTGACTTCCGGGGCTACGTTCCATGGCTCGGACACGCCACGCCGCGCTACGCAACGCGGCGGTTACGGCTCTCATCGACGCGCCGCTACCGACACTTAGGCACCGCCCGTCGAGCCTTCCTTTCTATGCTCCTCGTTATGATCCGCTGGTCGATGCCTTCTGACTAAACGCCCAGGCTGGATTGCTGTACATCTTTTGTTGTGCCACAGGCTTCTACTAGTAGACCCCCACGCGGCACATCATGCCCGTTTCCTGTATGGGTATCAAATGCTTTCCGAGTTATTGATTACTATTATCGTTTTCTTCTCTTTTAGGATTAACAACCGGCCATCATTCCATGCGGGTTCGTTTGTAAGGAACCTGCTAATGAAGGACAAGAATCCCTCGGTTCGCCAAGCCGTTGGTGCGTGCACCCCTTCGATTGGGCCCAGGCTTCAGTCTGTCTTCCCATTTCGCCCTCCACCTTTCGTCTCACTTGTATCTCCAATCCTGTTCCCTTTTCCTCTCT
>Ga0137390_10003402_pt1 | contig 12984 bp, 12 predicted proteins | sample 15con2h24AmetaG_FD_104937 | JGI IMG/M metagenome (GOLD analysis project Ga0137390, IMG submission 104937) | Vadose zone soil microbial communities from Angelo Coast Range Reserve, California, USA - 15con2h2.4A metaG | ecosystem: Environmental > Terrestrial > Soil > Vadose zone > Saprolite... | reverse complement strand
GAGCTTCCGTAGTCGATGAACGGGTGGTGGACATCGAATGTGGGAACGGCGGTGCCGATCTTGTTTATGTAGGCAGCTGCCACGCGCGCCTCTCCAAAAGCCCCGAATCGCCTACTCAGTGCCTGAAGCATTATATTCGACAGTCATCGTCAGGCCATACCGGGGCGTGGCCTGACGGATGCCATCGGCTCGAATTGCTGACCCCGCGCCAGGCCTTCATGTGGGCGCAGCCCCGCATAGAGCCTCAATGCCTTGCTCTCCTTTCGTGCGGCGTTGAACATCCTGCAATGCCAATAAGTGTACGCAATTGATTCAACTTTGGCTAGCTCTTTCCAGGGCGCCCCGAAGCTTCGTCCCGTCCCGGTTGGGACACTCTCCTGCCCAGCACGGCGAGACGTGTATCGAGCAAAGCTCCAGCACGGGGAAACTGCTCATGCATTCGAATAGGCGTACCAGTCCTCCCTTCGCAGCGGCAGGCCTTTCCCTCTCCTCTCTGACTTCACCAACAGGGTCTGATAAAGGTTCAGCGGTCCGTCCACGAAACCGTGGAGACCCATGGCGAGATAGAGCCTCCAAATGCGATAGGTTGTCTCACCCGCTATCTGCTTCGCTTCGACTGCGCGCTCCTCAAGACGCCGGATCCAATGGCGCAACGTGTAAGCATAGTGATCTTTGAGATTTTCCACATCCCGCACCTCGAAGCCCGCTGCCTCGGCTGCTCGCAGGGTGGTACTGATCGGTAAAAGGTCGCAATCTGGGAAGACGTAGCGATGGATGAAGTCCAGTCGGACAACCGGCATGTTTGAGTGAAAGCCGATGTAATGGTTGAGAAAAACACCTCCCGGACGGAGCAGTTCCCATGCAGATTTGAAATATGTCGGTAGGAGAGCCTCGCCGATGGCCTCGGCCATACTGACGGAGACGATCTTGTCATATCCCTGCGGCTTTTTCAATTCGCGATAATCATCAATATTAACGCGGCAGCGCTGCTCCAATCCTGCCTGCTTGATTCGCTCGCGCACCAGTTCTGCTTGCTGCCGACTGAGGGTGATGCCGTCTGCCTCTACGCCGTAGACCTGGGCTGCATAGATAAGCAACCCGCCCCAGCCACAACCGATATCCAACAGACGCTCGCCAGGTTGCAGGCGTAACTTGCGGCACAGATAATCAAGCTTGCTCTCCTGTGCTGTCCCTAAGTCGTCATCCGGGGTCGCAAAGTAGGCGCAGCTGTATATCATCCGTGGATCCAGCCAAAGCGCAAAGAAGTCGTTGGAGCGGTCATAGTGATAATTCGTGACCTGACGATCGCGCTCCTTCGAGTGAAGTCCACCTCTGATCTTCACCGCCACATCACGGGAACGAGGTTGACCGATATTCGGCAAACTGAGTAGACGTTTACCATAGCGCAACAGTTGCATCTTTCCCGGGCGCGCATCAATCAAGCATCCGATCAGCGGCGAGATGACTTCAATCTCCCCTTCGATGTCGAAATCATTGTAGATATACGCCTCCCCGATGTTTAAATCGCTGGGCGGCAAAAACATCTTGCGCAGCGCTCCCGGGTGTTGGAGCGCCAGGGTGCAACGTGTCGGTTCCGCTGAACCTGATCCGGGTCTCCAGACCGTTCCATCCCACAGGCGCACGGCGACATTGGGCATTGGGCAAGAACTCAGCAGATCATTTAATAAGGACAGACTGGTCTCAACTTGATGATCTGTGCTCTTCGTGATCGGTCTCGCCATGGTTCGTCCCTTTCTGGTTGCGTCCAGCGGGAGCAAGGGCTTGGAGTTGCCTAAAGTTATGATATCTTGTTAACATGCTTACCGGGCTTCATCCAGTAGAAACTAGCTTCGCTGGGTTATTCAATCCCGCTCCAGCGGTAGACCCGACGGGACGAGAACCGGAGTTTCCAGAGCGGAAGCATCCCGTCGCGTGGCGACTGGTCGCCGCTATGGGTCGGGTGACCATTACTGGTACGTGTATGCGCTTCTTTCCGAAGCACTCTTATCTGCTTTAACCCTGGGCTTGGTAACTTGGCGTTCGGGCGGCGACGGCGAGTTTGCTCCTGCATCGGCGGCCCCGGCACACGTCTTTATGCGGTCGGTCTTGATGTCCGAATAATCAGTCGAACGACTGGGCTGACGACCAAGAGCACGATGTCCCAAAACGGCAAAGGACCGGCTTTACATTCCACCAAATCCGTAGTCCAATGTATGCTGCAGGTAAGAAATGGCTTTCTTTTGCTGCCACCGGGCGGCGCCCAACGGGGCTTCGGAGAGAAGCGTCGATGATCGACATTGCCATCCTTGGAAACGGCGTGGCTGCCAATCTGGCGGCCGCTTATTTTCGCAAGAACATGCCGGAATTGGCGGTCGCGGTTATCGGCAGCGGCGACAAGCGCAGACCAATCGTTGGCGAGGCTCTCGTCGAAGCGAGCACCAACTTCATTCGCGAAATCGGCCTCGGCCCGCTCCTGATTGAGCGCCATTACCCAAAATACGGGCTGACCTACTACTACAAGCCAGATCTCGACGATCCCGCGGACCGCACCTACGTCGTCGATGAGGCTCCCTATCTTCCGCCCTTCCCCTCGTTTCTAATAAATCGATTTACCTTCGACCGGGACTTGCGCTCGCATAACGCGGAAAACGGCGTCACCTTTCATCCCGGGCGCGCTACAGGCCTTGAGCTGGGCAGAGCGGGGCAGCCGCATCAGGTGGTTGTCGAGGGCGAGGATAAGCGCAAGCGAGAGCTGAACTGTCGATGGTTGATCGATGCGACCGGGCGAAACCGAATGCTAGGCAGGTTGCTCGGCTTGCATCACCGGCCGCAGCTTCAGAAGGATGTCTATTGGTTCCGTCTCGTCGATTTCGACCCGACGATTCTGTCCCGGCTCGGCGTGATAAAAAAACAGAACCGAGCATTCGACTCATATTACTGCACTCATCACTTCTTCGGCAAAGGCAACTGGATATGGTGCATTCCGATCCGTTCGGAAGAGCATCCTACAATGATCAGCATCGGCATCACCTATCGCAAGGATCTCTGTCCGCGCGAGATCCGCTCGATAGAGCAGTTCATCGATCATGTCGGCGCGGAGCATCCCGTGGTTGTCGAGCTCGTCAGGAGCGGCAGAGTAGACGATACGAATTTCTACGGTTCCTATATGTATGAGACGGGGCAACACTATTCCCCGGACGGCTGGTTCATTATCGGCGACGCGGGGGATACGGTGGACCCTCTGTACAGCCTCGGACTAACCCTGGTCTCGTTTCAGGTTAAGCAGGTTGCCGAAATCGTCAGGAGACACCATCAGGGCGAGCCTATCGACGAATTCGTGAGTGACTTGGATCTTGCCCTCACGAATACCTACCGGCTGGTGACGGATGACGTCAACAGCCTTTACGAGGTCATGCATGATGGCTTTTGCTGCCACCTGCGCATGCACCTCACTATTCTACTGATGTTTCACTTGGCAATGCCGTTGACGTTCAGCGGGTATCTATCGGATCCGATCGGCATAAAATTGTTCAACCGCATAGTGAAGCCGAGTGCTCTCGCGCCCGAGCTCGGCCGCTGGAAGTCGCTGATCGACGCCGTCGCATCGATCCCGCTCAACCGCGCGGTCGAGAAATACTTGAAAGTGCAATCACCATTTTCGCTAAACCACAAATTCTTCGAGCATCTCCGGGAAGAAGAGATCCCAGAATCGATTTCTGGGATGTTATTTTATTTGGCGAGATTGCGGCTAACTTTACTGGCGAAGACGGGCTGGCGCGGCGCTATCGCATTTGAACAACACCTGGCCTTAGTGCAAGACTTGGCTCGGGCCGGGGCGATTTGGGCGTTTTTCCACGGGACGAAGCCGCGCGACAGCAGGTTGCTCAGAATGTTGGTCTCCGGACCAGGGAAGAGCCCGCGGGCTAAAGCCTATACGGGCAGCGCCGTGGCAGGCGCAGACCTCCCCGCCCGGACGGCTTAGGGAGGAGGAATTGACACTTGCAAGTCGACTAAAGCTAAGCACGCGAAGGCTGGTTGCTCTGTTGCTGTTGCCGCTGCTGGTTATCGGCGCCGGGATCGGGCTTATGGAATTCGCCGGCGGGAGGGACACCGATCCCTCGGTAGCCTCGCCTTCTGGCGACGATTCCTCCGTGTCCGCGGTCGCAGCCCTCGGGCGAATCGAGCCGGAGAGTGGCCTCATGAAAGTCAGTGCCGCGACACCGGATGTACTGGATGCCCTGCTCGTTCAGCGTGGCGAGGTCGTCGATAAGGACCAGGTCCTGGGATACCTCCAGAGCTATGCCGAGCAGGTTGCTCAGCAGGGTTCGATAGCCGCTCAGCTGGAGGAGGCTAAGGCCCGGCTTGCCGCGGACGAGGAACTCTACGAGGCGCAAATCGAGAATGCCGAGATCAAGTTGCGCCGGATCGAGGATCTCGCGCCGCTCAAAATTGTCGCGCAGGAACAGACCGTCAGGAGCCTCAGGAAGGGGTTGATCAACGACAAGGACATCCTCGAGGCTGACACGACGCTGATGCGCAGCAACGTGGTTGCCCGCCGTACGCAGGCCAATCAAGAGACCCTGGTCAAGCAAGGGAAGGCGAATCTCGAAGCCGCAGATGCCCGCCTGCAAGAGTTGCAGCAGCAGTTTGCCCTTGACCGGGTCGCGGCCGAATCCGAAATAAGGATAGCCAGGGCGAACCTGGTGCGAGCGAAGGCCGAGATACCTATCGCCTCGCTCGGTAAACAACTCGTTCTAGCGAAAGCGCGCGTTCGGAACGCCGAAATCCGGGCGCCCATTGCCGGACGGATTCTCAATGTGATCGCGCATCCTGGCGAGCAGGTCGGCCAGATCGATGGCAAGCCCATTCTCACGATGGGCGATACCGACCGGATGCGCGCAGTAGCCGAGGTCTACGAAACTGACATCGGGCGTGTCCACCTGGGCGCGAGCGCGACGGCGACTAGCAGAGCACTCGACCGGGCGGTTACCGGCCGCGTCGTCGAGATCGGCAACATGATCTACAAGAACGATGTCCTCAACGTCGATCCGGCCGCCAAGACCGACGCCCGGGTCGTCGAGGTGCGCATTGAACTCGATGATCCGCAGCGCACCAGCCGTCTCAGCAATCTCACGGTCGACGTCCTGATCGCGGGCGATGAGGATGTCAGTCGCCTCACGACCGCGCCGAGGGTCGCCGGCGCCTCCCGGCAGTGACGGGGCTCGTCGCGTGGCGCATCCTAACACATGAGAAGGCGCGCAGCGCCCTCGCGGCGGGCGGGATCTTTATCGCTCTATTGATGATCTTCTTGCAGCTCGGCTTCTTCGTCGCGGTGCCAAAGACCGGAATGCAGGTCTACGATAGTCTGCGCTTCGATCTGCTGCTCGTTTCAAGCGCGTATGTCTTCCAGGCCCAATCCTACGACTTCCCGCGCCAGCGCCTCTACCAAGCACGATCGCTGCCGGAGGTGGCATCGGCGGAGCCTTTGTACCAGGGAGAGGGGCATTGGTTGAACCTCGAGGGAGGCGCGAGCCGCGACATCTTTGTCATAGGCTTCAAACCGGAGGATGGGATCTTTCTCGTAGCCGGCATCAATCACCGCCTCGCAGTGCTGCGCCGTTCCGACACCGTGCTGATCGACGACCAGACCCGGCCGATTTACGGGCCGCAAGCACCGGGTCGGAGGGTCGAAATCGATAGGCGCACCGTCGAGATCGGCGGGAGTTATTTGCTCGGGACGGGTTTTCTGGGTCTTGGCGTGGCGGTCACGAGTGACGTCAATTTCATTCGTATTTTCCCAAAGCGCTCGCTGAGCGCTCCCAACCTCGGACTGGTCGTCCTGCAACCGGGCTCCGACCCTGATCGTGCTGCGGCACGGCTACGAGCCATGCTGCCTGCTGACACTCGCGTCCTCACTCGCTCGGAACTAACTGCGCACGAGAGGGCTTATTGGGTCAAAAGGACCGCGACTGGCATCATCTTCGGTTCCGGCGTTATCGTAGCGGTGATAGTCGGCGTGGTGATCCTCTACCAAACCTTGGCCACTCAAATTGCCCGGCAACTCCCGGAATATGCGACGTTGAAAGCGATAGGCTACAGGGATGCTGATCTAGGCAGGATCGTCACGACGCTCGCCGTCATCCTGTCGAGCTTCGCCTTTGCTCCCGCGATTCCTGCAGCGGTTGCAATATACGGCAAGGTTCGGATCATGGCGCGACTCCCGATCGAGATGACCCTTTCACGCGTCGTCTCGGTGCTTGCGGTGGCGCTGCTGATGTCCGCGGCTTCAGCGTTGCTGGCAGTTCGCAGCTTGCGGCGGGCCGATCCGGCGGAGCTCTTCTAACAGATCGGGTGCATCGGTCGATGACCCCAAGAGCGGCTCAGCGACGGCCCGCCCTGCGATCAGCCTGGAGCGACCTAACGCTCGCGGTGCCTCTCGCTCGACGAAATCTGCTGGCCGACAAGCGGCGGCTAGTCCGCTCGATCAGCGGCGTAGCCTTCGCGGCGCTCTTGATGATGGTGGAACTCGGTTTCCGGAATGCCTTTATCGACAGCATGCTCCTCGCCGTGCGCCAGCTCGATGCCGACATCTTATTGATCGGCAAGATGAAATACGAATTTGGTCGAGACGCGCCCTTTCCCCGCAGGCAACTCTACCAAGCCCGTGCGCTGCCGGGAGTAGCATCAGCGCGGCCATTATACGCAGAACGGACCGCCTCGTTGTGGAAGAACCCGCAAACCCATCAAACCTACACCGTGCAGGTCTTCGCCTTTGATCCCGACGAACCGATCTTCCTCCTACCAGAAATTAACGCGAACCTCTCGGCATTGCGTCGACCGGACACGCTTATGGCGGATCGGCGTGCCCGGAGTTTCATCGGCCAGGCTGTCAGCGGCACCGAAACCGAGTTGGCGCGCCGCAACATCCAGGTGGTTGGGACCTTTTCGCTCGGCCCCAATTTCTTCGCCGACGGCACCGTTATCATGAGCGATCGAAATTTTGCAAGCCTGTTAACGGGCAAGGGTACCGGCGAGACTCAGCTGCCCGAAGTTGAGGTCGGGGTCGTCAAGGTACGGCCCGGATACGATGTTCCGACCGTTCAGCGGATGCTCCAGGCGGCGATGGCAGACGATGTCTCGGTCCTGACCAAAGCGGAGCTGCTGGATCGGGAGGCCGGTTTCCACGCTCAAGTCTCATCCGTTGGACCCATCTTTGGCGTCGGCGTGCTGGTCGGCTTTGCGGTCGGTATGATGATCTCTTATCAGATTATTTTTGCCGATTTAACCGACCAGCTGCCTCAATACGCGACCATGAAGGCGATGGGGTACCACGATAGCACCCTGATACGGATCGTCTTGCAGCAAGCGACATTGTACGCCATCGCCGGATACATTCCCGCCTGGATCCTGTGCGGGTTGATCTTCCGTGGCCTGGACGCGGTAGCATTACTGCCAATGGAGATGTCGGCCGGGCTGACGGCCATCAGCTTCTCGCTCACCGCTCTGATGTGCGTCGCTTCCGCGCTCGTCGCCGCGCGTCGGGTCATCGCAGCCGACCCCGCGGAGGTTTTCTGATCCAGCGGTGGGTTTCGCACCAACGGACCCTTGGGACCTGAGGGCTGCTTGGCAGGGTGTGGCGGTCCTCGCAGCGGGTCCAGCTCTCTGGTCCCGTTGATGGCAAACGCCCAGCGAAAGCCCGGGCTCTTGCTCCACGGCCGCGGAATTCACTGGTGAGACAGACCCGCCGGCGGAGCGAGAGGGATTTGAAAGGGTGTCGCTTGACCCTCGCGAAGGAGCCAGGGCCGGAGGTCGATGGCGTGGGCTTGAAAGACACCGTTCCCCTTCCCTCCGCCGGCGAGTGTACCTCACCTGGAGGTTCCGCGTTGCAAAGAGATCAAGGGACTGCCCCCTTCTCCAACTATTTCCTAGGGGTTCACGTGGAGATTGCCCGATGTTTGAAGCGCACCCTTTCGAAAGCTCCTTCGGGAACAACCGCAGCCGGCGCTGCTTCTGACCAAGCCCGGTGCTCGGAGCCACGTGGGTGGCGACCCGGGAGGGCCGTCAATACTGACAGCCATGCTTGCCGTGCCAGGAAAGTCGAGCGGAACGTGTGGCGGGACACGGGTTGTTTTTCACCCTCGCACGATGCGGTTCGAGAGATGTCCATCTGCCAGGCAATGGGTCATCGACATGTGTGCTGCGTAACGGCAGCATGTACCCGCCATCAACCTCAAAGAGGAATCGCCCGATGCCCGACACGCCGACTTTTGGCCGCTATGCCGAGATCCCCTATGACCAGATGACGCCAGAGCAGCAGGAAGGCTATCGCTCGCTGATCGAGACCCGCGGCCAGGTGGGCGGGCCGAGCAAGATCTGGGTGCACAACCCCAAGCTGGCGAAGGCGTCGGGACCTCTCGGCGCGCATTTTCACCCCGGCGGGTACTCGCTCTCGGAGCGAGAGCGCGAGATCGCCGTCTGCATCATCAACAGTAAATGGCATTCGGCCTACCCGACCAACGCGCATGAGCGGCGCGGCAAGGAAGTCGGGTTGCCGACCGACAAGGTCGAGGCGCTGATCAGCGGCCTGCCGACCTCGTTCAGCGACACCCGCGAGCAGATTGTCTACGAGATCGCGATGACGCTGGCCAACTCGCGCTGGGTTCCGCAGGGCCTCTACGACCGCGCGGTCAAGGCGCTCGGCCATGTCGGGATCACGGATTTGATCACCTTGATGGGCTACTACACCAGCGTCTCGATGACCCTGGCCTTTTACGATGTGCCGGCGGGCGCATCGGGCATGGCGCGCTGAGCTACGCGAGAGGCGAATCCCCGAAAGACTGTCGATAGGCAATTCTCATCTGGTCGCGCGTCACACCGGTCGCGCGCGATCGCCAGATATCCTCGTACGGCGCCGGCGAGATCGAGCTCTATCCGGGGTCCATCACGGCTTCGTATTTCCACAGCGCTAGTGCTACGACGAGCCGGCCGCGGTGCGGCACTGGGAGTGGCTCATCGCGCTCTAACGGCGGCGCTCGGGATAGGGCCGAGTCGCCCAGCGGTCAATCGAGCTTCAACGGGGCGCCGTCCAGCTCCTCGGCTCGCTCGATCTCGATGAGGACCGCGTGCCCTTGTTTTTGCGGATCGCGGTCCTTCTCGGGCTGGACGAGGCGGCGCCACACCTCCTCGTAGACCGGTCCCGACCTGTAGACCTTAGCCCGGCCGTAAAACCGGGCGATGCCGCCCTTTGGTAGGACGCCTTCCTCGCGCAACTGCGGCTTGCGGAAATAAACCGTGAGCCTGGTCCCGTCGGCCAGGTTCTCGTTGGTCGAGCCCTTGCCCCGCTCCCACAGCGCGATATGCGTATCATCATACACCATCGTGCTGCCGCGCGGGCTGATCTGGGCGAACCCGTTGGGCAGCACGCTACCGACTAGGCACACATTCGCCGGGAAAGCAGTGTCGATGTGCTGTTGCAGAATCTTCGGGATGGTCACCACGGCTTTATTCCCTCCATTGGCATTCAGACGGCGCGCTCGATGTTTGCCTGATAATTGTTATTGAGCCACCAGACCCGATACTCGCCATTCTCAGGCAACCTGGTCGATGGTCGAGGCCACATCGCGGGTGGTCACGCGGCGCATGTCGCGCGTTTCAGTCTCGTCGAGGGGCCGGCCGCGGTGCATGGTGCAGCGATTGTCCCAGATGACGAGATCGCGCGGACGCCGGCGGTGCCGGTACACAAAGGCGAGGTGGGTGGCGAATTCGATCACGTCACGCAGCAGCAGGGGGCATTCCGGGTGAAGTTGGCGCATAGTGAACTGCATCAGCGCCCCTTGCGCTCTTCCAGGCGCGCTACCACAAAGCCCTTGATCGCCTCGATCAGTTCGGTGATGTCGGCCTGCAGGCGGTCGAAGCCCGGGCTCTTCTCCAGCGTCTTCTGATCCATGTAGAGCACGCGGTCGACCTCGATCTGTAGGCTGTGGCGGTCCATCGCCGGGCGTCCCTGCCGCTTGACGATCTCGACCCCCTTATAGACCTCGTTGATGCGGATGGTGTAACCGCGCCGGCGCAGCTCGCGCGCGACAAACTCGGTGAATTCCGGCTCGCAGGTCGTCCCGTCGCGGTCGCCCAGCACAAAGTCGGCGCAATGGCCGCCTTTTTTGCCGGAGCGCTGGGACGGCATAGAATGACAGTTCACATGCCAGACGACGCCGAATTTGCGATGCGCATGCCGGCAAGCCTCGTCGAGCACGCGGTGGTACGGGGTGTGGCAGCGCTCGAGACGCGCGAGGATCTCGTCGACACCGAGTTTGCGGTCGTAGATCGGGATGCCGGTCCTGGCGACACGGCGCACCAGGCCGAGGCCGGACCGCGTCTTGTGCGAGGGGGCTAAGGCCGAGGGCCAGGTCCCATCGATCAGCGCGGAATCGAGATCCTCGACGGCCCGGTTCGGATCGAGGTAGCTGCGCGGAAAGACCGCCCCGATCAGCGTCGCGCCGAGCGCCGGTGCGGCGCTGTAGAGCTCGTCGACATGCGTGTCCTCGGCGGTGCGCAGGACCTCGAGCGGGCAGCAAAACTGGAAATCTCCGGGGTAGGTCGTCCCGCTGTGCGGCGAATCGAAGACCAGCGGCACTTCGGCCGCTTGCGGGTCGCGGCGCCACAGCACGCCGGGGATCTCGAAGCTCATTCTGCCAAGCTCGTTCCTTGAGGTGACCGGACCGCCAAACATGCGTGAGCGAATTTACGCACGGGCCCGTCGCCGGGCAAGCTTCGCCGCCCTCTGGTAATGCGCCGGCCGTTGCCGGGGTGACGCGACGGCCGATCGCGTGCAAGATGGGGCGTCCTGCCTTCTGAGTTGCGGGGAGCACCACGTGCCTGAACCGAACTACGCGGTCGAGCTGACCCCACCCGACATTGAGCCCTACCGAGCCGGCAACACCGGGATCGATTACGTCACCTCCTTTGACAGTGGCCAGCCCGGACAGCACGTGCTTGTCACCGCGTTGACCCACGGCAACGAGATCTGCGGCGCAATTGCACTCGATCGCTTGCTTCGCGCTGAGCTCCGTCCAAGACGGGGTCGGCTGACCTTGGCGTTCGACAACGTCGCCGCCTATCGCAGCTTCGATCGCCGGATACCCACTGCGTCGCGTTTTGTCGACGAGGATTTCAACCGGCTGTGGGCCGCTGCAACTCTTGATGGACCACGCCAATCGGTTGAGCTCGCCCGCGCCCGAGCCTTGCGTCCGGTCGTCGACTCCGCCGATGTTCTGCTCGACATCCACTCCATGCAATATGCGACGGCACCGTTGATGCTGGCGGGTACGCTCGACCGGTCGGTCGCCTTGGCGCGGCAGGTCGCGATCCCCGAGTTGATCATGTGCGATGCCGGCCACGCGGCGGGTCCGCGGATGCGTGACTACGGCGGGTTCGGCGATCCCGCTTCGGCCAAGACCGCGCTCTTGATCGAAGCCGGACAGCATTGGGAGCGCCGCGTCGCCGAGGTCGCGACCGATGTGATGCTGCGTTTTCTGATGGCCGTCGGCACTTTGTCGCGCGACGACGCGGCACCGCTCGGCGGACCGGACTTCGCGGCACACCCCGCGCAACGCATCATCCAAGTCACCGAAGCCGTTACGATCACCGGCGACACTTTCGAGTTCGTTCAGGATTTCCGCGGGCTGGAGATATTACCGCAAAAGGGAACATTGATCGGGCACGACAATGGCCGCGAGGTCCGTACGCCCTACGATGATTGCGTGCTGATCATGCCGTCACGACGCTTTGTCAGGGGGCAGACCGCGGTTCGCCTCGGCCGCTACGTCGGGTGAAGAAAGCACGGCTCGATCAAGCCCTGCCGGCTGCATTCGTCAAGCGCAGTTTCCCGCCGATCGCGGACAAGCGGGCGCGCGTTCTCGTGCTCGGCACGCTCCCCGGGGAGGAGTCGCTGCGCCGCGGCGAATACTACGCTCATCCGCGCAACCTGTTCTGGCCGATCGTCTTCACGCTGTTCGATGCCATCCCAGCCATGGATTATGCAGAGAGGCTGGCCTTTGTCGCGGCCCATCGGATTGCGCTGTGGGATGTGTGCGAGCTCGGCGAGCGCGACGCGAGCGCCGATGCGACGATCCGCCGGGAGCAGCCAAACGCGATCGACCAGCTGCTCGACACATATCCGGCGATCTGCGCCGTTGCCTTCAACGGCACCGGAGCGCGGCGTCTCCACGACCGCCACTTCGCGCGGCGCCCCGGCCTGACCTACCTGGGACTGCCCTCGACGAGCCCGGCCCACGCCCGCATCGACTTTTCGGCCAAGCTCGCGCGCTGGGCGGCGCTGCGCGAGCTGCTCTGCGCCGTCGCGGATTTCCCTGCCGGGCAGGGAAAACACGGGAAAAAATCGAATCCGAGCGCGAAATAGATCGGGTACATCCTCGATAATCCTTTTTCTATCAGACGCTTACCAAGAATATCCGCGGTAGCCGAAGCGCGCCGGCAGGGAAATTGGCAGGGAAATCAGAGCGGGTGGCAATTTCCGGACCGCAACGGCCTCACCGTAGCCCACCCTGCCGCCGATGATCCGCTGCGATCTTGGTGCCAAGAACAAGCTCTCCGTGCCACGGGACTCAAGACCAAGCGGGCGGTGGTGGAGGCCGGGCTCCGGATGCTGCTGCGCCTCAAGGGACAGGAGGACATTCTGCGCCTCGTCGGAAAGGTGCATTGGGAAGGCAATCTGGATGAGAGCCGGCAGGGCCGTGATCTCACGTGATCCTCGTCGACAGTTCGGTCTGGATCGATCTCCTCAATAATGTCGTCACCGAGCCCGTCCTCCAGCTTCGAGAACTGATACCGACAACGCCGCTATTGATCGGCGACCTGATCCTATGCGAGGTCTTGCAGGGTTTTCGGACGGAGGCATAGGCCAGACCGGGATTTTACGCCAATGGAGCACCTTCTCGGTTGCAAACCGTCTGATAAGGCATTCTC
>Ga0137390_10003399_pt1 | contig 12989 bp, 13 predicted proteins | sample 15con2h24AmetaG_FD_104937 | JGI IMG/M metagenome (GOLD analysis project Ga0137390, IMG submission 104937) | Vadose zone soil microbial communities from Angelo Coast Range Reserve, California, USA - 15con2h2.4A metaG | ecosystem: Environmental > Terrestrial > Soil > Vadose zone > Saprolite... | reverse complement strand
GTGAGGGGAGCGACCGATATAGGTGACACGCTTGACCGCATTGGTTGCAGTGTCGATGAAGGTGACCGAGTTGGAGCCAATGGAGACCACCGCAAGCGTCCGGTGGTCGGGCGAGAAGCCCAGTCCGTGCACGAGCACCTGCCCGCGGTAGAGCGGCGAGAGATTCGCTGGCTGTGGATCGCCGAGCCGGATCACCCCGAGGAGCTTGTTGGCGGCCGGGTCGATCACTGAGACGGTGTTCGAGAACTGCTCGGCGGCGTAGACACGATCGCGGACGCTCACCGGGACATCGCGCGCGCCAGCAGGGCCCGGCACCTGGCCCGCGGGCGCAGGCGCCGTAGCGAGGGCGGCGAGGACGAAAACGGTTGCGGATGCACGGGCGATGTCAGCGCTCATGATGCACCTTGGGGTCGGGGGAGACCTGTGTTGGGGCGGGAGTGCGGGGCGGAAGAGCGTCGCCCAGAGCCAGGTGCATCACCGCGATCTCCTGCTGCTGCGCGACGATGATCTCCTGGGCCAGGCGCTTCAGCCGCTGATCTTTGCCGTAGCGCAACTCGACGAGCGCCATGTCGATGGCGCCCTGGTGATGCGGGATCATCATCCGCGCGAAGTCGCGGTCAACATCGCCGGTGAAGGGCACCTGCATCCCCGTATGCATGCGTGCGACCGCGTCGTTCATCATCGCGCGAAAACCGTCCGCCGCGTCGGGGTTCGGGTCGGCGGTAGGCACCACCGGGGCGGCAGCACCTCCGACGACCAGGGCAACCATCAGAAGAGCAGTCCGGCCGCTGCGTCCCAATCCACGAGTCTTCATTGCAGACCCCCTTTTCCCCAGGCCATACACCCAAAGTCTGAAGAGGGCCCGTGTCGTTACACGCCCAGAGTCCGGACCAGGAGCTCAGCGGTCTCGCTCCCGGAAAAATTCTGCTGACCTGATCAGGCTGCCGTCGCGGATCGCGAAGCCTCGCCAAAGGCCTGCTCGGGCTCGATCCAAGCGCGGATCAAATTGAAATGGACCTGCGAGTGCCTCGGAATTCCAGCGCAAAATGGCGATCTGATCGCCGGGCTGGTGTTGATTGCGCAATTATTTGCGCGGCTCGCGTAATTTCCGGAAGACTCAAGGTCGTTCCGTCGGGGGCTTTGGCCCTGGTCTCGGCAGCGGCCTGTTGCGTCCGCCCTCCTGCTCGGCCGAGAGCAACTCCTCCAATGAGTCGTATCGATAGATGACCTTGGCCTGATTCTGGGGCAGACCGCCGGTATCGGCCGTCGGTCCGTACGTCGAATAGAGATCGCGCCCCAAGAGGCGCAGATAGACAGTGAGTTGTCCGCGGTGGTGCGCCGAGTGCGTGAAGCGGCGCAAAAGGATCCAGGCGCGGGTGCGGCGCACGTCGAAGAACGCGGCCTCCTCCTCGAACCACGCCGGTTCCTTGGCGCGCAAGATCTCCATCCGCCGCCCCGAGGCCGCCGCGTAGCGTTCCAGGAACGCAAGACGCTTCTCTGGCGAAGGCAACGGCGGAATCCCCGCGTCTATCTGAAGCATGGTCCGCATCCAGACGTCCTCGGAGACGCACTGATGCACCATGTGTTCCAGCGGCGTGCGCGCGCGCGGCTCGGGGCGGAAGAGGAGGTCGGCATCGCTGAATTGCGACCAGACCGAAAGCGTTTTAAGGCGCTCCGTCGAATACGTCTCGGAGAAGAAGGAGAATGAGTGAGTCATCGATTCTCTCCTCTCGAGCTTAGCGGTCGCCCTCCAACACCAGCTCCGTGGTGATGGCGATCTGCGGATGCAGTGAACGGTACACCGGGCAGTTGGCGGCAAAGAATCCGTGGACGCGCTCCGCCACCTCTCGTTGTCCCTCTCCGGCCTTCAGGCGCAGCTTCACGTGGATGCGCCGGATGATCAGCACCTTGCCATCGAGCTCCACCTCACCGATCGCTTCGGCGGTCAGGCGTCCTTCCGAAGCTGGAATCTGGCGCGCCTCCAGCGCGCCTCCGTAGGTTCCGAGCAGTCAACCCGCGGCTGCCGCGACCACGTAATCGAGCGTGGTCGCGTGCGGCTCGAAGGTGCCCGGGACGGCGCCGTAGTGCTTCGCGACAGCACCGTGGGTGCCGAAGACCACCGGCTTGTCCTCTGAGGGCAGCCACGCATGCCGCACCGAGCCTTTCACTCGTTCGAGCCGGACTACTGAACGGTACGCGATTTCAGACATCGGGACCTCCCTTGCGCAGGCGTTTTCCTGCTGGTTGAGCTTATCCGCGATTGGGCAATTGCTGAAGACTCATGGCTGCCGTACGCCCCAGACGCGGCGAAGGTTACGGCGCCCAGCCTCGCAGGACGTCTGCCCGGCGACGTGTCAATCGATTCCGGGATGCCCGTTGCGCCGGTCGCTTGGAAACAGGGGCTCGGCATGGGAGCATTTCCTTTTCAGCACGGGTGGTTGATCCCCACCGGTAAGACGAAGCTGCTTGCCGTAATCCGACACCGGTCGACGTTTTTTTATATCCCTTTGCAAAAGCGGAGGTCATCACCGGGGGTCAGGGCGAATAGATCTCGACCGTGGTCAAGGGAAACTCAACTCCGTGACCTCCAAGGGTGAAGATTCTTCCGATCCCAAAGGTGACACTCGCGGCCGCGGCCAGGTCCCTGCGGGCCGTTGGCATCGGAGCGATAGAGCTCCAGATACCGGTGGAAGGGTTGTAGACGTCCGCCGTGTCGAGGAACGTGCTCGTGCGGTTGTTCCCTCCCATGGCGTAGATCGCGCCGTCGGCGCCGACGGCTGCGGCCAGGCCCATCCGTGGCATTGGCAATGTGGCAACGTCCGACCAGGTATCGCTGAGCGGATCGTAGGCTTCCACAGACGCGAGGATCTCTTCGAAAAAGGTCATACCCCCGATGGCGTAGATCCTTCCATCGGATCCGGCTGCCCCCGCGAGGAAAGCGCGCGCCGTGCCCATATCGCGAACCCTCACCCACCTATCGGCGACCGGGTCATAGGCCTGAACGAGATAGTCAGGATCGCAACTCGTGACGGAACCGCATCCCCCAAAGGCGTAGATCCTGCCATCGCGGCCTGTGGCGGCGGCCAGAAAACTGTATTCGCTGAGCATGCGTGCGACGGAGCTCCACTGGAGGGTGGAAGGATCGTAAACCTCCACCGCGTCCAGATTCTCCTCGCCGTTGAACCCTCCGATGGCGTAGATCCGCCCGTCCGGGCCGGTGACGGCGGCCAGACCCCAGCGTGCAGTCGGCATCGGAGCGATCGAGCTCCACTCACCGAGGGAAGGTTCGAGCACCTCCACGATGGATTGGGCAAGCCCGTCTCGTTGTCCTCCAATGACGTAGATCTTGCCGTCGAGTCCTGCTGTCGCGGCCGGTGCCTCGCGACCGACGTCCATCGGATGGCCCGTGCTCCACGTGGCGCTGGACGGACCGTAGAGCTCAACGGTGTTGAGAAAAGAGGCGGAGTTGCTTCCACCGAGGGCGTAAACCCTGCCGAGCGAGCCGGTTGCTGCGGCCAGCGCGAAACGCGCTGTGGGCATCGGAGCGACGGGGTTCCAATTACCGGTGGACGGGTCGTAGGCCTCCACCGTGTCAAGGAAGGCAATCGCGCGGTTGTTCCCTCCCAGGGCGAAAATCGCGCCGCCGGGACCCATCGCCGCAGCCAGCTTCGTTCGGGCCGTGGGCATGGAAGCGATGGCAGCCCAGGTGTCGGTAAGTAGATCGTAGACCTCCACCGTGTTGAAGACATCGGTGCCGTTGGACCCGCCCAGGGCGTAGATCTTGCCATCGGCACCGCTCGCCGCGGCGAGGTACCGCCGTGGGGTGGGCATCGGCGCGACACCAGTCCAGGTGTTGGTGGACGGATCGTAGGCCTCTACGGTGTCCAGGGAGCGGTCGCTGTTGACGCCCCCCAGGGCGTAGACCCTGCCATCGGGGCCTGTTGCTGCAGCCAGACCCGAGCGGGCGGTGGGCATGGGGGCGACGGAGCTCCAGGCTCCAGTGGACGGGTTGTAGGCCTCCACGGTGTCAAACGCGGTCGCGCCGTTTTTTCCTCCGAGGGCGTAGATCGTCCCGTCGCGACCCGTGGCGGCGGCCAGGTCCTCGCGCGCCGTGGGCATGCGGGCGACGGAGCTCCAGGCACGGGCGGGCACGTTGTAGACCTCCACGATGTTCGAGACACCAGAAAAGCTGTCGCCTCCGAGGGCGTAGATCTTGCTGCCATCCGTGCTGCTCGCCGCGGCCAGGGCCGAGCGCGGGGTGGGCATCGTAGATGCTGTGGACCACGTGTCCGCCCTGGACGCCTTGCCACCCATGACTAGAAACCCGGCGCACAGCAGCATCCGTACGGCAGGGGACAACTGCGGGATGAACTTCTGTGCGCCAACGATTCCGTCTTTCACCCGATGGCCCTGGAAACTCTTCACCAGCCGACCGCAGAACCGCCGCGTCATCAATGGCCGCATACGCATCGCCCCTCTTCGTCGCTGAATTGCCGGCATGACTCCCCTCCGGGGGAGAGAGCCTCGACATATAGACAACGCGTAAGGGGCCGAAAAAGACTGTCACGGGAATGGACCCAGGCAGCAATGCCCGTACAGGCTCTTCGTGACAATCGCGCCAAACTCACTCGAAGTTGGGTGCTTTTGGTGTGCGATTTTCACTGATTGTCCAATGTATTTGCGGGGTCCGGATAAACAGCGGTCAATTAGACGCTTGGCGGGCAGGTCGCTTCCGCAAAGGTCCGGAACTCGGCCCATTTGATAACGTTGGGCGGTAGCATCCGTTCAGTGTTTCACAATTTGTGACCGTTTTTACATTGACGGCCGTTTAGTTTTGTTGTCGAAACGCTGCATTCAATTCACCGGAGGGAGAAACCTTTTCGTGGCCGATCAAAAACTCATGCTCGTAGAATTGGTTTGGCGCGGTAACAAGGAATTACCGGACAACGGAACTAAGCGTGAGATCAAGATACTTGAAGAGACGATCGAGACTCTCCAGCAACGGCTGAACGGTCTCAAAGCGAGACTTGCCCGCTCCTACAATTGACGGTTTGGGAGCTTGTTCCGACCGTTGAGCGAATTGTTTTGTAGGAGCGGTCCGTAGATGCAGCCGGCCGATCAGTCGCGATCGGCAACCTGCGAGCTGAGCCGGGGCTGGTTTGTTCCGTGTCTCTCAAACATTGCTCTTGCGACCACGATCAGAATCTCCACCTGATCCTGACTGAGGCGCAGATCTTCGAGTCGTGTTGCAAGGAGGGGTCCAGTCTGCCCGATATTCTCCTGCGGTACCTTCACCTCGCTAAAGAACTGAGAGAGTGTGACGCCCATCGCCTCGGAAATCACGACCAATGTCTTGAGGGTCGGTCGACGCTCGCCTCGCTCAATCATGGAGAGGAAGGAAACGCTGATCCCGGTTTTCGCGGCGAGCTCTTCCTGTGTGATTGGGACCGTGATGCGTAGGTCCCGGACGCGTTTACCTATTTGAGCTCGTATCGTGAAGCCCCCTGACCACGGCAATGTAAGGCCGACACCTCGTTGCCGGCCAGAGTCTCCCTGTCCTTGTGCTCGTTCTACATCGAGCAAATCCGATCACCCCCTCAATCGCTGACCGAGCGAGATGTCCCGCCAGCCTCACCCGGAACACATACGACGAGGGCGTGTCCTCGGATGGATTTGAGGACACGCCCTTGATTTGCGGCGACTACTACCTCTTCAACGTGTTATTCCCGCTCGGCCGCTCATCGGCCAACACCACGAGCGCACCCGTATCATCGAACCGAACGAGCTGAGCCTTGCCACGGTTGGGACTTCGTACCACTGCGGAGTAGACCGCTCGAGCCTCGAAATCTCCGTGGTGCCCCGCCGAGGTGTGAACGATTTTGACCTCGCCCGTGGCCTCCTTGGCGTCGGGCCGCGCCTTCACTACGTTCGCCAAGAACGCATCCCGCTCGGTTGGGGAGTCTAACTTTTGCTTGAGCGCCTCGGCGTTACTCACGACGTTCGCAGGGATCGCTGGCCAGTAGACGCCCTCGGTAATCACCTCGCCGGCGCTATCCAGCGCGGCATAGGCAAAGGAGCCCTCGACGGGAATCCCCTGAAGCGAGCGCTCCAGGTGGGTGGTGTACCAGAGCAGCGTCGACTTCGACGGCTCTACGCCGCTGCTCCTGGGACCGCCCCCGCCCATGGTGGTCGTCACGTGGGTGCCGCTCACCTCGTTCGCCGGGACGCCCGCCTTGAGGAGATAGTCCTGCACGATCCCGCTGTGCTCGGTGGGATCCTGGGTCAGCGGCCGGGGGAGGCGCCCCGACTGCGATGGGTTCCGGACCGCCAGGGTCGCGCCGGTCACGGTGTCGACCATGAACGAGCCGCTGTCTCCGACGAATCGCTCGGACACCCCCTGGACCTCAACCCGTTCGCCCGTGCCGAGCCTGAAGTTCGAGTTCTCCATCTTGTGTTCGTATTTGGCCCCAGCCGCGGCCGATGGCGAAGGCGGTGCCCCTTCGCTGGTGAGTGCTCCGAAGAGCAAGAGAAGACTGATTTTTGTCATTTGTTGTTTCATGGCTCTCGTCTCGTTTCTTTAAAGGATAAAGGGGTGGTTGTTGCAGTCGTAATTGCAGGTAAAGATCCAGGACATCCATGCCGTCGGCCCAAACGCGTCGTTCGCCTCATCGCGCAACTGAATCCAAGACTCGATGCGATTGGCCCAGTCCGCTCGCTCCTGGTTTATCTCGGCGGAAATGGCGATGTGAGCGCCGCATCCGACGATGCCATGGTTGCCACCTCCGAAAGCACAACCAGACCCGCCGGTGACCGAGTTGATGGACTCTGCCCAGGAGGGAGCAACGGCGGAGTTAGGGTTGGCGACATACCGGTCTGCGAACGCGCGCCCACGGTTGGCGACGTCGGCCGTGTCGTCTCCCACCCGCGTTGGCATGATCAGCGCAATCGTGGAGACACCAGCAAAAGCGTTGACCAGCTCTGGCCAGTACAAGTCCGGCGTGATGCCACAGCTGTTGTCAATCACCGCGAGGTTGATTCCACCGTTAAGACCCGCGCCGGCCCAATCTCCCGACGTCGGGTCCTCACCAAACCGGACGGCATCCGTGGAATAGTTGACGAGCTCGCAGAAGGTTCCCGTGCGATCCACGACGATATTCCGCGGCTGAGAGTACACACAGCGCCCTTCCTGGAAAAATAGAAACTCGTTGTGGCGGAGACACCGTTTGTCGAGGCCCGCGACGTCGGGACAGCCATCGGTGGAGTAGCACACGGTGCTCGTCTGGTCGTCACAGGTGCCGTGACCACTGAAGTAGGCGATGGCGTCGCCGGGTCGGTCGAAGTTGTGAGTATCGTCTCCCTCCGGAAGCACCTCGGGATCGAGGAAGTCCGTCCTCCACACCAAGCCATCCGTATACCGAACGCCTGCCGAGTAGCCGCCAATCGACAGCATCCGGTTGCGGAAATTGTCGACGTTGGCGATGTTGTTCGAAAGCGCCCCGCACGAGTAGTTATCAGTGGCCTCGATGCTGATCCCGGTCTCTGCTGCCCACACTGACAACGGACTGGAGCAGATGGCGGCGGCAACGAGGCTGCCCAGGGTAAATCTTCGCGATCGTTTCATGGTTAGTTCCTTGGCTATGTGTCGGCTGATTCCGACCCCCCGCTCGGCTCGGACACCTGTCCAAACCGATTTTTCCTGCTACCCGGAAATTTCGTTCCGAGCGGGAAAGCAAGCTGCGCGCCAAGCGCGTCACCTTCACGCAAGTGGCCGGCAGAAATCGCTCCCCCTATCTGAACGCTAACGGCCTCCAAAAACTGGCAAGCCCCAGCGATCGTCAAAGGATGAGCGTTTCGATCGAGGACGCTGGCGGCGATCGAAACCTTGTTTTCTCTGATTCGGCATGCTGATTCTTCGAGGACCTCAGCCCGTCACCCACACACGACCCGAGTAGCCGGCGAGCAACATCGAAGGGCCATTCGTTGCACCGCTGCAACGACTTGGCCGCCTGCAAAGGGTGCGGATCCGAAAGCCCATCGGAGAAAGCGGGTACTGGACGCGGTACGGCAAATGCTAATGGGCCGATCGCACCCTATCTGGAGGATTTCATGAGCGTGTTCAATCTCGTGACGGCCGGCCTTCGAGCGATGACGGCGATGACTCAATCGGGCGGCGGTTCACTGTCGATCTTGGAGCTAGTCGTCTCGAGCGTGTTGCTGTGCTCCATTCTGCTCTCGACGCTTCGCCCGGATCGGAACCCGGCTCACCGCAACACCTCTGCCTGGCCGCCGCCGGAGGGAATGTACTGGGGGATGTAGCTCAGCGCTGGAATCCATAGGCAACGCACGCCTACGCTTCGCCGATCGCCAGCAGATGGGCGCTGGCTCCCAGCAACGACGGCTCGCGCTCCACCCGGCGCAGATAGCCGAGAAGACGTTCCTTGCGTTTCGGATCAGCCAGCTCAACCTCGAGCGTGGGAAGTAACCAACCCACTCCCTCGACGGCCAACACGTCCACGTTCTGCAGGCCGGCGTCGGACAGCTCGGAACGAAGCTCCTCCGGTCGGTGAAAGAACGCGGTGGTAAAGTAATTCGGATGCGCGGTGGGGTTGCGGTGCTGGCCGTTTCGCAAATCGCCCTCCAGTATCACTTGAAACACCGGATCCTCGACGAGCCGACGCCACAACCCATCCAAGAGCGAGGCGTAGCGCGAAATCACCGCGGCAAAGAGTTTTCCTCCTCGGCGGAGGACGCGACGCGCCTCTTGCAGGGCACGCAGCCGCTCCTGGCGTTCGGTCAAGTGGTACAGCGGCCCGAGAAGGAGGACCGCGTCCGCGCTCTCCGCGGGCCAGGGCAGCGCCCGCGCATCGCCCACGGCGGCGCTCGCCAACGGCCGCACGCCGCGGCGGGACAACTCGAGCGCTTGCTCGACGTGAAGCGGCACAGGGTCGAGCAGGTGGACCGGGTAACCGAGCGACGCCAGTGGAAAGGCATACGCGCCCGCCCCGCCGCCCACGTCGAGAATCGTGGCCGGAGGCGGTGGTAAGTGCCGCCCGAGAAGCTCCCGGGTGCGCTCGCGTTCGAGAAGCCCGGCGTGCTGGTTGAGTCGATCGGCCTCCATGCCGAGGCCATAGTGCTGGAACATTTCCGTGGGCATCGGCTTCATACGGCACGCTCTACCGCGCCTCGACCAGGTTCGCCTCGGGCCCTTGAGGTTCGGGGCCAGCCCGGCGCGCTCCGGCCCCCCCCGCCCGACGGCGGTACGAGAGGCGGCGCAGCGGCGTTACTCGCGTTGTCTCAGCTTGGTCGCGCAGACCTCCGAAGAGCGAGCGTTTCAGGTGGCGTTCGGCACGCGCGGCTCGCGATTCTGCCAGGCGAGCGGTACTCGGGAGGCAACGCGCTCGCGGCGTCCAGCTTGGCGATGTGCTCCGGCGACAGCGTGACATCCACCGCCCCCAGGTTGTCGTCCAGCTGCGCGCGGTTTTTGGCGCCGATGATGACGCTGGTCACGAACGGACGGGTGAGAGCCACGCCAGCGCAACACGGGGGACGGATACATCGGCAGCTTGAGATACCTCTCGCAGCACCTTGAGCACGGCGGAGGCGCGCGTCTTGTCCACTGGCGGGAAGTCGAACTTCGCGCGGCGCGCCCACCAAAGGTCATCGTCCCGAAGCAAAGCTCCGAGACATAGACGCCAGTTCTTCCAAGCGGACGATATTTCACGATTTCCTCCGAGCCGATGTGGACGTTCTACCATTCGTAGATAGCCGGGTGACGGTCGATCCGCGACGGCGCGACACCAGCTCCCGCACCATCGCGGCGGTCACGAACGGCATGTCGGCGAGCATCGCCACTGCCGCAGCGGGCCCCGCGGGAAGCGCGGAGATGCCGGCGCTAAGCGAAGTGTTCATCCCTTCAACGTAGCGCGGGTTGATCACGGTCAGGCATGGCAATCCTTTCAACTCCGCGCGCGCCCGGTCGCTCTCATGCCCGAGCACGAACGAGCAACGGTTCGAGCCCAGCCGCGGCGGCCGTGCGCACCGCTCGGCGGAGCACTGTCTCGCCATCGATCTCGAGGAAGAGCCTGTTTCTCCCCGTGCGGCTCGAAGTTCCTGCTGCGAGCAGGACGCAGCCGACGTCAGCGCGGCCCATGGATACCCCCGCGTTTTGTCCGAAGATGAAGAAGCTCGCGACCGGCGCGGACCGCGAGCATTTCGGCCACGATGCTGATCGCCACCTGCTCCGGGCCCTCGGCCCCCAGGTCGAGCCCGACCGGCGCGTAGACCCGCTCGTGCAGCGGTATGCCCAACCCCTGGAAGAGGTGCTCCTTGCGCGCGCGCGGCCCGAGCAGGCCGAGGTAGGCGAGCGGCTGCTCGAGGAGCGCGCGCATCCAGTCGCGGTCGTGCTGGAGCGAGTGCGTCTCGACCACCGCGAAGTGCTGCCGCGTGAGTTGCGGCACACCCTCTTCCGCGCGCCGCAGCACGAGCCGCGCCGGCGGAGGAAAGTGCTCCTCGGTGAGGAAGCCGCGGCGGTGATCGACCACGGTGACCTGGAAGCCCGCCTCGTGCGCGAGCGCGGCGAGCGGCCTCGAGTCGTCTCCCGCGCCGAAGACGAGCAGCGACGGCGGAGGCTCGAGCACGTCCACGAAGAGGGTGTCCGGCCCGCGCTCCTCCACGCGGCTTGCGCCCTGCGCTCGTCCGGTGTTGATCTGGACCCAGCCGAGGTGCGGGCCTTTTATCGCGGTCTCGATGACAAACGGCTCCGCCAGGCCGAAGGGCGATCCGCGCGACAAAAGATCGCGCGCGACGGCGAACGGCTCCGTCTCTGCCCGCTGCACGAAGACGTCCACCGCTCCCTCGCAGCCAAGGCCGAGTCCCCAGACCGTCTCCTCGTTGGAGCCGGTCTCGTAATGGAGCAGCCGCGGGTTGCCGCCGTCGAGCAGCCGCAGCGCGTGCTCGCGCACGTCGGCCTCCAGGCACCCGCCGCTGATGCCGCCGGTGGTACGGCCGTCGCGCTCGACGAGGAACTTGGCGCCGGGGCGGCGGTACGCCGAGCCGGAGATCCGCACCACCGTCGCAATTGCGGCCCGCTCGCCGTTCCCGAGCTTCGCCAAGCGGTCGAGGATTGCGGCCGTCTCGTGCCAGTGTTTCACGAGGCACCCCGCGGCCATCTCGCCCTGCGCGGCCCGAAACCGCGTTTCTTCGCCCGATGGCCTATAGCTCGAGAAAGGAAGCGTTCCGGATCGGTCTGAGCATTTCGTTTCCCCATGGAGAGCAACTCATCCGCCGCCCGGGCATGGCATGCCCGCGCTCACCCAGGCTTCCAACGCCTCCACGAACCTCTCATGCGAGAGCGGTGGAGTTGTGCGTCCCATGCCCGGCGTCCAAGCCCAGAGGACGAGCGGATCCACTTTCATATGCTCGATGACTTGCTCCCCGGTACGACGGCCTCCGTTTCGCGCCGGGTCCTTCATCTGCTCGCAGATCTGGCCCTTGGTCTTGCCTTCCCACAACATGGACAACGGTGCAAGGCTCCAGGTCGATACGCCCGGCACAAAGCCGTCGGCCGTGTTCGCCGCCTGATGGCACGTCTGGCACGGCTGTGTGGGTGCGCCGTGGTCATCCTTTCCGCGGACGACGAGCGGTTGATGAACAATGGCGGCGTCGGTTTGCCTGGGGGAGCTGGCCTGGTGGCAATTGATGCATCTGGGATGCATGACGACGCTCGCGATCGGGTCGAAGAGCTCAGGATCGGCCGTGGGGGCCGCTTCGATGCGACTCCAGATAACGAGCAGGACGACGAGACATGGCACGAGGATACGCATGGTTTTTCTCCTCAAGCGGAGCGGAGTTGGCGCTCCATGGGCAGCTTCCGGATACGCTTGCCAGTCACTGCGAAGACGGCGTTGGCCAGCGCGGCTGCGGTCACGGCCGTCGGCGGTTCCCCCAACCCGCCGGGCGCTTCCAGGTTCCGCACGAGGTGCACTTCGATCCTCGGCGTCTCGTTGATCCGCAGCACGCGAACATCATGAAAGTTCGATTGCTCCACCCGGCCGTTCTTGAGCGTCACCTCGCCGTACAAGGCGCCGCTGATTCCGAAGACGATTCCGCCCTCGGTTTGCGCTTTCACCGTGTCGGGGTTCACGACGGCGCCGCAGTCGACCGCGCAGACGACCCGGTGAACGCGCACCTCGCCTGATTTCGAAACCGAGACCTCGGCAACCTGAGCCAGATAGCTGCCCCAGCCGCTGTAGAGAAGCGAAACGCCGCGGCCCCGCCCTTCGGGGAGAGGCTGGCCCCAACCGGCTGCCTGCGCCGCGAGATCCAGGACTGCCCTGGCCCGCGGCGATTTTCCGAGCAGTGCGCGCCGATAAGCGACGGGATCCTGCTTCGCGGCCGCGGCAAGCTCATCGACGAAGCTCTCGATTACGAAGTTGTTGTGCGTCACTCCGACGCCGCGCCAGAAGCCTGTGTTGAGCATCGGCTCCTCGTGGCGAACGTATTCGACCCGGATCGCGGGGATGTCGTAGAGCAGCTGCTTCGCTCCATCCACCGCATCCTCGTCGATGCCGTCCTTGAACGCGGGCGGTGCCCAGCGCGCGAGAATCGCCGGGCCGACCAGCCGGTGACTCCACGCGATCGGCTGGCCGCGCGCGTCTAGGCCGGCCGCGATGCGGTCGTAGTAGTACGGACGAAACACATCGTGCTGGATGTCCTCCTCGCGGGTCCAGATCACCTTCACCGGGCCCTCGACTTGCTGGGCGATGCGTACGGCCTGGCGGACGTAGTCGAACTCCAGGCGCCGGCCGAATCCGCCGCCCAGGTAATAATTGTGCACCACCACCTTCTCCAGGGGCAGGCCGGTGACCTTGGCGGCTCCCGCCTGGGCGCGCGACACGACTTGCGAGCCGGTCCACACTTCGCAGCTATCCGGCCGGACGTGCACCGTGCAGTTGATCGGCTCCATCGCCGCGTGCGCGAGGAAGGGGACC
>Ga0137390_10003392_pt1 | contig 13001 bp, 9 predicted proteins | sample 15con2h24AmetaG_FD_104937 | JGI IMG/M metagenome (GOLD analysis project Ga0137390, IMG submission 104937) | Vadose zone soil microbial communities from Angelo Coast Range Reserve, California, USA - 15con2h2.4A metaG | ecosystem: Environmental > Terrestrial > Soil > Vadose zone > Saprolite... | reverse complement strand
GCTAAGACCGTTCTATTCTTCACGTAATGTATTGGCTGGGTCGATCTTCGCAATTCTCAGGGTTGGCAGGGTTGTGGCCAGAAGCGCCACCAGTACAAGGGTGAGTACCACCGTGACCAGGGTTGGTGCATCGTAGACGCTTACGCCATAGAGCACGCTGCGCATGATTCGCAGCGTTCCTGCGCAAAGGACGAGTCCCACAAAAAGCCCCACGCACGAGGCGCCCGCCCCGGAGCGGCCGACCTGCACCATGGCCTGGCCGACGGTCGAGCCCAGGGCCATGCGGATGCCGATCTCGCGGGTCCTCTGCGCGACCATGTTGGCCACCAGAGCGAAAATGCCAACGGCGCTCAGCAGTAAGGCCAGAGCCGCCATGGCGCCCAGCAGGCCCACTTCGATTCGTTGTGTCGCAAGCGTGCGGGCCAGGAGGTCCTTCATGCTGTAGAAGCCGGAGATCGGCAGGTTGGGATCGACTCTGGCCAGCGCGCGCTGCATCTCGGCGGTCAAGCCTTCCACTGGGGCCGCGGTGCGCACAACCCAGTCCGGCTGAAACCACACATGCACCAGGGCGAGGAGCTGCCGATTCACCTGCGCGGCCGGAACGTACATGGCCTGCTCGCTCATGAGTGGAGCCCCCTGGTACAGGCCGGACGAAACGGACACATCGGCGACTTCGCCCACGATCAGCGTGTCTTTATTGACGTACCGCCCCACCGGATTGGATCCACCATAGAATTTGCGGGCGAAGGCTTGATTTACTATAGCGACGCGCTGGGCATTTGGGCCGTCAGCATCGGTAAAGACACGACCCGCAAGCACAGGCATCTGCAAAGTGTCGAAATATCCGGGCGTGACGTAGACCACATCTGTCCCATCCTGGTGCCCGGCCTCTTTGCCATCGCTGAGCGTGACGCCATCGTTCAGGGCACGCTCGTAAGGTAGGCTCAATCCCACTGCGGCATTCTGCACGCCGGGAATCCGCCGCATGGCGGCGGTGCTCTGATCCAATAATTTTGCGAAGGCGGCAATGTCATGGAAGCGCACATCGTCAAGCGACGCCTTGGCGGTCATTACTCCATTGGGATTGAAGCCGGGCGGCAGCGTCTCCAAATGGATGAGAGTGCGAATAAGCAGGCCGGAACCGGCCAGCAGCACGACGGTGAGGGCGACCTCGCCGGCAATCAGCGTTTGGCGCAGGCGCAAGCTGGCGACTCTGGATCCCGCACGGCTGGCCATTGACGAGCGCAGGTCCACCTTCCGGGCGGCGAGGGCCGGGAGCATGCCGAACAGGATGCTGGTCAATAGCGACACGACTAGCGTGAAGCCCATCACGCGGCTGTCGAGTGGGATGCTCGCCACGGGGAGGAAGTGTTCAGGCAACAGCAGCAAGAGGCCGCGCAGCGCCAGAAACCCCACACCGATGCCAACCGTTCCCCCCACAAGTGCCAACAGCAAGTTTTCGATCCAGAACTGCTTCTGGATCTGCCAGCCCGAGGCCCCCAGCGCCAGCCGCGTCGCCACTTCCGAGGTGCGGCGCAGCATGCGCACCAGCGTCAGCCCGGCCAGATTGGCGCAGGCGATGAGCAGGATGAAGCCGGCGGCCAACATCAGCGCCAGCACCTGCGGACGCAGCGAGTCGGTTTCGCCTTTCTGGAGCGGCACGGAGTAGTAGGTCAAATGCACGCCGGGGTTGTTCTTTTCAAAGCGCTGGGCACGGAGGGCCCAAGCGCGGTTGATCTCAGAATCTCCCTCCTGCCAGGTCGCGCTGTCGCGCAACCGCGTGATGACGTCAAAATTCGTTCCCCCGCCTTCACCCTCGCGGCTGGGCTGCAGCGGAGTGTATACATCGGCGTTCAAGGGAGTTGTCGCATCTTGGGGAAGCACGCCGACGACAACGTAGGGCTCGCTCTTCAACAGGATGGCCTGGCCAAGGATGCCCTGGTCCGCGCCGAAGAGGTTGCGCCACACGCTGTAGCTGAGAATCACGGCCTTGGGCCCATGGGGACGATCCTCGTCCTCAGAAAAATTGCGCCCGATGATGGGCTGAAGCGCCAGCACGTCAAAGTAGTGGGCGGAGATGCGGCCATCGCGCACGTACTGCACGTGCGAGCCCGCCCGCAGATTTACGCCGGAGGTTGCTCCCGATACGGCGGAGATCAATGCCGGCACATTGTCGCGCAGCAGCTCCCACCTCTCGCCGTCGATGTTGATGGGCTCGTCAGAAGAGTGGGTACCGGTGACCCGCGCGTAAATCGTGCCCATCTGCTCGGGATGCGCGTAGGGCAGACTTTTGAGCATGAGCGCATTCACCAAGGAGAAGATCGCTGTGTTCGCGCCGATGGAGAGCGCCAGGGTGATGATGACGGTCACGGTAAACCCGGGATTACGCCTTAGCTGGCGCGCGGCAAACCGGAGATGCTGCCTACTCTCCATAGTTAGCGTCCTTGCAGATAAATCTATCATGCAACACGTTGCAGAAAGTACGTCGATAGCTCGGCATAAGTTCCGCTCCGGCTGGTTTTCGGGGCACCGGCGGCCGCCGCAGAGTTGCGTATCGGGAACACCTGACCGTTGGGGCAATTGACCGTGACGCAGGGGCGTTTGAAGATGGCACTATGAGCGAAATTACTGCAGCCTCTCACCGGCGGAGCTCGCGCGTCTTTCACAAGATGCGTGTGCTGGCGCAGGGCCGTGCGCACAATGGCAAGAAGTTCCGCGAGACTTGTGAGACCGTGGTGGTCAACGGGCATGGCGGCTTGTTGTTTCTGAAGCACGAGATCGACACCGGCGAGATGCTGGTGATTACCAATCCAGAGACGCTGGAAGAGCTGGAATGCCGGGTGGTATATCTGGGTGAGCCGGTCGGCAAGGGGCAGCGCGTGGGAGTGGAGTTTTTGACGCCGGCGCCGCGCTTCTGGGGCGTGGAATTCAGCGACGCTGCTGCGGATAATTCTTCAGCCGCTAACTGAAACGCCTGGCGCTGCCACGCGCACGGGCGCCTGGCTCCTGCGCCTGGAAATCCAACTGCCCAATCTCCACAAAAGAAGAATGGCGACGAGCGCGCCGTAGAAAAGCGGCTTGCGGACGTCGGATTTTACCAGCCAATAGTAATGGACCACGCCGGCGATGGCGCTGATGTAGATGGCGCGGTGCAGCATTTGCCACCGCTTGCCGCCGAGACGGCGAATCCAGCCGGTAGTGGAAGTAAGCGCCAGCGGAATCAGCAAAACAAATCCGAGAAAGCCAACGGTGATGAACGGGCGCTTGGCGACATCTTTCCACATCGCGGATAGATCGAAGGACTGGTCGGGCCCGAGATAGGTGAGGAAGTGCAAGCAGGCGTAAAAAAAAGCGAAAAGGCCGAGCATGCGGCGGAAGCGGATGAGATCCGGCAGATTGAGAAGTCTGCGGAGCGGAGTGATGGCCAGGGTGAAGACGAGAAAGCGCAAGATCCAGTCACCGGTGGCGTGCTGAAGGAATTCGACGGGGTTGGCGCCCAACCTGTTGTGCAGCGCGCGATCGACGAGACCGAAAAACGGGATGAGACAAAGCAGGAAGACGACGACTTTGGTCCATTTGCTGGTGAGAATTCTTCGCACGCGGTGATCCCGGATCAGTAATTTTTCTTCAGGTCCATGCCGTTATAGAGGCTGGCGACCTGCTCGCCATAACCATTAAACATGAGCGTGGGGCGCTTGAAGATTTCACCGAGGCGGCGTTCCTTCGACTGGGTCCAGCGCGGGTGGTCGACGTTGGGATTCACGTTGGAGTAAAAACCGTATTCATTGGGAGCCAGGCGGTTCCAGGTGGTTGGCGGCATCTTCTGCTGAAACTTGATCTTGACGAGCGATTTGATGCTCTTGAAACCATATTTCCAAGGGAGAACCATGCGAACCGGCGCGCCGTCCTGATTCGGCAGCGTTTCGCCATACATGCCGACGCAGAGAAGCGCGAGGGGATTCATGGCTTCGTCCATGCGCAGGCCTTCGACATAGGGAAAGTCGATGCCGGCATATCTTGCTTGCGGCATCTGCTGAGGATCGAAGTAGCTCTGGAAGGCGACGAATTCGGCCTTGGGCGTGGGCTCGACGAGCTTGATGAGATTGCAAAAGGAAAAACCGATCCAGGGAACAACGATGGACCAGGCTTCGACGCAGCGATGGCGATAGATGCGTTCCTCGAGCGGGGCGATTTTCAGGATTTCGTCCATGGTGAACTTGCGGGGCTTTTTGACTTCGCCCTCGATGGAGACAGACCACGAGGAGGTATTGAAGTTTTTGGAGTTTTTTGCCGGATCGCCTTTGTCGGTGCCGAATTCGTAGAAATTGTTGTAATGGGTGACGTCTTCGAAGGTATTCTGTTTTTCCGTCGTACTGAAGGGACTCTTGGCGAGGCCGGTGAGCTTGGTTGCGGCGAACGCGGTCTGCGAGGGCGATGCCAGTTCGAACAGTCCGTTGCCGGCGAGGGCGGTCGCGCCGACGATACCCATGGCTTGGAGGAACTTCCGCCGGTTCAGGTACACAGACCTGGGCGTCACATCAGCATAAGTCAAATCCGGGGCTTTGCGGATCAACATCTCTTTCCTCCAGAGGTCCCGTAATGGCTCTGATTCCCTATCATATTACGTACATCTAGTTGTGTTAGATGCCGGAAATTGGCCACGTGACTTTTGACCTCTTTGGGCGAAGAATCACGCCGTTTGCCGTACTCGTACAATGTGAGTCATGGGATGCGAAGAAGTTACAGACAGAATTAGGTTGGCGAGCCGCAAGGAGCCGCGATTATTCGCGAGATGTGTGGCTGGCGCCGATTCGTTTGAAACTCAAGATGCGCTAATTCTCCCCGCGCTCTGCTATGTTTATGCCTCGTTTGCGCTGTCCGCGGGCCGCGGCGGAGCGGCATTGTGTGGCCTCGCGGCAAGGCTAGATGCACGAATACGAGGCTTGCTCGAATGCCCGATGCGGTGAACCCCGGAACCCGGACGATTGGAGTGGATGTTGGCGGCACGAAAGTGGCCGCGGGTTTTGTCGATGCACAGGGCGAAATCACGCAGCATACGCGCACAGCGATGAATCCCCGCGGCACTGCGGAGGAAGGCCTCGCCGCCGTGACGACCGCGATTGACACGCTGCTGAAGATGGCGCCCGAGACGTACGGCGGCGTGCAGCGCATCGGGATTTGCGCTCCCGGGCCGCTCGATCCGCGGACCGGCGTGGTGCTGAATCCACCGAACGTGCCGTGCTGGCGGAATTTTCCGCTGGCGGGGGAAATCGCTCGCCGGTACGGCGGCTTCGTAAGAATCGATAACGATGCCAACGCTGCCGGGCTCGCAGAAGGATTGTGGGGCGCGGGACGTGGCTACAAAAACGTGTTTTACGCCGGCATCGGCACGGGGATCGGGACCGGCATACTTTTTGATGGACGGATTTATTACGGGCGGACGGGCGCGGCCGCCGAAGGCGGGCACGTCAGCATCGATTACAAGGGACCTCGCTGCGGATGCGGCAAGAGGGGATGCATCGAGGTGCTGGCCTCGGGCACAGCGATCGGCAAAAAGGCGCGGGCAAGACTCGCGGAAAAAGCAGGAGGCTCGTCGGTGATGCTGGAGCTGGCGAGTGGAAACGTCGAGGCCATCACCAGCGAGATCGTGGGACGAGCCTACACTGCAGGTGATCCGCTCGCAAAAGATATTCTGCTGGAAACCGTTGAACTGCTGGCCATTTGGCTGGGAAACATCGTGGACCTGCTGGAACCCGACGTCGTGATCCTCGGCGGCGGAGTGGCGACCATGCTGAGCCCGTTCTTCGGGGAAATCCGCGATCGCTTGCCGGCCTGGTGCGTGAATGCGCGCTGCCGGGAGATCCCGCTGGTGCCGGCGCGCTACGGCGAGAATGCTGGAATCGCGGGGGGCGCCGCACTCTGTGCCGCGCCCATGCCAGCCTAAACAGGGGCTACTGCCGAGGGCTTTTGCGAGAAACTGGATTGAAGAAATACGACTGGATTAGGCGGCTTTCATGCTCGTTCCCCAGCTCCACGTGCTTTAGAGGCCATCCAGGCGGGATTTGCGACCATTCGCTGCAAAGAGGTTGGAAGGGAATTCAAGCAACGGGTAAGCTTTCCACAGTTGAAAATCGTTTGCAACTGAGATAGAGTTTTTTGTTTCGGGGATCAGGTTAATCGATGGGCGGGTGTGCGGTCATTTATGCAAACTGTTTGCAAGAAGACGGAAGGGGAACCTTCCCACGAAAATAGCGGAGCGGACGCTCTCGCTTCGCCGACGGTGGTCCCGCTAGGACCTCCTGCAAAGTTGTGTTCGAGCACTCGGCGGCGTCCATGGGTGCGGCGCGTGCACGCCGTGCTGGGAATCGTATCGGCATTGAACCTGTTTGTTTTGATCACGACAGGATTTCTGCTGCAGCACAGTACGCTGCTAAAGCTGGATGAGCGCAGCTTGACGCGAAAGATTCTTCCTTCGGGGTATCGGCCCCAAGATGTTGGAAGCGGAGTTCGGGCTGACATTGTTGTCGCCGATCTTCACTCTGGAAGGATGTTCGGGGTAGCAGGAGCGTTGTTCCTGGATGCGGTAACGCTGGTCTGGCTGGTGATGCTGGCGACGGGCGTAGTGATGTACCTCTCCAAGCAGCGTGCCAATGGGAAGGCGCCGGATCGAGGCGCGTGCGAAGAATGTCCGGAAGAAAACAACTGAGGGAGTAGGTTGCGCAGGGCGGCGGCTGAGGGAGACAGGAAATGCGCGGTTTCCAGATGCAAATGTCTTGCATTTAGCGAGGATGGTTGAGCTCTAAGTGCGCTGGCGACAGCTCAAGCGCAGGGGCTGCTTCGAGGGTTTTTGGAATGCCGGCCTCGCCGCGGGAGCGGCAGAGGCCGGGTTTGCAATCTCATGGAGGATCGGATGGCTACACGCAATTGCGCTGCTGCGGGCGTATTCGCAACAGAAAAGGACTATCACGGCAAAAGAAGTTGGACAGCGAGGCTTCGCCTGCGAGCAGGCTTGGCTCTTACGCTGACTCTATTGCTTTGCTTTACGAATTCCAGCAGCGCCCTGGCGACTCAGCAAAAGGCCAGCGAGGGATCTACGCAAGAACAGAATTCAGTCTCGAAGGAAGTTGACCAATTGCGGAAAGAGGTCGGCGAGTTGAGGGAAGATTTGAAGCGCCTGCACGCCCTGCTTGGGCCGCGTCCCGCTGGGTCCGAAAGCGCAAGCGCGCCAGCGCCCCAGCCGGCCGAAGCCGTGCAACCGGCAGTTGCACCCACGGGCGTTGTTGCACAAGCCGCGAAACCGGCTCCTGGAGAGACCGGTGTGCCACAGTACACCGGAAGGTCCGACGACCCCCGAGTGGCTATTGCAACAAAGGCTCACGGCGGAGACCTGTCCGGAGCGGGAAATCTTTTACGCACGGACCGGGTGACCGTTGGAGGCTACGGCGATTTCCAGTTTCGAACGCCATCGCTATCCGAGCGCGCGGATGGCGGAGGAACGTCGACGTTTCAGAGCACGCGCTTTGTCCTCGGCATCGGAGCGGTGCTGTCGCAAAAGCAGAACATTGTGTTCAACACCGAGATCGAATATGAGCTCGGATCCCACGAAATTGATATCGAGCAGGCTTTCATCGATTGGCGAGTTCGCCCGGAGTTCAATTTCCGCGGCGGAATCATCGTGCCTGCTCTGGGGCGTTTCAATACTTATCATGATTCGAATTTGAATATCACCACACTGCGCCCGCTGCTCAACCAATTCATCGTGCCCACGGCGTACCGGGACGCGGGTATCGGCGTTCGCGGCGTGTTCCGGCTGCCGCGGGAGATGAAGCTGTTCTACGAAGCGGACGTGTTGAACGGAATGCAGGCACACAATGGGGATGGCGAACCGACGCCGTTCTCGCGGCTGCTGGGACAGGCTTCGGCTGCCGAACCAGGGTTGATCGCGTTTCAAGCGACACGCAACAGCAAAGCGGTGGCTGAGCGAATCGGGTTCTCGCCGTTCCTCGGGCTGGAATTTGGTGTTTCCAGCTACGCCGGCAAGTTCACGAATGTGGGTGATCCGCAAAAGTCCGCGACGATTGTCATGTTCGACGCAGCCTATCAGCATGGCCCGTTCGTCCTGAATGGAGAATACGGCCGCTCGAACATTGTTGGCGCTGGAGTTCTCCGACAAAGCCCGGCGCCACCCGTCGTGAATCCGAATGATCCGCTGACGATCGCGGCTCTATCCGACTACGTCGCGCAGACCACGCCGGGACAGGATGGCTTTTACGTCGAGTCGGGGTACAAGTTTTTTAGAGGCCTCTTCCGAAACCGGGAATTGTTTGATGAAGGCGCGTATGTGATGCCGGTGGTGCGCTTCGAAACCGTCCGGCGCGACCGCACGTTATCCAACTTTTACCTAAACCAGGGAAGAGCGACTCTCGGGTTCAACATTGCGCCCGCGCCGAGTGTGATTTTCAAACTGAATTACATTTTGAACCACACGTTCGGGCCCGTGCCGAACATTGCCGGGAGCATCGGCGGGGCGGATTTCGGAAATAATCCATTGCCGCATCTCGACTACGGGAAGAACGGGTTCACGGGTTCCGTAGCGTATGTTTTCTAGAATACACTTCACGCTTGGAGCCAATTTCGCAGGAATCTTTCGAGCATGGTAACGACTCATTCCAAACGAGCAGCATGGCTGACGGCTTCCGCGGTGATGGCGGCCAGCGCAGTGCCTGCCGCGGGAGAAGTCTACCTGAGCGAAGCACAGGCGCTGGCGATGGTCCTGGGAGAAAGAGCGGTCGTGCGGAAGGAGCAAAAGACTCTCGACGAAACGCTGAGGACCAAACTGGAGCGTTCCAGCAATCTTCGTTTCCCGGAATCTTCCTACACCTTCTTTATTGCCGCGCAAGCCGGACGAGCCGAGAAGTACGCAATCCAAGTAAACGAAATCGGCAAAACCGAACCGATTACGTTCATGGTGGGAATGAGTCCGGAAGGCAAGGTCACGGAAGTCGTGATCATGATTTTCCGCGAAAACCGCGGCTGGGAAGTGAAGGAGAAGCGATTTCTCAATCAGTTTCGGGGCAAGACGCTCCGCAATTCCATCCGCGTCGACGAGGATATCATCAACTACACGGGCGCCACGTTGAGTTCGAAAGCCGTGGCGCGCGGCGTCAAGCGAGCGCTTTTTTTGTTCGACGCTTTTTATCCCGGTGAAGCCCGCTACAAATTGGCGCCTGCAAGCCAGTTCGCGCTGCCACTTCCCATATCCCCAGTCCTAACATCCGCGGATTCCCAGGGGAGTTTGGACTTGTACCGCCAAAGCCGGTATGCCATGGGCAGCATTTGCGAGATTCGACTTTGGTGCCGTTCCGCCGACGAAGCGCACCGCGCCTTCGCCACTGGATTCGCCGAGATTGGTCGAATTGAGCGCGTATTCAGCGCCTACCGCGACGACAGCGAACTCGCTTTGGTAAACGGGAATGCAGGAAGCAGGCCGGTGCAGGTGAGTGAAGAGTTTTTTGATCTGGCGCGGTATGCAGGTCGATCCTGGCGGCAGTATGCCGGTTCAGTTGATGTGACCGTGGGCCCGCTCATGAGAGCGTGGGGCTTCAGGGAATGCGAACCCCGCATGCCTTCTCGGACAGAACTTCTCGAAGCGCAAGGGCTGGTGGGCAACAACAAGGTGAGCCTGGATGGACGCATGCGAACGGTGCGGTTTCTCAGGCAAGGGATGCACCTCGATTTTGGAGGTCTGGCAAAAGGTCATGCGGCCAAGCGGGTCGCGCGCGTATTGCAGAAGCAGGGGATCACCGCGGCGCTGGTAAATTTGGGAGGGAGTTCGCTGTGCGCATCGGAAGTTGTTTCAGCTGCGACGGTGCAGAATCGCTGCAACGAAACAGGGCTTGCGTTTGGGGAATGGCCGATCGGCATTATCCACCCGGGCGACGCGACGCAATGTCCTGTGCATCTCTTACTCAAGCCAGGATGGTCTCTCTCCACTTCCGGCACTTCCGAGCGGCAGTTCGAGGCCAGCGGGCAAATCCTGAGCCATATCCTTGACCCACGCACCGGATGGCCTATCAGCGGAATTCGCTCCGCCACGGCCGTCGCACGGTCGGGCCGGCGGAGTGAGGTCCTTTCGAAGCACTTGCTCCTCCTGTCCGCTCGCGAGCAAACTGCGACGGCGAACCAGCTCAAAAATTTTGACTGGGCCTATCTCGAAGGGGCACAGAACGGAGCCGTTGCGCTAGAAGTGAATTCCATCCATACCCCCCCTCTACACCGCTTCCAGCCGGCAACTGTAAATTCATCGCTACCAAGACCATGCGCTCGAATTTGCGGTCAAGCGTCTTGATGGAGCTGAAGACCTCGCAAACTAGTTCCTGCTGTGTTCTTGGTTGACACCCGTTTCTTCCTTTGCTTGCAGGATCCTTAGTGCGTCTTTGGCTTGATACTTCTCTTTGGATTTCGCGCTCTTCTGGCCAATCTTGACCGAGGCTTTGAAAATGGTCCCGACGGAGAGTATTCCTCCCAGCTTGTGCGCAGCTATGGAGGCCAACCCCATGGATGCGATGCATCCGCAGGACGCGCAATCAGGGTTTCCGCCAAACTGACAGGGAGTGATCTTTGTCTGAAGGTCTGCCGACAACGTCTGGGTCGTGAGCGCAAAAACACAATCCTGGGGATTGTGTGGCGGTGAAGCGAACTGCCGGATTACGGCTTCTGGCATGTCCAGTTTCGGATATTGCTTTCGCAATTCCACCATGTCCGCAATGGCCCGCGCCCGCTCCTCGGAACTCAGGATTTCCGGCATGCGATCTCCCACCTGGGGCGTGAACAGGCTGAACCATACCTTCTTGACCTCCGGACGTCGCGTCCAGAATTCGAGGAATTCGGCCAAATATCCTGGCCGCTTCATCATTTGACCTGTGACTGTGCAATGGACCGTAATCCTTTGATCTGCGATGTTCCTAAGAATGCGATCGTAGGTTGCCGGCGCTCGCCGGAGATCGTGTTCCGGTTGCAACCCATCGATGGATACGACTACGTGCAGACGCGGCAGACTCGCCCAAGTCGGACCCATCGTTCGGAAAGCGCTGGTAACAATCTGCACGTGGATTCCGCGCGCCAAGAGCGAGGGAATCAGCAATTCCAGTTCGCGATAGCGTACTAGCGGGTCGCCGCCGACGATAGACAGGTGCAAAGGCTTCAGCCGATCGACGACTTCAAGAACTCCGTCCACCAGGGATTGACCCCTTCGGTCGTTCAGGTCGCGCAAGGTCTGCCCGCCGCCAAGATGCGCGTCGTCGTACGCGTAACAGCCCGGACATTTCAAAGGGCATTCACGCGTGATTTCTATCGAAAGCGAGGGGACCTCGCCCTTGAGGATCTTGCCCCAGGCTTGAAATATTTGAGAAGTCTGCACCCGTGATGGTCCTTTTTCTGTCCACTCTTCCGCCAGCAAAGTGCGCTGCTTGCGGTCATTCCGGATCAGAGATTCCGCTTGAGAGCAGCTTGCGTCTGATGGGCCCAGTCAGCAAAGGAATTCTCCCCCCCATCCTTACGATGCGTAAATCGCCAGGAAAGATAGCTTGCGACGGGAACGCGCAGATGTATACCAGGATTTCCATTTTCCCGTCCCCGGCGTCCCTCATCCTGTTCCCCCGCCCCAAGATCGAGCGGCCTCCATTCATAGCAGAGTGCCCCGGAGGATGACCAACGCAACCATGAAATAGATGCAGAGCCCTGTAACATCCACGAGGGTAGCTACGAAAGGAGCCGAGCTCGCGGCGGGGTCGAATCCCAGACGACGAAGCACGAACGGCAACATACTTCCCGCCAGCGTTCCGAACATGACCACTCCGATGAGGCTGGCCCAGACCGTAATTCCGAGCAAAAGATAGTGCTGCCCATAATTCGTGAGGTGGAGATGCTGCCAGGCGACAATCCGAAAGAAGCCGATCACGCCGAGAAAGGAGCCAAGTGCGAGTCCGGAAATGAGCTCGCGCCTGAATACTCGGAACCAATCACGTAGTTTCAATTCCCGGAGCGCCAAAGCGCGGATAATCAACGAAGCCGCTTGCGATCCAGAATTGCCACCGCTGCTGATGATCAGTGGAACGAACAGCGCCAGGACCACGGCACGGGCGATCTCCTGTTCAAAGAAACTCATCGCGGTAGCCGTGAGCATCTCGCCTAGAAAGAGCGCCGATAGCCAACCGCCGCGCTTGCGAATCATGGACCAGAGTCCCACTTGCATGTAGGGGGCTTCGAGAGCTTCCGAGCCGCCCAGTTTCTGGATGTCTTCGGTGGCTTCCGATTCCGCGATATCGAGCATATCGTCGGCGGTGACGATGCCGAGCATGTTCCCGAGCGCATCGGTGACGGGGAGGGCTACGCGGTCATATTTTTCAAACAATTCAAGAGCGCGTTCCCGGTCATCCGTTGCCAGCAGCGAGACTAGGGGAGGATCTGCGATGGCCGTAACCACGGTCTGAGGGTCTGCGAGAACCAAGGAACCCAGGCGCACGTCTTCCAACAACTTTCCATTCTCATCGAGGATATAGATGACATTGAGCGTTTCCATTCCGCGTCCTACTTTGCGAATGTGCTCCAAAGCCTGCGAGGCCGTCATCTCCGGGCGGATGGCCACATAGTCGGGGGTCATGTACCGCCCGACGCTGTGCTCCGGATAGCCTAGAAGCTGGCGAGCATTCTTCAGTTCCTCGGGAGAAAGCACTTCCAGCAGCTGCCGGGTCACCGTGGCGGGCAATTCCTCGAAGAAGCGCGTGCGGTCATCGGGAGGCATCCCATCCAAAACACTTTTCACCTCGTCGGTGGAGAGTGCCCGAAGTAATTCCTTCTGCCGGTCGGCGGGAAGATAAGAAAACACCTGAGCCGCGTGGTCGCGTGAGAGGAGGCGGAAGACAACCGCTTGCTCCTTCGCATGGATTTGCCCCATTGCTTCTGCGATATCGGAGGAATGGGTCGCCGTCAATCTGGCGCGC
>Ga0137390_10003391_pt1 | contig 13001 bp, 8 predicted proteins | sample 15con2h24AmetaG_FD_104937 | JGI IMG/M metagenome (GOLD analysis project Ga0137390, IMG submission 104937) | Vadose zone soil microbial communities from Angelo Coast Range Reserve, California, USA - 15con2h2.4A metaG | ecosystem: Environmental > Terrestrial > Soil > Vadose zone > Saprolite... | reverse complement strand
CGCATCTTCGCGAGTAAGCACGTCCTCGAGGTAGCTGAGATCCAGAAGTTTTATCAGTTGCTGAGGATTAAGATCCAGCAGCAGGCGCCATAACGGAACACCGCGCACCTTAGCCCACAGGTCAAAGGAAGCATTGGTAAGGGAAGCAAGCGCAAGGTGGACGACACCCTTGTGCGGTCCCAGCCAGCGGAGTTGTGGGTCGTCAGCCAACCGCCTTGAAATGTCGCCGAAGTTTGACATCAGCTCTTCGACGTCGCGCCCTATGAGTTTTTGGGCCAACATGTCTATCGCTCTGCACACGAGTTGGTTTCCGTTGCCAAGCGTCAGCACGATTCCGGTGCCGAAGTTCCTAGCTTCAGTCGTAATCAGTGTGGTGGCGAACGCGTACTCGGATCCCGAATGTACGGCATCGCTACCGGCGCCCTCGAGAAGAGGGAAGCGCACATCTCGGGTTTCAACCGCGGCAATTCGCTCGTCGTGCATATCAGCTAGCTGGTCGTCTAACTAGATTCTTTTTCAGTGCGAGAAATTTCGACTATATTGAAGTGCTTGGGTCCGTGCAACTTCGATTGAGCGCAGGCAAGCATCCGAGTGAACCTGCTCGAGCGCAACTTGATCGTCAAAGAGGCATTCGCAATGCAACGGTACGGTTCAGTTATTGGAGTCAAGCCGGAAGCAATCCCCGAATATAAGAAGGATCACGCGGCGGTTTGGCCGGAAGTCTTGGAGATGATCCAAAAGTGCAATATCCGCAACTATTCCATCTTCCTAAAAGACGACTTGCTGTTTGGGTACTTCGAGTACCACGGTACGGACTTCCAGGCGGACATGGCGAAAATGGCGGCTGATCCCCAGACGCAGGAGTGGTGGAAAATGATGGGACCGATGCAACGTCCGCTTGAATCCCGCGCCGAAGGCGAATGGTGGGCGAGTATGGAAGAAGTGTTTCACCTGGATTAAGTGAAGTTGGGTTGAAGGCACTTCTGTTACGGCCAACGTTTTTGGGAGAGCTATTGATGCATAGGGAGTTGTTATACAGGCTGAGTATGGTTCTTGCCTTGGGGGGAAGTGCAGCCGAGTCTTCGCTTGGACAAACGGCAAGCACATCCCCGGTGAAGGGAAAGACGGCTGCAGAGGCATATCAGAATGTTCAGGTGTTGAAGGACATTCCGGCTGACCAACTCGTTCCGGCGATGCAGTTCATTACATACTCTCTAGGGGTGGAGTGCAGTTATTGCCACGTTGAAGGGGCCCTGGAGAAAGATGACAAAAAACCGAAGCAGACCGCCCGGAAGATGATGCAGATGATGGCTGGCATCAACCGGGACAACTTTGAATCGAAACAGATGGTCACCTGCAATTCTTGTCACCGTGGTTCGCCGCGACCGATCTCGATCCCAATGATTGCGGATGCTCCGTTGATGCCAGTCTCGGAAAGCGCTCGCGGGGACGAGGCTTCTGTTGCGAATGCTCCTCCGGCGGAGCAGATTATCGAGAAGTATGTGGATGCACTCGGAGGCGCGGCTGCATTGGCCAAGATCACTACCCGGCAGGTAAAGGGAACAATTAATGTTAGCGGACGAAATCTACCGATCGAGATTCTGACTAAGGTTGGCGCGAAGCAGCTTACTGTTATTCATCTACCCAACGGCGACAGCGTGACCGCGTACGATGGAACGTCTGGCTGGATCGCCGCTCCGAACCGACCCGTGCGCGACATTCCCTCTGTTGAAGTTGTGTCTGCGCAACCGGAAGTGGACCTGCAACTGCCCTTAGACATGAAGCAATTGTTCAGCGAGATCAAGCCGCTTGCGCCGGAGACAATTGGCAACCGCGAGACCTACGTCGTAGCTGGCATGAATTCGGGTGAACTCGCGGCGAAATTTTACTTCGATAAAGATTCAGGGTTTCTACTGCGCATCCTGCGATACACAAAATCCCCACTGGGCCGCAATCCCACGCAGATTGATTATGCCGACTATCGCCCCCAGGACGGGCTCAAGGTTCCCTTTCAGCAGACCATAGCGCGGCCCAACTCGCGTTTGACAATCCAGATTGAGGAGGCAAAGTTCAACGTTCCCGTGGATGAGGCGAAATTTGCGCGGCCTGGCATGCCTCCTGCAGGAACGCCGCCTTCTCCGTAGTGGCGTCCGAAGACACTAACGGAGCTATTCCTTTACTGCGGTGTAAGGCTGTTTGCGAACGATCCCTTTGCCTTCTTCGATGGTGACGACCTGACCCGCTGCCACCGACTTGAAACCTTCCACTTTGCCGTCGAGCCATCGGATCGCGATGTCAGCCGTGGTAGCCGCGCCAAGTCCGAAGTGCAAGCGGAAATCATTTTGTGAGATGTAGGAGCCTCCGCTGCGCACTTCATCAACTTGCTTGCGGGCGCCCACAGAAATAGTGATACGAGCGCCGATAGCATCTCGACCTGAGGTAAGCGCACGTATAAGTATCGAATTCCCGCTGCCTGCAAAGTTTTTGAGCAGGGATGGTGCCTCACCCATATTGCTGATTACGACCTCTTCGCTCCCGGCATTGTCGAGATCGCCTACGGCCAGACCTCGCGAGGAGTGAACGTCGGAAATACCCGGCCCGCCCTGCGCAGAGAGATCAAAGAATTGTCCGTCGCCGCGGTTCCAGTAGAGTAGCCGGGGTTGCTTGTACCTTTCCGCGGTCTGGCCAGTGTCCACTTCGGGATAGACGTGACCGTTGGCAACGATCAGGTCTTTCCATCCGTCGTTATCGAAGTCGAGAAATGCGGTCCCCCAGCCAAGATATTTTGTGTTCACTGCCAGACCCGAGCCGATGGTATCGTCGTCGAAATTATTTCCGCCCCGGTTCTTGTACATAGTGTGGGTGTCGTCGGCAAAGTTTGTTTTGAAAATATCGAGTAACCCATCCCCGTCGAAATCGGCAGCCGCTGCGCCCATACCAGCTTGTTCGCGCCCATCTTCGTTGTACGCGAGCCCGGCGCGGACTCCGATCTCTTCAAACGTTTTCCCACCTACGTTGTGATAATACAAACTCGCAGTCGAATCACATGCCACAAAGATGTCTGGCCAGCCGTCATTATCGAAATCTCCCGTCAGAGCGGTGAAACCGTAGTAGTTCTTAGGACCTGAGATGTGTACCTGATCGGAGATGTCTGTGAAATGTCCGTGTCCGTCATTTTGATAAAACGACAGCGTCTCCGGAGGCAGACCGCGCGGGCCGCACATGACCGGCTTTCCTTTCCACTGGCATTGGCTGGTCTGGCCAGGATGAGGCGTGTGCGCCAGGTCGAAATCCACATAGTGCACGACGACGAGATCCAGGAATCCATCACGGTTGAAATCGATGAATGCGCAACCTGTGCTCCAGCGTGGCTTCGGCGAAAGCAGCCCACGTTCCTTGGTTTCGTCTCTAAACTTGCCATTGCCGAGGTTACGATAGAGAACGTTCTGTCCCCACTGCGTGATGAACAGGTCGGGATAACCATGATTGTCGATGTCTCCGACGCAGACTCCCTGTCCCCATCCAGTGGATGCGATTCCCGCCTTGTCAGTGACGTCTTCGAATTTCAGCCCGCCGAGGTTGTGATAAAGGAAGTGCTTCGGCTGAGCAGCGTCTTTCTCAAGTCGCCCTGAGTTGACCAGAAAAATATCGGGCAAGCCGTCATTATCGAAATCGAAGATCGCGACACCGTTGCCGGTTGTTTCGACGATGTACTGTTTTAAGGTGTCTGACCCGGAGACGTTCACACCGACGAGGCCAGACTCTGTTGCGATGTCCCGATAGTCAACGGCCGGCGCTTTCGTGCCCGGAGGAAGTGGGCGCGCGGGAACCGCGGTACCTCCGGTGGCCACACCTTGGGCGCGCGCGGGCTGAACACTGCCGAGCGCAAGGAGTATGAAGCCGAAAAAAAGAAGGATTTCGCTTGAAGGTGCTTTGCTCAAGTGCCGAGTCCCACGCCCATTATTTCGCGATCATAACACTCGGCCTAAGTACTTCTGTGCTTCTCTGCTACTATGGAAGCGCAAACCGGGAATTCCAATGGCGTTCTCGAAGTATTCATGCACTTTGGCCCGAATCGCTCTCTGCTCCTGGCTTGTGCACGTCGTGATGGCGGGTTTGTTCGCACAAATGCCTGCCGCGTGCAAAGGTCCAGCGGAGTTGGAGAAAGTACTTGCTACTCATCCGTCGGCCGGTACCTACGACGCGCTGGGCGCCTACTTCGGTCAGCGACAGCGGTTGCTGTGCGCTATCGCCGCATTTGAAGCTGCCGTGCGTCAGGATCCGAACTCCTGGGAGGCGCGCTTCAATCTTGCTTTGGCGCTTCTGCAAAAAAACGAAGCAGCGAAGGCAGCTCGTGAACTCAGAGTAGCCGTACGCATAAAGCCTGACGATCCGCTGGGGCACATTGCGCTGGGCGAAGCACTGGGTGAGTTAGGGCAAAATGACGCCGCGATCGAAGAGTTCAAACTCGCAGTGAAGTCGGTGCCAAAGTCCGTGCCCGCGCTGGATGGCTTGGCGAAAGCGTTGATTGCGCAGAAGCGTTACTCGGCCGCGATTGCATACTTGAAAGACGGTCCCTCCGATCCGGCACTGCAAGACGACCTTGCAGTGGCTTACTCCAGTAACGGCGATGTCGCAGAAGCGGTGAAGTTGCTGGCGGAATTGGTACAGCAGAATCCAACATCAGCAGACCGGCACGCCAGGTTGGGTATTGCATACACGCAGGAGTCTCAGTTTCGGCAGGCAGTTGATGAGTTCCGTGAGGCGTTGAGGCTGGATCCGAGCAACGACGTCACGCGGCTTTCTTATGTAAAGGCGTTAATCATTCTCGCGGAGTTCCAGACTGCGTTCCCCGAAATTCAGAGCTACTTTCGACGCAAGCCGAGCGACTTTGACGCGCTCTACTTGATGGGAGTAGTTGACCGCGGACTTGGAGACTACGTAGCTGCTGAACCTTTACTCAAACAGGCGGAGGCACTCAACCCGAATCATTACGACACCCGGTACAACCTGGGCTTTGTTCTAGCGAAGCTGGGAAGGCCGCAAGAAGCACTGCTTCATCTTGAAAAGGCGGTGCAGCTGAATCCGGCATCGAGTGAAGCACGATTTCAGCTAGCAGCCGTGCTGCGAAGTTTGGGCCAGGAGCAGAGAGCACGTCAGGAATTGGAAGCCTTCCAACAAAAGAAACAGCAGAGCGTCAAACAGAACGTGGCCGGGACGAAGGTCAACCAGGCCAATGAATATTTTCAGGCGAGTGAGTATCAGCGGGCAGCTGATTTTTATCGCGAAGCTTTGGCCGAGGACCCCGGGAACCCACGCACATACTACGATTTTGCATTAACCCTTGATCGCCTGGGCAAAACGGCAGACGAGCGCGAGGCACTGCAAACGGCCATTCACCTCGATTCTTCTCTCGCTCGCGCCCACAATCAGTTGGGCTTCCTCAGCCTGCAAGCCGGCAAGGAAGCTGAGGCAGAAAAGGAACTGAAGGAGGCGATTGCGCTGGATCCGGGTTATGCAGAGGCGCAGAACAATCTCGGTGTGCTATACGGCCAGCAAGGAAAAAACAAAGAAGCAGAAGAACTCTTCCGTCTCGCCACGGAAAATAGTCCTGAATACACACAGGCGTTCATCAACCTCGGGCTGATTCTCGCAGGCGAATCGCGCTTTTCTGAGGCGGAGCAGGTAATAGGTAGCGCGCTCAAGCTAAGTGCGGACAATTCCCAGGCGCTGACTGTGCTCGCCATGGTACTCACGCGCTTGAACCGGACGGAAGAGGGCATTGGCTATTTCAAGAGGGTCATCGAACTGGAACCTAAGTCCGCAGGCGCACATTTGAATCTGGGAATTGTGTACGCGGATGAGTTCAACCTGGAGGGCGCCTTAGCGGAGTTTTCTGAAGCCGTGAAACTGGATCCGAATTCCGCACCTGCTCACTACAACAAGGGGCGGGTTCTGCTCGATCTGCGACGCGACCAGGACGCGAAGCCTGAGCTTGAAATTGCGGTGCATCTTGATCCGCAGAATGCGGAATCATGGTATTTGCTTGGATTGATCGAAAAATCAGCCGGAAATGCCCTGGCCGCTGTTCAGGCTCTGCAGAAGTCGGCTGCACTCGATCCGAAAAATCCGGACACACTCTTCGTGCTCGGTCAAGAGCTTCTGCGCACCGGAGATCGGGCCGGGGCAATTGCGCAATGGCGGAAGGTGACTGAGATCAATCCTGAGCACGGCGAAGCTCTGTACAACCTCTCGCGCCAGCTGGCGCAATCTGATCGCGCAGAGGCCGAGCGTCTGCAATCGCGCTTTGAGGCCCTGCAGGCACAAAAACAAATCATGGATCGGGCTCAAACTTTAGGGAACTTTGCCTTAGCGTCCGCCGCCGCGCACGACTGGCCGCAAGCTATTTCACAATTGAAAGAAGGCATCCAGGTCTGCGGCGGCTGCACCGCCCTTGGCCAATTGCACAAGGACCTTGGGCTCATTTACCTCCATTCAGGCGACACAAAGAATGGACTCCAGGAACTGGGCGAAGCAAAAAAGCTCACGCCCGCGGACCCGGATATCGACAAAGCCATTCGCATCGCGCAGACTGCTCAGAGGTGAAGTACTGTAGAGTGTAAGCCATGTTTCAGCTGCGGGTCAGCGTCATTCTCCTCTGGTCGTTGACTTGTCTAGTTGCGCAAGACATCGATTCAGTTCCGTCCCTGCAGAAACGTAACTTGGCTTCAATCGCTGATGAGATATCTGATTCCGCGGAGCGCTCTGCATTCTTGCAACTCTTCAAACCAGCTTCACCGGGAGAGATGCGTACGCGAGCCGAAGCTTTCCTCGTGCGGTTCCCACAGTCGGGGTTTCTGGCGCAAGCGTATGAAGTCGCAGCCCGCGGCTGCTTCGATCTCGCCGAATATGAGCCGGGGCTCGGTTATGCGCAACAATCGTTAGCGCTGCTTCCCGAGAATCCATTGCTGCTGGTTCCGGTTGCAGATGTAGAAGCACGTCAAAATCTGAACTCCGCGGCTATTGGCCACGCGGATGAGGCACTAGGCGACCTCGATCGCTTCGCTCGGCCAGCCTCGGTTCGCGAGGAAGATTGGCCTAATGTAAAGCAATGGCTCAAATCAACCGCAAATTTTGCAAAGGGCCGCGCTTTTTTGCAAGAAGCGCTGGCGCAACCAGCGGGCGAAAGGCGGAAACAATTGCTAAAGGAGTCCGAGGCGTCGCTGCTCGACGCACAGCACTTCAACAATCAGGACCTTGAGATTGTCTATGTGCTGGGGCTGGCGCAATTCAGTTCAGGGAGAACGCTTGAGGCCAGCAGCAATTTTGCCGCAGCATACCGCGGCGGCGGTGAGCTTGCTCCCAAAGCCCTGGAGAGCCTTCAGGCGATATATCGCCTGCTTTATCCCAGGCCAACCGTTTCGTTCGAGACTTTCGCGCAACAAGCCGGGGACCGATGGGCAACGGCGCTTCAGAATTCGAACAACGGCACACAAAAGAAAGGCCCAGCACGGCCCGCAGCGATGCCCTACTTCGGTTCCGATTCATGTCGCGCGTGTCATGCCGAAATTTACCAGCACTGGGCGGAAAGCGGCATGTCGAAGATGTTCCGCCCTTATGCTCCGCAAAACATCATAGGAGATTTCACGAACGACAATGAGTTCTATCTCGGCGATGAACCAGACTATCAGGGGGGGAAGTTCGGAGTGAAACGCGCACCGGATCGCCATCTCTTTGCCAGAATGGCCGTACGCGAAAATCGCCACTACTTCGACATCTTGCAGTCTGACGGCAAGTGGCACACCTATCGTGTTGACTACACCATAGGATCAAAATTCGAACAGGCTTATGCCACGAAACTTCCCAACGGTGAAATTCATGTATTTCCGATTCAATACAATGTGCTGCACAAGCAGTGGGTTAATTTCTGGAAGGTGATTGACGGCCCAGGAAGCGAGCGCGCTGACCCGCGGACCTGGGAGAGGCTTGATGCCTCGACTAGCTACCAGGCAATTTGCGCCGTGTGCCATACCAGCCAGTTGCGGAATGTTAAGCGCGGCGGTTTCGACGTCAACGATGTGGAATTCAAGGAGCCGGGAATCGATTGCGAGATGTGTCATGGCCCCTCCGGCGGACACGTCTTAGAAATGAGTGAGCATGACTATCATCCGAAGGAGCCGCTGGATCCACCGGTGAATTTCCATAAAATCGATAGCCAAACATTTGTCGCGATTTGCGCGCAATGCCACACGCAATCGACGATCCGCAATCCTGGGCCCGATGGTGAAATTAACTACGTTTCTTCTGGAGAGTTCTTCGGGGACCGCTTGCGGCAGCCATTCGGCGAGTTCTCACGGAAGGGTTTTTACAAAGACGGACGGTTTCGGCAAACAACGTTCATAGTTGAAGCGCTGGAACGCTCGCGATGTTTCAAAAACTCCGAGGTAAGCTGCGGGACTTGCCATGATCCTCACGGCCGCGATTCCGCTTCGAATCCAACATCGCTAAGATTCCGCGATCAACCGGATCTGATGTGCACTGGTTGTCACGGCCAGTTCAGAGATGCGGTCGCGATCACCCAGCATTCGCACCATCCGGCGGAATCAGAAGCCAGCCGGTGCGTCTCCTGTCACATGCCTCGCATTATGGACGCCTTGCTGTTCCGGGCGCGCTACCACCAGATTGATGACATTCCCAATGCCGAAATGACAAAGCGATTCGGGCAGGAAGAAAGTCCAAACGCGTGCTTACTGTGCCACAATGAAAAAAGTGCCGAATGGGCGGGGCAGCAAGTATCCGCCTGGAAGCGACTGCACGCGAGCGCCAGTAAAGACTAACTTAGAAACAGTTGTACAAAACCCAACCGCATCTGAATCACGACGTCATCAAAGCAATCGTCGTGACGTTGGCATCAGGCATTCGCGACGGCAATTCTAATTTAAGCTTCTCTTCAGTTTGGGTGAACTTCAGCGATTGCCCAGTGGCCAACAGGTGCGCGGAAATTACTTTTGGTTTGATATTGCTGATTTTCAGCGCTGCGGTCGGCCAGTCAAGGACGTGAAGGAAGATCTTGTTGTCTTTTGCAGTTGTGCGAATGGAAGGCATTCCCTGCACCGGCCCATAGGTAGTGCCGTAAATCGAATCACCGTTCACCGAGAGCCAGTCACCGATCGCGCGCAACCGTTCCTGAAACTCCGGCTGGATTGTTCCGTCGGGACGCGGCCCAACATTGAGCAGGAAATTTCCTCCACGACTAGCAACTTCAACCAAGCCTCGAATCAGGAATTGCGCCGATTTATAGTCCCGATCGTTGGCGTTGTATGCCCATTGATTGTTGATGGTCATACACGTCTCCCAAAGCTGAAATTCCTCGGGCTTTGGAACCACTGACTTGAGTTTCTCGTTGATGCTTGTGTCAACGGCATTGAATCGTACGTCCTTAGTAGGAATGCCCTTGGGGATGAATTGCTCTGGGGTCTCATAATCTCCAGGGACACCGATGCGATCATTTACCAGCGTTGCCGACTGCAGGTGTCGTATGAGTTCGATGAAGCGCTGGCCGTCGTATTTCTGTTGGTCATTCAAGCCGTCAAACCAGATCAACACAACCGGCCCGTACTTGGTGAGCAACTCCGTCAACTGCAATTGCATGTAATCGAGGTAGAGAGGCCACTCCGGTCGCATTGGCTCCCCGTGCCAGTTCGTTGATGCCGGCTTGGAAGTATCACGAAAGGCGGGGTGGTGCATATCCGGAGGCGAGTAGTAAAAGCCGAGCGGCATACCCGCCTCTTTGCATGCTGAAGATAGCTGCTGCACGATGTCTTTTCCGTAAGGAGCATTGGTGATCTTGTAGTTCGTGTAGGAGCTGTCAAACATGCAAAAGCCGTCATGATGTTTGGTGGTGAACACCATGTATTGCTGACCGGCAGAGCGTGCCAAGTCCACGAACGAGCGCGCGTCGAACTTTTCCGGATTGAAGCGCTTCGGCAACTCGACATATTCCGCCTCAGTGATGCCCTCCGGCTTCGGAGTCATGATCGGCCACGAGGCTTCGACGCTCGCGAGCGAATACGGTCCCCAGTGTATGAACATGCCAAACTTGGCGCCTCGGTACCACGCAGTGCGCTCGTCGGAAAAGATTGAAATGAACGCCGCGCCTGGGAGCAGCGGCAGCGAGCCGGCGACGGCCGCGAGTTTTAGGAAGTCTCGGCGGCTGCCGTCAAGTTTGTACGCCGGGTAATTGTCAGAACCAGGAGTTGTCTTCACGTGGGCTGTCTCCTTGTTGCCATTTCGGGCTCGAAAGCATGGCGCGAGGGCTTCCTGAGTCCGGCGGCAGTATTCAAGCGCTTAAACTTTGATTGACTGCGTCAAAGCGGGAGTTATAGTATCACTCCTCACAAATCTGAGCACTTACTTGGCACTTGGCTCAAACTGACGCGATGCTTCGAGCGCTTCCTTTACATATGCACTGAATTTTTCGAAGATTGATTGGGAAAATCGCATGCCGCGGGATCTTGAAGGGAAGGTGATAGTCGTCACGGGTGGAGGCGACGGCATTGGGCGCGAATGCGCTCTTGCTTACGCGCGCGAAAAGGCGACCGTCGCAATTGTCGACCGGGACTTCACAACCGCTCAGCGCACGGCGACAGAGCTAAATTCGACGAGTATCGCCTTGCAAGCGGATGTCTCTGATGGCGAAGCTGTGAAGTCAGCGATTGCTGGCGTGCTGAAGAAATTTGGCCGCATTGACGCCGTGCACAACAACGCCGGCGTCTCCAGCCCATCCAAACCCCTACACGAAACCACTGAAGAAGAGTGGGACAATTTGCAGCGGAATAATTTGAAGTCGGTTTATTGGACCACGCGCTACGCCTTCGAAGCTCTCCGCGCCAGCAAAGGGACGATCCTTAACACTGCAAGTATGGTCGGATTGATCGGCCAGCAGGACCACGCCGCCTACGTCGCAACCAAGGGAGCGATGATTTCACTCACGAAGGCCATGGCGGCCGATTATGCGCGTTACTCGATTCGCGTGAATGCGATTTGTCCTGCGGGAGTGTGGACGCCGATGCTGGAGCAATGGTGTGCAGAGCAACAAGATCCGGCAAGCATTCGCAAGTATCTGGACGACATTCACCTGCTTGGGTACTGTCCTCGCGGCGACGTGATCGCGGACGCTGCTGTATTCCTGTTATCCGATAAGGCGCGCTTCATTACCGGCTGCATTCTTCCAGTGAGCGGCGGAGCCGAACTGGGCTATCGGCGGTAGCGTGTTCACGCGGCTCGTTGCGCCATGGCCAGAACTCCTAGCGCCGCTAGAATAATCAGCATGCCAAAGGCGAGAAAACGTCTGGTTGCATTGGAAACGTCGTTCCACTCACCAGTCAATATTCCGGCTGCGTTGCTGGTCACGATGATCATCCCCATGAGCAAAGGCCAGCCGATCACCACTCCCAGTTCGCCCATCCGGGTTATGCCGACCGCGTACAGCGACTGACCGCCAAACCATAAGAAACCCATGAGCGCACCGCACAACCATCCGGTGCCTGCGCCATCGCCGGTGAATCTTCCCAGTGTGTCGTTCTTGCGCAGGAGATAGCCGCAATAAGCCAGGTTTGCGATAAAGCCTCCAGAAACCGCTAGAGCCGTCACAACTCCAGTGCTCCAGAGATGATTTGCACCAAGAGAGCGCGCGCGATCCACCGCCTCACCACCGAATGCGTAAGAGAAATTCAGAGCTGACGAAAACAGTCCCGAAAGACAGCAAACAATGAATCCGGCAACAAATGACCGACGAGGCACAGATTCGCCGCGCTTACGGGCGGCATCTCTTAGCATTCCCGCGCGTGCGCACAGCGCAATTCCCACAAGCATAATCACAGTGCCGGCGAGATACGTATGCCCTTGCGGTGTGTGCAACTGCTGAGGTGTGAGGATGAGTAACGGAATCAGCGATCCCAGGGACGCGCTCAATCCCAGGATGATCGCCATGCCGAGACCGATCCCGAGAAGGTTCATCCCCAGCCCTGCCAGCGCCGATCCAATTCCCCAGCAAAGTCCAAAGCTTGCGATGCGAGCGAGCGCCAGCGCTGGAGTGAGTGAATACACTTCGGCCAAGTGTGGCACGGTCGCGGTGGTCAAAATCCAGGGCATCACGACCATTCCCGCCAGACTGTAAGTCAGCCATATGTGTTCATAGTTCCAGCGCGGCGCATACTTCATCGGAACTGCAAACAGGCCTTGCAGCACGCCGGCAAATACAACCGCAGCCAGCCCCATCACGATCGCGAGTGCCATGTCACCTCAAAAGCCCGCCGCAAGAAATAGCTACTGCGCCCAGACCTCCAATGCCGCCTGGAGGAATGAATTTGTCACGTGAATCAGCGTCTGCTCGGCGAGAGAAGGATTGCCCTGTCGCAGCGCGTCAATAATCAGCCGATGCAGTCCAAGTTGTCTCTCCCACGGGCCGGTGTCGACCTTCTTGACCAAGGCTCTCATCAACGTAAATGCGTAAAGCGGCACCAGGAGCCGGCGACCGTATTCCCGCAGGACGGAGTTGCGTGGTTTCTCGAGTAAGAGCATATGAAAGTGCTGGACGCTCTCGATGACTCGGCGCAGATCACCTGTGTTAACGGAATGACGAATGTCGTTGAAGGCAGCTTCCATGTCGTCCACGGGAAGTTTGTCTTCCGCGATTAGCCGCGCCGCCAGTCCTTCCAGAGCTCCCCGCACTTGATAAATGTGGATAATGCCAGCTTTCTCAAGTTTCAGCACGCGCGCGCTGCGGCCGTGCCCTTTGGTCACGAAGCCCTGGACCGCAAGAATGTTAAGGGCTTCGCGGACTGAGATCTGAGCGACTCCGTACTCGCGTGCCCACTTACCTTCGACGATCTTTTCTCCGGGAGAAATTCTTGCGGCGAGGATCTCTTCCCGCAGACGCTGTGCGACATTCTCCTTCAGCAGCCCGCGTGCTGCGGCGGCATTCTGGTTCAGATCCGAAT
>Ga0137390_10003389_pt1 | contig 13006 bp, 10 predicted proteins | sample 15con2h24AmetaG_FD_104937 | JGI IMG/M metagenome (GOLD analysis project Ga0137390, IMG submission 104937) | Vadose zone soil microbial communities from Angelo Coast Range Reserve, California, USA - 15con2h2.4A metaG | ecosystem: Environmental > Terrestrial > Soil > Vadose zone > Saprolite... | reverse complement strand
GGTCGAGGCGATGCGGATATCCATCGGCAGGGTCATGGTGATGCCGAATCCCACCGCGGGGCCGTTGATGGCGGCGATCAGCGGCTTCTTCATGTCGAAGATGCGCAGGGTGACGCGCCCGCCGCCATCCCGGTGTAGGCCGGGCGCCTCGCCCCGGCCCCGGGCGACGCGGTCGAAGGTCTTGGCGCCCCCGGAGAGGTCCGCTCCCGCGCAGAACGCGCGGCCCGCCCCAGTGACGATCAGCGCGCGCACGCCGTCGTCGGCATCGGCCAGCTCGAGGACGGCGAGCAGCTCGTCGAGCATGACGGTGTTCAGCGCGTTGAGCTTGTCCGGCCGGTTCAGGGTGACGGTGCCGACGCCGTCCGCCACCTCGTACCGGAGCGCCTCGAAGGCCCGGGCGCTCACGGCGCCCCGTCCTCGGCCTCACCCTGCTTGAGCTTGCGGAAGACGGTCTTGGGATCGATGCCGAGCATCTTGGCGGTGAGCGTCTTGTTGCCGTGATTGAGCCGGAGCGTCTCCTCGAGGAGTCGCGCCTCGACCTCGGCCAGCGGCGTGCCCACTCGGATCTGGAACACGCCCTCGGGCACCGCGGCCGCGCCGGGCCCAGGGGCCCCGCCGCGCATCAGCATGACGGGGCGCTCCCGCACCGCGTCGGGCAGGTCGCCCGCATCCACGCGGGCGCCGCGGGCCAGGACGACCGCGCGCTCGACCACGTTCTCCAGCTCGCGCACGTTGCCCGGCCACGAGTAGGCCTCGAGGCAGCCGAGGGCCTCGTCGCTGAAGCCGTCGAGCTGGCGGTTGTTCTTGGCCGCGTACACGCGCAGGAAGTGCTGGGCGAGAACCGGCACGTCCTCGTGCTTCTCCCGGAGCGGCGGGACCTGGATCGTGATGACGTTCAAGCGGTAGAAGAGGTCTTCCCGGAAGCGCCGGTCCCGCACGAGGGTGGCCAGATCCTGGTTGGTGGCGGTCACGATGCGCACGTCCACCCGGCTCGTCTTGGTGCCGCCCACCCGCTCGAACTCGCCCTCCTGCAGCACGCGCAGGATCTTGGGCTGGGTCACCGCCGAGAGGTCGGCGATCTCGTCGAGGAACAAGGTACCGCCGTCGGCCAGCTCGAAGCGGCCCTCCTTGCGCCCGGCCGCTCCGGTGAACGCGCCTTTCTCGTAGCCGAACAGCTCGGACTCGAGCAGCGTCTCGGGCAGGGCCGCGCAGTTGACCGCGATGAACGGCCCGTTGCGGCGGCTGGAGCGATCGTGGATGGCGCGCGCCACCAGCTCCTTGCCGGTCCCGCTCTCGCCCTGGACGAGCACGGTGGCCGAGCTGTCCGCCACCTGCTGCACGAGCGTCATCAGCCGGCGGAAGGCGGGGCTGGTCCCGATCATGTTGCCCTGCCGCAGCAGATCGTCGAGGCGCTTCTGCAGGGCCCGGTTCTGGGCGATGAGATCGCGGCGCTCGAGGGCCTGCCGCACCACCTTGGTGAGCTGGGCGCGCTGGAACGGCTTGGTGAGGAAGTCGGTGGCTCCGTCCTTCATCGCCCGGACCGCCTCTTCCACGGTGCCGAAGGCGGTGAGCAGGATCACGTCCACGTCGGGCGCGACCGCCTTGGCCTCCCGGAGCAGCTCGAGTCCGGTGAGGCCGGGCATCTTGAGGTCGGAGAGCACCAGGTCGATCCCGCCCTCCTGCAACCGCTCGAGGGCGGCCTGGCCGTCGGGGGCCAGGACCACCGCGTAGCCTTCACGCGCCAGCGTGCGCTCCAGGCTCTGGCGGACCGCCGGATCGTCGTCGGCCACCAGGAGCGTCGCGAGCGGCGGGCCGGGCTCAGCCATGAGCGGCCTTCTGGACGGGCACGGTCATGGTGAAGGTCGCGCCCGCGCCGGGCGCACTGTGCCAGCGGATCTTGCCGCCGTGCTCCTCGACGATCTGGCGCGAGATGGAGAGTCCCAACCCCGTGCCCTGGGGCTTGGTGGTGAAGAACTGCTCGAACAGCCGCCGGCCGACCTCGGGCGAGATGCCGAGGCCGTTGTCCGAGACCGCGATCTCCACCGTATCGCCCATGCAGACGGTGGTCAGGGTCAGGCTGCCGCCGTGGGATACCGCCTCCATCCCGTTCTTCACCAGGTTCAGCACCGCCTGGCGGAGCAGCGTGCGGTCGATCTCCATCGGCGGCACGGTGGAATCGGTCGCCACCTTCACCGCGATGCCCTGGCGCGCGGCGAGCGGGCGGACGAACTCCGCGACCGCGCTGACCATATCGTTGACGGAGTCCTCCTCGAACTGCGGGCGCGGGAAGCGCGCGAAGGCCAGGTACTCCTCGGTGAGCGCGTCGAGGGCCGACACTTGGTCGCGGATCGCGGTGACGAGCGCGGTGGCCTCGGTGCCGTCCTCGCTCACCCGCCCCTCCACCATGTCACCCAGCAGCTCCGCGTTCAGCTGGATGGCCGCGATGGGGTTGCGCACCTCGTGCGCGACCTTCAGGGACAGCTTCCCCACCGTGGCCATGCGCTCGGCTTCCACCAGGTTCTCCTGGGCGGCCTGCAGGCGGGTGAGCGTCCCGGTCAGCTCCGCGTTGAGCCGCTCGACCTCGGAGCGGGCGCGGCGCTCGCGGTCGGCCACGTGGCCGACCGCGAAGGCGGGCAGCCCGACGAAGGCCATCAGGTTCACCACCGCGGTCCACGCGGCCGCGGGCGGCGCCAGGCTGGCCGCGGCCCAGTAGAGCAGCCCGGCCACGAGGGCCAGGAACAGCCCGACCCAGCGCCCGAAGTAATAGGCGTTGACCGCGACGAGCGGGTAGAAGAGGTTGACGAACAGGCTGTCCCCGCCCCCGGTGAGGAAGAGCAGGAGGAAGACCAGCAGCGTGTCGATGCAGAGGGCCGCGATGAAGATCTGGCGGGTGGCCCGCGGGTTGACGGTGACGAGCGCGAGGATGCCCGCCTTGTAGAGACCGAACCAGATGACGACGGCGTAGACGTCGACGCGATAGCGCGGGCGCAGCGGCAAGAGCCCCAGGGTGGCGAGGCCGCCCACCATCACGAAGGCCAGGAGCACCGCGAACAGCCGCTCGTCCCGCTCGAGCGGCCAGAACAGCCCGGCCCAGCGCGCGCGAGTGGGGGCGGTCACCGCCATGACGGGGGACACACTATCACGCCGTCTCCGACTCCGCCTCCACGTGCCGCAGGAGCGATAGGGCGAGCAGCGGGAGCAGGCCGATCACCCCCACGCAGATGAGCAGGCGGCCCAGGTTGGAGTAATCCTGCTGGGTGACGCCGAAGAAGGTGTTGAGGTAGCGCGTGCCGAGCTCGCTGGCGGACAGCGCGAGGTTCATGAGGGAGGCCATGATCGCGAACATGGTGGCCTCCGCCCCGCGCGGCGCGGTGCGCGCGATGAGCGCGAGCATGGGCACCATGCTGAGCTGGCCCAGGGGCGCCGAGATCGTGGTGTCGATGAACGCGAACGTGCGCGCGCTCACCCCGAACCACTCGTTCACGCCGTAGAACAGCCCGATGGTGGGCAGGTAGAGCACCGCCCCCGCGATGGTCACCCAGAAGAGGGTGTAGCTCACCGGGCGATGGGTGATCGGCTTCCGGAAGACGATGAGGCCGACCAGGCTCAGCATCGCGCTCATCTGCGCGAGCACGCCCAGGAACTCCTGATCGAAGCCGAGCCGATCGATCGCCCAGTAGCTGAACCCCTGCCCGGGTGACGGGACGGCCCGGAAGCAGAAGATGGCGAAGGCGGCGACCGCCACCGCGCGGGAGATCCCGACGCGCTGGAGCAGCATCACGATGAGGCCGCCCGAGACGACCAGGATGATCTCCTGGCCGAACGGCACCGACAGCGCCTCCAGCGCGACGCCGAGCGCCGCGTAGCCGAGCCCCACCAGCACCACGAGCCGCGATTTGCCCGCGCCCAGGGGATTGGCCTCCTCCCCGGGCGCCATCGCGCGGGCGGTCTCGCGCGGGATCAGCCCGGCCGCCGCCATCACCAGCGCCGGGAGCAGCAGGGCGATCGCGAAGACGGGGCGCGGGCCGAGCGCGCCCGCGAGCCACCCGCTCAGGTAGCCCACGCTGATGGTGCCCGCGAGCAGGGCCATGCGGCCGAGCGTCTGGATCTGCTTCACTTCCTCGTCGGTCCGGGCGAGCTCCACGCTCAGCGCGTCCGCCACCACGTCCTGGACCATGAAGCCCACCGCGATGATCACCATCGCGGCCAGGTAGGTCCCCTTGGTCGAGGCGGTGGTGGCCAGCCACCCATAGCCCCCGAAGGTCAGCAGGGCGCCGAGCAGCAGGTAGGAGACCCGGCGGCGGCCGAAGATCGGATGCACGTCGGAGGCCACGCCGGCCACCATCTTGGTGCTCCACGGCAGGGCGACCCAGAAGGCGATCGCCGCAGCCTCGGCGGGCGTGATCCCGAGCGCGTCCTTCTGGAAATAGAGCAGCGCGATGCTCGTGATCCCGCTCGCCCCGTAGCAGAAGTAGGTGACGAGCACCGGGACATAGGCTAGGCGCACGCTCCCGAAGAGGCTGCGCAGGAGAGCGCCGCGGGCGGGCGCGGCCGTGGTCGCGGTCGCTATGGGTTCCGGCATGCCGTCCAGTTTAGCGCACTGCAACCACGCGGGACCCTTGACGCGAAGCCCCCCGGGCCGTACCGTCGGCGCCATGACCATGGCGGGGAAGGGAGTACTCGCCTTCTGGCACGACGTGGCGCCGGGCGGTGACGGGGAGTTCGACCAGTGGCACCTGCGCGAGCACATCCCCGAGCGCGTGGCCGTGCCGGGCTTTCTCCGCTGCCGGCGCTACGCCACCCTGGGCGACCCGCCCAGGTACTTCTACTTCTACGAGACCGAGTCGCTCGAGACGCTGCAGAGCCCGGCCTACCTGGCCCGCCTGGGCGACCCGACGCCCTGGACGAAGAAGACGCTGCCGCTGGTGCGGAACAACACGCGCACCGCCTGTCGCGTCGTGGCGAGCGTGGGCCCCGGCCTGGGCGGCGTGATCGCGACGCTTCAGCTCGGGCCGCGGGCCGGGCATGAGGAAGAGCTCCGGGCGTGGCTCACCGGCACCGCACTGCCCGGCGCCGTCGAGCACCCGGGTGTCGTGGCCGGCCATCTGCTGGAGGGCGACGCCGGGGTGAGCACCGCCGCCAAGAGCGACGAGAAGAAGCTGCTCGCGACCCCCGACGCGCTGGTGCGCTGGGTCGTGCTCGTCGAGGGGATCGACCCCGCGGCGATCGAGTCCACCTGCCGGGACCTGCTCAGCGCCGAGGCCCTCGCCCGCCGCGGCGCCACCGACGACGTCGCCCTGGGCTTCTACCGCCTCCAGCTCGTCTACGCCAAGTAATTCCCGCGGGCCGCCTTGCGGCGGTTCCGGGCGCGCAGTATACACGCTCCCCATTGCGGGCCGCTGTCGTCCCGAGGGACGCGTCGGCGCGGTTCTCGGCTCTCAGTCGAGGGGCGGGCAGCGGGTGTGCCAGTCGGTTGCCTGCTGGTAGGCGTCGCCCACGCGCAGGACGGTGGGCTCGTCGAAGGGGCGGCCGACGAGCTGGAAGGCCAGCGGGAGACCCTCCGGCGAGAACCCGCAGGGCACGCTGAGCGCGGGCAGCCCGAGTCCGTTGAACGGGCGGGTGAGGCGCGAGAAGCGCCCCTGCCGCGCCGCGAGTTCGTGCACGGAGCCCTCGGTGGCATGACTGAGCGGGGGTGCCGGCTCTGGAATCACCGGCGCCACCAGGACGTCCACCTGGGCGAACACCTCCGTGATGAAGTCGCGGGTCAGGCGCGCGCGGAGGCGCAGCGCCTGCAGGTAGTCGTAGGCCGGGATCTGAAGCCCCAGCTCGAGGCGCGCACGCACGACCGGCTGCACTTCATGGGGCCGCTCGCGGAGCAGCCGCGAGTGGATCGTCGACCCCTCGGAGCGGCTGACGATGTTGCAGACGTCGCTCATGGTCTGCGGATCGGGCAGACGGACCTCGGAGACGTGGGCGCCGAGCCGCGCGATGACCTCCGCCGCCTCGCGTACCGCGGCCTCCATCCCGGCGTCGATGCCCTGGAAGAAGAAGTTCTCGGCCACGCCGACCCGCAGGGCCGCGATGCGTCCGTCAAGCGGGACCAGCCCGCCCAGCGAGGCCAAATAGTCGGGTACCGGCCGCCGGCTCGAGGTGGCGTCGAGCGGATCCCGGCCCGCCACCACCTGCAGGAGGAGCGCGCAGTCGCGGACGGTTCGCGCCATCGGGCCCACGTGGTCGTTCGACCAGCTCAGCGGCATGACTCCCGCCCGACTCACGCGGCCATAGGTCGGCTTGAGACCGACGATGCCACAAGCCGCCGCGGGCAACCGGATGGACCCGCCGGTGTCGCTTCCGAGGGCCCCGAGGGCAAGACCTGCCGCCACGGCCACCGCGGAGCCGCTCGAGGAGCCGCCGGCCGCGTGCCCCAGACGCCACGGGTTCTGGGCATGCCCGTGGTGGGCGTTGTCGCCGAAGGGCCCCATCGCCAGCTCGGTCATGTTGAGCTTGCCCAGCGTGACGGCGCCCGCGGCGACGAGCCGCGCCACGGCCGTGCAGTCCTGCTCGGCAAGAAAGTACTCGGACGTCTTGGTTCCGCAGGAGGTGGGGAGCCCGCGGATGAAGCAGAGATCCTTGAAGGCCAGCGGCACGCCGTGGAGCGGGCCGCGTGACTCGCTACGCCCCGCCGCCTCCCGGCGCCGGGCGGCGGCGAGCGCCCCGTCGGCGTCCACCGTGATGAAGGCGCGCAGCCGGCCGTCGAGCCGCTCGACGCGCGCCAGGCACTCGCGGGTGGCCTCGACCGGGGAAATCTGGCCGGCGCGGATCGCGGCGGCGAGCGCGGCGATGGTCGGGAAGCCGGTCAGGTCGTGGCTCCGGGCGGCTCCGGCTGCTCGAGGGCGGCGATGAAGCGCGCGGGCTCCTCGGCCAGCGAGAGCTCGCCGGCGAGGCGCTCGATCAGGCCGAGGAGATCGGCCAGCTCGGCCTGCTGGAACTTGTTCGTGTTCTCGCTCATGCCAGGAGGATACTACGTTCGCGCGCGGCAGAAGCCTTGACAATGAGCCGCGCCCAAGGGTACTAGCGCTCAGGGGATGCCGCAGGGAACCGGGAGCGGCGCCGGCTGGTTACCCGATCCCAGAGAGGAGAACACCATGTTGAGGACGCGGACTGTCTCGTGGCTGATGCTCGGGCTGGCCGGCCTGCTCCTGTCGGTGGCCCCGGCCGCGGCCCAGAAGAAGACCCTCGTCGTCGCCCTGAACCAGGACCCGGATCTCCTGGACCCGACCCTGTCGCGCACCTACGTGGGCCGCATCATCTTCGCGCACATGTGCGAGAAGCTCTACGAGATCGACGAGAACCTCCGCATCTCGCCGCAGCTCGCGGCCGCGCTGCCCACCATCTCGGACGCGGGCAAGACGGTCACCATCAAGCTCCGCAGCGGCGTGAAGTTCAACGACGGCACCGCGATGAACGCGGAGGCCGTGAAGTTCTCGCTCGACCGACACCGCGAGATGAAGGGCTCCAATCGGCGTAGCGAGCTCGAGCCCGTCAACGCGGTCGAGGTGGTGGATACGCTCACGATCCGGCTCCGGCTGAAGAGCGCATTCTCCCCGCTGGTGGCCACCCTGGCCGACCGGTCCGGCATGCCGGTCTCGCCCGCCGCGGTCAACAAGCTCGGCGACAAGTTCGCGACCGCGCCGGTGTGCGTGGGGCCGTGGTCCTTCGTGGAGCGCGTGCCGCAGGACCGCATCGTGCTGGAGAAGTCCACGCACTACTTCGATCCCGGCCAGGCGCACTTCGACCGGCTCGTGTTTCGCATCATCCCCGACGACAACGTGCGCGTCGCCAACCTGCGCTCGGGCGACATCGACGTCATGCACTTGGTGGCCCCGACCGACTCGGTGAACCTCAAGAAGGAGGGGCGCTTCGAGGTCGCGAGCGTCACCGGGCTCGGCTACACCGGCATGACCATCAACCAGCGCAACAAGACCGGCAAGACCCAGCCGCCCGGCGATCTGGGCACGCCGCTGGCCAACGACCCCCGCGTGCGCGAGGCCCTCGACCTCAGCATCGACCGGGAGACCCTCAACCAGGTAGTGTGGGACGGCCAGTACACGCCGGGCTGCAGCCCGATCTCCCCGGTGAGCCCCTTCTACGACAAGAGCCGCAAGTGTCCGGGCCGCGACGTGGCCAAGGCGAAGCAGCTCCTCGCCGCCGCCGGCTTCCCCAACGGCTACAGCTTCGAGCTCACGATCGTGAACGACCCGCAGCAGCGCCGCTTCGGCGAGGTGATCCAGGGCATGGCCCGCGAGGCGGGCTTCAACATCTCATTGCGCCCGTCGGAGTTCGCCTCCGCCCTCACCGACGACGACAACGGCAAGCTGCAGGCCTTCGCCATCGGCTGGAGCGGGCGCGTGGATCCGGACGGCAACATGCACCAGTTCCACACCTGCGGCGGCAGCCTGAACACCACCCTGGTCTGCGACGAGACCGTCGACGCCCTGCTCAATAAGGCACGCGAGATCAGCGACCAGGGCGAGCGCGCCAAGCTCTACCGCGAGGCCATCGCCAAGATCGCGAGTGGGCGGCGCAACATCCTGTACGTCTATCACCTGAACTACATCGTCGGGTACCCGAAGAACCTCAAGGGCTATAAGGCGGTGCCCGACGGGCTGATCCGGATCAAGGGAGTGTCCTGGAACTAGCGGACCCCGGTGGTCGAGTTCCTGGTCCGGCGGGTCGCGATCTCGGTCGTGACCCTGTTCGTGATCAGCCTGATCGTCTTCACCGGGGTGCGGATGATCCCCGGAGACCCGGCCCGCGTGATGGGCGGCACCGACGCCGACGCGGCCGGGCTCGCCGAGATCCGCCAGAAGTACGGGCTCGACGATCCGATCCCGCTCCAGTACCTCCGCTGGATCGGCCTCGCGCTGCGGGGTGACCTCGGGGAGTCCATCCGCACGCGCGAGTCCGTGGTGTGGACCGTCGCGCGCAAGCTGCCCATCACGATCGAGCTGGCCGGCCTGTCCCTCCTGATCGCGCTGACCATCGCCATTCCGGCCGGCGTCTTCTCGGCCGTCCGCCGCAACACGGTGTGGGACCTCCTGGCCAACGCGGTCTCGCTCTGCGGCCTCTCGGTACCGAGCTTCTGGCTCGGCATCATGCTCATCCTGTTCCTGTCCGTGCGCCTGCACTGGCTGCCCGCCTCCGGCTTCGTGCCCCTCTGGGAGAGCCCGCTCGGCAACCTGCAGCGCATGGTGATGCCCGCCTTCGTCCTGGGCGCCGGGCTTGCCGCGGTGCTGATGCGCCAGACCCGCAACAGCATGATCGACATCCTGAGCGCGGACTACATCCGCACCGCGTGGAGCAAGGGGCTGGCCGGCCGCGCGGTCATCTTCCGCCACGCCTTCCGCAACGGCCTGATCCCGGTCGTCACCATCCTGGGGCTGCAGACCGGCGCTCTCATGGGCGGCGCGGTCGTCACCGAGCAGATCTTCGTGGTGCCCGGCTTCGGGCGGCTCATCGTGGAGGCGGTGTTCACCCGCGACTACCCGCTCGTGCAGGGGGTGGTGCTGATCACCGCCGCGGCCTACGTCTTCATCAACCTGCTGGTGGATCTCTCCTATTCCCTGCTGAACCCGCGAATCCGCATCGGAGGGGCGGCCGGTGGCGGCTAGCCCGGGCGGGCGCCTCTGGCGGCGGTTGTGGCGCCGGCCGCCCGCGGGGGTGGGAACCGCCGTCGTGCTCTTCTTCGTCGTGCTCGCGGTGGGCGCACCGTGGATCGCGACCTCCGATCCGCAGCGCTCCGACTACGGCAAGATCCGCAAGGCGCCCACCGCGGCTAACCCGTTCGGCACCGACGACCTCGGGCGCGACACCTTCTCGCGCGTGGTGTGGGGCACGCGCATCTCCATGCAGGCCGGCGTCTTCTCGATCCTGCTCGCCATCGCCATCGGCGTCCCCGCCGGTCTCGTGGCCGGGTACCGGCGCGGCGCGGTCGACCAGCTCATCATGCGCCTGACCGACGCGTGGCTGGCCTTCCCGTTCCTCATCCTGGCCATCGGCCTCGTGACCATCATGGGCGCCTCGATCACCAACGCGACGGTGGCCATCGGGCTCGCGGCCACGCCGACCTATATCCGGCTCACGCGCGGGCTCGTGCTTTCCACCCAGGAGGAGGACTACGTGCAGGCGGCGCGGGCCCTGGGCGCGGGCGGCCTGCGCACGATCCTGCGCCACATCCTGCCCAACATCGCGAGCGCGCTGCTGGTGCAGGCCACCGTCTCGATCCCGGCCGCCATCATCGCCGAGGCCATCCTGTCCTTCCTGGGACTGGGCGTGCAGCCGCCGACCCCGAGCTGGGGCACGATGCTCGCCACCGCCCAGCAGTTCCTGGAGACGGCCCCCTGGATGGCGTGGTGGCCGGGCCTGGCCATCTTCTCGCTGACGCTCTCCTTCAACCTGGCGGGCGACGGCCTCCGCGATCTCCTCGACCCCAAGGACTACTGACCGAGCCGCACGGTCAGATCGCGCACGTCCTTCAGCGTGTCCACTTGATCCACGATCTCCACGACGGCGCGAACCCGGTCGGAGCCCAGCACGTCGGACGCCAGCGCGACAAACTTCTCCACGATCTCCCCGGCGGGAACTGGATCCGCGAAGTCCCCGCGCACCACGGTCGTGGAGTCGGTCAGCGTGCGCCCATCCTGGAGCCGCACCTCGACGACCGCCGTCGGGTAGTCCGCGCGGCGCGGCGACATCTGGGGGTCCACGCGTACCTCCACTCGCGCGGCCAGGGATCGAATGCGCGGGTCGGAGAGCGCCGGCTCGACGAACGCCGAGACGTCCGCGCGACCGAGCACGAGCGTCGCGGCCACCGCGTACGGGATCGAGAACTTCGCCCCCAGCATGGACGTGGGCGCGGGTTTGGCCATGCGCGGGCCGAACGGGATCGTGGTCACGATCACGCGCTCGACCTGGGCAGCCTGCAGCCGCTCCGCTTTCGCCATCGCGAGCAGCGCGTCGAGCGCGAAGTGGTTGTAGCGGCAGCAGGCGTAGAGCTTGAAGTAGTTCTGCTCGATGCGCAGCGGGCCGCCGAGCCCGTCCAGCGCGCGCTCGGGCTCGAAGCGATCGGCCAGGATGGTGCCGTAGACATCGCTCGGTGCGTCGGCCAGGCCGGTGAACCCCGCGCGCTGCAGATCCACCGCCAGGATGCCCTCGAGCCCGGAGCGTCCCGGGTAGGCGTTGCGGATCGTCAAGCCCTCGAGCGCGGTGGTCCAGGTGTTGGCGGGGCTCATGCTCGCGGAGAGGTTGATCACCGACCGCACGCCCGCCGCGTCGAGGCCGGCCAGCTTGGCCACCGCTACGGCGGTGCCGATGGTGCCCCAGGTGCCGTGGGAGTGGACGTTCGGCCGGGGCGTGGTGGCGCTGCCGAGGCGCGAGCAGATCTCGTAGCCCGCGATGATGCTCTCGAGCAGCCGGCCCCCGTCGGCGCCGATGTCCTCCGCCACCGCGAGCGCGCCGGGAACCACGTGGATGGCCGGGTGCCCGCCGCCAAGGCGGCTCCCCTCGTCGACCTCGAGCGCCACCCCCGCGGTCGCGTTGACGAAGGTGGCGAGGAGTGGGTCCGCCTTGCCGGCGTGGCCCAGCAGCGTCGCGGTGGCGCGCGAGCGCCGCTCGCGCATGGCCTCGGCGAGGCGGCGATTCTCGGGCAGCGCGCTGCCCGCCACCATCGCGCCGATCGTGTCGAGGAGCACGAGCCGAGCCGCCCGCACCGCCGCGTCGGTAAGGCGCTCGGCGTCCACTCCCTCGACGAAGGCCGCGAGCCGGTCGAGGTAGTCCATCGCCGGCCGCCCTACCCCGCGCCGCCCGCGATGGGCGCCACCGGGCCCGTGCGCGCCAGGTACCGGCCGTAGCCCGGCTTCTGCTCGAGGCGGCCCTGATTGAGCAGCACCTGGCCGCGCAGCACCGTCATCCACGGCCGCCCGCGCGACTTCCAGCCCTCGTAGAGGGTCCAGCCCGCGATCCCGTGATGATCGGCCACCTTGATCGTCCCGTCGGAGTCGGGATCGATGATGGTCAGATCGGCGTCGGCGCCCACCCGGATCGCGCCTTTCCGCGGGTAGAGGCCGAAGATCCGCGCGGGGTTCTCGGCCATCACGCGCGCCAGCCACGTCACCGGGAGGCCCCGCTTCACCACGCCCTCGCTCCACATGAGCGGCACCAGCGTCTCGATGGACGGGCTGCCGAACGGGATCGGCTTGCCCTCGCCGTCCACGAAGATGTTCTTCCAGCCCGGCTCCTTGAGCTCCTTGCGGCGCGGCGAGTGGTCGCTGGCCACCGTGGCGATATAGCCTTCGCGGCTGCCGCCCCAGAGCGCGTCGCCGTCGCCGCCGCCGACCGGGCGGAGCGGCGGCCCGATCTTGGCGAGCGGCCCCCAGGCCTCCATCTCCTTCTCGGTGAGCAGCATGTACTGCGGACACGTCTCGGTCCACACCCGCTGCCCGCGGGCCTGCGCCGCCTTGATCCGCTCGAGCCCGATCCGGGTCGAGAGGTGCACGACGTAGACCGGGCACTTGGTCATCTCGCCGATGAGGATGGCGCGGTTGATCGCCTCCTCCTCCGTCCACGGCGGGCACGTCGCCGGGAAATCGGTGGGCTTCACGCGCCCCGCCGCGATCGACTTGTTCTCGAGATGGTAGAGGATGTCGCCGTTCTCGCAGTGGAGCTGGCAGACGCCGCCCAGCGCCGCGATGCGCTCCATGACCTGGGCGATGAACTCGTCCGAGCACATGCGGTTCGGCCGCCGCTTGTAGGTCATGAAGATCTTGTAGGAGGTCACGCCCTGCTCGAAGGCCTCCGCGAGGCCGTCGAGGATGTAGGGTTGGTTGTTCAGGATGAAGTGGAAGCCGAAATCCACCACCGACTGCTGGGAGGCCTCGTCGCGCAGGCGCTTGAGCGCCTGGGGCAGCGTCTCCCGGGCCTGGTCGTCGTACTCCACGAACGAGAGCAG
>Ga0137390_10003388_pt1 | contig 13008 bp, 13 predicted proteins | sample 15con2h24AmetaG_FD_104937 | JGI IMG/M metagenome (GOLD analysis project Ga0137390, IMG submission 104937) | Vadose zone soil microbial communities from Angelo Coast Range Reserve, California, USA - 15con2h2.4A metaG | ecosystem: Environmental > Terrestrial > Soil > Vadose zone > Saprolite... | reverse complement strand
TGCCACCACCGACGGTTCATTCAGCGCGATCCCCCGGCCACGCACGTACACCAGCGTGTTCGCGGTACCGAGGTCGACCGCCATGTCACGGCCGAGGAACGCCAGCATGTTCCCCATGAGAAACGAGCCTTCTAACGAAACTATCTGCTGATGACGTTGAATGCGGATACAGGGCGCCTGGCGATTAGAGCCGGGTGAGCCGCCAGAGCACGGATGGTGGTGTCACCGCCCGGCTGGCGTCCAGGATGATGTGGGCGACGTCGCTGCCCACGGTGATGGTGGCCCGGGCGATGGGCTGGCCCTGGCTGATGGCGGGCGGGAGGGGCCGGGGGGTGACCGTAACCGTCACTGGCATGCCGGGCCAGCCCATGACACTCATCCCGGAGGCTGCGATGGCTTCCGGCCCGGCGGCCCACGCGGTGTGCACCTGTCCGAACACGGTGCCTGGCTTCACGATCTCCACGCGCTGGAGGTCCCCGCTGACGCTCCGGAGCAGATTCTCCGACGCGGTGATCACGCCGGCCAGCTCGCTGGGCTCGGCGGCGGTCGCCCGCACGCCCAGCACCGCGCCGACAATCGTGGCCTGGCTCCCCGCGACCCTCCGGCTGGCCGAAAACACCAGGCAGCCGCCGGCCTGCGGGGTCGAGCCGGTCTTGACACCATCGATCCCGTCGTGTCCGAGGGCGGAATTGACGTTATACGCCAGGCCCGCGCCCGGCAGCCTGACCTGAGGCATGGCCACAATCTGGCGGAACGCCAGAATCCCCAACGCGCGCACGGTGAGGCGGAACTGGTCAGCGGCCGTGCTCACGGTGGCGGGGTCAACCCCGCTCGCATCGGCGTAGCGGGTGCCGCGCAGCCCCAGCGAACGCGCCTGGGCGTTCATCTTGGCCACAAACGCCGCCTGTGAGCCAGCGTCCCACCTTGCCAGCAGGGCAGCAATGTTGTTTCCCGACGGGATCAGCATCGCCTCCAGCACTTGCCGCTCGGTCAGCTTCTCCCCGGCCACCACCCTGACCACCGACTGACCCTGCCTGCTATCCCGGGCATAGGCCGCCACGTCAGCAGGCCGCACGGCTATCGCGGGCCCCTGCCCGCCCGCCATCAGCGGATGGTCGCGAAGGACGACGTAGGCCGTCATGATCTTGGCCAGGCTGGCGATGGGTACCTGTCGGCTGCCGCCATGCGCGGCAACCACACCCACCCCCGGCACGCCCACCACTGCCTCTGCCTGGCCAGCCCACTCGGGGCGGGGCGGGACGCCGGGCAGGACGCGCACCGGCGCCGCCGAGAACGTCACCGTCACCGCCGGGACCGGCCGCAGCAACTGCACCACGACGAAAGCCGCCGCAGCGGTCAAAAGGATGGCGACGACGGCGACGAACAGACCGGCAACACGCAAGCGAAACCTTTTGCCGGTGAGGGCCCGTGGCCCTCTCCTCCCGCGGAAGATGGCCCGGGACCGGAGCCGCTTGCGGCGCATGACACACCACCGGAACAACAATCCGCCGACTGGCGCGTCACGGCTGCGGCAATCCCGCAGAACTGGAGCCCGGACGCTTTCACGGATGGTGAAACCATGCTACCGGCCGAGGCAAGGCCAGGCGGAATGAGCCGGGCCCCGTCCATCGCCGCCGTCGCGCCTGGCGGGCTCCCCAAGTTTGTCCTCGCCGAAGGACTCTCGCCGTGGCACCCAAGACCAGGCGGCCTGACAACTGCCCACCACCCCCGCTCCTGGCCACCGCCGCCCGCGCAACTGGCCGTTGCTGCTGGCCGGCTGTGCTGCCCGGCGGAGGGCACGCCGCGGTCATCCCTGGCGGTCAGCCAAGGCCGTCAGCCAGCGCGTCCCAGAACGCGATCTCGTATGCGTGCAGGGCCAGGGCCGCCCGCACCGCCTCGCGCGGATCTTCCCCCACGGCAAGCCCGGCGGCGACGACGGACGTCGCCTGCTCGGTGAAGCCCGGCGGTGACCCGGCGAAGAACCGGAAGAATCCAACGGCCTGCTCAGACAGGCCATACCGGGTCAGCAGCGCCTCGGCGACGCGACCACAGTAGGCACCCCACTCCTCAAGGTTGGCCAGCATCGCCAGCGCGACCCCGCTGCAGGTCCCGAACAGCGCGCTCCAGGCCAGATACGCTGGGTAGGCCTGCGCGAGCGGCCGCGGCTCGTAGGCCCGCAGATCCCGCTGCTCCCACCCCAGCGCGGCGGCGAAATCGGACAGCAGCCGCAGCGCGTGCAGCTCACCCTGCGCGAGGGACAGGAACATCTCACCGGCCGGCGGTTCCGGGAAGCGGGCCGCGAGCAACGCGAAACTGCGCTGGTCGCTGCCGACGATGCGGAACTGCTCACCAGCGAGCCAGGTCAGCCTCTCCCGCGGAACACCGCCGGCCTCCAGCAAATCAACAAACCGATTCCGGCCCGGGCGCGCGGAGAGCTCCGCGCGCACACGCTCGATGAGATCCGAAGCGAACTGGCCGGACATGCCTCCCATGCCAGCATCCGACCCTGGCCCAGTCAACAGCCCGCGCCGGCCCGCATTGCTCTGGAAGGGGCGGCCGAAGGCCGCCGTTGCAGTGCGCGTCCTGGCGCTGCTCATGCGTAATGTACTTTGGGCGCTCGCCTTGTCACGGTGCGTACCTAGCCCAAGCCGGAGGAGGTAGTCTTCCGGGCGTCTGATCCGCCGCTGGGTGCGGATTGGCAGTTGGCGATGTCTGGCTGGCAACGCGGCCCGAAGGATGGATATGTGCGGCTCTGGCCACTGCCGGACGGAGCCGCCGATCCAGCGGCCGTCCTCGCCCCGGGTTTCCGGGAGCGGCTCGGCCGTGATGCGGCCGCCGAAGTTGTAGACGGTGGCGATTTCCGCCGGGTCCCGGCCCGCCGCGGCCGCGGCGTCGTCGATGCGCGGGCGCGACTCGCGGTAGAGCTGGCTCTGCCAGTCGGAGGCCCTGGGCGGGATCCAGCCGTCGGCCAGCCGTCCGGTGACGGCCAGGGACCTCGGCCCGACCGAGCCGGTGAAGATCGGCGGGGCCGGCGCGGCGGCCGGGTCCAGGCCGGACACGTGGTAGAACTCGCCGTCGAAGGTCACCGGGTCTCCTCCGCCGGACAGCGCGCGGACCAGCGTGATCGCCTCGGCCATGGCGCGCACCGCGGACCCGCCGTCGAGCCGGGGCACGCCGAGCTTCTCGATCATGTCCCAGATCGCGCCCGCGCCGATCCCCAGCATGATCCGGCCGCCGGACAGCGCGGACAGCGACGTGATCGTGCGGGCCAGCACGGGCGCGGGACGGCTGGGCAGGTTGGTGACGGTCACCATGCCGGCGATGCGCTCGGTCTGGCCGAGCAGGAACGAGACCAGCGCGTACGCTTCGAGCTTGTCGCCGAAGTACGGATGATCGGCCACGGTGAACAGGTCCAGGCCGTCCCGGTCCGCCTGGGTGATGAGCTTGACGGCTTCGGCTGCCTGGCCGGCGTCCGCGCCGTTCCAAGCACCCAGCCCGGCGCCGAACAAGACATTGCGATCTGGCACCAGGATCACGCGGATTCCGCGCCGGATTCGTCGCGATCGAGGCAGGTCAGGTACTTGTCGCGATTCCTGCCCAGGTCAGGCGGCCCTTTCAGGGAATCAACCAGCACGGACTATCCGGCCATCAGCCGGCGAGGACCTTGTGCAGGGTGGCGGCGAAGGCGTCCGGCTCGCCCGTCTGGCCGTATTCGCCGCCGAGGAATCCGCCGTGGTCGCCGGGGAAGGTGACGGGGGTCGTGCCGAGCCGTTCGGCCACGGCCAGGCCCGCGCGGCCCGCTATCCCCTGGCCGGATTTCTCCCCGACCCCGATCACGACGCGGGTCGACGCGGCGCGGAGCGCGCCGAAATCGTGCCGGTAGGTATTGCAGGTCACGATGTTCTGCCCGACGAGCGGGTCGTCCCGGGAGCCGTCGTCCCCGGCCGGCAACCCGAAGGCGGCGGGATCCGGGGCGGGCTGGTCAGCGTAACCGGGCGAGAGCGGGCCCTGGTAGCTGACCAGCGCGATGAACTTCGCCATCGCCGGGCCGAAGCCGCTGCGCTGGTACGTCTGACGGATGTCCACGCACGCGGCCAGCACCGCCTCGCGATCCGGCAGCTCCTGGGAGGCGGGCGGCTCGTGCGCCACGAGCGTCCGGACCTGCTCAGGGTGCTTGGCCACCAGGGCCAGCGCGTTGACGGCACCGCCGCTGCTGGCGAAGATGTCCACCGGTCCGGCGTCCAGCGCGGAGATCAGCCGGTGCAGATCGTCCGCGTGCTCATCCGGCGTGGATTCGGCGGCGCCATCGGTACGCCGGCTGCGGTCCGCGCCGCGGGGGTCGTAGGTGACAACCGTCCGGTCGGTGAAATGGCTGGCCAGGGTGCCGAATCCGGCGGCGCCCATCGGCGACCCGATGATCAGCAGGACCGGCTGGGTACTGGCTTCGTTGCTCCGGACGTCGTAGTGCAGCACGGCGCCCGGCACGTCCAGGGTGTGAGTCTTCGGGTCGGTCATGGATGCCCCCTTCGGCAGGTTCTCGGTCTCCACTGGTGCTGACGCTCCAGGCCGACCGGAATCATCGGTAACAGGCCTGACCGGGGCGAGCACCCGATTCGTTCGGTCATAAAGAACTTCCATTAGTCCGGGTCCGCCGCCTTGGTACGGGGCTCAAGCGCCTTGGGTGACCGGAGCCGGGCGAGGACTTTGCGGAGCAGCGCCAGGGCGTGGTAGGCGATGACCACGGCGATGATGAGCGCCACGGCGGGGTCGAGCCAGTACCAGCCTCCGGTGGCCAGGATGATCCCGCCCGTGGCGGCGACGCCTGCCGCCGCGGCGGCATCGGCGATGGTATCGAGGAAGACCGCGGCGACGGACAGGTCGCGCCCGGTAGCGTCATCGTCGCCGGCGTCGGCTTGGAGCACTAGGGCGCCGGCGGTCATGGTCAGCGCGGCCACGCCGCTCACGATGAGTACGGGCAGGCCGTGTACTTGCGGGGTGCGCGTGATGAGCCGCTCTGCGGCTGCGCCGACGACGAGCACTTCGAGGACCAGCAGCCATCCGCAGTTGATGAGAGCGGCAACGTCTGTTGGGGTTGGGTGGCCGGTCGGCCGGGCCCGGCTGGCTGGGCGCGCTGACAGGCGGATGGCCAGCAATGCCACTCCTACTCCGGCGGCGTCCAGGAGGTAGTCGCTGCCTTCGGCCAGCACCGCGAGCGAGTGCGCCGTTATGCCGACGGTCACCAGGGCGGCGACAAGGCCGAGGTTGAGCACGAGAACAACTATCAAGCGCTGCGTACGGGACACCTGCGGCGTTCCTATGAGTCGGGCGGTCGCTTACGGCTTGCGGCCCATGCCGCAGTAGCCGACGAGGCCGCCGACGGTGGTGTCGATCTGGCCTGTCAGGCCCCACTGGCTGATCGGGACCAGGCCGGGGGGCGTCATGTCCAGGCCGTCGAAGAACCGGGCCACCTGCTCGCGGCTGCGTGGGGTGATCGGCACCGAGGACATCCCGTTATAGAGCCGGGCCATCTGCGCGGACGCCTCGGGCGCGATGTCGCTGGCCGCGTGGGCCATCGCCAGGTAGCTGCCGGACGGCATGGCATCCATCAACCGCGCCACGATCCGGTACGGGTCATCCGGGTCGGGGATGAAGTGCAGGACTGCGATCAGCAGGACGGCGACCGGCCGGGAGAAGTCGAGCGTCCGCGCGGCGCCCGCGAGGATCGTGTCCGTGTCCCGCAGGTCTGCCTGGATGTAGTCAGTCTTGCCCTCGGGACTGCTGGTCAGCAGGGCCCGAGCGTGGCTGAGCACCACCGGGTCGTGGTCCACGTAGACGATACGGGAGTCGGGAGCGACCCGCTGCGCGACGTCGTGGGTGTTGTCGGCCGTCGGCAGCCCGGTTCCGATGTCGAGGAACTGCCGGATGCCGTGGCGGTCCGCCAGCTGGTGCACCGCGTCGATCAGGAACAGGCGCGCGGCCCGGGCGATCAGCGGCAGGGACGGCATCACCTGGAGCACCCGTTCGGCCGCCTCCCGGTCGGCGGCGAAGTTGTCCTTGCCGCCCAGCCAGTAGTTCCACATCCGCGCCGGGTTCGGCACGCTGGGGTCGAAGGACGGCAGCTGACTCTCGCCGCTCGTGGCCCGGCCCTGCGGCGTGCTCTGCGTCACGGGGTTCCCTTCCTTGCCTGTCGGTCCGGTCATCGGGTAAGAGCCTAGTCCGTTGGCGTCTGGGCAGGTTTCCGCCATTGGCGGGGGCGCGATGACCTGGTACGGCGGTCCGCGCCGTACGATCGCCTCGTGATCCTGCGGTGTACGAAAAAGCTCCTGGCCGTCATGGGCTTGCCGGTCGCCGTGCTGAGCGTTCGCGGAACCGCACACTGCCGCCGCGAGCCATATATCTCCGGGTGCTGGTCCACGGCGTGCCGCCACCGTTCGTGCCTGCGCCGACGCTAGTTTCGTCTTCATCGGTGGTACGGAAGGAGCCTCATGAAGCGCAGGCGTGGATTGACCGCAGCTGTGGGTGCTGCGCTAGTTGGGGCGGCGCTGATGGCCTTCCCGGCCTGGCCGGCCGACGCAGCGGTCAGCCAGGTCGCGGCATCGTCAGCCATCTGCAGTTCCTCCTCCCATCCCGCACTGGCGGCCAGGCTCGGCCGTGATATCCAGGCGGCGCGGCGCGGCCGTGTCTCCACCGTCGCGGTGGCCGTCGATGATCCGGGCATGGGACTGGTGTGCTGGGTGAACAGGTTCTGGCATTTCGACTCCGCCAGCGTGGTGAAGGTGACCATCCTCGGTGCGCTCCTGCGCAAGGCAGAAGACCAGCACAGATATCTGACCGCAACCGAGGCCGCCCGGGCCAGGTTGATGATCACCAGGTCGGACAACGCTGCCGCATCGGCGCTGTGGGCCGAGCTCGGGCGAAGCTACCTTCAGCACTTCCTCAACGTGGCCGGGATGACGCACACATCCCTGGGTCCCGGCGGCTTCTGGGGCCTGACCCAGATCACCGCCAATGACCAGGTAGTGCTGCTGCGGCTGCTGCTGAACGGTAACGCGGTTCTCGACCCCTCCTCCCGCAGCTACGCGCTGAGGCTGATGGCCGAGGTTATCCCCGCCCAGCGCTGGGGTGTCCCGGCCGGCGCGCCGACCAGCCTCACCGTGCACGTCAAGAACGGCTGGCTGCCCCTCGCCACGCACGGCTGGCGCATCCACAGCATCGGCTGCTTCACCGGCCATGGCGGCGGTTACAGCATCGTCGTGCTGACCCAGGACAACCCGACCATGGCCTACGGGATCGCCACCATCGAGGCGATCGCCCGGGCGATCAACCACGACCTCAACGCCGCGGCCACATCTATCGTCCCGCCATCCCAGCCATTCTCATCGTGGGAAACGCCCGACGAGCGTATCCCCGCAACGCTGGACATTCCCATGCGCGGGGCTGGCGCCAGTGGGTGATTACCGGGGGCAAGCACCACGGTTCGTTCGGTAAAAGGAATTTAAATCGTTCCGGACGGACACTGGTCCTACGGCCTGAGCCGGTGCGGGACGTGCGCTACCGGATGCCACGGGGGTGCGCCTGATCGCGCCTGATCGCACTGGATCGTCCGGCTTCCGGCCTACCAGCAACCGGGCCGGCGGTCAGCGTTTTACCTTGCGGGCGGCTGCCTTGGCGTGGGTGACGCCGTCTGGTGCTGAAAGCCGGAACGCGACATAGCTTCCTGGCGTGGTGTCCGCTCCGGGCATGTCGCTGAGCATCCGCCGATCAGCTATGCGCCCGAACGAGACCGTGCCGGCTTCCAGATACACCGTGAATTTCCCTTGGTATCGGCCCTAGCCGGGTCGGACCAGCCAAGGTAGGCCTGGCGGGGCCCAGCGGCCCGGCGCTCGGGTACGGCCGGGACGTATCCCATTTCCTGGAGCGCGGCGGCGATTTCCCGGACTGGGTCGCCGCCTCGGCGGACTAGTTCGGCCAACATGCCTGCCACGGTGCTGGTATCACCGTCGGTGGTGTCGGCGAGATCGGCTGGGTAGGTCACCTGTATCTCTGTGATTGCGGCCGGGAAGTCGCGCTGGTTGCTGGTGATGAACCGGTCGGCGCCCATGCCCACCGCGGTCGCCAGATGGGTGGCGTCTTGTCTGCGGCTTGAGCCGGTAACGGCTGGACAGGGCGGTCGCGAGCTCGGCCGTGGCCCGGTCTACCGGGCGTAGGTCCAGTCTGGCCAGCAGCGAGGAGACCGGGGCACGGGTTCGCCGGACCGGAGCAGCTGGCGTGCGACGACGTGCGGGCCAGCCTGACCCGGACGCCGGTGCGGCTGGTCGTGGTGGACGAGGCGCACTGCATCGCCTCGTGGGGCCACGATTTCCGTCCCGACTACCTGCGGCTGGGCGCGGTCATCGAGGCGTTCGGGGCGCGGCCCGCGGTGGGCCGCGCTGACCGTGACCGCCGCGCCGCCGGGTGCGCCGGGTGCGCCGGGTGCGCCGGGAGATCACCGAACAGCTGGGCCTGCGCGATCCCCGCCAGGTGATCCGCGACTTCGACCCGCTTATGGTCACCCAGCCCCGGAGCCGGGACCCGGCCTGGCATCATGCCTACGGCGTCGGCCCGACTGGCCGGGGTCCGGACGACCTGGGCCGCTACGGCGATGCTCGGCCCGCGATCGGGCGCAGGTCGCGATCTCCCCGTGGTCATCGCGCAGAGCCCGACCAGGTGCGGTTCACTCATGGCGGCGGAACGGCGCCTCGTCGTCCTCGGCGACCGGCTCGTCGTCCTCGGCGACCGGCTCGTCGTCCTCGGCGACCGGCTCGTCGTCCTCGGCGACCGGCTCGTCGTCCTCGTCGTCAACGAGCACTGAAGTCGCGGAGTGGGCCGCTTCGCGGGACCGGGCGGCGGCGTCCTCGTCGAGTCCGACTTGCTCTATGCACCACTCCGTCCACTCCGGCAGCAGCCGTAGCGCCGGGTTGGCGTAGTCGGCAAAGTAGCCTTCGCGGATCAGGTGCGCCGCCATCTCGAGACGGTGCGGCGAGCAGGCGTAGAACGAGCGCTCGTCCAGATTCTCATGCGGTCCCCACTCGCCAAGGATGGTGCCGATGGCCTCGGCCGCTGTCTCGGGGACGTCATCGTGCCGTGCGGCGTACCAGTCCAGGAACGCATCATGCACATGGCCGGCGTCGAACGGGGACGAGCCTGCGCCGGCGTCGGCGTCGGCGGATACGGTGAGATCGCGGGCACGGCGCCGGAGCCGGTAGAACTCGTGGATGAGTTCGCGAGGCTCCCGCCCCTGCAGCACGTTCGCTAGGAACCCGGTCTGCAGGCAGGGGGCCAGCAGCCGGGCGGTCATCCCCGCCGCGCAGGGCGACAGCGCCGCACCGGAGGCTGCGGGGCCGACGGCGTCGCGCCATTCGCGTAGCGCGTCCTCGGCCGAGGCGAACACGCCGGCGCTGACGACGACGGCGATCCAGCACAAGTCGATGTCCCAGGCATACCAGTGATCCGGTGTGCCCCCGTCGTAGCCGAACGGGGCCACGAGCAGGATGCGGCTACCGTACGCGTCCCGGGCAACCAGGGGTTCCCCGGCCGGCCGGGAACCATCGGCCGGGCAGCCGACGCCGGGCTCCGGCCCGCGGTTCGCCAGCAGCTTGGCCACTTTGTCTGCTTCGGCCAGCGCGGTCTCATAGGGATCCCTGATGTCGGGGAACTCCTCGCGGGCGCTCAGGACAGTCTTGCTCAGCGCGTCGGTGGGCGTCCGGGGCGCCGTCAGAGCCAGCCCACACAGCAGCGCCCAGAGCTTCTGCCAGTCATCAGCGCCCCGGGCCAGCGCCGCGCGCAGCCCCGCCCCGGTCTCCTCCGCGAGGGCGCGCAGCCACTGGACTGGATGTAGACCGGTCTCCGGCGACTGGAGGCGGTCGTAGAACTCGTCGCCGACGATCTGGCAGGCTTGCGTCTCCAGATCGACCAGGCGAGACGGCCAGGTGAGGGCGCGGGCCCGGGCGAGAACGCGCTCGTGGGATTCCGGCCACCACGGTTCGGGCGGCGCGCCCCCAGCCAGGCGATAGGCCAGCTCCCGGAACGCCGCCCGATCCGGATCCGCCTGCGGTGCCCGCGGCAGCTGCCGAAACGCCGGCTGACCCTGGGCCACCTGCCGCTCCTGCCGCAACTGCTGGGCGCGCCGCTGCGGGTTGCCGCTGACGCCCTGCCGGTGAGTCTTGCGGTTACGAGAGTTCCGCTTCTTGGAAGACACTCGCGTCAGCGTAGCGGTTCCAGGGGTTAGCAACAGCTCGGCGCGACTCCGGCCTCGCACTGTTCGACGCCTTCGCCTCCCCCGAGAAGACGCTGCACGCGGGGCTTCCGGCTTCCAGGCGGGACCACTGGGCGGTGGGACGTCCGTTGGTGGGGACCTGCTCGCCGTTGACGTCCCACCGTTGCGGCCAGCCGACGGGCGAATCCTCCCACGCCTCCTGCCGCCCGTAGACGGTCATGTCCAGCAGCCCGTAGCTGTAGTCCATCGCCTCGACGCCGCGGAGGGTGGTCCAGTAGGTCTCGAACACTCTGTCAGCGTGCCGCAGGTAGCACACCAGGTAGAACATGCCGGGCGATCAGCTGCCGGCGGCCCTCGAACACCTCCAGCAGCGTGACCGGTCCGTGCGGGCCGGTCAGCGAGAGGGCGGAGTCCACCTCCACCATCGGCAGCCGCCGGCGGGCCGCCGCGATCGCGTCACCTTCGCGAGTATGCGCGTTCTCCCGGACCCGCAGCGCGTCCAGTTCGGCCTGCCAGGTGGCCCGGTCGGCCACCACAGGCACCCCCGGTCCCGCCATGATCATTCTCCTTGTCGTGCGCGGGGGTTGGTGGCGGCGGCCGCGGCGAGCCGCCGCATCGGCCCCTGCGCCAGCTCGGGATGGTCGTATTCGTCGTGCCAGTTCCACCAGTCGTACGGCGGCGTCTGGGGGTAGCCCTCGGGCGAGTTCTCCCACTGTTCCTGGCGCCCGAGCGCGCTCAGGTCGAGGTAACTCCAGGTGCTCCCCAGCGCCTCGTCGCCGCGGTTGTTGACGAAGTAGGTGCGAAACACCCGGTCGCCATCGCGGAAGAACGCGTCGATCGTCGCCTCGTGGCCGAACCAGGCGCCCAGCCCCTCGGCCGTGGTGAGCGCCGTCCACACCTGGCCCGGCGGGTGAGCGAGCTCCACGGTCCGCTCGATGCGATCAGGAAAACCCATGACAGCCTCCGACAAGTAGCAACCGAACGGTTGCCACTTTATAGCACCGACTGGTTGCGTCAACAGCGTCAATCGAGCAGCCCTCAGGGGAAGCCGACGTGCGGATTGACAGGCGGACCGGGAATGCCCGCGGAACCAGGACCGCCCTGGCGGCCGGGGATACCCTCGTGCCGGCCTCGGGGGACAGGTTCCAGCGCGCGGTTATCGAGGCCAGGACGAGCGTCGCCTCGGCGAGGCCGAACTCCTCGCCGATGCACTTGGTCGCGCCCGCGCCGAAGGGGAGGAACGCGGCGCGGTGCGCCGCCGGGGCGAGCCAGCGGCCGGGATCGAAGCGGTGCGGCTCGGGATACATGTCGGGCCGGCGGTGCAGGACGTAGGGGGTGAAGACCAGCATGCTGCCGGCCGGGAGGGTTCGGCCCGCGAGGCTGGTCTCGCGGACGCAGATGCGCGGGATGGCCCAGGCGGGCGGGTACATGCGTGAGACCTGTGGATCGGCCGGGCAGGGGCGTACCGTCCAGGTGACTGGCGTTCCTTTGCATACCTCCAGATGGGCCTGAACGGATGGTGACGCTGCCGAGCACGCTGTTCCACTCGCTGGCCGCCATCGTGGGCGAGCCGCATGTTCTGACCGGCGACGCGACCGCCGGATTCGCCGTTGACTGGACAGGCCGTTTCCAGGGCCATACGCCTGCCGTCGTGCGGCCTCGTGACACCGCCGAGGTCGCGGCCGTCCTGGCCCTGTGCACTGACGCCGGGGTGCCCGTTGTCCCGCAAGGGGGTAACACCGGCCTGGTCGGCGGCGGCGTGCCCCTGCACGGCGAGGTCGTGCTGAGCCTGACCCGCCTGAACCAGATGGGACCGGTCGATCATGAGGCATCTCAGGTCACGGCCGGTGCCGGGGTCACCCTTCAGCAGGTGGCGGACGCCGACCCGGGCCTGGATCTCGGGATCCTCATCGCCAGCCGGGGCAGCGCCACCGTCGGCGGAGCCGTGGCGACCAATGCCGGCGGGCTGCGAGTCCTGCGCTTCGGGCCGATGCGCGCGCAGCTGCGCGGTATCGAAGCCGTCCTCGCGGATGGCACCGTGGTGTCGCACCTGGCCGGGCTGGTCAAGGACAACACCGGCTACGACTACCCGTCCCTGCTCGCCGGGTCCGAGGGCACCCTGGCCGTCATCACCCAGGCCAGGCTCCGGCTCGTTCCCCGTCTGCGGGACACGGTGACCGCGCTTGTCGGGCTCAGCGGCCTCGAAGAACTGCACGCGCTGGCCCATCGGGCGGTCAGGGAGGTGCCGGGTCTCGTATCGGCCGAGTTCTTCACCAGGACTGGCCTCGACATTCTCGTGGCGCACGCCGGACTCGCGCCGCCGTTGCCCGGACGGGCTCCGGCGTATCTCCTGCTCGAGGCGTCCGGACCCGGCGCGCTCGACAACCTGGCGGACGTCATCGGCGACCGGGAGGCCGCCGTCGGGGAGTCGGCGGCCGACCGCGGCCGGCTCTGGTCCTACCGGGAACGCCACCCGGAAGCGGCCGGATTCCTCGGCGTCCCGATCAAGCTCGACGTCTCGGTGCCCGCCGCGCAGTGGGTGCGGCTGGCATCCGAGGTCCCTGCCGTAGTCGCCGAGGTGGACCCGGAAGCTGCAGTCATTACCTTCGGCCACGTCGCCGACGGCAACGTGCACGTGAACATCGTCCCGGCGCAAACCGCGGACGGCCGCCACGAGAACGCGGTGTTCTCCTTCGTCGCTTCTCTCGGGGGTTCCATCTCCGCCGAGCACGGCATCGGCGCCCTGAAAGCAC
>Ga0137390_10003385_pt1 | contig 13014 bp, 10 predicted proteins | sample 15con2h24AmetaG_FD_104937 | JGI IMG/M metagenome (GOLD analysis project Ga0137390, IMG submission 104937) | Vadose zone soil microbial communities from Angelo Coast Range Reserve, California, USA - 15con2h2.4A metaG | ecosystem: Environmental > Terrestrial > Soil > Vadose zone > Saprolite... | reverse complement strand
GTGTCTCTTCGCGCACCAGCAGGTTGTGCACCGCCGCCAGTGCCAGCAAACTGGGAATCGGCGCGTAGTTGCGGTCCACTCCCCGATCGGAAAGAATCAGCAACGTATATCCGGAACTGACGGCGAGCGATGCGCGGCGGGACAGCTCATCCAATGCGCGCTGCAATCCTGCTTCGCCTTCGCTGGCCAGGAAAAGCGCCGGCAGCGTAGTGGCCAGCAAATCTCCGCGCGACACCCGGCGAAGTTTTTCCAGATCGCGATTGGTCAAAATCGGATGCGGCAGTTTGAGCGTGTGGCAATTTTCCGGCGTCTCTTCCAGAATATTGCGCTCGGTGCCGATATAACTCAGCAGCGACATCACCATCTCCTCGCGAATCGGGTCGATAGGAGGATTGGTCACCTGCGCGAAGAGTTGCTTGAAATAGTTGAACAGCGGCTGCGGCTGATCGGACAAACAGGCCAGCGGCGTATCGGTGCCCATCGAACCGACCGGCTCTTCGCCGGTGCGCACCATCGGCTCGAGGATCATGTTGATGTCCTCTTCGGTATAGCCGAAGGCCCGCTGACGGCACAAAATCGTTTCGTGGTCCGAGCCGTGTACACGTTGCGGCTCCGGCAATTGGTCCAGGGTAATTTGATTGTCGTGCAGCCATTGCCCGTACGGTTTACGGTAGGCGAGCTGCCGTTTGATCTCTTTGTCGGAAATAATCCGGCCCTCGACGGTATCGACCAAAAACATTTTGCCGGGCTGCAATCGTCCCTTGGATTTGATTCGCTCCGGTTCAATATCCAGCACGCCCACTTCAGAGGCCATCACCACTAGGTCGTCATGTGTGACCACATATCTTCCGGGCCGCAATCCGTTGCGATCGAGCGTCGCTCCGATGACCCGGCCATCGGTAAAAGCGATTGCCGCCGGACCGTCCCACGGTTCCATCAGCGACGCGTGATATTCGTAGTACGCGCGTTTTTCCGCCTTCATGTGCGGATTCCCGGCCCACGCTTCCGGAATCAGAATCGACATCACGTGCGGCAGGCTGCGTCCCGCTTGCAGCAGCAACTCCACGGCGTTATCGAAATTCGCGGAATCGCTCCCGTTGGGAGCGATAATCGGCGACAGTCTTTTCAAATCGTCACCGAACAGCGGCGAGCGCAGCACCGATTGCCGCGCATTCATCCAGTTCACATTTCCGCGCAGCGTGTTGATCTCGCCGTTGTGGGCGATGTAGCGATAAGGATGAGCGAGCGGCCAGCTGGGAAAAGTATTCGTCGAAAAACGCTGGTGCACCAGACATAAGGCGCTTTTGACGTCCGGATCGGAAAGCTCCGCATAAAATTTTGCAATTTGCGGCGCCAGTAGCAGACCTTTGTAGATGATGGTTCGCGCGGAAAGCGAGGGAATGTAAAAGTAGCCGCGCTCGTCCACGTCGGTTTCCAGAATTTCGCGTTCAGCGCGCTTGCGCACGACGTAAAGTTTTCGCTCCAGCGCATCTTCCTGCATCCCCGCGGGTGCCCCGACAAACAATTGCTGGATGTACGGCTGTGATCCACGCGCCACCCGCCCGATCGCGCTGGCATCCACCGGCGTATCGCGCCAGCCGAGCACCGTCAGGCCTTCTTCACGAGCGATTCGTTCCAGAATTCCTTCGCACTGGATGCGCTCATGTTTTTCCACGGGCAGAAAGGTCATGCCCACTCCGTAGGTTCTCGGCGCAGGCAACTTGAATCCCAGCGCCGCGCATTGGCGGGCAAAAAATTCGTGCGGAATCTGAATCAGGACTCCGGCTCCGTCACCGGTTTCCGGATCGCAGCCGCACGCACCGCGATGGGTCAGGTTAATTAGAACTTGAATGCCCTGTAGAATGATCTCATGGCTTTTTTGCCCACGCACGTTCGCGACAAATCCCATACCACACGCGTCGCGCTCGTTGGCCGGATGGTACAAACCCTGTGCCGGAGGAAGTCCAGGGACTCCGCCCAGCGGTCTTTTTTCCATTTCATTCATATACGCTTATTGCCGTCAATGACCAGCCGCGACCGACACATCGTCGTGGCCTCGCATCCCGGTTCCACCCGCTTTACCCACCCACCCGCCAGTGGCCATATATGAAGTATCACGAGTCAGGCTTGAACCACACATCTCAGAATTTTGATTCATTGAATGAATTTTTTGCGGGACTACCCGTTGTGGCAAGATCAAGCCAAGGCCTTTTCCAGTGCTTCTCGAACCAGGTTTCCTTGAGCCTCGGTCAACTTCGTTGCTCCCATGGTCAAATAAAACACGTCAATTGCCTTTTGTCCTTCGGTATCAATCAACGCTACTTCGATATTGCACTTGAACGCCGCCAGCACCGAGCCCATCCGATATAACAGCCCTTGGCGGTCCTGGGTCACGATTTCCAGCAAGGTACACCGCTCGGACGACTCGTTGTCAAATCCGATCGAGGTCTCGCACGACACTTTCGGCGCCGAGACCAGATGGTGGTCTTCGAATCCCGCGAGTTCCGGCTGCAGCGGCCGATTCCGGCAAACCACGCTTTCCAGGTCATCCTGAAATCGGTCAATTTCGCCTGGGTTCATCTCAAATGTCCGCGAAGGGTCCGTGAAGTGAAATGTATCTAGAATGATTCCGGCGGAGTTCGCAAATGCTTCCGCTTTCACGATATTCATACTCCAACCTGCCAAGACTCCGGCGACCGTCGCGAACAGTCCCGGCCGGTCTGCGGTGAGCAGAGTTAGCGTAAACGCATGCGGCGTCGAACTTAACTCCATCTGGACCGGCTTGTCTTTCAGTTGCCGGTACAAAGAGAAGTGGTTCGCGATTTCCGTTGTCGAATGCACTCCCAGATAGCGTTTTGGAAACCCTTCCAGAAACCGCTCGATTTCCATCGGCCCGTCGCACCGCGTCAAGTTTCGCAACGGCTCCAACAACGAATCCTCCTCTGACGCGCGCAGCCGATCCGAATCCATGGAACGCGTCAAATGATTCGTCGCTGCAAGATACAAACGCCACAGCATTTCAGCTCGCCACGGCGTCAACGCCTCCGGATTTACTGCATGGATGTCCGCGTAGGTCAGTAGGCACAGCCGCTGCAGGCGTTCCCGTGTTCCAACTGAATCGGTGAACGCGCGAACCGTCGCGGCGTCGAAAATGTCGCGTCGCCGCATGGTGTCAGACATTTCCAGATGGTGCTCGATCAGGAAATGAACCTCTGCCCGGTCTTCAGCGGTAAGGTTGAGCCGCTCCGCGACGGTTTCCAGGGCCGACAGGCTTCCGGTCACATGGTGATCGACCTCCATGCCCTTGCCCACATCGTGCAGCAGCATCGCCAGCACCAGCAGTTCACGCCGCTCGACCGTCTTCCACAACAGTGCAAACGGCAGATCACGCGCGTCAGTAGGATTAGCGAGGGTTTGCAGATATTCGATCGCCCGCAGCGAATGCTCGTCAACAGTATAACGATGATAAAAATCCCGGATCACCAGCGCGTCGATCGTTCCAAACTCCGGCAGGAACTCGGTCAGCAGCCCCATCTGATGCATTGGCCGCAGGGCCGCTCCCGGATAATCCCCGGCAAAAATCTCCCGCAACTGGCCCCAGCGAAGCTCTTCTGCATTCGCTTGCATTTCCGTGTGAGAAAGGATGTAGGCCAATTCGCGCTCGGCCTGACGGCTAAGCATCACTCCTGTTTGCGCCACTTCGGTGAGTACCGACATGATGGCGGCGCGATCCCAAAACGCCGTGCATTCCAGAATTTCGAGTTGGGCATTTCGAATCACGAACGGTTTACCAAGATTCGATTGCGTATTTTCCGGCCCACCGGTGATTCGCAGCTTCTGCCACAAGGTTTGCCCGGCCGACGACTTGAGGCTTAAACATCGTTGCAGCTGGCGCTGCAGTGTTCGGGCATTTCGATAGTACAACCGCATCCACTCCGCCGCGGTTCCGGTTTGTCCGTCCGCCGTGCCCAACGACCGTTCCGCGGCGGCCAACTGCAATTCGTAGGTCAGCGTGTTGTCATTCCTGCCGTTTGCGTAGTGCAGAAAACATCGCACTTCGCTCACAAACTCCGCGGCTTTTAGTGCGGTTCGATGTTCGGCGGCTTCCGGGCCCATCGGCTCGTTCGCTCCGCATGCCAGGTACCGTATCCAGGCACCCGCGTGGAAGTCCCTCAATCCGCCTGGCGCTTCCTTCACGTTGGGCTCCAGATGAAAAATGGTGTTGCCAAATTTTGCCAAACGTTGCTCGGTCAGCTTTCGCAATTCCCCGTGCAGAAATGCTCGCGACAGCTTTTCCAGTCGTGGCAACAGCCGGTCTTCCAGTTGTTGAAACACTGACCGATCGCCCGCAAGCAATCGCCGGTCCAGCATCGCCAGATGGAACTCCACGTTCTCGTGATCTACCCGCTTGCATTCATCCATCGTCCGCGCGGCGGCGCTCACTTTAAAGCCCAGGTCCCACAGAGCGCGCGAAGCTTGTGCGACCACCGCCTGCAACTGCTGTTCGATGCGCTTGTCCCTGAAGAGAAACAGCAAGTCCAGATCCGAATACGGAAATAGCTCGCCGCGGCCGAATCCTCCGAGGGCCAGTACCGCAAAATCCTTGCCATCGGCTTTGTGCTCTTGCAACGAATGTTGCACAGCCTCTTTTACACAGCGGTCTGCCAGCCCCCGCAAACATTCCATGGTGGCCGGCGCACCGGCTCCCGCCAAAAATGATTGTTGAATTCGCAGCCGGCTCTCTTCGCAATCGGCTCGATTCAGGCGCAGCACCCCGGCAGTGGACGGCGGGAGCCGCGAAACACCCTGATTCGCATCCAGAACGGGTCTTGCGCCGGTCGTCATGCTACTTACAGCGCGCTTTCCCCGCGCTCGCCATTGCGGATTCGGATCGCATCTTCCAATGTCGAAATGAAGATCTTGCCGTCTCCGATCTTTCCGGTCTTCGCGGTTTGCAGGATGGTCTCCACCACTTTAGCCGCCTGCGCATCCGGCAATACCAGTTCCAATTTTACTTTCGGCAAAAGATCCACCGAGTATTCGCGCCCACGATACACCTCTGTATGGCCCTTTTGTCTGCCGTGCCCTCGCACTTCGGTCACCGTGATACCTTCCACTCCAATTTCCCGCAGGGCCTCTTTCACGGATTCAAATCGTGACGGCTGGATGATTGCTTCAATCTTCTTCATTCATTTCCCCTCTCGGTGGAAAACTTTTTGATTGTGAATGACGCACGAGCGCCCGGGAGCCGGAACTGCGTAGTTGGGATAATGCACGCGCTGGCTCGCTGCGCCAATCACAAAATTTTGATTTCGCCAATAGAAAGTTTGCGTTGGCTTTCCGAAACTGGCAACGCTACATTCCGCGCCAAGTAACATTTGGTAGTTTTCCTCAGATTCGCAGATCAGGTCCTCTAACGAGGGAAGGAAGGGACTTTAGATGAGCTTACGCTCCATGTGTTGTTCTATCTTACTAGGATCATTGCTGGCGGTGCCCGTACTCGGCCAGTCGAGTTCCGCTCCCGCGGAACAGCCTGCACGTGACACTTCTCAGGATACCCAGGCTTCGGCATCCACTTCTACATCTCAGCAGCAAAATACCACGAAATTGCCAAGTACGGGAATTCAGGTAGCTAGGACGATGGAGGACATTCGCGAACGCATCCTGCGCGATCGAATCGAACAACTGGAAAAGCGTCTCGCCGATCTTGAGGGGCGCACGGCTTCCGCACAACCCGCCCCGGGCCAAGCGGCGACTGCCACCGCGCTGGCGGCACTTCCTTCTTTTGGGCAGGATGCTGCTGCGAACTCTCAGGGTGCGCCGAGTTCCACTCCCGCAGGAGGGACATCGACTCCGGCAACACCGGCCGCATCGGCAGCACCGGCAGATCCGGCACCTCTGCCCATGCCGTCGATGTCAGGGCCGCTAGCAACGGCGATTCCTCACGAGATCGCGGTGGGCCGTGAGACCTCTGGAAAACTGGAGGTTACAGGTATTATGAGCGGCATGGGTTGGACCGAAGGAAATCACATTGCAGGCGATTCGTCTACGCACTGGGACGTTAGCAATGCTCAGATCTTTATCCAAAAGACCACCGGCTGGTGGCAATTCTACCTCCAAGGTGGTGCCTACAACCTGCCAGCTTTGGGAACGCCCTTCCTTTCGACTGGCAACACGGTGACGAACATCTACGGCCCGTTCCCGCAAGGCTATCTCAAGTTGGTTAAGGGCAATTTCAACGTAGAGGTCGGCGCTCTGCCTACGCTAATTGGGGCCGAGTATACATTCAGCTTTCAAAATATGAACATCGAGCGCGGCATTCTCTGGAACCAGGAAAACGCAGTCAACCGGGGTATACAACTCAATTGGACCCACAAGAAGCTCAGCACATCATTCAGCTGGAATGATGGCTTTTACTCTAACCGCTACACGTGGCTGTGGGGTTCTCTAGCTTACGCTTTCAATTCCTCAAATACGTTGTCGTTTGTGGCAGGCGGGAATGCCGGGGCGTACGCGAAGAACACTCTCGTCACGCCTCTTCTTTTAAACAACGAGGAGATCTATAACCTCCTCTACACTTACAGTCACGGGCACTGGGTGATCAACCCATACTTGCAGTACACCAACGTGCCGAAGAATGCGGGCGTAGGAATTCTTCAGGGCGCGCACACGAACGGTGGCGCTCTCCTGGTCACCTACAATTTCAAACATGGAGTATCGCTGTCAGCCCGTCCCGAATACATTAAGACGAGTGGAACCGTCTTAGACCCTAACGCCATCAACTTGTTGTATGGTCCGGGTAGCGGCGCGTTCGCATTCACCGTCACCCCGACTTATGTCAAGGATGGCTTTTTCATTCGAGGAGACTTCTCAATCGTTCACGCTACGAGCTCCAAGCCGGGCTTCGTTTTTGGCACCTCCGGGCTTAATGCAAATCAGCCGCGCGGAGTTATTGAGGCTGGCTTCATGTTCTGATGACTAGACGGGGCGGGGCGATGGTTTTCTTCCGATCGGAATGACGCGCTGCTCTTATCTTGGATGTGGGAGAGGAGCAATTCCATCAAGAAAGAACGAAGCGGTCCAGCTCATTGTTGTTGCGCCATTTGTTGGCCATCGTTCCCGAACGGCACCACCGGCTTCGGAACGTACAAGAACAAGGACACATTGTCGTTGGGAGTTCTGGCTTTCTTTGGGCCCAAGCGGTAGCTGTTCGTTTGGTTCAGTTCTTGTAAGTGTTGTTGGGCAGTCTTGATCTCAAATACGGAGGGAAAACGCAATGGGAGCTAATTCCACGCAGGCCGTGGGAATTACGGCCTTCTTGCTGGGTTTCACCGCGCTGTCCGGAGGTATGTACGCGGGGAAAATCAGTTTGTACGTCGTTGCAGTATTGCTGTTAGCGGGTTCCGTGGCTGCATTTCGCAAGTGCAAGCCACTGGAACACGTGGAGAGTTGAGGACACCCGACATGATGATCCTGATTGGAATACTCGTGACGCTTCTGGGTTTTGTGATCAGCGTGCTCAGCCTGACCCTGACCAGTTCGGTCGGTGGCCGGCTGGTGCTCGTGCTACTCGGTATGGCAGTGAGTCTCTTCGGAATTATCGGTGTACTAAACAAATACTATCTTAAAAATGCAATCTGGAAAAAGGGGTGAGGCGAGGATGAGAATGACCAGGAAGAGTTTCCTTCCGTTTTTGCTAGCGCTACTCTCGCTTTCCTCGGTTCCGTTGGGTTCCGCGCAGACCCCGGCGGCGGCTCCTGCTGCCGCTCCGGCAGCCGCGGCTCCCGCAACTCCCGCGCCGAAACCGATCACCGATGCCGACGTGGCTGGCGCTCCAGTGCCCACCGCAGACGCCCGCGCCAAAGGCGATCCCGATGGCTCGCTCACCGGTACCGCCAGTGACGTCACCGTAACCGACGCCAAGAAGGGCGCGTCCATCGGCGATGTCGTCAATCAAATAGGCCAGAACAAGATCGCCATCAACTTTGTCTGGACCCTGGTCACCGGCTTCCTGGTTATGTTCATGCAAGCCGGCTTCGCCATCGTCGAAACTGGCCTTTGCCGCGCCAAGAACGCCAACCACACCATGATGATGAATTTCATGGTTTACGGCGTGGGTATGTTCGCCTACTGGTTGATCGGCTTCGCAATTCAGATGGGCGGCGTCGGCGCAGTGGCCAATCTTGGCGGCACGCCTCCGCTGAATTCCGAGTTCACCATCACTCTATTTGGAAAAGCATTCGGCTTGTGGGGACAGAACGGCCTGTTTCTGGTGCACAAAGGCACCTACGACGTAGGCGTCCTCGTCTTGTTCCTCTTCCAAATGGTCTTTATGGATACCGCTTTGACGATCGTCACCGGTGCCGCGGCGGAACGCTGGAAATACGCGGCGTTCATCGCCTCTTCTTTCCTCATGGGCGCCTTCACCTATCCAATTTTCGCGAACTGGGCCTGGGGCGGCGGTTGGCTCGCCACACTCGGCACCAACTTCAATCTCGGCAAGGGTTACTGCGACTTTGCCGGCTCAGGAGTTGTCCACGCCGTTGGCGGCATCACGGCCCTTGCACTTTCCATGATTCTCGGTCCACGCATTGGAAAATACACTCGCGAAGGCAAACCCAACGCCATCCTGGCTCACGACATCGTCATCGTTCTGACCGGTTGCTTCATCCTGGCCTTCGGCTGGTTTGGCTTCAACCCCGGCTCGACACTCGGTGCTTCCGGCAACGGCGGCCTGCGCATCGGTTCCGTTGCGGTAAATACCATGCTCGCGGGTATGGCTGGTTCGTTCGGCGCCATGCTCTACATGTGGCTCCGCTACCATAAGCCTGACGCATCCATGAGCGGCAACGGCCTGCTCGCAGGTCTCGTCGCCATCACTGCGCCTTCAGGCTTCGTCAATCCCGTCGGCTCCGTGATCATCGGCCTCATCGCCGGTGTTCTGGTTTGCATCTCGGTCGAATTTGTTGACCGTGTGCTTAAGGTGGACGATCCGGTCGGTGCCATCTCCGTCCACGGCACCAACGGTCTGTGGGGTGTACTCTCCATCGGATTCTTCGCCGATGGCAAGAGCAACTACGGCGGCTCCTGGAACGGCGTCACCGGTTCGGTCACCGGCCTGTTCTACGGTGACAATGGTGGCCAGTTGGTGGCACAGCTGATCGGTGTCGTCACACTCGTTGGCTTTGTCTTCACGCTCAGTTTCGTTTTCAACCTCCTTATTGACTGGATGGTTGGCCAGCGCGTTTCTGCAAAATCCGAACTTCAGGGTCTGGACTTGCCCGAAATGGGCGCTCTCGGCTATCCGGAGTTCGAGCTAAAGACTCAGGCCTAACTGGAAACGAAGGAGACTATTCATGTCCAGCGACACTTTTGTTTCGGCCGCACTTGCGCCGGTGACGGGAACTCTCTCCCCCGCCACCGGCGTAAGCCGTCTTCCTGCAGTTCCGTGGCGCGACCCGCATTCCGTCTCGCCAGAAAAACTCGCTGAAGTGATCGCTTCCCTCAAGGAAGCTTGCGCGTTAAATCCAACCAACGTTGACGTCCGCGTCTGTCTGGGCATCGCCTACGCCATGAACTACAACGCCTACGAGTCCATGGACATCCTGGAAGAAGCCCGCACTCTCGGACCCAGCAATTTCATGGCGCAGTTCAAGTTCGCGGAACTGCAATATCGCTTGCGCGTTTTGCATGTCGCCGAAGCGGAAACCGTCCGCGCGCTGGAACTAGCCACCACACCGTGGGAACTGGCGCAAGCGCGCCATCAACTCAACGACATTCGCCGCATGACCCGAGAAGGCACCATCAAACCCACTTGGGCAAAATCTCTGGCTATCCCGGTGGTGTGCTTTGCACTTATTCTAGGGGTTGTGACGATCCTCTTCAAAGCACTGCCATGATGGTTAAATGGAGTTTTTTCGCCGGGGCCGCTTTCCTCGCGGCCTATTTTCTGATTTCTCGCGGAATCCCGGTGTTCGCGGTCCTGACCGGTTGCGGTCTGGCCGCGCTGGCCACCTGGCGCAAATTATCGCGCGCCGCCCCGCAAAGGCCTTGATCTGAATCCTATGCACGAAGCGCTGCCGCTCCCGCTCGCCATGTTGATCGTCTTCGGTTCGGCAAAGTTGCTGGCCGAAATTTGCGAACGTCTCGGCCAACCCGGCATCGTCGGAGAAATTCTCGCCGGCGCGCTCATCGGCCCCAGCGTCCTCGGCTGGATTACTCCGAACGATACCCTCAAGTCGCTCTCCGATCTCGGCGTCATGTTCCTGCTTTTCGGCGTCGGATTGGAAGTCAAAGCCTCCGAACTCCTCACGGTAGGCGCGAAAGCAACTCTCGTCGCTACCCTCGGCGTCATCGTCCCATTTTTTGCCGGCTGGGGAATCATGAGCGCCTGGGGTGTGCCACAAGTCGAGGCCATTTTTGTCGGCGCTTCCATGGTGGCCACCAGTGTCGGCATCACCGCGTCCGTGCTTTCCGCCAAGGGCCTTCTCCATGAAGTCGCTAGTCAGATTATTTTGGCCGCCGCGGTCATTGACGACGTGCTTGGCTTGATCGTTCTTGCGGCGGTCAGCAGCGTCGCACGCGGCCACGTAAATTTCTGGGAGATCGCGCTCACCGCCGGACTCGCCATCGCGTTCACCGTCGTCATGGGATTGTGGGGCACCAAAGCCGCAAATCACCTGATGCCCCATTTCGACTCGCGGGTAAAAGCCGACGATGCCAAGTTTCACATCGCCCTGGTTTTTCTTTTTGGCATGGGGCTGCTCGCCCAATACACCGGTGTTGCCGCTATCGTAGGTGCGTTTCTCGCAGGGTTGGCGCTTTCCGATACTGCGGATGCTCGCGTACGCACGCTCACCCGTGGAGTCAGCGAACTTCTTGTTCCTTTTTTCCTAGTTGGCATTGGCCTGCATTTGAATCTTGCGGCCTTCCGTTCGCGCTCAACTCTGATTCTCGGTTTGCTTATTCTAACCGCCGCCATCGTAAGCAAACTCATTGGCTGCGGCCTCGGAGCACTTTCTCTCGGCTGGCAAAACGTTTTGAAGATCGGCTTGGGCATGGTGCCGCGCGGTGAAGTGGGGATGGTCGTGGCCCAAATCGGCTTGAGCCTGGCCGTGATCAGCTCGGAAGTCTACAGCGTCGTAGTATTCATGGCCGTAGCCACCACCCTCGTCACTCCCTTGCTCCTCAAAATCGCTTTCCGCACGCCAGCCCTCGAACCTGTCGAAGCTTAGCCCCGCATTTCTCACCCCCGGGGAACCCCGATCTCCAGATCAGCGTCTTTCCTCGATGGTATTCCGCATGCTGTTCCCTAATTTGCCGGCCTGACGATTCAAGCGCCCCAACTTGCCCGGACTGACAATTCCAGCTCCCTCTTTTTTGCTTTGCCCGGACTTCAATTCGGATCATCCACGCAACCGTTCTAGCATTGCCTTCCGCGAATCATTCATTTTTCTCATTTGTTGCCGCTATTTTTCAGTCTGGCGCTTTTTCGCCGGCGGCGCTAACCTGACCCTAGCGAATCACGGCCAGGGAGCTCGAATTTTTTCTAGTATTTTGTCAAATTTCTCTTGAAGGAGTTTCATGTCGAACGATCTGCGCAATTTCCTCGCTCTTTCTTATGAAGAGTTGGAGCAACTGAACCTGAAGGCCAAGGAGCAGCGCAAGAACCGCGTAGCGCCGCACGAGATTCAAGAAGACCGCCTCAAGTATCTGACCGACGAAAAGCGCATCAAGGCGGTCACGGTGCTGTTCAGCGACCTCGAAGGCCGCCTGCACATGCTCGATTACGACAAGAAGTTTCTCATCAGTAGCTGGGACAACCTCACCTTTGACGGTTCCTCCATCCGCGGCTTCACCGCGCAGCGCGAAAGCGACTTGCGTTTGGCCATGGATTGGGGCGCTTTTTATTGGGCGCCCGCCGATGTATTTGGATCCGGCAAGGTCCTTATCTTCGGCCACGTGATCGACAAGGACGGCTCTCCTTACGCCGCCGACATTCGCGGAGTCCTGAAGGGTTACGCCGACAATCTCCACGGGAAGAAGGGCTACACGCTCAACGCTGCGAACGAAATTGAAGGTTTCCTCTTCAAAGGTGCGGATGCAGAACGCCACTATCACACAAACGGCGGATTTGAGTACGTGAACACGGGCGGTTACTATCACTCGCTGCCCGGCGATCCGCTGCGCACATTTATTGATACGACCGCTGAAGTCCAGCGCGCCATGGGCTTCCAGAACGAGAAAGATCACCCGGAAGTCGCGCCTTCGCAATTCGAAATCAACTATAGCTACGGCGAAGTGGTCTCCGCTGCCGACCAGATTCAACTTTACAAGTTGATTTGCCGCCAGGTGGCCACCAACATGGGATTCACCGCGTGCTTTTTGCCGAAGCCGGTCGTTGGCGTCAACGGCAGCGGCATGCACACCAACGTTTCGATCAGCAAAGACGGCAAGAACCTGTTCTGGGACCCCAAGGGCGAAGAGAAGCTCAGCAAATTTGGCTGGGAGTTCGTGGACCGCATTCTTACGCATGGTAACGACATCTGCCTGCTCTTCAACTCCAGCGTGAACGCTTATCGCCGCCTTGATCCGCACTTCGAAGCTCCCAATCAGCTCAATGCTTCGGCCGTCAACCGCGGAGCCATGGTGCGCATCCCCATTGGCAACGAGCGCAGCATGCGCACTGAAGTGCGTGCCGTCGCTCCTGACGCAAATCCGTACATGGTGATGTACTCGATCTTCAAGTCTGGACTCGACGGCGAGGTAGCCAAGATCAAGAATCTGCGCTCGGCCCAGCGCTACCTGCCGGACAACATCTATACGGCGCTCGAGAACTTCGAAAAAGCCGAGTGGACCAGCATCCTCCTTGGCGCCGACGTCAAAGCTCGCTACGCCGAGCTGAAGCGCGTCGCTGCGGATCGTTGCCCGCGGGCTCTCGGCACAATCGTCAAAGTTCCGGAAGTCCAATACCACCACGAGGTTTACAACCAGTTCCTCTGGAACATGTTCTAG
>Ga0137390_10003382_pt1 | contig 13017 bp, 11 predicted proteins | sample 15con2h24AmetaG_FD_104937 | JGI IMG/M metagenome (GOLD analysis project Ga0137390, IMG submission 104937) | Vadose zone soil microbial communities from Angelo Coast Range Reserve, California, USA - 15con2h2.4A metaG | ecosystem: Environmental > Terrestrial > Soil > Vadose zone > Saprolite... | reverse complement strand
GCGCTTGACCCGATTCTCTTGCATCGTCTCCTCCCAACTGTGGACTTGAGAGCCCCCACCCCGGCCCTCTCCCGCACTGCGGGGGAGGGGAGCTAACACCGGCGTCCCCTTAAACCCTCCCCCGCCTGCGGGGGAGGGAGGCCCGCCGCGCTGGCGGCGGGCGGGTGGGGGCTGATTTCGAGTTCACCCCGTGCGCTTGCGGATGAACGCCTTCATCCGCTCGATCGCCTGGCCGGCATAGGGCGCGTTCGGCTTGCCGGTCATGAAGCCGTGACCCGCGCCCTTGTAGAGCTGCAACTCGATCTCGCCGCCCGCCTTCTGCCAGCCGGCGGCAAGGCGCTGCATCGTCTCGACCGGGACCCATTCGTCGGCATCGCCGCCGAACACCAGGGCCGGCGGCAGATGCACCTTCTCGCCGCGGTCGAGGATCGCCGGCGGGCTGGCTTCGCTCATTGTCGCCTCATCGCCCCAGAAGGCGTGGTGGTTTTCGACCAGCTCGGCATTGCCGGCCTTTTTCGCGAGGTGGTAGCGCAGCAGCGGGTCGAGCACGCCCCAGCCCGAGATCACAAAACCGACCCGGGCATCGATCTGCGGCGCCTCCGGCAGCGGCAACGCCCGGTACCGCGGGTCGTCGGGCCGCATCGCCGCCAGCAATACCTGATGCCCGCCGCTCGACGTCCCCATCAAGCCGACCCAATCGGGGCGGCCGCCATAGGTGCGGGCGCGCGCCTTCAGCCAGCGGACCGCCAGGTTGATGTCGGCGAGCGAGGCCGGGTACGCCGCCTCGGGCGGCATGCGGAAATCGATCGAGGCGACGAGGATGCTGCTCTCGGCGAAGGCGCGGGCGATGAAATCATTGTCGGTGCGGTCCTTGTTGACCCAGGCGCCGCCATGCACCTGCACAACCGCCGGATAGGGCCCAGAGGAGCTGACCGCGCCGGCCGGCCGGTAGAGCCGCGCCAACAGCGCATGCCCGCCCTGGCGCTGGTATTCGACATCCTCGACCCGCAGTTCCGGGCGGCTGTCGGCTTCGAGCGTGGTCGCCATGTTTCCTCCCATAAGCGATCCTCAACTGTAGCAGCCGCCGTGCACGGCGTCTGCCGCGACGATCCGATTTGCGGCACGCGCAGCGGCGCAGCGCCGGGTTGAAGCGGTTCGGCTCTGGACTCTTTCTGCTGCACATGAAATAGGCGAAGGGCTGCATCGAGGACCAGCTGTGCGTCGATCGTCGAAATCCCCGTCGGAAGCAGACAGCGCCGAGGCCGAAGGCTCCTCGGGCCGCTCTTCGGCGCGCCTCGTCGCCGCGCTCGAAGCCCTGACCCGGTCCGAGGAAGGCATGGGGCTGGCCGAGCTGAGCCTCGCGGTCGGCGCGCCGAAGAGCAGCCTGTTGGGGATTCTCCGTTCTCTGGTGCGGCTCGGCTATCTGGCGCATGGCCACGGCTTGTACCGCCTCGGGCCCCGTTCCTTCCGTCTCGCTGCCGACATGCTCGCGGTGCGCCGGTTTCCGAGCCTCGTCCGCCCGGTCCTGCAGGAATTGCACGCGCGCACCCAGGAGACGGTGTTCCTCGTGCAGCTCGACGAGGTTGCCCGCCGGGTCACCTATGTCGAGGGCATCGATAGCCCGAACCCGGTGCGCTACACCGTGCCGACCGGCACGACCCGGCCGCTCTACGTCTCGGCCGGCGGGCTGATGCTGCTGGCGTTTCAGGACCCGGCCTTTGTCGACGCCTATCTGCGCTCGGTGCCGCTCGACCCGTTGACGCCGCGCACGATCACCGACGTCGGCAAATTGCGCCAGCGGTTGCAGACGATCCGCCGCGAGGGCTTCGCGCTCAGCATCGGCGAGACCGTGCCGGGCGCCGCCGGGGTTGCCGCGCCGATCTTCAACGCCGATGGGACGGTCACCGCGGGTTTTTTGATCGCCGCGCCGGAGGAGCGTTTCGAAAGGCAGTTGCCGCAGTTGAAGCGGCTGCTGCGCGATGCGACCTCGATCGTGTCGGGCATCACCCAGGGCCCGCCCCTGCCGGATGGCACGGTAGGGGCGCGGCGTGGCCGACCGCGCCGCCCGGCGGCGCGTTCCACCGCGCGGAGCGGCAATTAATCTTGGGCTGGATGAATATAGCGCGTCCTTCGAGACGCCCGCCTTGTCCTGAGGAGCCGCCGCAGGCGGCGTCTCGAAGGGGCGGGCTCCTCAGGATGAGGGCTTTTCGTAATGCCAATCAAAGCAATGCCTCATCCTGAGGAGCGCCCGCAGGGCGCGTCTCGAAGAACGCGAAATGCCAATGCAGCGTCAAACTGAATCGAGCCGGCGATTGACGGAGATTGCGGGCTCGTTCAAAATTCCGAATGCTGTTCAGAAAATGCGCGACTTTGGCTGACGGAGGTTGCAAGCCACCATGATCAAACGATTTCATTCGCTTTATGTCGGCCAGATCGAGCTCGAAAATATCGGCCTCGACGGCACCCCGGCGAACGACCGGCGCTATTCGAAGGAGCGTCTGGCGGAGGTGTTTGACACCTCGCGGCGCGTCGCTCAGGTGATGGACGAGCTCGGCTATTACTGCTTCTGGGCGGCCGAGCATCATTTCCAGCACGAAGGCTACGAATGCATCCCCAACCTGATCCAATGGGGGCTGTGGCTGGCGACGCAGACCAAGCGGCTCAAATTCGGCTGCGGCTTCAACATCCTGCCGATGTGGCACCCGATCCGCCTCGCCGAGGATTACGCGATGGCCGACATCGTCACCGATGGCCGCGTGATCATGGGCGTCGGGCGCGGCTACCACACCCGCGAGGTTGAAACCCTGGGCGGCCCATTGCTCGATACCGACGCCAATCGCGCGATCTTCGAGGAAGGCCTCGATCTGCTGCTCAAATGCTTCAACGAGGACTCGTTCCAGCATAAGGGCAAGTATTTCAACGCGCCGCCCCCGGTGCCGTATCGCGGTTACGAGCTGAAGGAGATCACTTGCGTGCCGCGGCCGAAGCACCTGCCGGTCGAGATCTTCATGCCGATCGCCAGCGGCCGCACGATCGATCTGATGGCGCAAAAGGGCCTGAAGGCGATGGTGACCTTGAACGGCGAAAAGATCCTCGACGACGTTGTGCAGGCATTCCACCAGGCGTGCCTCAAGCACGGGCGCAACGTGCGGCTCGGCCAGGACATGATCTGGGGCGCCGGCATCTACCTCGCCGACACCGAGGAGGAGGCGATCCGCCGCCTCGAGCCGTCGCATGACGAGCGCTACAAATGGTTCGCGCCGTTCGGCTTTGTGCGCTACGCCGACGAGCACGGCCGCACCTGGGGCACCCCCGGCGCGCCCTCGACAGTGCCGACCCTGCGCGAGGGGGTGGGCAGAAAGCGTGGTTCTGCGGCCCGCCCGCCCAGGTCATCGACGGCATCAAATCGATCGAGGCGAAATACCCCGGGCTCGAGGATTTCATGGTCCATTGGGCCGAAGGGCTGCCGCCGGCCGAGTTCATCGAGCAATTGCGCTGGTTCGCCCGCGAGGTCATGCCCGCCTTCAACCGCGCCTGACCAAAGTCCCCTCTCCCGCATCGCGGGAGAGGGTGCCCGAAGAGCGGGTGAGGGCGCCTATCTAACGGACCGCCGCGGAATTATGTAGCAGTCTCACCTAGCGCGGCTGGGCGCTCGGCGCTTCCCATTTTGTGCTTTGCCGGTATCGCGGCAGTACGGCGAGAAGGCTCGAACAGGCCGGCCGGGAAGAGACTGCCGCCCTAGGTCAACCCCTGCGTCCATTTGCAGCGCCGGGTACGGCCTCGGGGAAGCAACGCGCGCGCTGGTCTAAGCGGGGGAAGCGCCGAGCGTGTTGCCAATCAGAGGGCAACCAGAGCGCGATAGACTGTGAAGTAGTTCACCCTGTTGCAAAACGCTCCTACGATGGTGTGTTTTTGCAACAGCCTTAACCGAAAATAAACTTTTCGGACCAGATCATCGGGTTCCTGCTGGTCGCCTGCCCGGTCTCTAGCAGGGTCATGTGCTCACTCCTCACCCCGCTGCCTCGCGCGGCGGGGTGTTTCTTTTCAGCGGGGAGCTAGTCTGCCGCGTTGGCGATGGTTCTCTCTCGCACTTCTATCCGATCCGCCAGCTTGTCGAAGCTATCGGCTAAGGCGGATATGCGCTCGCGGCTTTCCGGAAATCGGCTCTGCTGCGCTAATAGCCGCAACGTTGCAGCCTGATTCCTGTATTCCCCCACTCGCGAGGGCTCGACGACAATCTTGGCCATGCGCGATCACCGAACACACTTCCCCGCTTGGAAACAGATCGCCGATGAGTTGGTTCCCACTGCGACAGTCCGCCGCATGCTGAGCGTCGTGTTCAGAAATGCAGCCGGGCCGGACGCCTGGAAAGCGCGGCCCGGCTGGCTATCCCACAGGGTTCTCGGGTACCAGCGGGTGGGCTGGGACATCCCTAAAGACAGCCCTGCTATTATGCTCCGGTTTTCCGCTAAAGGTCAATTGGCTGATCCTTTGATCAAGGGAAACGGTCATGGCAGCGGCAACCAACCTGACCAAATACTGCGCCTCCGCTGATCTCAGTTGTGCCCGACACCAGCTGACCAGTTTTGTACGCTATCGTACTCCTGTACGATACTTATCGGCGTGGACGCTTTGATCGCATTTCCGGGTTAGGTGAGACTGCTACACAATTCCGGACCGCCAGCGTCTTGCCGGAGGCCGGCGGTCCCAGGCACCGCCGTGCGCTCGAAAAAACCCCGCCCCACTGTTCCGCCACTTCGTTAGGCGAGCCAGGAAAAGTGGTGCTTTCCCGAGCCGTGAGCCGCGCAATCCGGAACCTATGGTTTGTCAGCTTATTCAAAACGTTCTTGCTGTGTTCTTGAACGATGCAATCGCAATTACCATATGGAAGACGCATTGATAATGCGATTGGAGCATTCCATGTCTGACGAGCAGGGATCCGGCCCGATCCGCCGCGACCGGCGCGGGCGTTTCGAGCAAGGCGTGTCCGCCAATCCGGCCGGGCGGCCGCGCGGCATCATGAACGAGGCGACCCGCATCGCCGCCATGCTGCTCACCGAGCGCGCCCCGGACGTGGTCACCACCGCGATCGATATGGCGGTGGTCGGCAAGGACGTGCCGTTGAAGCTCTGCCTCGACAAGATCATCGCCTCGCAAAAGGATCAGCCGGTCGCCTTCGCCATGCCGCCGTTGAGCGATGCCGCCGGCCTTGCCGGCGCGGTGGCGGCGCTGTGGAACGCGGTTGCGGAGGGCCTTGTCACGCCGTCCCAGGCGGCATCGCTGTCGCAAGCCTTGGAGGCGCAAACCCGCGCGATCGAGGCGCAGCAGCGCACCGAGGCGCGGCGGGCCGCCGCCGCGGCGCCGGCCATCTACAACCGAACCCAACTGCGCGGCTGCGTCGCGATCGCCGGCGGCGTCCGCGAAATCTGCGACGAGGCCGGCGAGGTTGATCAGCAGGCCCGCGATCTCTGCACCCCAATCCTGCGCATCGGCGAGATGGCGCTCGGGGCGCTCGTCGCGATCCCCGACAGGCCGGAATTGGTCGTCGCCGACCGCGCCTTCGTTGCCGACCACCCGGCGCCATCGGAGCACTCGTCGCACCCGCTCGCGACGGAGATGGGCCAGCTGTGGCAGGCGCTGGCAAATTACCTGGACCACAACATGCACCGGCTCGAGGGGCAAATCGAGGAGCGCGCCGCCGCGCGCGAGGCGGCCGGCGAAGCGGACCCGATCTACCGGTCCTGGGTATTCAGGCCCGCCGAGGGGCTGTTCAACTCAAACGCGAAATCCACCTGATATGGGCCTGATATATCAGGTGGGCAGAATCGCGCCTTTCAACCGAGGATTGTTTGGCAGCGTGGGCGAAGGGAAGCTCGTCTGTGATCGCTCGGGGGCTTATTGCATTCGCTGAAAACGGTCTTCCTCGTTCATGACCGGGTTGACCCTGGCCAAGCCCCCGCCTGTTGTCGTTTTGCGGCGGCCGCTATAGTGTGGCATGAAGCTTGCGTTCGTCTTCGGCAAAAGACCGAGGCGACGGTGAACAGGGGAGGGACGCGTCGATGTCCGTCAATCAAGCCGTGCTATCGCTGCCGTGGTACCGCTCGCTGAGCCGCGCGCAGTGGAAGGTGCTGATCGCCTCGAACCTCGGCTGGACCTTCGATGGGTTCGAGATCTTCGCGCTGTTCCTGACCGTCGGCTTCGCGTTGCGCCAATTGCTCGACGCCGCGGAATATGCGGCCATTCCCCAATATGCCGGCTACATCCTCGCCTGCACCGTGTTCGGCTGGGCGACCGGCGGCGTCATCGGCGGCATCATCGCCGATTATATCGGCCGCAAGCGCACGATGATGCTGGCGATCCTCGCCTATTCCCTGACCACCGGGCTCAGTGCCTTCGCCTGGGATTGGGGCTCTTTCGCCGTGCTGCGCTTCCTGGTCGGCGTGGCGATCGGCTCGGAATGGGCGACCGGCGCCTCGATCGTCTCCGAGCTGTGGCCCGACAACGCGCGCGGCAAGGGCGGCGGGCTGTTGCAATGCGGCGCCGGGATTGGCGGCATCCTCGCCTCGGCCGTCTGGCTGCTGATCGGCGGGATGGGCCCCAACGCGTGGCGCTGGATGTATCTGATCGGCGTCTTGCCGGCCTTCATCGTCTTGTGGATCCGCCGCAACATCCCGGAATCGCCGCGCTGGGAAGAGGCGAACGAACGGCGCCACGCCGCGCATGCGCAAAAGCAGAGCGGCGCGGTGCTGGAGGGCGTCGACGCAGCGCTGACCCGGTTCACCGTGGTTGATCTGTTCACCGATCGCTCGGTGCGCCGGCCGCTGATCCTCGCCTTCCTGATGATGCTGTCGGTGACCTTCGCCTATTGGGGCGTCGGCACCTTCATCCCGACCTATGTCGGCAACATCGCCACCAAGGCCGGATTGTCGGCGCCCTACTATGCCGGCCTCGCCGGCTTCATCACCAGCGGCTGCGGCCTCGTCGGCTTCATCAGCCTCGGCTTTCTCGCCGATTCGATCGGCCGCAAGCCGACCGCGATGCTGTGGTACCTGATGTGCCTGGTGCTGACCCCGCTAGTCTATCTGTGGGGCCAAAGCCAGGATATCGGTGTCGTGTTGTTCCTGGTCGGCGTGTTCGGGTTCTTCACGCTCGGCATCTGGGCCTGGGCGCCGGTCTGGCTGCCGGAGCTGTTTCCGACCCGCATGCGGGGGACGGCGGTCGCGTTCGTGTTCAACGCGCCGCGGTTCATCTCCTGCACCGGCCCCCTGATTGCCGGCACGCTGATCGTCGCCTTCGGCGGCTATGGTTGGGCCGCGACCTATGTCGGGCTTTTTTTCCTGCTCGGCGTGCTGGCGGCGCCGTTCTTGCCGGAGACAAACGGCAAGCCGCTGCCGCACGCGTTATGGCTTGAGGACCCTAAGCCAAGCGCTAGCGCGTCAGCCGCAGAATGAGCCGCGCCATCGCCGCGGCGATGCGCGCCACCGCCGCGGCATCGACCGCGTGCGGCCAGCGGTCCTGCGGCAGATGGAAGAACGGGTTGCTGCCGACCAGCGTCAGGTAGCGTCCGCCGGCGCGGTGGATGTCGCGCGTCTCGCCGCTCGGGACCAGGTGCTTCGGCGCAACGGTGTCGGGCGGCTGGCCCGCGCCGGCCAATTCGGCGATGGCGAGCTCGCGCAGATCGTCCTCGGGCGAGACCAACGACAGCTGGCCGCCGACCGCGCCGAGATTGGCGCCGTAATGCACCCAGCTGGCGCCGCCTTCCGCGACCGGCCGGTCCCAGCCCCGGCGGCGGGCGATAAAGTCGTCAAGCCCGAGATGGCCCAGCTCATGTCCGCTGTTCGCGGTGAACACGACATCGACCGCGGGAGGGGCGGTGAGCAGAACACGCAATGACTCGAGCCAGCAGACGAGGCCGCCGCCGCGCTCGGCGGTCGATTGCCACCACGAGCTGCGCGGCGTCATGACGACGAGCGGCGGGTTGGCACTGCCGGTACCGCGCAGCGTCACGACGACGTTGAAAGCGCGCGTCGGAGTGCGGCGGCTGACATTAATGAGGCGGGCGGCGCTGCGTTGCGCGATTGCCTCGACCAGCGTCGGGCGGTCGGTGCTCGACACATGCACCGCCGGCGCGCCATAGGGGTGGCGGAACTGCTCGGCATTCAACAGTCCCAGCCCGGGCCGGTCGCCGGCGCACAGGACGACGAGCGCACGATATGGGCTGTCGCGGCGGATGCGCGCGAATTCGCCGGTATAGACTGCGCGCGGCGACAGTTCGGCGACGCCGATCTCGGCATCATTCCCGATATATGCGAGCCGGCCGACGACACCCTCCGCATTGGTCGTCGGGGCATCGAACAACGGCACCGCCGCTATCTGCCGGCCGCCCAATTCGAGAAAGCAATCTTCCGGGTCGAGCCGGTCGAGTGCGAATTCCTCGATTGTAACCTCGGCGCCGAGTGCGGCCGCTTCCCGCGTCAGCCATTCGGCCCCGGCCGCGTCGCCCGCGGTTCCGGTGCGGTGGACGCCTTGCCCATCCCACGCGGCGAGCCACCCCGCCGCGCGGGCCTGCGCTTCATCAGAATCCGAAAGCGGTGCCGTATGCATTGCGGCAGTATAGACGACCGTTGAAGGGAGGGCACCATGGTGGAACCACTGAAACGCAGTTACGTAAAACGCGAGACGGCGCAGGCCCGCGGCTATTCGCAGGCGGTCGTGACCGAAGGTGGCCGCATCGTCTGGCTGGCCGGCCAGGTGGCCGCCGAGGACAGCTCCGGGCGCTCGCTCGCCGCCGATTTCGACGGCCAGGTGCGCGAGGTGTTCGCCCGATTGGGCCATACCCTCGAGGCAGCCGGCGGCAGGCTCGCCGACATGGTGACGATGACCGTGTTCATCACCGACGCGCGGCTCGGCGATCGTTTCACCCAGCTGCGCCGCGAGATCTTCGGCGACAATTTCCCGGCGAGCGCGCTGATCACGGTGGCCGGGCTGGCGCGGCCGGAGATGCTGGTCGAGGTGCAAGGCATCGCGGTGGTCGGATAGGGGCCGCCGCAGCCTCCGATTCAGCGCGGCTTGTCGCCCGCCAGCGTCACCCGGTGCATGACCCGGCGGAACCCGTGGTAATCGTTGATCGGGTTGTGCTGGGCGCAGCGATTATCCCAGAACGCCAGCGAGCCGACCGCCCAGCGGAAGCGGCAGGTGAACTCGGGCCGGGTTTGGTGCGCGAACAGAAAGCGCAACAAGGGCGCGCTCTCCTCCTCGGTCATGCCCTTGAACCGCACGGTGTGGCCGGCATTGACGTAGAGCGCCTTGCGCCCGGTCTCGGGATGCGTGCGCACAACCGGGTGCTCGGCGACATATTCGGTGCGGGCATCGGTGCGGGCGCCGTCGCGCATACGGTCCTCGCGGGTCTTGGTCACATCAGCCTTCGCCGAGGAATTGACCGCGACGAGCCCGTCGAGCAGCCGGCGCAGGCCCGGCGACAGGCTCTCGTAAGCCAGATACATGTTGGCGAACAGCGTGTCGCCGCCATGGGGCGGGACTTCGCGGGCGACCAGCATCGTGCCCATCGGCGGGGTTTCGAGATAGGTCGTGTCGCTGTGCCACAGGCCGCCGAAATTGACGGTTTCGTGTTCGAGCTTGATGACCGGGGTGATCTCGGGAAAGCCCTCGATCCCCTGGACGAAGGGATATTCGATCGGTCGGCCGAAACGCCGCGCCAGGGCGAGCAGCCGGGCGGGCGGCAAATCCTGATCGCGGAAGAAGATCACGAGATGGTCGAGCCAGGCCTGCCGGATCGCTGCGATCGTAGCGGCGTCCAGCTCCTGCGCGAGGTCGACCCCGGCGATCTCGGCGCCGATCGCCCCGGCAAGCGGATGGATGCTGATCGATTGACGGCCCATCGCCTTCTTTTAACGCGATTTGGCCGCGTCGCGAAGCGGCGAGCCGCCGGGGGTTGACTCGGTTTCAGCCGGAAGGCCACTCTCCCCTTCAATGCAGCGTATCGCGGGGACGATACCGGGGGGAATCGCGGGGTGAGGCGGCGCCGCAGCCGCCATCGCCTCGTCGGATTGGTGGTTGGCGCGGCCCTGTTGGGCGGCGCCTTCACCCTCCTCGAGCAATCGATCGCACCGGGGCCGGAGGGTCTTCGCGGGAAGATGACTGCGCCCTCATCGCTGGCGACGACAGCGAAAACCGGTGATGAGCTCGCACGGCTCAATCCGGTCGCCGCGCTGCCGGCCCTGGCAGGCCTGACGGCACCCCTCGCCCCCGACCTGACCGCGCCAACCGAACCGGAATCGATCGTCGAGCCGGCGCCGCCCGACACGGTCGAACCGGCACCGACGCAGACGGTCCAGGTCCGCCCCGGCGATAGCCCGGCGCGGCTGCTGATCCGCATGGGGGTTGCGCCGGCCGATGCGCAGGCGGCGGTGCGCAAGCTCAGCACGGTGTGGGACCCGCGCGATCTGAAGGCGGGGCAGAAGGCCGCAATCTTCGTCCAATCCGACCGCCTGCTCAGCATCCGCCTGGCGCTGGCGCCGGGCCGCGAGGTCGTCGTCGCCCGCGACGATACCGGCAGTTTTGTCGTCGAGGATCAGGATCGGCCGACCCGTTCGGTGACCTCGCTCGGCACCGGGACGATCCACACCAGCCTGTCCGAGGCGGCAAATTCGGCCCGGGTGCCGATCGGCATCGTGACCGAGATGATCCGCGCCTTCAGCTACGATGTAGATTTCCAGCGCGAGATCCACGCCGGCGATACCTTTACCGTATTGTATCAGCGGGTCGACGACGAATTCGGCCGACCGGCCGGGGCCGGACATCTCGTCTATGGCGAGATGGTGCTGAGCGGCACCCGGTTTCGCCTCTACCGATACCAGGAGGCGGACGGCGAGGCGGGCTATTACAACGCGCTCGGCGAGAATATCCGTAAGGCATTGCTGCGCACGCCGATCGACGGCGCCCGCATCGCCTCGGGCTTCGGCATGCGGCTGCACCCGCTCCTCGGCTACAGCCGCACGCATCGCGGCGTCGATTTCGGCGCGCCGACCGGCACGGCGATCTACGCCGCCGGCGACGGTATCGTGACCCGCGCCGGCCGCGCCTCGGGCTATGGCAACTACGTCGAGATCGAGCACAACGCGCAATATGCGACCGCCTACGGTCATCTGAGCGCCTTCGCCCGCGGCCTGCATGAAGGCGAGCGGGTGCGTCAGGGCGAGGTGATCGGCTATATCGGGATGAGCGGCATGGCGACCGGCCCGCACCTCCATTACGAGGTGCATTACCAGGGCGTGCAGATCGATCCGCTCAGCGTCAGGATGCCGGCGACGACCCGCCTCGCCGGCGACGATCTCAAGACATTCGAGGCCGAGCGCGACCAGATCGAACGCCAGCTGCTCGATCTGCGGCAGGATCTCGTCGCCCATGCCATGTGTCGCCCCGATGGCTGCTGACTCTTCCGTCCCGCCGCCGCCCGGCAGCGCCAATCTGCACGAGGACCTGGCGCGCGAAGACGATATCGTCGGTCCGTCCGACCGCGGCTTCGGCCTGACCCTCGCCGGAGTGTGCGGACTGGTCGGCGCGGTCCGCCTCGTGCTCGGCCATGCTTATGCCTCGTGGTGGCTCGCCGCCGCGGTGGTGCTGCTGGCGCTCGCCTTAGCCTGGCCGACGGCGCTCGCCCCGCTGAACCGGCTGTGGCTCCGCCTTGGTCTCGTGCTCTATAAGGTGATGAACCCGCTGGTCATGGGGCTGGTATTCTTCACCACGGTCGTGCCGATTGGGCTCCTGCTGCGCGCTTTCGGCAAGGATCCGCTGCGGCTGCGGCGCGAGCCAGGCGCGGCGAGCTACTGGATCCGGCGCGAGCCGCCCGGCCCGGAGCCCGATACGATGAAACATCAGTTCTGAACGGAGCTCTCGGTGTCGTTCCTTAGCGAGTTGTGGCTGTTCATGCGGGTCCGCAAGAAATTCTGGCTGTTGCCGGTCATCGTCATGACCGCGGCGTTCGGCGGGTTGATCGTGCTCAGCAAAGGCTCGGCGATCGCGCCGTTCCTCTACACGCTGTTCTGACGGCCGCGCGTGTACATCCTCGGCATCTCAGCCTTCTACCATGACAGCGCGGCGGCGCTCGTCACCGACGGGCGCATTGTCGCCGCCGCGCAGGAGGAGCGCTTCAGCCGCCGGAAGCACGATGCGCGCTTCCCGGTCAACGCGCTGCGCTACTGTCTCGATGAGGCCGGGATCGCGCTCGACGCGGTCGACCACATCGTCTTCTACGACAAGCCGTTCCTCAAGTTCGAACGGCTCTTAGAGACCTATCTCGCCTTCGCGCCGCGCGGCTTCCGCTCGTTCCGCATGGCGTTGCCGCTGTGGCTCAGGGAAAAGCTGTTCCAGAAGCGATTGTTGCGCCAGGAGCTGGAGAAGCTGGCGCCCGACGGTGCTTGGGAAGAGCGCCTCCTCTTCGCCGAGCATCATCAGAGCCATGCCGCCTCGGCGTTCTTCGCCTCCCCGTTCGAAGAGGCGGCGGTATTGACGATGGACGGGGTCGGCGAATGGGCGACGACCTCGGTCGCGCTTGGCCGTGGCAACCGCCTCGACATGCTGAAGGAGATCCATTTCCCGCATTCGCTCGGCCTGCTCTATGCGGCGTTCACCGCCTATACCGGGTTCCGCGTCAATTCCGGCGAGTACAAGGTCATGGGGCTGGCCCCCTATGGCGAGCCGCGTTACGCCCAGACGATCCTCGACCATCTCGTCGACCTGAAGCCGGATGGCAGCTTCCGCCTCGACCAGAGCTATTTCGACTATTGTACCGGCCTGTCGATGACCAATGCGCGGTTCGAGGCGCTGTTCGGCGGCCCGCCGCGCGCCCCCGAAGCGCCGCTGACCCAGCGCGACATGGACCTCGCCGCCTCGGTGCAGGCGGTCACCGAGGAAATCGTGCTGCGCCTGACCCGGGCGTTGGCGGCGGAGACCGGCGCCCGCAACCTCTGCCTCGCCGGCGGCGTCGCGCTGAATTGC
>Ga0137390_10003378_pt1 | contig 13024 bp, 9 predicted proteins | sample 15con2h24AmetaG_FD_104937 | JGI IMG/M metagenome (GOLD analysis project Ga0137390, IMG submission 104937) | Vadose zone soil microbial communities from Angelo Coast Range Reserve, California, USA - 15con2h2.4A metaG | ecosystem: Environmental > Terrestrial > Soil > Vadose zone > Saprolite... | reverse complement strand
TGCGCCGACATCCTGGCGCGCACGCTGGAGCGCTGCGGCGTCAAGGTCGAGATCCTCGGCTTCACCACGCGCGCCTGGAAGGGCGGTCAATCGCGCGAGGCCTGGCTCGCCGCCGGCAAGCCCGCCAATCCCGGCCGCCTCAACGACCTGCGTCACATCATCTACAAGTCGGCGGACGCGCCGTGGCGGCGCGCGCGCAAGAATCTCGGGCTGATGATGCGCGAGGGCCTGCTCAAGGAGAATATCGACGGCGAGGCGCTCGACTGGGCGCACAAGCGGCTGCTTGCGCGCACCGAGCAGCGCCGGATCCTGATGATGATCTCCGACGGCGCGCCGGTCGACGATTCCACGCTCTCGGTCAATCCCGGCAACTACCTCGAGCGGCATCTGCGCTGGGTGATCGAGGACATCGAGACGCGCTCGCCGGTTGAATTGATCGCCATCGGCATCGGTCACGACGTGACCCGCTACTATCGCCGCGCGGTGACCATCGTCGACGCCGAGGAGCTCGGCGGCGCCATGACCGAGAAGCTCGCCGAGCTGTTCGACGAGGACATCCCGATCGAGCCGCGCCGGACGCGGAGGCTCGACGCGTGACCGACCGTGCGTCGTCTCGGCGTCCTCTTCCCACGCCGCCGAGCCGACGGACCGCCGCCGCCCTGCTCGCCGGCGCGCTCTTGGTTGCCGCCCTGCCCGGCGCGGCGCGGGCGCCGCTGGTCGAGCCGCCGGTCGCGATCACGGTCGACGCCCAACCGTTTTCGGCCTTCGATATTCGCGACCGGACGCGCCGACAGTTCGGTCTGCTCGAGTTCCGCGGCGGCCTCGTGCTGCGCTCGGCCTACCAGCAATTCGGCGGCATCTCGGCGATACGAGTCGCGGCCGATGGCGCGCATTTCATCGCCTTGAGCGACCACGGCTGGTGGTTGCGCGGCCGCATCCTCTACGACGGGACGCGCCCCAGCGGCATCGCCGAGGCCGAGATGGCGCCGATCCTCGGCGCCGATGGCCGCCCGCTCGCCGAGCACGGCTGGTTCGACACCGAATCGATCGCCGAGGACGGCGGCACGCTCTATGTGGGGATCGAGCGCGTCCATCAGATCGTCCGGTTCGATTTCGGCAAGGACGGCCTGCTCGCGCGCGGCCGGCCGATCCCGCTGCCACCGGCGGTGCGCACGCTGCCCCGCAACAAGGGCCTCGAAGCCCTGGTCTTCGTTCCCATCGGTTTGCCGCTTGCCGGCACGCTGATCGCCTTCTCGGAGCGCGGCCTCGACAAGGCCGGCAACCTCCTCGCTTTTCTGATCGGGGGGCCGCAACCCGGCAGCTTCGCGGTCAAGCGCAGCGCCGATTACGACGTCAGCGACGCTGCCTTGTTGCCCGGCGGCGACGTCCTCGTGCTGGAACGCAGGTTCAGCTGGACCAGCGGGCTTGCCGTTCGCATTCGGCGCATCGCGCTCGGCGCGATCAAGCCGGGCGCGCTGGTCGACGGTCCGGTCCTGTTCGAGGCCGACCTCGGCTACGAGATCGACAACATGGAAGGCTTGAGCGTGCACCGCAGCGGCGGCGAGACCGTGCTCACGCTCATTTCCGACGACAATTTCTCGATGCTCCAGCGCACCCTGCTGCTGCAATTCACGCTGGCGGAACCGTGAGGTCGGGCGCCGATCGTCGCGTCTTGCGGTTATCCCGCGACCGACTGCTTCTTCTTCTTGATCTCGCGCTTGAGCCCGAGCGCCTGCGCGGATAGCCCGTCATCCTTCGCCTTCATGAGAAAGGCATCGAGGCCGCCGCGATGATCGACCGTCTTGAGCGCGTTCGCCGACACGCGCAGCTTGACCGAGCGGCCGAGCGCGTCCGAGATCAAGGTCACGTTGAGCAGGTTGGGCAGGAAGCGCCGCTTGGTCTTGATGTTCGAGTGGCTCACCTTGTGCCCGACCTGTGCAGCCTTGCCGGTCAGATCGCACCGTCGCGACATTGCAAACCTCGGATTGTTCCAGAATGAGCTAGCCGGATCGGGCGTTTGCGATCGCGGTCAGGGCGGCTCGACGAGCCGCGCTCGATCAAGCCGGCGGACCTATAATGAGCGCACGAATAGGCGTCAAGCCGCGGGCCCGCGCCGGCCGATCGGGCGCCGGCGCGCGCGCGAGGCCGGCTTCTGCGACCCAGGCGGCCGAGCCGTCGGGCTCTGCGACCGCCTTGATCGGGCCAAGATGCCGCGCCATGGGTGCGGGGAAGGGCGGCCGAAAATCGACCGGCCCTGCCGGATGGCTGGTCAGGGCAGGCGGTTCCCGGCAACAAGCGGGCGCGCAGGGATCGGACTTCGTGAGCTCATACCGCCTCACTCGTCACGCGATCGTGCTGAGCGCGGCCGCGCTCGCGGCAACGGCGGCGGATGCCGGCCGGGGCTCGAGCCTTGCGCAGGGCAAGCTCGATGCCCGATACGCCGTGACCCTCGGCGGCCTTCCGGTCGGCCAGGGTGCCTGGGTGATCGACATCGGCGACGATCATTTCACGGCGTCGGCGAGCGGGGCGACCGCGGGCCTGCTGCGGATCTTCGCCAGCGGTCACGGCCAGAGCGCTTCGCGCGGCCTCGTCTCCGGCGGCCAGCCCGTGCCCTCGACCTATGCGTCGAGCATCATCACCGACCAGAAGTTCGACGAAGTCCGCATGGTGATCAGCTCCGGCAACGTGAAGGAATTCGTGGCCGATCCGCCGACCATTCCGAGCCCCGACCGTGTTCCGCTCACCGACGCCCATCGCCGCGGCGTGTCCGATCCCATGACCGCGTCCTTGATGCGCGTTCCCGGCAACGGCGACACCTTCGTTCCGCAGGCTTGCCAGCGCACGCAGTCGATCTTCGACGGCCGCATGCGCTACGACCTGCAGCTCTCCTTCAAGCGGCTCGAGCGGGTGAGGTCGGAGAAGGGCTATCAGGGCCCGGCCGTGGTCTGCGCGGTGCATTTCTTGCCGATCGCGGGATACGCCCCCGATCGTACCGCCATCAAATATCTCGTGGAATTGCGCGACATGGAGACGTGGCTGGTACCGATCGCCGGCACGCGGGTGATGGTTCCCTACCGCGTTTCGGTGCCGACCCCGATCGGGGTCGGGGCCCTGCAGGCGATCCAATTCATCTCGGTCCCGCAGCCCGGCAAGGCGGTCGTCAAGACGCAATGACGGGGCGCTCGCGCGCGGCCGGATGCGCGCGCGCGACGATCCACCGCATTTGCACGCGCTTCGGCGGCGATTTTAACCGATCGGAGGGCGTTGCACCGCTGGTCCACTCGGCCCGCTACACGATCTGGTGGGGGAAGGGACTGATGCCACGAGATGTGGCCGTGAACGAATTCCGACACCTGCGAGTCAGCGATTCGGGCGCGATTCGTTCCAGTCTCGTTCCACAGCTTAAGCACAGACCCCGCCACAGACCTGTCCCGTCGCATTGTGGCACAGTTCTCCAGGAACGGCGGATGGCCCCGACCGCTTGCGCGCGGACCGAACGCCCGTATCGGCAGGCCGACCCGGCATCGTTTGGAGGAGATGGCGAAGTGACCCTGGCCCGGCCACGACACCAGCCACATGCGGCATCATTCGCCCCCGATGATGCAGAGCGCCGGCGATGTGATGATCGATGCGCCACTGCTTTTCCGTGCACCGTGATCGCCCAGGTCGAGGCGTCGTGGGGCGAGCGCCGCGACGTTCTCTTGCCCTTGCTTGATGGCATGATTGATCGCGACGATGTCGGCGATGCAAGACGCGCCATGGCGTTGTGCCGCGCACCGATGGATTCGCGCGGCCGGTCGCGATGCGGCGACGCTCGCCGGTATTGCAGTCATGGGCGGGCGCGATCAGGTCGCCTGCCCGGAGGGGCGGACTACCGGCTCGAATGGACGTTTGCGGGACATGGCGGAAATCGCTATCTTTCCTCCGGCGAAACGCACGCGCGGCTTACGGCATTGCTCGAACGGCACGGCGAGGGCACAGACGCGCGGCTCGATCCGCTAATCCGCCATGCTCCGAACTTCGCTGCGCATGCCGCAGGGTGACGGGTAGCATCACGCAACAGCAACGCCGCGCAGTCTCGATCGTCGATGCCCATCTCCTTCTCCTCTCCGACCAACCGCGATTCCGGCGCCCGCGGCGCCGGCGTCACCGCCGTGCTCGGGCCGACCAATACCGGCAAGACCCACCTCGCCATCGAGCGCATGCTCGGCCATTCCTCCGGCATCATCGGCTTGCCGCTGCGGCTGTTGGCGCGCGAGGTCTACAACAAGGTCGCGGAGCGGGTGGGCGAGGACGCGGTCGCCCTGGTCACCGGCGAAGAGAAGATCAAGCCGCCTTCGCCGCGCTACTGGGTCTCGACGGTCGAGGCGATGCCGCGCGATCTCGACGTCGCCTTCCTCGCCATCGACGAGGTGCAGCTCGGCGCCGATCTCGAGCGCGGCCACGTCTTCACCGACCGCATCCTCAACCGTCGCGGACGCGAGGAGACGTTGGTGCTCGGCGCGCAAACCGTTCGCCCGATGGTCGAGCGCTTGCTCCCCGGCGCCCATGTGCTGACCCGGCCGCGGCTGTCGCAGCTTTCCTTCGCCGGCGAGAAGAAGATCACCCGGCTTCCCCGCCGTTCTGCCGTCGTCGCCTTCTCGGCCGAGGAGGTCTATGCCATCGCGGAATTGATCCGCCGCCAGCGCGGCGGTGCCGCCGTCGTCATGGGCGCGCTCTCGCCGCGCACGAGGAACGCGCAAGTGGCGCTCTATCAATCCGGCGACGTCGAATATCTCGTCGCCACCGACGCCATCGGCATGGGGCTCAATCTCGACGTCGATCACGTCGCCTTCGCCTCCGACCGCAAGTTCGACGGCTATCAATTCCGCAAGCTCAATCCCGCCGAGCTCGCGCAGATCGCCGGCCGCGCCGGCCGCGCCACCCGCAACGGCACCTTCGGCACCACCGGGCGATGCCCGCCGTTCGAGACCGAGCTCGCGCAGGCGCTCGAAAGCCATTCGTTCGAGCCGATCAAGGTGCTGCAGTGGCGCAATACCGCGCTCGACTTCTCCTCGGTCGGCGCGCTGCAGGCCTCACTGGCCGCGCCGCCGAAAGAGAGCGGGCTTACCCGCGCGCCGATCGCCGAGGATATTCTGGTGCTCGACCACGCCGCGCGTGACGACGAGATCCGCGCGCTCGCCACCACGCGGGCGGCGGTCGAGCGGCTGTGGGACGTCTGCCAGGTTCCGGACTACCGCAAGATCGCGCCCGCCACCCACGCCGAGCTTGCCACCACGCTCTATGGATTCCTGATGCGGGAGGGGAGCATCCCGATCGACTGGTTCGCCCGCCAGGTCGAGCTCGCCGACCACGCCGAGGGCGACATCGATACGCTGTCGAACCGCATCGCCCACATCCGCACCTGGACCTTCGCCGCCAACCGTCCGGACTGGCTCGCCGATCCCGAGCACTGGCAGGGCGTCACCCGCGCGGTCGAGGACAAGCTGTCCGACGCCCTGCACGAAAGATTGACCGAGCGGTTCGTCGACCGGCGAACCAGCGTGTTGATGCGGCGGTTGCGCGAAAACACCGTCCTCGAGACCGACATCGGCAAGGGCGGCGAGGTCGTGGTCGAGGGCCACGCCATCGGCCGGCTCGACGGCTTCATGTTCACGCCCGACGCCTCGACCGCGGGCTCGGAAGCAAAGGCGCTCGCCGGCGCCGCGCAGAAGGCGCTGGCCGGAGAGATCAACGCGCGCGCAACCCGGCTTGCCCACGCGGCCGACGGGCAATTCGTGCTCGCCGCCGACGGCATCATCCGCTGGCTCGGACAGCCGGTCGCCAGGCTCGTCGCCGGGGAGGAGGCGCTCAAGCCCCGGCTGCGGATCATCGCCGACGAGCGCCTCACCGGCGCGCCGCGCGACGCCGTGCAGGCGCGGCTCGATCTCTGGCTCAAGTCGCACATCGAGCGGTTGCTCGAGCCGCTGTTCCGCCTCGCCGCCGCCGAGGACATCACCGGCATCGCGCGCGGCGTCGCGTTCCAGCTCACCGAGGCGCTCGGCGTGCTCGATCGGGCGAAGGTCGCCGAGGAGGTCAAGGGGCTCGAGCAGCCCGCGCGCGCCACGCTGCGCAAGCACGGCGTGCGCTTCGGCGCCTATCACATCTACGTGCCGGCGCTGCTCAAGCCGGCGCCGCGGGTGCTGGCGACCCAGCTGTGGGCGCTCAAGCACGGCGGTGCGGAAACGAAGGGGCTCGAAGCGATCGAGCAACTCGCGGCGAGCGGCCGAACCTCGATCGCCGCCGACAAGGAGACCGCCAAGGTGCTCTACCGCGTCGCCGGCTACCGCGTCTGCGGCGAGCGCGCGGTGCGGGTCGATATCCTGGAACGATTGTCCGATCTGATCCGGCCGGCCCTCGCCTGGCGTGCCGACGCGCCCGGTACCAAGCCGCCGGGCGCGATCGGAGGGTTCGGATTCACCGTCACCGTCGGCATGACGTCGCTCGCCGGCTGCTCGGGCGAGGACTTCGCCTCGGTGCTGCGCTCGCTCGGCTTCCGCATGGAGAAGCGGCCGAAGCCGGTCGAGCCGCCGCCCTCCGCGCCGGCCGATGCGGTGCCGTCCGCGGCCGCTGCGGACGTGTTGCCGTCGGAGGCTGCGGCGAGCGATCAAGCGCAGGCGCCCGCGCTCGCGGCGGACATCGTGCCGGCGGCCGCCGTCGAAACGACCGTCCCCGAGGCGCCGCCGGTCGAGCCTGCCGCGATTGCACCGAGCGAGGGCGGCGAGACGGCGCCGGTCGCGCCGGTGCCCGTCGTTTCGGAAGCGCCGGCGCTGGCCGTCGCCGAGCCGGTAGAAGCGGAGAGCAAGGAGGTCGCGGAAGAAACGCCGGCAACGGAGGTTGCAACGCAAACCACGCCCGCGGCGGAGGAATTGATCGAGGTCTGGCGGCCGGGGCGCCGCGACGAACGCAGGCCGCGCCACGAGCGGGCGACGCGTCCGCGCCGCCCGCAACGGCCGTTGCAAGCGTCGCCGGCCGCGCCTGTCGATGCGCCGGCGACCGCCGCCGATGCTGCGGCCGCTCCCGCCCCGGGGGCCGCCGAGGCCGTCCCCAACGAACGCCGCGATGGCGGTCGCGATCGGCGTCCCGGCCGGTCCGATCGCGACGAGCGCGCCGATCGCGCGCCGCGGCCGGGCCCTCGTCAACGGCGCGCCGATCGCTCCGATCGCTCCGATCGCGGCGATCGGCCGCCGCGCGGCGATCGCGCCCCGCGCGGCGATCATCCGGATCGCGATCCGGCATTGCGCGCGAAATATATCAAAGGCTCGAGCGACCGCCGCGAACGCGAGCCCGACCCGAACTCGCCGTTCGCCAAGCTGGCGGCGCTGAAGGCGCAGCTCGAGGCGAACGCCAAGGAGCCGCGCTGAGGCGCGCCCGCATTGGATCGCCAGCGGATCGACAAATGGCTCTGGCACGCGCGGGTCGTGCGCACGCGCGCGGCGGCGGCGGCGCTGGCCGCGGGCGGCCACGTGCGGGTCAACGGCCAGCGGGTCGATGCGCCGAGCCGTGCGGTGCGGCCGGGCGACGTCGTGACGGTCGCGCTCGATCGGAGCGTGCGAGTGCTCGAGGTCGTGGGCTTCGCCGAGCGGCGCGGCTCCGCCGCTGACGCCCGCGCGGTCTACGCGGACGTCGAATTGGCCCGCGCGCCCGCGCCCCCGGCGCCGCCGCCCGCCCTGCGGGAGGCTGGGACAGGGCGGCCGACCAAGCGCGACCGGCGCGCCATCGACCGGTTTCGCGACGAGGACGACCCGTAAAACGGGTTGCAAACGCCGCCGCCCTGCCTACGTTCGGGCCGCGCGGCCGACGTGGGCCCCGAGGACGCCCCGGGCCGAGGTCACCGAGGCCGGCTGACGCGGCGGCGGGGTCATCGGGGCGGGTGCGCCGATTTGCTGCCGACCCTTGCTTGGCCGGGGACCATGCGCTACTGACCGCGCATTCGGGAAATTCGGAATGACGTACGTCGTCGTCGAAAGTTGCATTAAGTGCAAGTACATGGATTGCGTCGAAGTCTGCCCCGTGGACTGTTTCTACGAGGGCGAGAACATGCTCGTGATCCATCCCGACGAGTGCATCGATTGCGGGGTCTGCGAGCCGGAATGCCCGGTCGAGGCGATCAAGCCCGACACCGAGCCGGGGCTCGAGGAGTTCCTGAAGCTCAACGCGGATTTCGCGAAAATCTGGCCCAACATCACGACCAAGAAGGAACCGCCGGAAGACGCCAAGGAATGGGACACCGTGCCGGGGAAGCTGAAGCACCTCTCGTCCAACGGCGGAACCGGGGACTGACCCTCTCCGTTAACCAGACGTGAAAAAATTGTAATCCCGCAAGCGCCGGAATCGGCCGTTTGGGGCGCCGTAAGGCTTTGATTTCTGCGAAAATTGTGCTATATAGTCGAAAAATGAGCAAAACCACCGCACCCGAGCCGCTCCCCCATGGGGGAGCATTATTTTTCGGGTTGTTTCCGAGGAACCGTCAACTAGGGACGTGAGATCCACGCAAAAAGCCGTGGCTGGAAAAACGCGCCATCGGTCGAAGAAGACCGCCGCCTCGACCCGGCGACCGAAGAAGACCACTACCGGAGATCGCCGGAGGGCATCGCACGCTCCACGGGCGGCGACGCGCCGTGGGGCCCCCGTGGCCAAGACACCCGTCCGCCGCAAGCCGGACGAAGGAGCGACCCCTGGAATGACCAGCAAGAAGACGACCCAACGTCAAGGCTTCAAGACCAGCGAGTTCATCGTCTATCCGTCCCACGGCGTCGGCCAGATCGTCGGCATCGAGGATCAGGAGGTCGCGGGCGCCAAGCTCGAGCTCTTCGTCATCAACTTCGTCAAGGACAAGATGACGCTGCGGGTCCCGACCGCCAAGGTCGCTTCGGTCGGCATGCGCAAGCTCGCGGAGCCGCCGCTGATCAGGCGGGCGCTCGAGACCCTGAAGGGTCGTGCCCGCGTCAAGCGCACCATGTGGTCGCGCCGGGCGCAGGAATACGAGGCCAAGATCAATTCCGGCGACATCGTCGCGATCGCCGAGGTGGTGCGCGACCTCTACCGCTCGGATACCCAGCCCGAGCAGTCCTACTCTGAGCGCCAGCTCTACGAGGCCGCGCTCGATCGCCTGTCGCGCGAAATCTCCGCGGTGCAGCGCATCACCGAGACCGAGGCGATCAAGGAGATCGAGGCCGCCCTCGCCAAGGGCCCGCGCCGCGGTCCCAAGCCCGAAGGCGAGGCCGAGGACGAGGTGGTGGAGGAGGCGGCGGCCTGATCCGCCCCTGCTTCAACCGAGCAGCAAGATTCCAAAGCCCGGCGCCCGCGCCGGGCTTTTTCGGGTGCGCCGCAAGCGCCCGCTCGCATGGGCTAAACCCCTCCCGGGAAAGGAAATAAGGTCGAGGAAATGTCCCGGCTCAGCCATAATTAAGCTCGTTTTTTTAAGGACGATCGCGCGGTATTCGGGGAAACTGGCGTGCGGGGGGATATGCGGGGGCTGCCTAGGGATTCGATCCAACATTGGTCCATGTACGGCCGCCGGCGGCGCGGAGCGCTGCTGTTCGGCGTTGCCCTGCTGGGCGGCGCCGGGGTGGGCGGTCTGGCGGCCGGCTATACCGCGCGTTTTCCCTCGGAGGGATCATCGACGGCGCCCGTGACGGTCGCCGAGATGGCGCCGGCCGACGTGGTGAGCATGCGCTTCCCGGCCGATTGGACCGAAGCGGCTGCCGAGGTCGCCCCGCGGCTGCTGGCATTCGCCTCGGCCGACGACAGCGTCGCGCTGTTCAGCCCGAAGCCGATCTATCCGGTGACGCAGGCCAACACCGATTCGCCGGCCGCCGCCGAGGCTGCGCCGGCCGCGGCCGCCAAGCCGACCTTGGCCTACGCCGCCACCAAGCCCGTGCCCAAGCCCGTGCGCCGCTCCAATACGGTGCTCAGCGAATCGCAGATCACCGGCATCAAGAAGCGGCTCAACCTTACGCCGGACCAGGAGCGCTACTGGCCGGCGGTCGCGGCCGAGCTGCGCAAATTGGAATACAAGAAGGACAAGTCTGACCCTGGCAGCCGCATGGCCGCGGTCGACACCAGCAAGGTCAACGTCGAAGGCCTGAAGTCCGCCGGCTACCCGCTGGTCATGAGCTTCGACGACGACCAGCGGCGCGAGTTGAAATCGCTTGCTCATCTCCTGGGGCTGGAAAGCGTGATGTCGGGCATCTGATCCGGCACCGCAGCCACACCTTGAAAGCCCGGCCGACGCGCCGGGCTTTTTGTTTGAGCTGCCGCGGCGGCGTGCAATTCCCCTTCCGGCGCGCCTGCTCTACACTTCGTCGGCGACAAGAAAGCAACAGGCGATGCAACAACGAGGGAGGCCGCCATGGATATGAGCGTCAAGGTCGGCGCAGCCGGCAACGACCGCGAGCTCGACCGGGCCGACGTCAGGAAGGTCGCGCGCGGCGCCAACTCGAGCGATCTCGACCTTTGGCTGGAGAAGGTCGAGGCGCTGGGCGAGCTCAAGCGCATCACCGCCGAGGTCGATCCCGATCTCGAGGCCGCGACCATCACCTATCTCGTCGGCAGCCAGAAGTCGCCCGCGCTCCTGTTCGAGAACATCAAGGGCCATCCCGGCCACAAGGCGCTCTACAACATGATCGGCTGCAATCTCTCGCGCTTCTGCCTGATGATCGGCGAGCGGCCGGTCGAGCATCCGCTCGAGGCGGTGCAGATCCTGCAGCGCAAGCTCGGGCGCAAGATGCCGCCAAAGGAAGTGCCCCCCGAGCAGGCGATCTGCAATCAGAACATCGTCGAGGGCGACAAGATCGACATCCGCATTTTCCCGGCGCAGCGGATGTGGCCGCTCGACGGCGGCCTCTATCTCGGCACCGGCGACGCCGTCGTCACCAAGGACCCCGAGACCGGCCGCATCAACGTCGGCACCTATCGCATGATGATCAAGGGCCCGCGCGAGGTCGGCGTCTATACCTCGCCGGGCAAGGACGCCACCATCGATCGCGAGAAGTGGTGGAAGCTCGGCAAGCCGATGCCGATCGCCGCCGCCTACGGCATCGATCCGCTGCTGTTCCTGGTCGCCGCCACCAGCCTGCCGAAGACCGAGTGCGAGTACGACTACTACTCCGGCATCAACGGCGCGCCGATCGAGGTCTTCGTCAGCGACCTGACCGGGCTGCCGTTGCCGGCGCGGGCCGAGATCGTGCTCGAAGGCTTCCTCTATCCCGACGAGACCTTCGCCGAAGGCCCGTTCGGCGAGTTCACGGGATATTACGGGCGGCCGAGCGGCGCCACGCCCTACATGCGGGTCGAGCGGGTGCGCTACCGCGACAACCCGACCTTGACCTGCGCGCTGATGGCGGACGGGGCGGCGAACGAGGCCGGGCTGTTCTGGGCGGCGTTGCGCTCGGCCGGCATCTGGGCCGACCTGCACAAGCTCGGCGTGCCCGGCATCAAGGGCGTGTGGTCGATCCCGGAAGCGGCCGGCTGGGGCATCACCGTGGTCTCGATCCGGCAGATGTATGCCGGCCACGCCCCGCAGGTCATGGCGCTGGCCGCGCAGTGCACCGCCGGGGCCTATTTCGGCAAATACGTGATCGTGGTCGACGACGACGTCGATCCGACCAACGTCCATCAGGTACTGTGGGCGATGGCGACCCGCTCGCGGCCGGCGCAGTCGATCGACATCCTGCGCGAGACCTGGAGCACCTATCTCGACCCGAGCCTCAACCCGCCGGAGATCAGGCCGTGGGGATCGAAGTGCCTGATCAATGCCTGCATGGACTATCGCTTCATCAAGACCTTCTCCAGGCGCACCAAGCTGTCCAGAGAGGCCTACGACAACGTGGTGGCGCGCTGGCAGGAGCTCGGGCTGAGCGGCACGCCGCCGGCGATCTCGGTGTTCGAGGACGAGACGCTTCCGGCGAGCGTGACGTGAGGGTCACCTGTTTGGTCCGCTTGCCGGCGGGCGAGGCGCCGTCGACGGCGACTACGGCTGCTTCGGCTTGATGCCGAGCGTCTGCGCGATGGTGGCGACCTTGGCGCGCTGGCCGTCGATCGCGGCGGCGAGCTCGGCCGGCCCGCCGGGATTGACCACCTGCGCGGTGGCGGAAAGCCGCGCGGAGACGGCGGGATCCTTGACGACGGCGACGATGTCGTCGCCGATCTGCTCGATCAGCTCCTTCGGCAGGGTCTTGATTCCGAACAGGCCGACGAGGCCTTCCACTTCCAGCGCCGGAAAGCCGGCTTCGATCGCGGTCGGGACGTCGGGCAGGATCGGCGCGCGCTGGCGGCCGTTCACCGCCAGCGTCTTGATGCGGCCGGCCTGCGCCTGCGGCTGCAGGATCGCGTACGACGCCATGTAGATTTGCAGGCGCCCCTCGCCGACGTCGGTCGCCGCCTGCACGATGTCGCGATAGGGGACCTTCTGCAGGCTCAGGCCGGCAGTCTTCACGAAATAATCGAAGGTGAACTCGGTGATGCCCGGCACCACCGCCGCGTTGAGCTTGCCGGGCTCGGCCTTGGCGCGGGCGACGAATTCGGACAGCGAGCCGATCCCCATCGAGGCCGGCACGCCCACGGCGAGGATGGTGTTCGACACGCGCGCGATCGGGACGAGGTCGGCGGGCGTATAGGGCAGCTTGTCGTATTGATACGGATGGACCGTGAAATTGCCGCTGGGCCCGAACAGGAAGGTATGATCGTCGTTGGCGGCGAGGAAAGCCTGGATCGCGACCAGGCCGTCGCCGCCGGGACGGTTCTCGATCACCACCGCCTTGCCGCCCCAGCGCGCCGGCAGCCGCTCCGCGACCAGCCGAGCGCCGATGTCGGCGCCGGCACCCGGGCCGAACGGCACGATGAATTTCACCGGCCGCTGCGGCCAGGATTGCGCCTGCGCCCGCATGGCAAGGAAAGCGGGAGCGCCGAGGAGCGCGAGGGCACGCCGTCTCGAAATTTTCATCGGTGATGCTTCCATGAATTGGGTCGGCCCCCGGGTCGG
>Ga0137390_10003376_pt1 | contig 13025 bp, 17 predicted proteins | sample 15con2h24AmetaG_FD_104937 | JGI IMG/M metagenome (GOLD analysis project Ga0137390, IMG submission 104937) | Vadose zone soil microbial communities from Angelo Coast Range Reserve, California, USA - 15con2h2.4A metaG | ecosystem: Environmental > Terrestrial > Soil > Vadose zone > Saprolite... | reverse complement strand
TTGGTAAAATCGACCCGGGTGTACGCCAACGATTTCCCTGGAGAAAGAGAAGGAAAAAAAAAAATCACGCCCGGCGCTGAGTACGCCGCGACGACGAAAGTCCGGAACGAGGAAGGGTGGAACCGTGGAACGTACCCATCGCCGTAAGCGTCGCCGTGATCTTCAGCTCATCCCCCGGTTTCCCTGCTGGCTTCACGAAGGACGTAGAGATGTCGGTAGACACGCCAGTCATGTACTGACCCTGGCTCGCCACCGCGAGCGAACCAAGCGTGTCGGTGAGTGACATGATCAGGCCCCCATGCACCGTCTAGCCATCTTGTCGTCAGCGGGGTTGAGGAGGATATGGCAGGCTGCATGGAGACGTACGCCGACACGGTTTACTTTACTTGCGCAGGGTAATGTGAGCAATGGAGGGTAGGCGAGGATGTGTAATTCACCGTTATAAGGTTCGATCCGCAGAGAAGCTTCAACGATGCCAGGTCTGGCGTTCGATATATTCAACTGTTTGGGGTCAGAAGAGTTCAGAATGTTCAGACTTGACACAGGCTGGTTGAACGTACGTTGGGGAAGCATCGTGCGTCGTGACCTGGTTCGGTGGAGGCAGTTGAGCATTCAATGCCAGGGGTACAAAACCGAATTGTGACACCATACCGCCATTGTCGATAAAGGACTTCCAGACCTGCTCTGGTGTTAGAGTCGAGATTGCTCAGAGAGTATACTCGAGGCTCACTCTACGAGTAAAGCGGAGGCAGGCGGTCATAATCTCAAGCGGAAACAAGTTGAATTTGGTCACGAAGAGTGCTACATGTCATCATCCATCATTGCAATTACCCATTTCCACACCTCACTACAATACAGAGATCGCGGTCTAGGTCACGAATGATGTTCAATCTCTGCCCCGTTTCCCCTAACCACCGTCCATGGATATCGGATGATGTAGTGAATATAGGGCATCATTGTACATATAGAAGCCTCAGACAGGATAACGGCGGCCAAAGCATTGCATTGGCAGGAATCGGTAGATACAGTGTAACAACAATTATGCCTTCAGTTGTGCACGGAGGTTGGCCTCCAGCGGACCCCTGGGGCGAATGAACTGAACGTATGCGCCATCCCTGCACAAGTTATATCAGACAATGACAGTGTCTGGGAGGAGAGATAAACCCACTGAAGGACACGCTTATCCTCCTTCAACTTCATGTAATCCTCACGGTTGACATTGGTAAAGCCCCACTTGCGCGAAACAATGATCTTTTGGCGGCCAGGGAACTTATAACGGGCACGACGGAGAGCTTCTTGAATGACGACAGCATTGGAGTCCTTGCAGCGAATGGAGAGAATGATCTGGCCGATGTTGACACGGGCAACGGTGCCGTAGGGTTTGCCCCACGCGCCACGCATACCGGTTTGCAGCCTGCAGGAAATAAGCGTTACGTACAAACCCATTCTCTAGTTGTGATGGATCAACGTGCCTATCAGCGCCAGCACACGACAACATCTTGTTGATGCGAAGGACATGGAAGGGGTGTACACGAACTCTCAAGTGGAATGAGTCTTTGCCAGCACTCTTCGTCACATACTTGTTGGCGCAGATACGGGCCGCTTCTAGCGCTTCACTAGAAAGCTGCTCATACTCGTCCGAGACAAGGTGACAACAGAAGGGGAACTCATCGACCGAAGCACGCTTCCGGCCGAGGTCAAAGATACGGATCTGGGGAAGGAGTTGCGTCAGCAGTTCGGTGGCAAGCGCCAACTCGACGACGGGCGTACCTTAGAGTCGGGAACACCACGGTTGTACCTTGACTTGGGATAGGGCTTATTCTTGCAATAGCGGTAGCAACGAGCAGGACGGCGACCCATTATGAATTCTGTATGAAAGAGAACGCGGTCGATCAGAGTGCGTCATCCCAGACCAAGCGAAGCAATCCACCCCTTTCCAACGAAGTTTTCACCGAAAATCGTAACGGGGGAGGAAATAACGGTAAGAAGGATGTGAAAAAGTACTCACATAATGTGCAGGTGGATTTGGGGGATGGGTTGAATGAACCGACGGGGGGGTCGGCACTTTTGTTTTGAAGGACTCGGGCAAGGATGACAAACCCGTTTGCTGACTAGCGCTGACTGACTGACAATCATATCACGTGTCCTTCAAGTTATGTGGGTCCTCCGGCTGTCGTCGTCAATCGCTGCCAAATTTAATGACAGGACAAGGATGATGACGCGACCCTTCGGCTCTGCGGCTTGGCCTTCGAGTCATTGCGATATTTCTAACTCAGGGAAACGCGAGACAGGCTTTGATTTTTTCATCACATGAAGTTGTGATGTATGTTGCATGTGATGTTTTGTACTCGTCACGGTAGTGTCATTCTTCGACTCGCTGTGCTGTAGGCTTATCACTTTGGATAGAGGGACTCCTCCCACCGTCCTCAGGACCCGGCAACATTTCCGATTCCATCATTGCCCATTCTGCTGTGGTTTGCTACTTCTGCCCGGATTTTTCTCGTCTAGTCTGTCTTTCCGCCACGTCGCGTGTTTTCGCATGACCCATGATGCATGATACTCACACCGAATAAACGGTGAATGAGACGCGACAAACGTCCAAGTTCAGGGTACTGATGCAAGGTCAAACAATTGATGTTTGGACTGCGCCAAAAAGTAAGGCACGCGAGTAACGATTCTTCAATTGGTCAATTGAAGGTGGCTCTCGCTGACCAGCTCAGTCTTGCATATTATTCTGCTATCGAGTCATGGTAGTTAGATACCAATTGAGTTTGCTTTTTGTTGTCATATTTTAGTAGTACAACTTTTAAGGGCTTCAGAAATACGAAATGCCATCCTGGCATCGGATAGGACAGGGTCCACAGCCCACGTCTGCTCTACCCCTTCGGTTATCGGTAGATGTTATGGCGACGCATACGGCACGAGGTGACAACTATGAATAGCATAAGTAAGGCGACTCGTTCGCGGTGCAAATCATGAAACCTACCCTAAGGAACCGCGCCCGCCCCAGCCCTGCCTCGGTATCAGCCTCAGGGCAGTAAGACCATCGGCCCCGGACCGCCGCACAAGCACGCTAATCACCTTCTGTAAACGTCGTAGACACCGTCAAGATATCACTACAATCGTCATGGACCAAAACAAGGTCGTACATTCTCATTTTCCGCGACCACGGCAGCGAGAGCCTGCAAGTTCAATTGCGGATCTCGCAGCGCGCCGAATTTCACGACCAGGTCTTCTCGTTGCATACCCTAACACACAGCAGGTGATTTAGACGCCAAGCGAAACGCCGCGGCATCGACTGAGTATCGACTGGGACACAAGGACGTACCGCATCGGCGGCAGGGCTGCCTGGTGCCACGCCGTTTACCCTCGCAAATGGCAGCAGCTCGGTCGACGTCGCTTCTTCCCCGAAAGCAGAGGCGGTAGTAGAGCCACTCGGGCCACCACCCTCCACCCCTTTCTCTGCTGGCGGTGGCGGTGGCGGCGATCGTGGGTAGACCGTCTCGAGCGTCTTGGCGATTTCGTCCATGAGCGCCGTCAGATCGTTTCGCAGCTCGATGATGCGCACACGCGCGTGGCGCACGGCCCAGACGTCGAGATCGTCGCGCGGGAAGCCTTCGCGGTCGACGAGCGGCTGACGCATGTCCGTGTTATTCGCTTTGAGTATTGAGGCCTGCGCCTCAATTTCGGCCTCTAGCGCATCTTTACGTGCGACGAGGACGCGTGCACGTTCCGTTGGACTATCTGGGGGAGGAAGTGTGTAGCCCATGGGATATGTTCGCGTCCAAGTTACTGACAAACTCGCGCATTACGCAACTACAAGGCTGGCTCGGGCCGCTCGCCGTTGCCTATCGTGAATTGTGAAAACACCATTCGAAGCCCTCCCTGACACATTGGTGTTTCTGCTTTCATCTCTTTACGATTATCAAAGACTCGCATGACGTCCTTTGTAGCTTCGACGGAGATCATCATCGTTACGCTGAATGACGGGACCCATATAGTATGATCTGACACGATGACGAATTCCATACCAATCCAAAGATGCAAATTAGTACCATGGCCCGTCCCACTGAGCAACCACGGGAATTACACCCCTGCGAAGATCCCGCTCGGCGCTACCTCTCGCGTGCCATCGACGGGCAAATAGCTCTGTAAACTTTATCGCCGGTTCACTGCTCCGAGGTCAGTGATGTAAGCCCTTAGACACGTGTTGTTTTACTCACCATGCGCTCACAACTCTCTTTCCATGTGCTGAAGACTACAGGCAAGGTGATCCCATTCGACGACATGCAGGACCTGTGCGACGAGCGTCCAGCTCGTCACTAGGCCAACGCCAACTACTTGACGCTCGCGTAAAACGAAGTCTTCCATTGATGATGTTCGGCATGCGCAGAATCCTTGCTGCGTGCTTAACTGCTACAAACTTACCTTCACCCTCGAACGGAACGTCTGGATGGGAAGATGTGGGCCACGTGCCGTCACCTGGGGTAACATGCGCCTCCACTATCAGGATAGTGATCTTGAGGCCTGAGCTTGTCTTTGCGAGATAGTAAGTCGGTGCTCGGCACATGATGTAGCAGATAACGACAACACGACATGGCACGCTCATCCATCATCCGGAAGGAAATAATCAGCTAGCACAGACACGAAAAGAGTCAGCGATCACCTCTTTAGTCATCACATCACGCATGAAACTTCCCCTCCTACGAAAAGCGGCGGCCAACATAATGGAGAATGGGGGTGATCTTGAGTCTTTCATAGTGACGGCAAACCTGCTTCTTTATACCCGGCGTCGCAACTAGTTGTTCCTAACAAAGCGTTATTCCGACTCCGACTGAGGCGGCAGGTGCAAAGAACCCCAGTGACGGATCAAGGGAATTGTGGTCTTCCCAGAGAAGGGTATATGTAACATCAAAATGCTCAGAATCATCACCGAGTGAATTGTTCTCTAGCGACCTGCGGATTACTACACCGTGAGACCAATCAGAAAATGGTGCTACGTGGCGTCTAACTTGAGCACGACCCTACTTAACAAGTGAAGTCAGCATCCACCCTCCATTCTCATACTAGTAGTAATAGAAGGTCAGTGTGACTGAGATCACTTTAACGCGATCTCAATGGATAAGCCGGACATATATCAAGCCACTTTCCAAAACCAGAAGCGGTTCTCAAAGGGTCATCTGGCCCCGGCAGACTCTCATCACCAGACACAAAAGTGCCATGTATGTACAGGATGGAGAGCTCACCAGAACTGGCTGTCAGGAGTTTGTGGTATCATGGCCATCTCAAGGATGCCTCCTCCCTCAGCTATCTTCCTCGTCCGTGAGCTCTTCGCCTATGTGAACCCCATGATGATGTTCTAGCCCTGGTTTGCGCGCCCAAGAGCGGCCATCCGTGTAGGGCGGTACGCGGAAGGGGAGAAATAGTGTATAAAGAGGGCTGCTAGACATAAGTCGTCATAGAGACAGAGGTAAGGGGATACGTACTATCCATCCATTCCGATATTAAAAAAGAGCTGGAGATTCTTTGATTTCCTGTAGAAGTGAGGTTCGGAGGAATGATGGTTTCAGAAACGATAAAATGGCGAACCCAAGATCGTAAGAATTTTGGAAGGTCTGCGAGAGGTGTCAGACGAGTTTGGGTGACAGTTTCGATCAAGGCATACCTCTCCTCTGGACGAGGCAACCCTCCGATAGTGCTCATGGTCATAATTTTCCACCGCTGTCTCCGCAACGGAAACACTCCACAGCTGCCATGCGAACATCGTACCAACAGCTAGGCACATCACAATACACAGGAGGAAGATGATAGTGAAGAGAATGGGGGACGTCCGATGCTCCCAGGTGTCCTAGAGAGGTCATGCTTGAGCACACGGACATAAGATAAGGTCTAATGGCGTGAACTCACGTCCAAATCAAATCCCAGAGCTTTCAATAGATGTGGCCAGCCAAAGGCAACAAAGCAAAAGGTAGCTATCGTGACGTATGCCCTGAAAGATATCTCTAAGGCGACACACGGAAAGCAAGGTAGGGTAGGTGAATACGGACATGAACATTGCAAAATGACGCTCATTATGGAGGCCGACACACTGGTTTATCCCTGCGGAGGTTGAGTACCTTGCAGAGCTGAATGCACATAAGACACACACTAAGCGACCCAAATAAGACGCGAATGGGAAATAGGTGTGGACAGTTACGTACTGGACAATGGTGATCAAACTTCAACACGCAGCGGTTACACACTCGACAATGGTGCGTCCTCTGACAGGCATTTGCAGGTAAGTGGATATCCCAAACAACACAACATCCCGCCTTACCTCGGGCTTGGACTCGCCGCACTTGGGACACTTGGTTACAGACGCGGGAGTTATATTTAGATGCGGCGACCAATACACGCCGTTGGTCAAAAATCTACTGTGTGCGTGTCGTTTCTTTGCCCAAATGAAGCCGTCGCCTACACGCCGAGGCGGGTCACCTGCAAAGCCCGGGGATACGGTGCACGCAAAGTAATAGTGGGCGAACAAGTTGATAATGATCAGGATGCACGTCGGGGCGGACAGCCATGGCCATGGAATGGTTGGGAGAATGACGTTCACTGATGGTGTTAAAACACGATCAGTCGGCTTCTTTTTTATTGGGAAAAAATTTAAACGAGGGCTTTGAAAAATGAGAGACATACGGAAGGAGAGAGTGCCGAGAACGAAAAGCAGGGTCGCGGCGGCAACGAAGAATGGCCCCGCGGCTCCTGTGAGCCAGTCTCCGCAGCGTTCGATGCGTTTGAAACAAGCAAAGACGAAGCGGGGGCGGGTCCTGGGCATGATGACGCGTAAACTGCTGCAGCACCACGTTGTTTTTGGTGAGGTGATGTGATGCGAGCTTGGAACCCACGAAGCTTGGCCGCTGCGCTGCGCCACCTGTCCCAGTAAACGCTCGTGGTCACCAAATGGCGAGGTTTTAGGGGGCGCCCCGCGGAGACCGCAGTCACGGTGGAAGGATCAAGGATTGCAAGCCTCTCAGGCTGCCGGTGTGTTGTGTCCATGATACACCGATTTTCATTCGTTGGGAGTCGCTCAGGCTCGACGGGCTACCCCGTCGAAAACTCGACTCGATCACTCGGCTAACTTCCCGTAAGTGAACCCAACCCACTTCAAGCTGTCGCCCAACACATTCACTCCCTGATCTGATAGTCCGACGTCCGACCTGACCCGCAGTGTATGGGAGCACGCCCGCTGGCACGCAAGAACAACCAGATTGTAGACCTTTGACGGCAGCAACTGGTACTACTAATAACATGCAGGCAAACTACACGCTCGCAAAAGACCCGCTCTCCCTGGACAGGATCAGGTCCATCCTCACCCGCCTCGAAGACACGATCATTTTTTCCCTCATAGAACGCGCGCAGTTCGCTCACAACCCCAATATCTACGAGCGCGGTGTCTTCAAGGAGCTCGAGGCTCTCCAGTTCAAGGGGAGTTGGCTCGAATGGTTCTTGAAAGAGACCGAGATATTCCATGGTGCGCCACCGTTCCTCCGGTTTCACCCGTTTCGCGCCGCCTCCAAACCACTCACTCACCTTGGACACCGTAGCGAAAGCGCGGAGGTACACAAGGCCAGTGCCATCCCCTCGCGGAGGCTTCCTGCGTCTAACGCACCACAAAACAGCCCGGACGAGTACCCCTTCACGACGGGGCTGCCCGATCCCGTCCTTCCCCCGCCCGAGTATCCCCCCATCCTCTACCCGAACAACGTGAACGTAAACGCGACCATCCTCTCCTTTTACATCCACTCGGTCGTCCCGCGCATCGCCGCCCGAGCGACGCTCCACCTCGCCTGCCTCAAACGTTCGAAGGGCATCATCGGCGATAACGAACTTGAGGACGACGGGAACTACGGCTCGGCCGCGACCGTCGACGTCGAGGTGCTCCAAGCCATTTCCAAACGCGTCCACTACGGTCCGTCGATCTCTCCCTCTTATCTTAACCATCGCTCCTCCAACACCCACCTCACTCTCCTTTCTAGGCAAATTTGTGTCCGAGTCCAAGTTCAGGCAAGACCCGGCCGCCTTCATCCCGCACATCCAGCAAGCCGACGCCAAAGCGCTGGTCGCTCTCATCACGAAACCCGAGGTCGAACAGCGCTTGCTGGTACGCCTACGGAAGAAGGCGATGCTCTATGCGCAGGATTTTGCCAGCGATGGCGAGCCACTGCCCAACTGTACGAGCAAAGGTAAAATCGATGTCGACTGCGTGGTAGATCTGTACGAAAGTTACATCATCCCCCTAACGAAGGAAGTCGAGGTACGCAGTCACGTTGTAGCCACGGTGTGCGACATTTAAATGAGGCCCTAGGTTGAATATTTACTACAGAGGTTGGATGGGCTGTCTCAGGAGGAGATAGAGAAACTCGTGAACCCGAAGCATCAGTGTTAGCTATACCCTTCGCCTTGGCGAAGGACCGTTGTTAAGCCATGCAGCGCAAGTGTAATTGAAGGGCCTGCTGGAGATTGGCTTAACCGCAACTGTTGTCATTTCCCCCCATCGCCTTGACAACTGAGAGGATGGAAAGGTCTGATTCGATTTTGCTTGCTCAATTGAATGGACGGACCTGAGTTGTCTGGGAATATCGCTACTGCCTTGACAGCATCACTACTTTGTTGTTCACCTTACGGGACTGACATCAGGCATCCCAACTTTCGCTGGTAAAGCGATATATATCCGTCAATGCTTGTCAGAATCGGGGAAATGAACGATCTCGATGCCCAACGAATAAAGGCAAGTAAATACAGCAACGGGATGGAAGCAGCGATCATACGAGATGGCAGATGGTAGAGCTGGGCTAGGGATGAGGCGGACTGGGTAGATAAGCAAGAGATAATGAGAGTGAGCTCAGAACGTCATGGGTAAAGTAGAGAAGTTAGTAGGTATACACAGCATACGGAAGTAATAACGGAAACGGTATCCAGATTTTGACCGGAACTATATTCTGAACTGGCCAAGGTGACAAGGTGAGATTCACAACCCTAGATCTGGACAGGGGTTGGTGCTGAGCAGATGGCGTGAAGATCAAAGGGAGTGGGAGACAAACCCTCGAGGAGTTTTTTTGTTTGTTCCTCGCCAATCTTCTGAGTAGCGCGTCGTGCAAGTAGTTTTTCTGTGCGGTATTTCTCATACAAAACTTCGCGCGTGTGCGTCTTGAGCACCTGGTCATTAAATATGAGCCACCTTGTAACCCAGAGACAATTGCCAATGTCACCTTCATGTGCGTGGACAACACTGCAGTGCGTAATGCAGCAAAGTCGCAGTGTATTGGGTCCAGTACATCCACCGTACCCCATCGGAACCGCCGCACGAACACGCCCTTTAAGTCATCAGGCGGCGAAATCACGGGTGGCCAAGATTGCCCCTTCACGGCCGGCGTGATAGGTGAATCGGAGTTTGATGATGGCGACTGCACGTTCTCGGACGCGGCATCCCTAACGCTCGCCTCGGCCGCGGGCTTGGGTCGGTGCCAGCGGTACTTCTCGGGTGCGATAATCGCAAAAGGCAGAAGTGGAGAGAGATCTGATCGTGCGACGGTCGATGCAGAGAAGCGCACATTCGCGACGCTTTCGGGATCTAACGGGTCAGGTGATTGAGGCTCGCGTGCCTCCTCGGGGAGCTCCAGTCGCGAGCGTGAGTGCGACCGGCGGGGAGGGGCGCTCTGCCGCCCGCTGCGTAACGTGATGACGCGTCGTGAGGGCAAGTTATCCTCGTCGTCCGACTCCGACTCTGAGTCCGACTCGGCGTCATCACCAGTTATGGCCCCATTGCCATTGATCGTCGAAGTGAACTTCCCATCGGCTGCGAAAGCGCCGTCTTCTCTGGAAAATGAAGACTGCGAAAACTTCACGGGCTCGGGGGTAAAAACGCCGAAACCAAGATCGGCTTCATAGAGCTCGCGCTTAACTGTTGCCTTGACAGCACGCAATTTGTCATCGGTAAGAAAGTCTGCGCGGCCAATGACGGGGAGCACGTTAACACGCTGAGCGAGCCGTCGAATGACGCGAAGCTCTGCAGGCAACATAGTCAAACCACTTGGTTTGCTGTCGTTGTCAATGTCCGAATCGCCGTCGTCATCGGTCAGGGGTGGGGTCTCATCTGGATTCTGCGCAGATATCGTCGTTTTGGAAAGTGTCTTATGAGGAATGAGGTCACGACGAGAAGCGGATGACACGATGGAGGCCGGGTCGACGAGGTAGATGCAGCTGAGAAATATTGAGCCAAATGTGGGACACGCGGCACACTGTAACTCACAGGTGCACATGTTCGTCACCCTTGCTCTGTCGTACGACTTTTGACTCCTGGGAACGATCAGTTCATTTACGCCCAGTGACCGAAGATATCATAGAGACGAACTTCACTCATAGTGTCGGCGTAAAGCCCGTCGATATACTTCATGATGCTAGACACCTGCCTCTCCAATTTGAGCTCACGACCATCCTGGAAGTCCAAGCCGGGAGTATCGATCACAGAAAGCAACACGCGGTCAAAACGGGACTCGTGGATATCTATGGTAGCGGATTGGATGCGAGGGGTAGTCTTGACGCCGCCGCGCATAAGGCGGTCGAATGACGCGCGTTGTTCCGCGGTGGCGGTGGGGGAGATGTCTGCCGTGTCGAGCAGAAGGCGCAAGAGGGAGGTCTTGCCAGTACCTTGGGCGCCAGCAACCTAGATCGCGTCGGTGAGCCCGCACAGCGCGACGTGATGCGCGTAACCGCGCACTCACCATAAGGTTGAACTTGGGTGGTACGCGTGTGCGACGCTGGCCCACACGAGTGGGTGGCACGGCCGGTGTGTGAAAAGACGAAGGTGGATGAGACATGTAAATCGAAGAGATAGAACGGTCCCCGCCGTCATGAGAACGTCCTAGAAAGCGACGAAATGGTTTGTGAAATGACGTGGTGCCCGGTTCATCCGGCCGGAAGGAGATGGGGGCTGCACCTTGAAGTTGGGGTTCAGGAGGAGGGGTGTGTCGAATGGCAGCAATATCAACGAGGTCCTCAGGCCACTGAACATCCTGGGAAGCGATATCTGGGAGCGAAGTCTTGCGGACGGGCTCTTCGACGGGCTCCTTTACTGGTTTCTTGCGAAAGCTGCGGAACATGGAAGAAAGGAGAGAAAGAAAGAGAGGATAAATAAAAAGATTTTACGGAGCGGAGAAGAATAACGAGCAAACTTGTGGTCGAAAGGCGCAAATAGGAAACGGCAAATCCCTGATTTTTTTAGTTGTACATTACATAACACAGCTTTTCTATCTCCCTCACAACACAAACCGGTAAAGTGAAGAAAACACCAACACCCCTCAGGGCATCCCAAGAACTGCCACCGTTGAAGCCATCGACCCGCCTTCTACTCGAATCCGCTTCGGTGGAGGCTGGTTTTCTACTCGCTCCCTCTCCCTCTCCCTCTCCCGCTCCCGCTCCTGCTCCATCCGGTCTTCGTCATGCATGTTGTACCCGGATGCCGAAGCCGAAGCCGACGATGGTCCCGCTGACACTGGTCCGCTTGACACCGTAGATGCGGGCTCGGACGCTGCCGTGCTCGTCTTCCGTCGCGGCCCGCCCGGCGCGTGTGGGTCGTTGACGTAGTTGCAGGTCAGCGACCGTCGCGCGCAACTGGAACATGTCGGATGGCCACCATCGCATTTTGTCTTTCGCGCTATATGTTAGGAATTTGAATCAGTACAGTACTCCCATCACTGCTATTGGCTTCCTGTTACGTACCCCGGCAGTGGTTGCATGCGACCACTTTTGGACCATAGTTCGACGACGACCGGTTGCCTTTCCCTGGAACCGTTGGTGCCCGCTTCCGTTGTGTTGCCACCTCGGGCAGTTGATGCACCGGAGGAAGCGCGGACAGTGATGGCTCATCCGGGCCTCTGATGGAAGGCAATAGCGGTGGCGCGCCGGAGTTGATACCGGACGAAGGTGAGAGCGCAATTGGTGGTAACTGTCCACGGCGATCCGAATCCATGAACGGCGCCGCCCGCCTCTCCAAGGACGGAGGTAGCGCCGGCTCCGACTTGTGTAGGGGAAATTGCTGAAGCTTGAGGGCCGGAATGTCTTCATGCTTTACAAAGGCGGACTGCTGTTGAATGACGTCCAGTGGTGGGAGTTCACGATCTGAACCGACACGGGCTAGAGATTTAGGCACCGCTTCTGGAGATGCCGACGGTTCAATCTCAACCGAACGTTCATCACCACTTGCGCCTTCACTGTCGCTATTGTTGAGATTGCGCCTCTGGCGCATCCCGCCGCGTCGCTTCTGTGGTACCATGTAATCGCATGGATTCGACCTCTTGAGGCATTGGTGACAGGCGGGTCGTCCGCCATCACATTTTAGTTTGCGCGCTGTTGGAACGAAGTATCAGAAAGACACCACCCATTAACGAGATAATAGACCTCATACAGCGACAAAAATTGCACGCGACGGTAATCTTTTTAGCGCGCTGCCGGTTCGCTTCTGGAGGGAAAACGCGAGACCCAATTAGTCATACAATCGACTAACAGTTTCTCAGTAAGGAACCACTGACTTGTAGATGCCCTGTTGTTCTCTTGACCCGAATCAGACAAAGCCGAATTGATGGGGGGGACGTGGGTATCCACAACAGACAGTTGACGAGACCCGGAAAGTGCAGAATGACGAGACATGCCCGAGTGTAAGAGTGGGGCATCTATGGTAAGGATCGGCCGACTGCTAGAGAGTGAGGGCAGGGACCCGTTGACTTGTGGAGCCCGAGGTTCACCCGGGTGATGCTGCATCATGTACTCGACCCTGAACTTATCATACAGATATTCGCGAGTATACTTCTGCAACGTCTAAAAAAAGACAGACAGGATCAGATGGAGAACCACGAATCCATTTAAAAACCGCTCCCACCTGCATGTGATGATAAATCGCTTGTCGAAGAGGAACAAAATCAGAATGGCTCTGATCGAGGACATCAAGAAAACCCCAGCGATAGTTGCGAATAAATCTTCCGCGGACG
>Ga0137390_10003374_pt1 | contig 13027 bp, 19 predicted proteins | sample 15con2h24AmetaG_FD_104937 | JGI IMG/M metagenome (GOLD analysis project Ga0137390, IMG submission 104937) | Vadose zone soil microbial communities from Angelo Coast Range Reserve, California, USA - 15con2h2.4A metaG | ecosystem: Environmental > Terrestrial > Soil > Vadose zone > Saprolite... | reverse complement strand
GTTATTCGAATTGAGAACGGCGAGATCAATCGGGATCGCAACATCTCCATCTGGAGCCCGATAATTGGTGACGATGCTATCGATCAACTGTGAATTGGGAACGACCACCACTTCGCTGGTGAGCATGCGGAACTTGCTGCTGCGCCATCCCAGTTTGAAAAGCTGACCCTCCTGCCCGCTTTGCAGTTTGACGTAATCGCCCACTTCCAAGGGTTTATCGACGATTAAGAAGAACCCCGAGAACATGTTCTTGACGGTTTCCTGCAGCGCGAGTGCTATTACCAGCGAGCCGATCCGAGCGATGCCAGCAGCGGTCCTATCGAGATGCCGACGCTCTCCAGAAACATCAATAGGCCAAGTGCGATGATGACGCCGCGCACCGCGCCGGTAACGATGCCGTAGCCTTCCGCGAATAGCGGATAGCGCGCCGCTGAGCGCCGCAGCCACACCTGGGAAAACTTGTCGGCGAAGATAACCAGCGCCAGGACCACACCGCCGGTCAGGATAATCGCGACGTCTGCTCGCCAGGCTTGTGATAGCGGCGCGGTCTGCGCGGCGACCTCGATACCGCTGACGACGATCGTGATCGTGAGCGCAGGGGCGATCGCGTCGACGAGTGGAGCCAGATGTTGAAGATGGGGCCGCTGCACCGCGCGGCCAAGCAGCGTCAGGAGGACTCGCTTGAGGCCCAGCAGGATGATAATCCATCCCGCCAGCACGGCAGCCGCATTCGCCCATCGCGAGTCCAAAGCAGGAGATAGTAGAGACCAGAGAGGAAAGAGGCCGTGAGCATCAAGAGCAAACATCTCCCATCCCTCTTGTCTCCTATCTCCTGCCTGCTAACCCTTGGGCAATTTCAGGACCCGTTCGCCAATAATATTGTGCTGGATCTCACTCGAACCAGCAGCAATCGTCAGCCCGCGCGCGGCGAGCGTCCGCTGCATCCAACGCCCGCCCTCAACCGCGCCCAAAGAGCCCTTGTCAACGGTTCCGTACGGCCCGAGCAATTCGTCGGCAAACATCGCTACCCGTAGATTGAGTTCGGTGGCGAAAAGCTTGCCGAAAGAACTCTCCGGTCCTGGAATCTTGCCTTTCAACTGCGAGGTGAGCGAACGATAGCGGCTCAGCCGGAGACATTCGGCTTCCACCGCGAACTGCGCCAACTTGTGCCGCACGTATGGGTGCTGGTTGGCAGGGATGCCTTCGAATTCGATCCGGCGTGACAGGCTGAGCAACTCGGTGATGGTCCGCTGGACCGGATGACGCGTACCGCCGGAAATCCGCTCGTACATCAACGTCGCGATCGACACTTGCCATCCCTGGTTGATCTCGCCAACCAGATTTTCCTTCGGCACCCGCACGTTATCGTAGAAAACTTCGTTGAACCCAGCCTCGCCGGTGATTTGGACCAGCGCCCGGATCGTGATCCCGGGGCTCTTCATGTCGACCAGCAAATAGGAGATTCCCTTATGCTTGGGGGCGTTGGGATCGGTGCGCACCAGCAGGACTTGCATATCCGCGCGCTGCGCCAGGCTGGTCCACACCTTTTGCCCGTTGACGACGAAAGAGTCGCCGTCGACCGCCGCGCGCGTCTGTATCCCGGCGAGGTCGGAGCCCGCATTCGGCTCGGAATAACCCTGGCACCAGATCTCCTCGCCGGTCAGCATCTTGTGAAGATAGCGTTCCTTCTGTTCGCTGGTCCCCATGAACATCAGGGTAGGCCCGATTCTATCGATGGCGAGCTGGTTCGCCCCGTATAGCGGCAGTCCGAAGCTGAGCACTTCGTCCTGATAGATCGCCTGCTCCATCAGCGTCGCACCGCCGCCGCCGTACTCCTTGGGCCAGTGGAGCGCGGCATAACCGGCGTCGTAGAGCCGGCGATGATATTCGAGCAGACGCTGCCAGCGCGAATCGTCGCCGACGTCGAGCAGGCTCGCCGTCGAGCCGCCAGGTTCGCCGCCGCGGCCGAATACGTCACCGCGGGTACTCTCCAACCATGAATGGAGCTGGCCGCGAAACACTTCTTCTTCGGGGGTGTAGCGGAAATCCATTTTTTCACCGACCTATTTTATGCGCACCTCGCGGACTCGTTTGCTCGCGTCGGCCGAAGCGGCCTCCGCTAGTGGCATGTGGCGCCGCTCCGCTGTCGCGGCTCTGTTTCTCCGTGCCGAATCGACAATGCTACGCCTCAGTGGTCACTACGGTGTTTCCGCCCGAGTGCCAATCCAAAATCGGCTCTTTAGTTCGCGCGTACTATAGCAATCAGACTGAGAAAAGCAGAGCCAGACTACCCCCTCCTGACCTCCCCCTGGTCAGGGGGAGGGGACGCCCTGCCGCGTTCCCCAATCAGCCTGAGCGGCTTACGGCGAGCGAGTAACCGTCACAGCCAAATGTCCGGTGTCCGAGTTGTGTCCTAATTTAGGACACGGCTGGTGTCGGTTGGATGCTAACAGCGAACGTTTGTTGTATGATAGGGGCCGTTTTGCGCAGCGCGATCTGCTCTGTAACCGGTCGGTGTATGACCTCCGCGTGCCGTGTCCTTCGCCGATGCGAACGACAGCCGCGACAACGGAGCGGCGGCGCATGCTAGGTCGGTGAAAAAAGCGAGAGTACAGGCGGATGGCGTTTAAACACATTAAGATTCCATCGGACGGCGAAAAAATCACAATGGCTGGCGGCGGGCTGCGGGTACCGGATCGCCCGATACTCCCGTTTATCGAAGGCGACGGTACCGGTCCGGATATCTGGCGCGCCTCGCAGTATGTCTTCGATCAGGCGGTCGAGAAAGCTTACGGCGGTAAGCGCAAGATTTCCTGGATGGAAGTATATGCGGGCGAGAAGTCCTATAAAAACTTCAACACCTGGCTGCCCGACGAAACCGTCGATGCTTTCCGCGAATACCTGGTCGGGATTAAGGGGCCGCTGACCACACCCGTCGGCGGGGGTATCCGCTCGCTCAATGTCGCACTACGCCAACTGCTCGATCTTTACGTGTGTCTGCGCCCGATCCGCTACATCAAAGGAGTTCCCAGCCCGGTTAAGACACCCGAAAAGCTTGACATGGTGATTTTCCGCGAGAACTCCGAGGACATCTACGCCGGCATCGAATGGCCGGCGGAGAGTCCGGAGGCCCGCAAGGTCATCGACTTTCTCCAGAAGCAGATGGACGTCACCAAAATCCGCTTTCCGCAGACCTCCGGAATCGGCATCAAGGCGGTGTCCCGCGAAGGTTCAGAGCGGTTGATTCGCGCCGCGCTGGATTACGCGATTTCCCACAAGCGCAAGAGCGTCACCCTCGTGCACAAAGGCAACATCATGAAGTTCACCGAGGGAGCGTTCCGCGATTGGGGTTATGAGCTCACCCGGCGCGAATACAAGGGCAAAGCTATCGGATGGGACGATTGTGGAGGCAATCCGCCGCCCGGCCAGCTCCTGGTCAAAGACAACATCGCGGACATCACCTTCCAGCAATGCCTGACGCGGCCCGACGAGTTTGACGTAATCGCGACGATGAACCTCAACGGCGATTATCTGTCGGACGCCCTGGCGGCTCAGGTTGGCGGTATCGGCATCGCGCCGGGCGCGAATATCAATTACGTCAGCGGTCACGCCATTTTCGAAGCGACGCACGGGACCGCCCCCAAGTACGCCAATCAGGACAAAGTCAACCCCGGTTCGGTGATTCTATCAGGTGTCCTGATGTTTGAGCATCTTGGATGGCAGGAGGTGGCGGACGGGATTATTCGCGGGATCGAGAAAACCATCGCCAATAAAACCGTGACTTACGATTTCGAGCGACTGATGACAGGTGCGAAGCTGCTCAAGTGCTCCGAATTCGGCCAGGCGATTATTGAGAATATGTAAATCTCTGTGTGTCATTTCAGCGCGTGGCTGCCGCGCGTTGAATCTGCCGCTCGGGCAAAGCAAGCGCCCAACGATGTTCGTTCCCAGGTAACTGTCAATAAGCCTGCGAGCGTGCGCGGGACACGCGAAAACCGGGCGGAGCAGCGATCGTCTGGCTCTACCGCTCGCCCGAGCCTCGCGCTCGGGCCTTGAAGCCGGTTTGCTAAAATCGACGCGATAAGCGTGCCAGCCCGAAAGATCGGCGAAATGCACTTGAGTGGCCGGCGCGAAGCACGCCGGAGGAGCGCCGGTGTCCAGACCTGTGCTCCCCCGGCTTTTTTCTCTCTAGTAGCGTGCGGAAAAACGAATTCAAGCTCCGATGCATCCACCGAACAGTGTCAGCACCCTGCGATAAAACTGGCTGCTTTCCTCAATCTTCTCCCCCTGACCGAGGCTGTCGATTTTCCGGTCTGTTCCCCCTTTCCCGCGGGAAAGGAGGCGAAGGGGATAGGTCGCAGTGCATAGGCCCTTTCACGTCTTCTTCCTTCGCCATGAGAATAGCCGGCTAGCGCGGGCTTTTTCATGTCGAAGGACGAGAGGATCCCAGTTAGTTCGCGCACCGACCTAACCCCCTAACCCCCTTCCCCACAACGGGAAGGGGGAACAAACAATAATCGACAGCCCCTGACCAAGGGGAGATAAGAGAGGGCAAGCAGGCTGCGGAAGGCCTTTTTCCGCAGCCTGCTAGAGGGAAGCGGCTATTTGATGGGGGAGAGGATGTCGGTCATTGGTGCCCAAGTTACTTGCTTGAATGGTGAAGCGATTTGACCGAGCGAGGCCCCTTCGTTTGGAGGATCGCGGCCTCAATGGCTTGCCGAATGAATCGTTGGTACGGTACGCCCGCCTTCCTTGCTGTGGCCTTGACAGCGTCGAGCAATGGTCCGGGCAGGCGCATGTTGACGCGCTCGGTTTTGGGTTAAAACTCGAATCGGACCATTTGCATCCTTGACAGGTCATATTCCGTCAGGTCGGCGTTAGCCAGAAAATCCTGTGCTTCTTTATCTGTTTTGAGAACGGGAAAGTTCTTTTTCATGGTAGTCGACCTCCTTCTTGTGCATGTGCGGTGGAGCCCAGCGCCCCACTTTTAGGCGCTAAAAGGAAGTTCCAGCGAAATTGATTGATAGGGAACTTCCGGCCTGATGCGGCCGCGCGCGCCGCGATGTAAACGCACAAAGCCGTAATGCTCCATGGTCTTGAGCGTGCGGGATAGATTGGACGCTTTCCGTCCGGTGCGGCCGGCGAGTTCCTGGAGCGAGGCCGGGTGAGTCGCTGCAATCATCGCCAAAAGAGCCCTGTTTTTGTTCGAGAGGACCTTGGCGAAGCTTTCGGTCGAGGTGAACCATACCTTCGGCTCGCCTGGCTTCGGCTTCAGTTGACCGCGCGCTATGGCCATGGTCCGGGCTTTCATGTCTTCGTAGGAAGCGATGCCTATTTTGAGGGTCTTCATGAGATCACTCCTTTTTCGCGCATGACCGAATCGACGGTCGTCCAAAAGTCGGTGAGCAGCGTCGCCGCGTCCCTATATTCGTAGCGCCGAACCGTGGCGAGGCGGTGTTTGTGGTCGAATGCTTCTTCCGCCTTACGTCCGGAGCGAGACCGGCCTTTGACCTGATGCGCATTATCGAATCCGACCAAGCGTTCGCCGTCAGGTCCATGGAGCGTCAGCGAGTAGTCAATGCCGTGCGGTTTGGCCTCGCTCACCGCAACTCGGCGGACGACGAACCGAACCCAATGCCGGGTTTCAGGGTCGATCACCAGCACCTGCCCGTCCAGTTCGAGCAGCGCGTCAAGAGACGGGTCGCCTTTCATCTGTTATCATTATCACAGATTGATAAAGGAGTTCATTAAAAATCCGGCTGCGATGTTCCTGGCCGGGTCGTGGCCGATAGCGCAAAGCCCGAAATCGCCCCGGCGGAGCTACTTTGCGTCCGCCAAGGAACGCGACGACCTGCGGCTCTGCCGCTTCGCCGTTTCGGTGCGCCGCAGCGATGCGTAGAGCGTCGAACGGGCGACGCGGAGAGCACGAGCGGCATCTCCTCGCGATTCGCCGCTTTCGATCAGATAGGGCGCCTGCGGATTTTCTTTTCATCGAGGGTGGGCCGACGGCCCAGCTTGATGCCGTGCTTTTTCGCGGCAGCCAAACCTGCGCGCGTGCGCTCAATGATAAGGGAACGTTCGAACTCGGAGAGTGCGGCCATGATATGCAGTACGAAGCGCCCGCCCGCGCTCTCGGTATCAATGGGATCGGAAAGAGAGCGGAAGTTGACGCCGCGCTTGCCAAGGTCGGCAATCGTCTCGACCAGGTGGGATAGCGACCGCCCGAGGCGGTCGAGTTTCCAAACGACAAGCGTATCTCCCGGCCGAAGCGCTTTGAGCGCGCGAGTGAGCTGCGGGCGGGTTGCGGCGCTTCCGCTGACGCCTCAGTCGGCGAGAATCTTTTTGCATCCTGCGGCCTTCAGGGCATCGCGCTGCAGGTTCAGATGCTGGTCAGTCGTGGAGACTGGCGCATATCCGATCACTTCGAAGTGTCTGGCGGATTTTCCGGACTGACAAGAGGCGGATTCCGTTACGTGTTGTTTCTGTCCAGGAATCGGTCGTTTTCCGGACAGGCATTTGGGGAGAGTTTGATGGCCGAAGGCCGAAAGACGGCACCTTTCAGTAACGTTTAGAAGCGCATGTAAGCTGACCCGTCGCTGTCGGAGGTTACGTCGCGCAGCTGGCTATTGGCCGTCGCCGATGTGAAGAGTGGATTCGGATTCAACTCCACCGGGGGGACACCCGGTTCGCATCGCGGAAAGCGGCGGCGGCTAATTTGCGGTTGACTTTTAACTTTCTCGCGATCCGGGGCGCCGTTTGGTTGGTAACTTCGTCGGAGGAGGTGAGGAGCGGGCCTTGCGGTGTGAGCGAATCATGGGCCGATCTGTCCCTCTATCCAGGTTCGCAGATGCTCGATCCGGAGCACCAGTAAAGTCTTGCTGCTGGGGTCGAACCTACGAAGGAGGCCGGTTACAACTGCATCCTCAGGTGTCCACGTTTCGCCAGCGGTCGTCCGCTCTATGTAGCGACTATTCCAGACGAGTGATCCGCTAAAGCCGTGAGGGTCCTCGAACCTCATGTTCGCACGAGATTGGGCGGAAGTTCCATCGGTAAACTCTGTTTTGTCAGGTTCCCAAAAGATCTCGAATATCTTCGGGTCGGGTCCAGGTATGACCTTCTCCTGACAGCAGTAACCGCTGCCATTCGCTTCGTGAATACCCAAGCCGTAGTGAGCGTTCTCTCGAGCGTAGCCCCGCAAGAAGAGGAGCTCGGAGCGGTCAGCTACATGGTGCTTCACTCCAAACCGCTCGTAAGGAACCGAAGCTGCGTCGTGCTGGATCACGTTCCACGCGACGTCAGTGATTGGCGCAAAAGCGGCGTCAAGCGGGTCGGGTTCCTTCGTGAACGGCTCAGGGTACCGAGAAACCGAGTCGGAACCATAGAAGCGATATTCCATCGGAGTTACGCGCGCGACATGCTCACAGGTGAGTAGAATGCGGCGTCCACGAACCGTAGCGTATGTTCCGCTTCCGACTAGCCGAACAGCGGGCATATGGGACCGTCGGCGTGTTCGCGAATCCAATTATACAGGCCTGTAAGACGGAGGAATCCAAAGCCGATGTCTGGTTCGTTGTCATCCCGGACGACGTTCGGACCTATTGCCGGCCGAACTCCGTCGTCGAGCCCGAGGTTCGGCAACGCGCGCTCAGGAAATTCAGCTCGACCGCTGCTGCGAAAGCCTTCTATAAGACGAGGTCTCTGTTTCCGGAGTTCGAGGAAGAAACCACGCCCTATTTGTACGAGGAGCATTTCCGAGATCAACTAAAGGTCCGGCTGCTGGCCTCGATGGTGCCGACACAGGTGGTCAGGGAGAGCACGCTCGCCAACACGGAACCGCTCGACGCGGATCGAAAGAACGAGAGCGAGGTTCGCTTGCAATCTGCCATCGCGTGGACGCTTTCCACTGCCGCCTTCTACAAGGCGGGAGGCCGTCCCTGGAAGCTCGCAAAAGTTAGAGAAGGGGTGTGCTACGTCGGTCTGGTGTTCAAGAAGGACGACACGTCAGGCGATCGGCGCATGGCGTGTTGCGCCGCGCAAATGTTTCTGGATTCCGGGGACGGCGTTGTGTTCAAGGGTGCGGTGGGGCCATGGTATTCACCCGAGAAAAGGGAATTTCATCTGAGCAAGGAAGCCGCACGAGAACTCGGGAAGCTGGCCGTCGAATCATACAGGAACAGGGTCGGAGACGAGCCCAAGGAAATGTTTATTCACGGCAGGGTCCGATTGGACAGCGACGAATAGAGCGGCTTCGAAGAAGCGGTCGGCGGGAAAACCAATCTCGTCGGCGTACGGGATGTGTTCGATCATCCAGTTTCGATGGAGCACGTCGTGGTAGAAAAAACGCAGCGCACATACGGTCTGGTTGAACAGCGACCACGAAAGCTTTTTCCGTTGCACCAGGAACAGCTGGTACTCGCGGACGTGTTCCGGTCCGAGTCGATCGGGCGCGGCTTTAAAATGCTTGGCAAAGTCGGCCACACAACGGAAATATGCGCGCTGCGTGTTGGGTGAGTAGTTTCGAAGCTGCAGCTCTTCGAGCATCTTCCGGCGTAGTTCGGTCATCGCGACTCTCCTTTCGGGTGGCGGAAGACCGAAGCATAAAGGATGGGCCGGGGAGGCCGGGAGTGCGGAGACAAGGCCGGGCAGAGCTTGAGGGCGGCGCCGCAATCGGGGCAACCGCTCGCTCGCGTATTTCACACTGCCGCGGAGCGGCTTAGTTCAACGTCCTTTGCCATGCATGAGATGGGTGGTGGTAGAGAAGCGACACGGGGAGCTCACTTGCGAACCCACAGCGGCGCCTACTTCCGTCAGCGTGTGGTCGACATGACCTGTGCAGACATGTTGCCCAGAAATGACAATAAACGCACCAATCTGGCACCGGCGGGCAGCGAGCTGTCACGTTATCCGCGATTCTTTCGGCTCTCGGAGGGCACTGGAGATAGCGTAGAGGGCGTCGGTCACACGAGCGCGCAGCTGATCCCAGGTATGCGCCCACGTCTCGTGCGGATACAAAGCAATCCCCAAGGTGCGCGCGGCAATTTCCGCAGCGGCGCGGACTTTATGGCCGCCATGCGCGGTGCCTATGCGGAGGTCGTTGGTTTTGCGCAACATGGCCACCCCTTCACTAGCACGAGTCCGGCGAACATCATCAAGAACGCATTTTTTCAGGACGCCTTCGAGCCGCTTCAGGCTGCGCCACTTATCAGACTCCGGTTCGGGATCGAATAAATTGTCAGGAACGCGAAGCGCCCCAAGCACGTCGGCTAGGTTAATCACGCGATCATTGAGTTCTTCTCTCGTCGAGCAGGCCTGTTCGAGGTTGACCGCGCTTTCTAGGCTCGGGGAAACAACGAGCCGATCAGCCTTCGGGAATCTTAGGCGCCACGCCATGTCTAGAGAGTCAAGCGCACGCGTCAGGGCGGGCGAGAGGTACCTTGGCGGCTTGTCCTCATCTCCTGGAAGAACCTGGCGTTCCCAACAAGAGTGGCCGCCGGCATGGCATTCTCCCCCATTCTGAATTTCCGGTCTGTTGATGCCGCACTTCGCCCCCCTTACCATTCGTGACTTCTCCCCGACGCCAGATGCAAGGCTAGGATGACTGAGCTGCGAACAGAGAATGCGGCTATCCGGCAGAGTGCAATTCAAGCACTCGTATAGCGACGTGGGCGAAAAGCTTTTGAGCCCTACATTGCGTATCGGCCCGAGCTTCGGATCATGCGAAGTATCGGCCGTACAATACAAATCGCGTCCCTCGGTAATTTGGTAAGAGCAGTGTTTCTCCGCGGCGATCCGTTCGACTAGCCGGAGGTCCTCCTCGTCGATTTTGACTACGTTGGACGCATCGGCAAATTCATTGTCTCGCAGCCCGCGCTCGATGCGGTCGAGCGCCCATGTTAGGAAGAACTCCTGAAGCCAAGCGTCACCGTACCGCTTCGAAAGACGATCCTGGACGAAGGCCGCTGCGGCGTCGAGGCTCAAAAAGATCTTAAAGACACAGAAGTTCCAGTCACGAACTTCGTGAACCGTGAAATAGTCCCGAAAGCGCAAAGTTCCGTCTCCGGCCGGCCATAGCCCAAAATCCCCATCGCACACGTGACGAATTATGTATCCGCTGGCCGGGATCATCTCACTCCCTCATTCTTCTCCTGCGGCGCTATTCAAATATCCATCAATCATTTCTACAGGCTGTTACTAGATATCGATGTCCATCGCGTCGGGCGCTTAGCCCCTCGAGCCCATTACGCGTGTGAGCGCACGTGCTTTCGTGCTGTCGGCTTGCTTGGCGCATTGTCTCCGCTGATGCCGGACAGCACGACCGGGGGGCGGTCAGGGAATTCAGCGACCAGAGACAAGCTGCCGCCCATTGCCTCAACCGTTTTGCGGAGCGTAGACAGCAGGAGATCGCTGCGCTTTTCAAGGCGCGAAACGCTGTCTTGGGTTACCCCGAGAGCCTTGGCCATGCGGACCTGCGTGAGTTTGCGAGCCTTTCGGAGCTCCCGCAAGGTCATTTCCTCGGCGATTAGCTCCGCCGCGCGAGCCTCCACCTTCTTGCGCAGAGTGGGACTCAGCTTGCTGATTTTGTCATTCACATCAACAGGCATGATTACTTCCTTGCCCCTTTCTGCCGGGCAAGATGGGCATCAAAACGGTCATCGGCCTTTCGAATCAGCTCGCGATAGAAGCGTCTTTGGCTAATCCCAGACTTATTCCCTGCCACGAGCAGGATCGCCCTGCGCCTGATATCGAAGGCGAATGCCACTCGCCATTCGCCACCCGCTGCGCCAAAACGCAGCTCCTTCATGTTGGTATGGCGGGATCCGTTCAGCGTATCGACGCGCGGCCGTCCCAGCTGCGGCCCGAATTGCTGGAGTAGACGAGACAGCGCCAAGATCTCCACCCGCACATCCTCGTGCAGCGCGTCAAACTCCGGCTCAAACTCATCGCCGATTTCAACAACCCAGCTCACCCTTCAAGATATGTTCTATAGTACATATGATGCAGGATCCATAGAAGAGACTGCCATCTGTCCTCTCGATCGCAACGTCCTTCTCACTGCCTCTTCCAAATGGGGCAGCGGCGTCTCGACCAGTTATATTGTTGAGCTAACCGGCAAGCACTCCCTCTCGCTCCAAAACAGCACGTACATCCTCGAAGACCGCGTTGATCCGTCCTTTTGGGAAACGGATTTGCCCAAGGCCTTGGATATTGCTGAATTCCTTGCATCTTTCTTCGAGCAGAATGATGGCCTTGCTGAAGCCCAACCTTCCTTGAAATAGCCCGGCTTCGTGCACGACGTTCATGCGTGCCTGCAACGTTCCATCGGCAAGCTCGTCTTCGCCAGTTACAACCAAAAAAGCAAAAGCCGCGGCATCGAGCATTTCGGAAAGACGTGCGATATTTGTAACTCCTGCCACAGGCACTCGGTTAAACTCGTCCCACGGCAAATTCAAGCGGTCCTGAAGGAAGTCCTTTAACTCCTTCCATAGCAGGGACCGGCCATGGCCTATGAATACGTTTGTTCCAACAATGTCCGCTCCTCGCCTCCGTCGCGACTTTCTCGCTATGTGTGATCCGGCCTTGCGCGCAATGTTGCTAAGTTCATCGCACACTAATTTGGGCTGCTGGAGTGCATGAACCTCAGTGAGCACGGAGATATGGGGCGGGATTTGAGCGCCTTGCGTAACGGCCAGTGTATCTCGCGAAAACATTTGTCCTTTCGGCCGCATGATATTCGCGATTTCAGTTTTCGAAAGTGCGTGGAGCTTGTCGGCCTTTTCTTTTAAAGAGGCCAAGTAAGAATCCTGCGACTGTGAAAGTTCTGTAGTAAGGATAGAGATGACCTCTGCTTTGTCATCGTCGAACTTCTTCAACACTTGGGTAGCCAGTTCACGGGCGGGGCCGAGGTGTGGATTACCAGCCAATCGGCGAATACGTTCATCGACTTCGGCGGCGGTAACATCTTCCCAGTCACCTGTGGTTGCCCCGTCAACCCATCCCATTTCCTCGAATCCCCACTCGGAACTGAAATGGGCACCGGCGGGAGGGCGCTCCAGGTTCTTGTAGTAGACCCGCGACTGATAGCCGAGCCAGGATCCACTCCACGCTTTCCCAACGGTGTCGGCAGCGCTCTCCATAGCTCGAAGTGCATCTTCTACTTCATAAAATGACCCGGCGAGCTTAGCTTCCCGATCTGCGATAACCAGTAATTCGTCCGCCGGGTTGTCCAAACAATCCTCCTTACAAGCCGATTTAATATTTGACCCGAAACGTCGGGCTATCTTCCGGCCGGGTTTTACACCGGTCATAGAGCCGCGTGGTCGAGACATTCGCGTGCCCGAGCCATTCCTGAACCTTGGCGATATCAGCCTCGTGAGAGAGGGCATTGGTGGCGGCCGTGGCACGCAACGAGTGAACACATAACCCGTTTACCTGGGCACTGCGCCTCATCCAGGAATACCTGGCGCTCGCCCGCCACGGCGACGATGCCGCCGGCCCCCTCTTCCGTCCTATAAGAAACAACGTAACCGGCGAGCTCGACCGCCCGCTCAATCCCAACTCGGTTTACCGCAACATCGTGCAGAAATACGGACCGCGCCCGTGTTGCTGCCTCGAATCAGGTCCTGTTTCATGCCCCTTCCCCGCGTCGGTTTTAAACATGATAATGAAGAGGATTGTATCCGAAGTGCTCAGTCGGCAGGACGTCAGAGGCGTCTGACTCACAGCGATTTGGTCCGCTGGGAGCCTGAGCATTTCGGATACAATTCGTTGAACTAAGCCGGCTGGCTATGGGGATTCAATTGATGCGATCTCACAGGCGGAGGCGCGGTAGATGTTGTGACAGTGCTGGGAACGAGTGTTGTGGGCACGCTCGGGTTCAATCATGGCCTCCTGGGCCCGAGTTGAGCGAACCGAGCTGAATCCGGAGACAAAGGTCCCCCGCTTATTCACTGCTGGGCGGCCTCCTTTGCGCCGCTTTCGGGCAAAAGCTCGATCATCACATACTGGCCCTTATGAGGCCGCAATATCT
>Ga0137390_10003370_pt1 | contig 13031 bp, 12 predicted proteins | sample 15con2h24AmetaG_FD_104937 | JGI IMG/M metagenome (GOLD analysis project Ga0137390, IMG submission 104937) | Vadose zone soil microbial communities from Angelo Coast Range Reserve, California, USA - 15con2h2.4A metaG | ecosystem: Environmental > Terrestrial > Soil > Vadose zone > Saprolite... | reverse complement strand
TGCGCTCATAAATCGAAACCTTCCGCAATCTCGAAACCAACAACAACAAGAGTCTAGTAAGCATGACCGCTTAAAGCGGTCGAGTTGGAGCATTCATACATCGTAAATAGCTTACGATAGGTGATTCTCTTTGCGGCGGCGCGCGACCTCGGCGTGACAGCGTTCAAAATCGAAACGGACCTTCGCAGATGCTCTCTGTCAATTTGCGACGGTCATTAGGACTTTCTTTTGCCCGTAGTTTTTCGGGCAGCGTTTCTTTCGCGCCGGGTTTGCCGACCGCAGCCATGGCTTCGACACGGAATCCGTCCGGAATTTTCAGCTCTGTTTTGGCGCGGTCGTAATCGAAGCCTTCCATGCCATGCACGACGAAGCCTTGATGGAATCCTTGCAGGGCGAAATTTTCCCACGCGGCGCCGGTATCGAACGAATGGGTGATGGAAGACTCGCCGTTGTATTCGAATGTCGTGCGCGAAATGAAGAGGACGAGAACAGCGGCGTTTTGCGCCCAAGCTTTGTTTCCCTCCACGAGTAAACCGAGGAAGGTCGACCAGTGCTCGGTGCCGCGGCGCGCATAGAGAGCACGCCACTGTTGCGCATTGAATGAAGAGGGCGCCCAGCGCGCCGCTTCAAACAAGCGCATCAATTCGTCGTTGGAAATTTCCTCACCGGACATTGCGCGCGGCGACCAGCGATCGAGCAGCAATGATTCGATCGGATGATCGGCCTTTCGGATTTCACTGCCTTTAATCATGAGGCAGTGCTGCTCCGTGGGACTTCCGCTCCGCAATCATTTTCGCGCAGCGAATGATCGGCGCAGTGATTCACGTTATCGCACAGCGGCATCAGCCACCTTCGCCCAAGCTACGGCGAGCCAGGGAAACACCGAGTAATCTTCCCGACTTCAAACCGCGCCTCCGCCGCTGCATGTATCATAAGCGGCTTACGCTGCACGATTCGGAAAAAGATACGACCGCCACGGTCTTGTGATTCAACCTCGCAAGGTGATCCTCTACGATTGCGACGCGTCATCGTGTATCTTGCCCACTTATCACGAGCCGTGGTTGGAAACTTGACTGCTTAAAGCAGTCAAATTTGAACGGCGACGGCGCATGCGAAATCCATCGCAGTATCAGCGCGCCAGTGGCGGACCGAGTCGAGCCAACACCGATTGCGCGACGAGATGCTCGCACAGAAAACTGCCGCATAAAGCACCCTCCATTCGGATCGAGCATCGCTCCCACGATCGACGGAACGGTTCGTTTGCGCTTCTGGCCTCTGTGAACTTGACTGCTTTAAGCAGTCGAGTTCATGCAGCGCACGTTCAATTCGTTGAAGCAGCCTTCACCCGGAGCTTCTGATTCCATTCGGAGCGTAAGACTTTCATCTCCGCGCTTAGCGCGACCATTCGCGCCGCGACTCCCTTATATTTCTTCGTGATACCCTTGACCGTTCTCGTCACCGTGCCCTGGCTGACGAGGCTCTGCAGCTTTTCATAGGTGCGCAAGCGCAGCATCTCTTCCCCTCCACTGGCAGCATTCCGTTCCCGGAGATTGAGAAAGATGATGTCGAAGAGCGCCTTGAATTCAAACGAGGCCTTGGAAGAAAGCACGGCAACAAGCTCTTCAGTAATGTTGTCGGGCGCACGACGCGTAAAGGACGAACCACGCTTTTTAGACATTAAATACCATACCATAAATTCCGCAAATAGCGACCAGGGGCGGAGAACTCTCGCACTGCCCGCACCGATTGCTACCGCACTAACACTTGGCGCTTCTTCTCATGCATCGTAAGCCGCTTACGATACGGGCAAAAGAGGTGCGGGGGTCTTACTTCTTGCGCGTGTAGCTGATTTCCATCGGAGCCAGAAGTTAGAAGTCAGAAAAGCTCATAAACTCGGTGGGGTAGCCGTGCGTGACGAACAACTATCTGTTCGCGTTCGCTGGCATGTCGAGTTGCGCGAAAAGGAACGAGTATATGTCGGCAAGTTGTTTGATGCGTTCGCTCAACGCGGTGCCGATGCCGTGTCCCGCGCTTGTGCTCGTGCGAAGCAGAATCGGTTCGGTGGATTTGTTGGCTTCATCGAGGCGCGCGATCATTTTGCGCGAATGGTAAGGCGCGACGCGTCCGTCATTCGCGCCCGTCATCATTAAGATCGCCGGGTAATTCGTGCCGTCGATGACGTGATGATACGGCGAGTAGGCATAAAGCGCTTTAAACTGCGCGGGATTTTTCACGGTGCCGAACTCCGTGACGTTAAAGGCGCCGTTCGGCGCGAGCTCGACTCGCAGCATGTCGTAAATGCCGACTGAGGAGACGACGGCATGCATCAAATCCGGATGCTGCGTGATCATCGCGCCCATGAGCAAACCGCCATTGCTGCCGCCCTGGATTGCCAGTTTTTCGGGCCGCGTGTACTTCTGCTTGACCAGATATTCGGCCGCAGCCGCGAAATCATCGAACACAGTTTGCTTCTTGGTGAGGTTTCCGGCTTTGTGCCACTCTTCACCGAATTCGCCACCGCCGCGGATGTTCGCAACGACATAAACGCCGCCGCGATCAAACCAAATCCGGCGTGTGAAGTCGAAATTTGGCGTCATGCTCACGCCGTAACCACCGTAGCCATAGAGCAGCGCCGGATTATCGCCGTTCAACGGCGTGCCTTTTTTCCGCACGATGTTGAGCGGTATCTTTGTTCCACCCTTCGCAGGCGCGAATTCGCGCGTCACTTCAATGTCCGCAAATGAAACCGGCGACGTGCTGACCAGCGCCGTCTTCACCGGCGCCTCTTTTCCTGTGACGCAACGAAACCACGCCGCCGGCTCGATGTAGCTGACGTCGCGAAAAAGAAGCGAACCATCTTCGAGCGCGATCATTTCCTGGACCGCGGATATTTTTGGAATCGGGATCACGCTCTCGCCTTTGCCGTCCAACGCGAAGCGGCGAATCTGCGACGGACCGCCGAGCAGATCGCCGACATAGAGCGCGTCAGCTGTCGGAACCAACTGTGCGAACAAGGACTGATGCTGGATTACGGCTTCGCTCGGCGGAACAATCACCGTGGCCTTCGCCAGTTCCGGTGTCTCGAGCGGCAATCGCAAAACCTTCCCGCGCGGTGCGCCCGCGTTGGAAAGGAGATAGAGCGCCTGGTCGCGGCCGAGGGCCGCTGCTTTACACTGGTCGCTGAACTGCGCGATCTGTTTCCACTGCCCATTCGGACCGAGCAGGTAAAACGCGAAATCGCCGCCGTCACCATTCGCTACTGTCGCGACAACGTATTTGCCGTCATGCGAGGTTTCGAGCACGACCTCGGCGATACGCGGAAAGTCTTTGCCTATCGAGTAAGTGTCCTCGGCATTGGACGCTCCGAGTTTATGAAAATAAACCTGCTGATAAAAATTCAGGTCGGCGTCCGGCCGCTCACCTTTGCGGGGAAAGCGTGTGTAATAAACGCCGGTGCCGTCCGCATTCCAGGCCGCGCTTCCTCCGGCGGTCGGATATTGCACATGCGCGATCGTGTCGGGCAGCGCTTTGCCGGTCGCCGTTTCGTAAATGTGCAGGGAGCCGTCTTCGCTTCCGCCCTGCGAAATCGAGATCGCGACATACTTGCCATCGAGCGACGGCACAAACCAATCGATCGTTGTCGCGCCCTTCGCATCGAGCGCATTCGGATCAAGCACCATCTTTTCCGATTTCACATCATCGGGCGATGGGAGTGTCACAAGCATCGGCTGCTGCTTGGGCGGTTGAAATTTAAGCGCAAACAAGATGCCCGGCCGTGAAACAAGCGAAGAATAAGTCGGCGAAGTTTTGGCGAACCACTCGGTTAATTGTTTCTCGATCCGCGCGCGGTCGGGCAATTTGTCGAGATAAGCACGCGTTCCTTGATTCTGCGCGTCCGACCAGCCTTTGACTGCGGGATCGTCATCCTTCTCCAGCCATTGATAAGGATCTTCAACTTTGACGCCTTGGTACTCATCGGTCACGGGCCGCTTCGGCGTTTGGGGCTTCGACTCGGCGGCCGCTGATACATTGATCAACGCGAGTGCCGCGATGGTGACGAGCAGAAACAGGGAACGATTCGTCTTCATGGATTGGAGAATGAGGGACCCCGCGCTTGTTCGCAATAAAAGTCAGCTTCGCATGGATTGAGCATCCGCCCGCCCTCGTTATTACGCTGCGCGAGGCTGAAAGATTCTAACCAGACTGCGGCCAGCGCTCCCGCCACATAAGCGGTAATGAAGAAATCTCTTATATGTGGCAGGAGCGCATAACCGCGGTAACCACCGTTCCGATGCGAGTGGCAGATTGCACCGCCGTCTTCATTTTTGTAGGCGGCTTCCAGCCGTCAAGTGCAGTGCTGCCGCAGCGGAGAAGCTACGATAGTTAAAAAAATCGGACCACTACTTCTTGCGCGTGTAGTTGATTTCCATCGTCTTTGCTTCCTGGCCGCCGCGGTCCTCGTACCACTCGAAGGTGTGATGGTCCTTATCGACAATCTTCATCACTTCACGGATCTTTTGTTTCATTCCGGGCGTCGCCTCGTATTCGCCGGTGTAGGTGAACGTTTTCGTGGCGGGATCGTATGTGCCCTCCGACATCATGATGCCGGTGCTCATGTTGTCCATCCAAGTACCGATGAATTTCTTTTTGACGTTATCGTAACCTTCAAGCCCCATCCCCTTAAAGGTCATTTCCTTTTTCTTACCGTCTGGCCCCGGCATCTCCATCTTCCCAGTTACATCCATGACAAAGAAGCGCCCGTTCATCATCGACTTCCTAACCGCGGTGCCTTTTGACTCTTCTGGCTTCGCGTTCGGATCAGGGTTCATCCACATTTTGACGGTGTAGCTCCAGGTGCCAGCGAGATCAGCGAGCAGCTTGTGATTCTCGTTTAATTTCGCCAGATCCATCATTTGGTTCATCATCTCGGCCGGGTTCGGCTGTCCCGTCGGCGCTGCGACTGGAGTGGTCACAACCGCCGGTGATGCCGCGTTTTCTTGTGCGAATGATGGGATCGCGGTTAAGGCCGCGGCGAAAAGGAACGTTACGAATATGGAAGTTTTCATGAGGCCAATTCTTTTCAGCGCGCTCGGTGAGGTCAAGCTAGGAAAGTGAGAAGTGACGAGTGACATGTGGAAAGCAATTCGCCGCAGCGCTGCGCTGAAAACTCCACTGGGTTATTGAGCGTGAGCGGAAGCAAAATTGGATAGCCAAATGGAAGTGAGGGAGCGCGTCCGTCCGATTGCGCGATGCTCGGGCGTGGCGCGGACGGTCGCCTTGTGGCACTATTGGCCTCTCGATGCCGAAATTTTTCATTAAAACTTACGGTTGTCAGATGAACGAGCGCGACTCGGAGCAGGTCGCGCATTCCCTGATCAGCCGCGGTTATGAACGTGCCGCGAACGAAACGGAGGCCGACGTGGTGCTCTTGAATACGTGCAGCGTCCGCGACATGGCGGAGCAGAAGGCGCTCGGAAAAATGGGAATGCTTGGGCATCTTGCGAAGCGGCGACCGGAAGTTGTGTTCGGTTTTCTTGGCTGCATGGCGCAGGCACGCGGCGACAGCCTACGCAAAGGCCTGCCTCACCTCGATCTTGTGGTGGGTACGCAGAAATTTCATCGCGTCGCCGATTACGTCGACGAATTATTCGTACGAAAAACTGGTAGGGCGCGACGACCCGCCGCGCCGACGAGTAATGCGATGGACGATCCACGCTTTTCCATCGTCGACATCGGTGAAGAAGCCGGCTCGCAAGAGACAATCCGCGATCATGAGGTGCGGCCGCGTCAGGCGACGGCGTTCGTTTCCATCATGCAAGGTTGCAATATGCATTGCACTTTTTGCATCGTGCCGCGGACGCGCGGGGCGGAGCGCAGCCGCTCGATCGCAGAAATCGTGCGCGAAGTGCGTGAGCTCGTCAGGCGCGGCGTGAAAGAAGTAACGCTGCTCGGCCAAATCGTGAACTTGTACGGCCGGCACGAGTTTCCAAAGTTGAACGGCAAGAGTGCGTTTGTACAGTTGCTTGAAGCAATACAGGAGATCGACGGTCTTGAACGACTTCGGTTTACTTCGCCACATCCGATCGGTTTTCGCGACGATCTGCTACACGCGCTGGCCGAGCTGCCAAAACTAGCCGAACACGTTCATCTCCCACTGCAATCGGGATCGAACCGGATTTTGAAGGCGATGCACCGCACTTATACAGCGGAGAAATATTTCGCGCTGGTTGAACGGATTCGAGCCACCCGTTCCGAAATCGCCATCACAACCGATGTCATCGTCGGTTTTCCGGGCGAGGATGAAAATGATTACAGCCAAACGCGCGATCTCGTCGCGCAAATCCAATTCGATAACGCTTTCGTTTTTCGCTACTCGACGCGACGTGACACACCAGCCGCGGAGATGCGAAATCAAATTCCCGAACAAATTAAGGAAGAGCGGAACCAGGATCTACTCGCGCTCGTCAATGAATCGGCGCGGCGAGCGAATGAGCGGCTCGTCGGACGTGAAGTGGAGATTTTGTGCGAAGGGCCCAGTCGGACAAAAGCGACACGTTTAATGGGACGGACGCGGACAAATAAGGTTGTTGTTTTCGAGGGCGGAGCGGACCGCGTCGGGCAGATCTTCAACGTGCACGTGCAGCAAGCGAATGGTTTCAGCTTGTATGGGACGCCCGTCGTGCAAATCTGACGCGCTCTTTCAATGATCTACCATTTGTCGCTGCAAGACGCCGGACTTATCGCGGGAATTTTTCTTTTGCTCTTCGCCGCGCCCGGCTTCGTCAAACCGGAGCTCACCTGCGGCGTAGCGCAGCAATTCCCACGGTCGCGTTCGTTAGGCGTCGCCCTGCTGACGATCGATCTGCTTTGGACTTTCTGGCTCGTGGCCACCATGGAAATGGGCGAGTTTTCCGCTTTCCGCCGCCCTCTCCTCATTCTCCTGCCGATCGGATATTTTTTGGTGCTCAAATTCGTCGCCGAATTTCTCGCGGTTCGCGCTCTCGGCATTTTTTGTCTGCTCGCCGCTGAACCGCTTCTCGAGGCAGCTTTCTTTCGTTACGAGACGAGCCGATTGCTTGTCACGGTTTTCGCTTACCTGCTGATCGTCGCCGGACTTTTTTGGGTAACAATGCCCTACTTGTTGCGTGAGCAAATCAATTGGAGCGCGCGCAGTATGGCCCGTTGTCGCCTCATGCATGCGGTCGTGTTGCTTTACGGCGCGGCAATTCTCGCCTTCGCACTCACGCGTTACTAATTTTTTGTAGCGGCTGGCCGTCCCGGCGGCTGGGCGGCCACCGCGCCGCTGAGGACAGCGGCCTCTACAACAAAAGATGAATCGCATTCTCGTGATTCGCGGCGGCGCGCTTGGCGATTTCATTCTCACTTTGCCCACGCTGAAACTATTGCGGGATCATTTTCCCAACGCGCACCTGGAAATTCTCGGATACAAACACATCATCGCGCTGGCGGAGAATCGGTTTTACGCGAACGCGACGCGCTCCATCGAATCCGCGCCGCTGGCGCGCTTCTTCGCACGTGACGCCGAGCTTGCGCACGAGTTCGTGCAGTATTTCGCGACCTTTGATCTGATCGTCAGTTACTTGTTTGATCCCGACGAAATCTTTGCGACGAATCTGAAGCGTTGCGGGACGAATCAGTTAATCAAGGCATCACCGAGGCTGAACGAGTGCGAACATGCCGCTCGCCAACTGGCGAAACCGCTGGAGAAAATCGGCTTGCAGCTGACAAATGCCGCAGCGCAGGTTTTTCCAAACAAAACTGACCGGCTCGCAGCGCGGCAATTTCTGCAAAGCGATTCACCATTGATTGCAATTCACCCAGGCAGCGGAGGCGAAAGGAAAAACTGGCCAATCGAAAATTGGATCGCGCTCGGCGAACATTTATTTTCGCAGAACCCGCAAAGAACCCTTGTTGTCGTCAGCGGTGAAGCTGACGCGCAGCAAACGGCGCGGCTTCGTTCGCTTTGGAAGGACAAACCGGTCCGCTTCGCGGCAAATCTGCCGTTGCCACATCTCGCCGCAATTCTGGAGCATTCGATTTTTGTCGGCCACGACAGCGGCATCTCCCATCTAGCCGCGGCTGCCCGTGCACGGTGTGTGTTGCTCTTCGGTCCGACTGATCCGGCAATTTGGGCGCCGGCAAATCAGAAGGTCAGAATCGTTCGTGCGCCGGATAGCGATTTGCGCAAGCTCGCTTTCGAGAACGTACGCGACGCGATCGACCTTTAAATGTGGCGCAAGTTTCCAACTTGCGCGGGGGTTTGGATCGCAAGTCAGGAAACTTGCGCTAGATCACGAGCTGATACGCATCGGCATCAGCACATAAAGAAATGGCGTTTGGATTTTCAAAACGCCGGGGCTCATCTCGTCGATCAGATCGAGAAAGACCTCATCTTCGGCAAGATTGCGCAGCGGCGCCATCAAAAACTCGGGATTAAAGGCGATCGAAAACTCGCGACCTTTGTAGGCGACCGGCAGCCCTTCTTTCGCTTCGCCAACTTCGGGAGTATTGGCGGTAATTTCGATGTTGTTCTTGCTGAAGTTGAGCTTGATGGAATTTGATTTGTCGCTCGCGAGCAGGGAAACGCGGCGCAGCGAATTGAGAAATGTCTCGCGCTCGAGCGTCACGCGCTCCTTCGTTTCGCTTGGAATAACCTGCCGATAATTCGGATAATTTCCTTCGATTAATTTCGAGACGAGCAACGTGTTGTTCAACTCGAACGCAATCTGGCCGCTGCCCACACTGACTTTCACCTCGCCATCGTCGGTCAACAAGCGATGCAACTCGGTGACCGCTTTGGTCGGCACGATGATGTCGGCTTCATGGCTGCGCGGAAATTCCAGCTCGATATCAACCATCGCCAGACGGCGGCCATCGGTCGCGACAAGGGTCAACTTGTTTTCCTTGAAGCTGAAGAGGACGCCGTTGAGGACGTAGCGCGTTTCGTCGGTCGAGATCGCATACGAAGTTTTGCGCAGCCCGTCGCGCAAATCCTTTTGTCGAATTGTCACTACCTTCGCATTTTCAAACTTTGGGAGGGGCGGAAATTCTTCCTCGGGCAATCCCAGGATTTTAAAAAAACTGTTGCCGCTCCGGATCGAGGCCGCGTTTTTTCCATCCACATCGACCTGAATTTCACTCGAAGGCAATTCACGAATGATGTTAAAGAGCCGGCGGGCCGGCAGCGTGGTGGCGCCTTCCTTGTCCACTTCCGCCTCGAAACTTCCCCGCACGCCGACGTCGAGATCGGTCGTCGTTAGGTGGACTTCGTTACCGCTCGCCTGCAGCAAAACATTGGAAAGAATCGGCAGCGTGGTGCGGGTGCTGACGACGTTTTGCACCTGCTGCAGTCCTTCCAGAAGTTTTTCTTTTGTGACGCTGAACTTCATATCGTGCTCGAAGCGCTAAGATGTAAGGCTTCCGATTTTATTCGGCAACCGTATTCTCGCGTCGCAAGCCGCGAAACTACCATTGCGTGTTTTGGTTAGCGCTGGAGCGAGCTATCAATGAACGAAATCGTCTGGCGAATGTTGTCCTGTTCGCGCATTCGTTTCTTCACCAGTTTGCAGGCGTGCAATACCGTCCCGTGATCGCGCCCGCCAAAAGCATCGCCGATTTCATTCAGCGAGGCTTTCGTCAATTCACGTGCCAGATACATCGCGACCTGACGGGGAAAAGCGATGTTGGCCGGCCGCCGTTTGCTCGTCATATCGGCGAGGCGAATATCGAAATGCTCGGCCACGCGCCGCTGGATTTGTTCGATCGTGACCGCGTGCCGCGCTTCCTCCTGCAAAATATCTTTAAGCAGATGCTCGACGACTTCCTGCGTCAGTTCTTTTCCGCTAAGCGATGCGAAGGAGGCGACGCGCATGAGCGCGCCTTCCAGACGGCGGACGTTTGTTCGAATGCGATTGGCGAGAAACTCAAAAATTTCATCGCGCAGTCTGATGTGCAAGGTGCGCGCCTTTTTGCGCAGGATCGCCATGCGCGTTTCGATATCGGGCGGCTGCAACTCCGCGGTCAATCCCCATTCGAAGCGCGAGACAAGGCGATGCTCGAGATTGGCGATTTCGGAAGCGGGCCGGTCGCTCGAGAGGACGATTTGTTTATGTCCGTCGAAGAGCGTGTTGAAGGTGTGGAAAAATTCTTCCTGTGAACGTTCCTTGCCGCCGAGGAATTGGATGTCGTCAATCAAGAGGAGATCGGCCTGGCGATAACGTTTCCGGAATTTGACCAGGGTGCTGTGCTGAATCGCGTCGATGAACTCGTTGATGAAAAGTTCGCTCGAGAGATACATCACTTTGGAATTTTTCTTTTTCGTCCAAACGGATTGCCCGATCGCCTGCATTAAATGCGTTTTGCCCAGGCCAACGCCGCCGTAAATGAAAAGCGGGTTGTAGGTTTTCGCGGGCGATTGGGCGACGGCGAGACTGGCGGCGTGCGCAATCTCGTTGTTCGGTCCAACCACGAACGATTCAAATGTATTTCGCGGGTTGAGGCCGAGCGCGCTGCCGCTTCGTTTCGTTTCAGCGCTGGAATCCGCGTCAGATTCTTTCGCTGCAGCGGAACTAAGAATCACGTCCTCTTCTCCGGATCCTTTTCCGGAGGGTGAAGAAAATTTTACGGTGCGCGGTCCCCCACAGACAGTGACAATGGCGGCCTGCAGCGCGGGCATGTGATTACTCTCAATCCAGAACTGGTAGATGTTGTTCGGGACGCGAAAAGTGAGCGAGTCGCTCGTCGCGTGGGTCAATTGCACCGCGGAAAACCAGCGCTTGAAAGTATCCGCGCTGACCTGTGGCTTAAGCGCAGTGGACAGCTTCTGCCATAATTGAGCGCACTTCTCGTCCATGCTGAGTTGTTAACAGCGTTAAATGAACCGAAATCCCCTGGCGATGGGCCGAATCCGGAACTTTGAGGCTCCTCTCAGCAGCAGTCCAAAGCGCACACGCTCGAGCGAACCTGCGAGGGAATTCCCGAGAAAACACGTGAAATACGAGGGGAAAACAAGAAATACGAAAGAGAGATTCTGAGCGGAGTGTTTGTGATGGGCTGCGGTAATTTCACAGTTCGCCGGTGGATTCAGCGCCATAATTTTTCTTCCTCCGCAATGTTTCTCCAAGCTGTCCACATCTTATTAACAACCACCATTTTCCCTCCGGACAGCGGCTTGAGACTAAGAACGGGAAAAAATTTCGACAAGAAAAAATCTGAAGTTTATTTTTTAAAACGAACGAAAAAAACTTGACGAAAAATCTTCGCGCGCTTCTCCCTCGGAAGACTGGGCGGGAACGCACGCGCGCGGGTTGACCCGAAGTGGTGGTGCGCGCAAACTTTGCTGCCGAGATGCGCGAAAGAGCCGCGCCGATGAGCGGAAATATGGAACTGAACGCGAGAAATTCGACCGACTTACTGCGCAACCTGGTGGCGAACCGCGTCGAATAATTACTCATGCGCCCGGTTCTGGCTTACTCGCTCCTGTTTTTGCTTTTCGCCCCCGCATTGCGCGCGTTCGATGAAATTCCGCCGCCGTTTGGTTTTCATTGGAATGATCTCACCGGCCGTGTCGAGACGGTGCTGAAAGGCGCGAAAGCAAAGATTGTTTCGCGCGAGAAAAAGGAGAACCGCGAAGTATGGACGGTGGAGGGCCTTGTCCAGCCGGGTCTGCAACGAACCCTCTTTACTTTTCGCGAGGGCTTCCTCGTCGAAGTCGAGCTGCAATACGAATACCCCGAGTGGGGCATCGAGCGTTACAACGATCGAATGGGAGAAATCCGCCGTTACTTCGATGCGAAATTCGGCACGGGCAAATTAGTCTCCCGCTCGCGCGACACTGAAACCGATGTCATCCAAACTCTCGTCGGCTATCAATGGCTCGTCGGCAGTACGCTGCTCGAGCTTTTTTATTTTTCCGCGCAACGCGACGCACTTCTTTTCCGCACGATCACGGTGGATTACAAAATGATCTGACCCTGTCGCGGCGGTCTGACCGTCGCACATTCGGGTCGCCAAAGTCCGACGCTCACAGAGTACCGCTACAGTTTCGAGTTCTCTTTTTGCAAGCGCTTCAAGCGCGAGGCGAGCGCGACTTTTGTCGCGGAACTCACGCGATCGATGAAAAGCACGCCGTTGAGATGATCAACCTCGTGTTGCAGGGCGCGCGCAAGCAGACCGCCCGCTTCGATTTCAATCATTGACTCATCCAATGTTTGTGCCCACGCGGTCACGTTGAGCGCGCGCAGGACGTCGGCCGTGATGTCGGGAATGCTCAGGCAACCTTCCGAGTCAAGAATTTTTTCCTCGCTTAGTTTGAGTCGGGGATTGATTAAAATCAGTGGCATCGCTGCGGCCGGATCGACTTCCTTGCCATTCAACTTCATCGTGCTCGGCCGATCCTGCACTTGCGAAATATCGAGCACGGTAAGCTGCAAGGCCCGGCCGATTTGCTGCGCTGCCAGGCCGACGCCGTTCGCGCCGCGCATCGTTTCCAGCATATCGGCGGCAAGCGCGCGAACCCGTTCATCGATTTTTTCCACGCGTTTGCCTTTCACGCGCAGAATTGGGTAGCCGTATTTCGCGATCGCTAACTTCATTCTTCAGGGCGGGTAAAGGCAGGCAGATTCCTTACGCCGGCGAGTTTCAACGCATCCATCACTTTGATGATCGTGCCGAAGGAAGCTTTCTTGTCGGCTTGCAGTGCAAGCGTCGATCGGCGTCCTGCGGGCAAATCGCCCACAGCGCCTTGAAGTTGATCGACGTTGATGCTCCTGCCATCGAGTTTGATCTCGTCGTTTTCATCCACCGTCACAATCGCGTGTTCGGTTTCAGACGGTGCTTTCGTCGCGGTCTTTGACTCCGGCAGATTAATTTGAACTTCCGGCTGATCTTTTTTGAAAGTCGTCGAGACCACAAAAAAAATGAGAAGGATCGTCAGGATATCGACGAGCGAGACGATGATGATGGACGGCGCTCGCCGCTTCCGCACTGCAAACTTCATACGCTGATCTCCG
>Ga0137390_10003368_pt1 | contig 13032 bp, 14 predicted proteins | sample 15con2h24AmetaG_FD_104937 | JGI IMG/M metagenome (GOLD analysis project Ga0137390, IMG submission 104937) | Vadose zone soil microbial communities from Angelo Coast Range Reserve, California, USA - 15con2h2.4A metaG | ecosystem: Environmental > Terrestrial > Soil > Vadose zone > Saprolite... | reverse complement strand
ACCTCAAGTCCTGAGTAGGAGGAGTTTTTTACATAAAAATGAAAGTCGAGGCTATTCGGCGTTCTTCAATTCTGGCCCGGCGTTCATTCCGATCACTCTCGCGCGACTACCTTCTCAAGATAGCTATCGAAGCCCGGCAGAGATTCTACGGTGTCCTGGAGTGTCGTCAAATCGACTGAAACACCGATAAAGTTGAGAGGTGGTTGGCGGTCGTTGGGAGTATGCCAATTTCCGCGTTTGGGCAAGCGGATGGAAGTATCTCCAGCAGCTGTCGTGCAGTGAGAATTACCCTGGTCGTTTCACAGCCGCTTCGAAGGCGATCAGGGTCGCATAGCACACTTTCTTCAGTAGTCAACAATTGCATATCCTTTCCCTTGTTCGTAAAGCGCCATTTCACATCGCCGATTACGGATGGGAAATGAAGGCCAGTTGCCAGGCGACGTTTATCGGGCAAGACACCTGCACGCGCCTCTTACATGCAACGATGATGCATTCACACTCCCGAGTATGGTCAAGGGAGGGAGGGTATGCAAAAGGGTGGCGAAGTGGATTGGGCAGGTAGGGCGACGGAGGATGCGTAGTCCACACGCAGGAGTCAAAAGATCCTGATTTTGCCAGTGACGATGCTTTGGAAGTATCGTGCAGCGGTTTTGCTTCCGGCTCCGCGCTGCCACTCGTTAAAATCTGATTTCGTCTTGTACCCGCCAGTTTCTCCTGACGGCAATAGCCTTAGTCTCCAAATATCTTTGCGAGTAATGACCTGTCCCGTCGACTGATGAATGTGGAAGATCAATGCGTTGACCGCCTGGCGGCGGTCCCTTCCTGTTTCGAACTCCACGCGCGGCCAACCCGCATTTTTCACGGCCTTCGATTCGAATTCCGTCGGAGTTCTTGGACCGGAAGATTTTCTGGCTGTCCATTTTCGATACCAATCGGCCAATGCCGACGAGTCGATTTTCCAGCGCCTGCCATCTTTAATCGCGGGCAGTCCATCTTCCTTGGTGTGGCGGTAGATGGTCTCAGGATGTTTGCGTAGGATTTTTGCGGCCTCCTTCACGGTGAGGTAGAGGTTTAGTCGTTCTAGATAGTCGAGGACATTGTCACCCATCCGGGAACCTCGCTGAACTCGCGCGTCGACGTCGGACATCGAAGAGACAAGAGAGTCGTTACCACAAAATTGGTGTCATATTGAAGATGCTTGACACTTAAAAGTTGAACTGGTATATTTATCTTGGAGTATCCAAAAGTTTTCGGTCTTTTTGGCAAATGATGGCCCTTAAAATCGTGAATTTTACACAATTGTGGTTTCTCCTGTCAAGGGATCCTGTGAACCCGATCTGCGAGCGCGTCGCAACCAGAATTCGAGAATTTCGAAAGCTCCGGAAACTGAGCCAGTCGCAACTTGCTGAAAACATGAACATGGCCACGAACACCGTCTCCCGCTGGGAGACACAGGCTCACCCCCCTTCGGTCGCTGACCTAGAAAAACTCGCAGAAGTTTTAAATGTTCCCGCCGTCAATTTCTTGCTGGAGGACGCCCCGACAGGAAAGGCGAACGAACTATTGGCCGTCGTCCGAGGTTTTGAGGACAACGATGTTGACGAGGTAATCAGGTATGCGCACTTCAGGCGGGCGACCTCCGTACGGAGGTAAAGAACGTCCGATAGTCTGTGTCCGACAAGACAAGAGATTGCTTTCTCTTGGGTAGCGATATGGCTATCGGTCCGGAATGCTGCCGGAGATGAGATGGACGTTCAGCTTGAGTTGGACCTCAGACTGCTGCCAGGCGGGTTCTTCACACCCGACACATTCGTAGGGTCGGTTTTCACCTAGGCCAAGGCCAGCGTTTACGATTCAACGTAAAGTTTTCCGGGTCCAGTTCGGGGAGCAACTCATCTTCTGCGCTTGGGCGGTTTTCGATACTTCGGCGAGCCCAAAGAAGCGAAAGACAGCCGTTATAGTTAGGCATAGAAATCGACTGCTCCCAATTTGTGGCGTCATCTTTAAACCAAGAGCTGGAGATCCATTCTTCGGCTGGTAGCTCTTCCATCTCCTTGGGCACTGATTTGCACCCGAACGCCTTCGCGGCAGATGAGTCGAGTCCCACCTTTGCTCCAACGGGTATCTGTCGAAGGAGGTGCGGAGGCGAGGCGTTTGCGGAGGGCGGGTGTCCAGAGTTGACTGGAGCTCTCGATAAGCTTCCCATCACGATCAGACATGAGAACCAGGACCTCAGCCCAGAGCTTGAGGGCCATTAATGCCCAACGCCTCGAAAAAGTAAAATTGGGCCAATCCCTAGATAATCAGCAGGAACCGATCTGGATTCGTAAAGCCACTGAATTCGATGAACAAACCGATTGCCTGCAGATCACACGATATGGAAAATGACCCATGCAAGAATTCCGCAGAATGGCCGCTGCAATGGACCTGCGCATCCAGCAGCTTACGGCTGAAGGAGTTCACGGCCTAGCGGTAATCGAACGCATGGTAGGCCATCTGCCCGATCTGCACCGGATATGGGTTGGCACCTCTGATCATCAGCTAGCAACGCTGTGCAATGACTTTCCCGGCTTTTCCCGATATGCCAGCCTTATGGAAGAGGCGGCTGACGCAGAACGCAGGAAAGCGTCGCGTCCTTACGACGACGTGCCTGAGCTGCACGATTCACTCAAGGATGCAATGGCAGCGCTCCTGGTGACTGCCGCCACGCTGGAGCGCAGTTATCAGGAAGCGCTGGATGCGGACAAATCATCACCTGAGTGGCGGTTGCCGATGAATGAGCTGAACAAGCTTCACCGTAAGTGGGTTACCGAACTGGAGCATTTCACCTCTATTTTGAAGAGATCGGACGTTCCGAAGAAGACAGTAGACATCTTCGTTGATGCCTTTGATCCCATGGCCAAACGCATTGCTCAGATGCAAAACCGCGCCATGACGGTGACTAACAAAGTCTAATTTACCTTTTCGAGGCGTTGGGCTTAATGGGGCCAGTCTCAGAATACGGACACCTTGCCGAAAACTCACGTTCGATCGTAGCAAGCAGAGGTCGACAATTTACGATCGAGTTGAGCGTTTAGACCTGAAGGTACAAATGAAAGCAAGCGAATCCAGTACCGTTGCGGTCCTGACTGAAAAGCCTTCTGTCGCACGAGACATTGCCCGTGTCCTCGGAGCCGACAAGCGGGGCGAAGGCTATCTCCAGGGAAACGGCTATGTGGTCACCTGGGCGATTGGACATCTGGTTTCCCTCGCACAACCGCACGAAATCAATCCTCAATGGCGGCAATGGCGCATGGATCTGTTGCCGATCCTGCCCGAGCAGTGGCCACTGGTTGTCTACGAGCGAACCAAAGATCAGTTCGAAGTGGTGCGAAAGATTCTAACGTCGGCGCGTGTGTCGCGGATAGTATGCGCGACGGATGCTGGGCGGGAAGGCGAACTGATCTTCCGCTACATCTACGATGCGGCTGAAAGCAAAAAGCCGGTCAGCCGACTTTGGATTTCCTCGCTGACTCCGGATGCCATCCGAAAAGGGTTCGACAATCTTCGCCCAGGCAGCCAATATGATCGATTGGCGGACGCGGCCAGTGGCCGAAGCCGAGCCGATTGGCTTGTTGGCATGAATCTGTCGCGGGCCTATTCACTTTTCTATAATGAGGAGCTTTCCGTCGGACGGGTGCAGACGCCGACCCTGGCCATGCTTGTCGATCGCGAACTTACCCTCCGCAATTTTGTCTCCGAAGACTACATCGAGGTTGTCGCGACGTTTCAGGGACGGGAAAATCAGGATAAGGAAACCTATCAAGGCACATGGTTCCGTCCGCAAACAGGGTTGAAAAAGGGCAACAACGCTCAGGGCAACAACTCGCGATTGCCTGCCGATGGCCAGGATGCCAAAAGCATCATCCTTCGCGCTCGTGCGGGAGAAGCGGTCATTGAGTCACTCTCTTCCGAGACGCAGCGGATGCAACCACCCCTGCTTTACGACCTCACTGAGCTGCAGCGGCATGCGAATCGTCTGTTTGGCTTTAGTGCCCAAGAGACTCTTGATATCGCGCAGGCACTCTATGAACGGAACAAACTGATCAGCTATCCAAGGACGGATAGTCGTCATCTCTCTGTTGACGTTGCCGCTACAGCTCCAGGCATTGTCGCCGCAGTTTCCGCAAGCTATCAGAAGCAACTGGCTGCAGGAACAGGGGAGCGCCCACTTGGAAAGCGATTTGTCGACGACAGTAAGGTGAGCGACCATCACGCCATCATTCCCAATGCGGTTTCCCCCGAGAAGGCCAACCTGACGGAAAAGGAACGCAAGATTTACGGTTTGATCTGCAGCCGCTTCCTCATGATGTGGCATGACGATCACATTCAGTCCGTGACGACCGTGATCACCGCGATCACGCATGAGGAATTCGTGGACCGCTATCGAACCACGGGGACTGTCGTGCAACAGTTGGGTTGGAAGGTCCTTGACGTTGGGTCGGAGGGGCGAAAGAGAGAGACAAAGGGCAGGGATGAGGAGAAAACTCCGGAGCAGATTCTGCCAGTAAATCTTGCCACAGGACAGCCACAGGACATCGCGAATATAGAGGCCAAGAAAAAGAAGACCAAACCCCCGAAGCGATTTACCGAGGGCACACTCTTGACCGCGATGCAGACGGCGGGCCAAAGCCTCGACGAGAAAGAACTGTCCGAGGCGATGAAAGAGACGGGCCTCGGTACGCCTGCCACACGGGCGGCCACGATCGAAGTGCTATTGAAGCGTGGCTATATCGTTCGCTCGGGGAAGAGTCTGGAGGCAACAGAAAAGGGGATCCATCTTATAGAAGTGGTTCATCCCGAAGTCAAGAGTCCCGCGATGACCGGCCAATGGGAGGCCTTTCTCAAGAAGATCCAACTCGGTGAATCCCAGCTGGAGCCATTCCTGGATGGCATCAGTCAATACGTGCGTTCGGTTGTCAGCAAGGTTCGTCAGACTTCGCCAGTTCAACTTACGCCGCCGCCCCCCGCATCCACAAAGACTTCCGATCCTTCTGGTCTCCCCGGTCCAAAGAAATTCCTCAACAGCATAAGCCTCCCCGAGCTTTTGCAAAACGCGTTCGGCTTCGCCCAGTTTCGCCCTAACCAGGAAGCCGTCTGTTGGGCAGTAACCGCGGGAAAAGACGCGCTGCTTGTCATGCCGACCGGCTCGGGCAAGTCGCTTTGTTACCAGCTGCCTGGATTGGCACGAGGTGGAACCACTCTCGTGATCAGTCCACTCATAGCATTGATGGACGATCAGGTGCAGAAGCTGAAAGAGAAAGGCCTCGCTGTAGAATGCATCCATTCAGGTCGTGATCGTGAAACATCGCGCCGTATCTGTTCCGACTACCTCGGCGGCAAATTGCAGTTTCTCTTCATTGCTCCCGAACGACTTCGGGTGGCAGGCTTTCCCGAAATGCTGGCCAAGCGAAAACCATCACTGATCGCGATCGATGAAGCGCACTGTATCTCGCAATGGGGCCACGATTTTCGACCTGACTATCGGATGCTTGGCCAGTATCTACCTGGTCTTCGTCCTGCTCCGATGCTGGCGCTCACGGCCACAGCAACCCCGCTGGTCCAGAACGACATTGCAACTCAGCTAGGCTTGACTGAGCCCGCACACTTCATCCATGGTTTCCGCCGCGAGAACATCGGCATCGAGCTTGTAGAGGCTTTGCCTTCGCAACGGCCTCAGCTCGCTCGGGAGATCCTGCTCGAAGACAAACACCGCCCAGCCATCGTGTACACCCCTACGCGCAAGCAGGCTGACGCTCTGGCGGAAGAGTGGGCAAGCGAGTTTGCCGTAGCCGTATACCATGCCGGACTGGATGCCGAGCGACGGCGGCAAGTGCAGGAAGAATTCATGGCGGGCAAGCTGGACGTCATGGTGGCAACCACGGCGTTCGGTATGGGGATCGATAAGACGAATATCCGAACCGTGATTCACACCGCCCTGCCAGGCAGTCTGGAAGGGTATTACCAGGAGATCGGCCGCGCTGGGCGCGACGGAAAAACGAGTCGCGCCATTTTGATGCACTCGTATGGAGACCGTCATACCCATGACTTCTTCTTCAGTCGGGATTACCCGGCCGTTCCACTGCTGGATCGAGTATTTGCAAGCCTTCGTACAGAACCCCAACCGAAGGAGGCGCTGCGCAAATCCTTGGCGATGGAGGAAGAACTCTTCGACAAAATCATCGAGAAGCTTTGGATCCATAAGGGGGCCGTGCTGGACTTTGCGGAGAATGTCAGCCAGGGCGAGGGGCTATGGCGCGCGTCCTACATCCTGCAGGGCGAGCAGAAGCGGGCGCAGATCGATCAGATGATTCGTTTTGCGGAAAGCAATCAATGCCGCATGACGTCCCTTGTTCGTCACTTCGGCGATACGTCGGATAGTGCCAGGGCTTGTGGCGTGTGCGATTTCTGTGCTCCCGCCAAGTGCGTTGCCCAAAGATTCCGAACCGCGACGGAAGAGGAACGAACAACTCTTCATCGAGTGTTGCGCGCCTTGCAGACCGTCTCCAACAAATCGACCGGCAAGCTGCACGCCGAGCTTTGTCCCGGAGGCGAGATGAGCCGAGACAACTTCGAAGAAGTCCTTGGAGCCATGGCCCGGGCAGAACTCATCAAGTTTGCGGATGCTGTCTTCGAAAAACAAGGCAAACAGATTCCCTACCGCACTGTCAGCCTTACTCCAGCGGGGCGAGCCACCGATCAGACTACGCCGGTGCTCTTCGTTATGAAGGACGCTGGACGGCCCGTTTCCAAGCGCAAGCGCCAGAAGAAATCCAGTAAGTCTAACGCTTCTCCAAACACCACCGGTCGAACCCAATCCAGGCCACCAAGAACAAGAACGGCTGCGTCCGAGCCAGAGAAAGAGACTCGCATTGAACAGGCTTTACGTGCCTGGCGCCTGAGCGAGGCGGAGCGCAGAAACATTCCGGCATTTCGGATCTTTGGCGATCGAGCGCTGAAAGGTATCGCTACCAACTGTCCCCACAACGATGCGGAGTTACTGGCTGTGCCGGGCATTGGCATGAGTATCGTGCAAAAATATGGAGCACATATCTATCGTCTGATTGCAGGTTCACGTTGACGCCGTGAGTCCCATCTCGCTCTTGTCGTTGACTTAGAACACTGCTCACCTGATGAGCAGCAACAAATAACGAACCTTGCTAGGAAATCGAGCGGTACCCAGACTTTCTCCTGACTCACTTCACCGGCGACGTACGCATTGAATCGAGTCAACCGCTTCGATAGCAATCCAACAACTCAAGCAAAGCCACTCCAAGACGCCTTTGGTTACAAAAGTGAATGTTTCCAACGCTGTTTAGATATCCAATGGCAGAGATGCGAGCGCTGATTCAAATAGCTTCTGGTTTCCCTTCACAGTTAGTCGCAGTAGACAGTAAAGATCCCAGTATCTTCGCCAAATCGGGTCTTCACTAGGCATATATGTAATGTTCAGGCCTATCTCCTTTGCCGTTTCGTAACCGATCATCTGGCTGTGAGATGGGAATCTTCTGGTATCCATCAGCTCTGAGGCGATGCGGGTGTAATTGAGGCCGCCTCGCTTTAGTAGATTCTCGGCTAAGGTCTTTGCCCTATCTCTCACGGCCTCAAACTTGCGCAGTACGGTCGGATCAAACCCGGTGATGAGTACCTTATGAACAGGATCGTCGGGAGCCTGCCGTAGATCAGTAGCAACGCGCTCATATGCATCAAGGTAGTTCAATACAGAATGAACCATATCGTTTCCCTTGGAATCTTTGAGAACAAATTGCGGGTCGATTGTTCCCAATTCAGACGTGTCACTCATGACAATCTCATTTGCTCCGAGCGCCATGAGAGTTCCAGCACTTTTCGCTGCATCCGGAACAATAACTCTCAGAGTTCCAGTCGCTGGCACCGCCGCACGCAACATGCTAATGAACTTCTCCGCAGCGTCAACATCGCCGCCAAAGGTATGCAGCATCAGGTCAATCGATGAGCCGGGAGTCACATTATGAAGGAGTTCCACCACGCCCAGCGTGTCATTGCGCTCGATCTCTGCATTCTCACCGCAGATATAGCATAGGAGGGTACGGCCAGTGTCTTTCTCCAGGTCACGAATGAGCTGTTGTCTTTGATAGCGCGGAGCATTGATCGCCGTATACATGGGCGTCTTGGTTAGAGTTGCGTTTGCCTTGGAGCTCTTTAACTGGCTCGCCTGTGATTCGCCGTTGTCAAAGTGAGTCAGTCCTTCGCCCATGAGGTCTTACCGTCCCGAATAAAATAGTGGCAACGCTTACCAGCTTCGATGGAGTCTACACTTGGCGAAATCGTCAGACGATCGCGTTTCGCTCGTTTAATTCGCCAGTATGGATATCTTGCGGTATCGAGATTGAGAAGGATTCGGTGTCCTGTATGGCAGGGACAATCAAAAGCTATCCATTTTGGCATTTTCCCCGCAGAGACTACAACAGCTCCATTGCGAGGTAATTTGATTGGAATCTCATCTGCCGATTCAACTTCTTGCGCGACGCGCCAATATAGAAATGGAAGACGATCCCACCAACGAATTTTTAGACTTCCGGCCATGTCTGCTCCAAGAACGGCTCACCGCTCCCCCATCCCAATTTGTCAGCTGCCGGGTGGCAGTAGTGACGCTGGCGGCTTTCCATGACATTTGTTGAGACTTCACGTTCATGGAATCTCAAAAGAACTTCACTCGGCCTTGGCTCAGGGCCATAGCCGATGAATCTCTCTAGCATCTCAGCCACGGCAGTGGCGGCGACAGCGGTGGTAAACGATACTACCGCGGGCTCTGTGTGACCGAGGGCCGGCGCATATCCTTCATCTTCCAAACGTCGACGCTCGTCCGGCGTCATCAGCTCAGACGCGGCTCGCTTCAAGTCAACGCGGTTACGACAAACGAGGCACGCTGTACCAGGGCAAAGTGTGGTCACCCTTCCATTTATGTCAGTCAGCGTTCCATCAACTTCACTGCTTAGCAGTACGCCCATGTCAATAACTGGGGTGAGCAGATACGTCGCGAGACGTGACAGGACCAACCTACCCGCGTTGTCATCTGTGCAACCAAAGACGAGATCTGAAGACGTTAGCTGGAGAGCCACAGCCCGCATTGTGATCATGCCTTGCACCGATCGATAATTGACGCCGGTAGCAATCTTCACAAGATTGCGCCCGACGACTTCGGCCTTCGGTTCACCCACATCTCCCATGGTTGAGCCGTACAAGCGAGTCACGTTGGAGCCGGAAACTGTGTCGCTATCAATTAGGGTGAAATTTCTAACCCCAAGACGAACTAGCTGTTCTGCCACGGATGAACCAGTGCCGCCGCAGCCGACGATCGCAACTCGCAGTTCGCTCAGGGTCTGTTGAATGGCTGGACCGAATGCGCGCACATTACGATCAAAAATCGGGTCGAGGTCTCCCGTCTCAGAGTTAAAGGCGCGATAGAAACGCCACCGATCGCCGACGATCCACAGCCGTTCAATCGGCTCGGCGCCGAGCTCCTCGTGATGAACTGAACCGGAGAACGCGCAGCCGTTCAAACGAGGGGAAATGATGAGGGTTCCGTAGTAAGGGCTTCCCGTCCGAATACGGAACAGCTCGGAAATCTGTTCGTCCACTTCAAAGTCATGCTTGCTCGGCGTCGGGATGCCATCACAACCAGGATGGGTGTGAAACCAGATCGCAGTCTCACAATTTCTTTCCGCCTCGGCTAACGCGTCTACGTATCCAGTCGATCGAATTACCAGGCCGTAGGCGGCCTGCTCTATGTACTCTTGTTCCGGCACCCAGCGGATGCGCCGTCCGAGCAGCCGCCGATTGCCATCGGGTGCTTCCACAATACGGACGAGAAGAACGCCAGCCACCTCTACATCGCTGCGGGCGGCCTGTTCCAGCTCACCCATTAATTGGGTCGTGAGGACTAAGGTTGTCATTTAGGCAGCCCTTGCGTTGGCTGCTGTAATCAACTCGCGGTTCACGAGAGCCAGATAGCTCTCGATTGAATCCGTTCCGGAACGCCAAACACCTGCCGGTAAATGTCTTGACCAACGCTGCCATTGGCGGCCAAGGTAGTTTTCAATATGCTGCGTTGCCGCTATTGGAGCACCGTCAGGTCGCGCAATCGCGGGATTGAACCACCACATATCCGGTGGAACGTCAGGATAGCCCGGAAATAGCCTAATCAACAGATCCGCAGACTGTCTATTGAGACCAGCAGGGAGAGGATAGTTCGTGATGATGACGCAGGTCATTCCGCCTTCTATTGAGACGGTATGTTCCAGCGCACGAGAGATTAGTGCATCTTTGTCGGTTTGCGGCAACATGTATTCCTCTATGCGAAACTGCCGGGGTTGATTTGAGCTGGTGCCGTGAAAAAGCGAAGGCCGTCACGCATCTTCACCACGTCTGTCGCGTTGATCTTTCGATCAGAACCGCCAGGCACAACCTCGAATAGATCGCGGTCGGGCCCAATTGGCGGTTGGGGCAAATTCCGCAGTTCACTGCCAGTCAAGGTATGCTGTTGCACCCGGTACTCGTGCCTGTCGATTTTGATTACGAACTCTTTCTTCAGCTCTTCGGCCAGCGCCTTGATTTCCAGTGTTTCCTTCTCCTCGAAGGCGCGCAGTTCCTTACTCTCATTAGCCTCGAACTCCTTCAGCCTCTCAATTCGCTGTCGCTCAAACTCTTCGAGCTCCCGTGCCTGTTTGCGCTTCAACTCCTCGAGTTCGTGGTCGATTTCATGTGACTGGTCGTCCGACATAATATGTGCCCTCCTGCAGTGTGATACCACGGTATCAAGCAACCAAGGTATTGACAAGTCAATTATTTTGCGTCAAGATGTTTTTGATGAAGCCCTCTAAAGCCATGACGATTCGGCTCTCAGCCGATCAGGCTGAAGCGCTAGAAACGGTTGCAAATGTTGAGCAACGGGCTATTTCGGATATCATCCGCGCCGCTATATCTGAGCATGTAGAGAATCGCCGACGCGACCCGCTCTTCCAGGAAGAACTACGGGGCCGTATCGACAGAGAGCAGAAGTTTCTGCAACCCTAGCCTTATTCGCTGCGGAGATGGCTCAGTTCCATAATCAGCGGACGCAAGTTGCCTCCGTAGCTGGCGATCATGGCTGGAAGGAACTTGGCGCGGTCAAGCTTTTCGAAGCTTAGCGGGTGTTCGAAAGTAGCACCGACCAAGCCGATGAAGGCGAGTTGGGCTCGCCCGTTTCCCTCTCGAAAAGGGTGGATAGCATTCAACTCTGCAAGGAAAGCAGCAAGGTTCTCGGTAAACGCTTGAGGGCTAAGGTCTCTAAATCTGACGCGGAAATTAGTGCTCTGAAACAGCAAGTCCATTTGAGCCGAAAGGTGCTCCGGATAGCAAAAGAGATTCCCGCCTTTTGAGGTTTGAACCGTTCGGTACTCGCCTGCCCAGGCATACACATCTTGAAAAAGATGGTGATGGACTCTCCGGTAATGTTCGGAATCGAAATTCCCGCCAGGAAGAGGTTCCTCAGACCGCAAGGTTGAGATTTCTACCTCAAAAGCCTCAAGTTCTTCAGGATCTCTGATGTCGAGCAGATTACGGAGTACCGAGGTGGCGGGGTACGCATAAGGATCATCGAAGGCGTCATAGCCTCCATTGATCATTAGCGCACTCGAGATCCTGCAAAAGCTCGGATGGTTTCTGCGCGACGCTGTTCGGGAGAGAGGGTTTCTGTTTGCCGGAGTCTCTTTTCGCTGGTGGAGCGAAGCTTCAGACCTTCGATTGCAGTGATCGCGGCAAAGCTTTTCCGTCCAAGAACATAGGTTCTCTGGACTGGGGTGTCGTTATTTGTGCACTTTTCCACTGTTTAAGGTTATCACATGATAATTGGTATAAGTTGACTTCGCACCCGAGAGGAACCCGATGGGCAACAAGGCTTAGATTCCTCCCGCGAGCGGTAGATCGGACTCTGAGTACTCGTCTTTTAGAACGAGGATTTCCAGCACAAAGGGACCTCTAATCGCTTCTTCAGCGGTAACGGCGTCGCTCGACTCGGCACGTTCAGCATTTTTCCGGCATGGCGGTTCTACTTTTCGATAGAAGACTTCGCAAAGCCTCGGGCGACACGCTAAGCTCAGGATCTGTCGCGGTCAGGATGAGTCGCAACCGGAGAACGACCAAGGCGCATGAAACTTACTGACCGCGTGCTCGAAAAGCTGGCTGAGATGGTAGTTGGGGATCATCCAGAGTTTCCTTATCGCTCTAGCCAATACATTACCCGGTTTTTCAAGCGTCGCGGTTTAGCGTTCGTCCATGATGGCTCGACTCGCCGCATGTGGGCGCAGGAACGCCTCGCAGAACTGAATCTAGGTACGTCACAATCATTGGATTTGCCGCCAGAGGATCTCGTCCAAGTGATTACGGAGCTATTCGACTCCGACGATTTCGAGCGCCACAACGAGAATCAAGACGCTCGAATACGGGAAAGCCCTATGGATGAAATACCACCTTCCCACAGGCCACTGGATTTACTTTTGCGCCCAAGTGAAAAAGGACAAGATCGACTCCGCCGGATCGAGCGGAGGCAAGAACGTCTCCCGAACGAATAGTTATGGAATTTACCCATTGGGGTGAGGTAGGCGTTGAGCCCTTCGCTGTGTCCTGCCTCAAGCTGCTCGATGAGGAGCTTCACGTTGGCGGCGATGACTTCTTTGCTGGTCTGCGGCTTGGGTGCGGTGGGAAGGGAAGTGACGTTGCTGGTTTCGTTCGTGGTGGCGATGGTGCTCATAGGTGCTTCCTCCGTTTTTGAATGGCCGTGTATAACGAAGTCGGCCCTGAAGGACTTCTGAACCGCAGCAGCAAGCCGAACGGATGCTCCCATGCCACGACAGAGGCGATCGAAAACGAGATCTTCGCCTTACGCAGTAAGCACCCATCGTGGGGAGCACGTAAGCTCAAGGCGCGACTGGAAATGCTCGATCCCGAGGTGAATTGGCCTGCTGCAAGCACCTT
>Ga0137390_10003365_pt1 | contig 13034 bp, 10 predicted proteins | sample 15con2h24AmetaG_FD_104937 | JGI IMG/M metagenome (GOLD analysis project Ga0137390, IMG submission 104937) | Vadose zone soil microbial communities from Angelo Coast Range Reserve, California, USA - 15con2h2.4A metaG | ecosystem: Environmental > Terrestrial > Soil > Vadose zone > Saprolite... | reverse complement strand
GTGCGGAAACCAGGATCGATACCGAGCACTTTGCGCCCACGCAGCGGCGGCTGCAAAAGCAGGTTACGCAAGTTGGCGGCGAAGATGTTGATGGCGTGCGCTTCGGCCTGGCGGGTGAGTTCTACGCGCACTTCGCGTTCCATGGCCGGGGCCAGCAGGCGCTTGTAGCCATCTTCCATCGCTTCCGCGAGTTGCCCGGAGAAAGGCGAGGCGGTTTTGATGGAATAGTGCTGCGTGATGCCTGCCTGCGCCTGCTCATAGGGCAAGGAGACGCTAACGCGCAGCACCTCTTCGTGTTCAGCACGATTAAGCGCCAGTACGCGGTGGGGAACGAGTTTTGTGACGCTTTCGTTAAAGTCGTAGTAGAGTTGATAAACGCCGCTGGGATCCTTTTCCACGATTTTTTCGGGGTCTGCAACTCTGGCTGCGATCGTGGAATATTTGAAAAACAAGGTACGCATGCTACCGCGCACGCCGGCATCTTCAGCAATGATCTCTGCGGCGATATCACGCGCTCCTGCGTATGCTTCCAGGCTCGTTTCCACGCCTTTTCCTGCATCCAGGAAAGGGTGCGCATATTCTTCAAGGATGGCATTTATTTCCCCCCGCCGTTCGGGCTGTTGCAGGATGATTTCAGCCAGCGGGGCGAGACCTTTCTCACGGGCGACGCTGGCACGAGTTTTGCGTTTGGGGCGATAGGGTAAATAGAGGTCTTCCACTTCTTGCAGCGTGGAGGCTGCAAGAATGGAGGCTGCAAGCTCGGGTGTCAGTTTGCCCTGCACGCCGATCAGCCGCCGTACATCGGCCTTGCGTTCGTGTAGCGCTCGCAGTGCTCCCGCACGGTCAGCGATGGTCTGAATTTGCACTTCGTCCAGGCTGCCAGTTACTTCTTTGCGATAGCGGGCGATGAACGGGATGGTATTCCCTTCGTCCAGCAACGCGATGGTACGGGCGATCTGCCCGCTGTTTAGTTGTAACTCGGTGCTAAGTATGTGGGCTAATGCTGTTATGGGAAGCGTTTCTTCGATGGTTGTGGTGGTGAGAGCAGTTTCCTGGTTTGTCAAATAGGTTACCTACCTTCCCTGGTTGCTTTGAATCTTTGTGTCAAAGAAGATAGTAGCACAGTCAGTCAAGCATGAGTGGATAAGAGCCAGGGCTATTTAAAAGTCAGAAGCGACCCATGATGATAGTTGCTATGAGGTTCTCCGGGCCAGACACGATTGGTTTACTGCGGAAGAGCACACGCACATAATCAAGCTCGAGGGTGTCAGATTTGCGACTGAGCCTGGGGGAGTAGTAGATGCGCATACCATCTTGCACGAATGATTCGTAGCGGTGAAGGTCCTCCGGTGCGCGGGTATCGACCGATACCTCGAAGAAGGTGCCGCTTCAGCAGCGTAAGGGTTCGAGGTTGACAGTGAGTACTGTACTACCTACCTGCCGCAGATATGATTGTAGTTTCTCGGAAATGATAGCGCGCATTCAGGGATAGCTCTTTCTCTGCATTTTTGCTCTGTATCTCAACGTACCCAGTGTACCGCCAAGCCAGCCAAATCCTATTGCACATAGTAATCCACTTACTAAAAAAATTGTCAAGCTTGTTCCTGTCGCCTGCGTCGCCGGGTGATTGAGAAAGGCCGGTACAACTGCCAGCAGTTCGTGACTCAATGCTCCAGGGCTCTGCAAACTGGCCGCGTCTATCCGTATACGCTGCATAAGTTGTATCACGATGCCTGCGGCCAACACAATCCAGAAGACGAGAGTGCTGACTATGCCGGCCCAGAAACCTGCCCACGCGCCTCGAGATGATCTTCCACCTTTACGCATAGTAAAGAAACCGGCAACCAGGTAGAAAAGAAGACCCTCAACTACTGCCACGTAGAAATAGACCTCTTTTTTCATGGCTATCACGAGGAGCGCGCTCAGCACTCCCTGGAGCAGACCCCAAAGACAGCCCTTGCTAAACGGGCTGGGTAATGGCTGCAAATTTTGCGGCACGCGCGCTGGCGATTGCGGAAGGGCCGGAGAGTTGGCAGGTACTAGAGGATACAGAGGTGGATGCGAGGGGCGGCGTGCGGGAGCAACCTGGGTAGGGGCAGGCCGCGGTATACTGCGTCCACCAGCACTGGATGGCTGCGACTGTACCTGCGCTCTTTCCGTAGGTGTATAAGCGGGGCCTAACCTACTACTATATGATGCGATTGTCGGATCAGCATAGGCAGTGAAGCCCGGATTCTGCAAGGCCTGAGCAAACTCATCCATACTACGGTAACGTTGATCGCTATCCATAGAGAGCGCTTTGAGCAGCACACGTTCTATATTCGGCGAGAGTGCCGGATTAAGTGCACGTGGTGCGATCAGCTCATCGCGGACGCTTCGACTGATCCCCGTGGGAGGAATTCTCAGGGTCAGCAGGAAATATATGGTAGCCGCCAAGGCGTAAATATCCGACTGCGGGCTGGTTTTGCCTATATACTGCTCAACGGGGCTAAATCCCTCTGAAACGGCTCGCACCATGGTTTGTGTATCGCTGTCGGGATCGTAGAGCTTGGTAAGTCCAAAATCAACCAGGACGGCTGTATGATCAGGAGTCAGAATGATGTTGCCGGGCTTAATGTCGCGATGTATGACAGCAGGGTTACGGCTATGCAATTCCTGCAAAACGTACATGACTGGAAGCAGCCAGGGCAGAACTTCTTGCTCACTACAGGGTGCGCCGCGTTGCTTGACCAGTTGCAGCAGCGTCTGTCCTTCGATGAACTGCATTACCAGGTAGAAGCGTCCATTGGCCTCAAAGGCATCATAGACCTGGGGGAGATGCCTGCTCCTGATCGTGAAGAGGATGGCAGCCTCCATCAGCGCCTGGCGGCGAGCAGCCGGAGTAACATCATACGTTTCTTTGATGGCACAGGCCTGATTACCCTCGCCGGTATCGATACCCTGGTAGACAGCGCCGAAACCACCTCTACTGATGAGGGCACCGGTGATATAGTGTCCCCCAATCGATATCCCCGGATCCAGCGGTAACAAATCGGTCATACAGGTCTTCCTTTGCAAGCTTTATTTAGGTCATGGGTATATTATACGCTTTTTGCCTGATCCCTATTACATGCAGGTAGAACCGGGTTCAAGCGGTGACTAGCGCTTTCCATAAAAATATGCTATATTCTATCTGCATCGACAATAGATACCGCTTCTGCGTTTTGTCGAATAAAGGAGCGATGCTGCTCCCGGGCGATGAGGTGCGTTCTTGTATGTGCCGTATCACCGTGGATTCTCCACCGCTGTTGACCACCAGATACGGGTTTCCCCCTTACGTGTGTGAAAAAACGGTTGTACTTGCTTAGTACGACCCAGGAGGATACCTTTATGATAGAAAATGAATTTAGACGCCCCGTCTCTGTCGATACTGCCCCTCGCGGCAGCCTTTGTGAATGGTGTGGAAAGCCTGCGGAAGTCCAATTAACGGCTATCGGTGGCATTGCTCACAATGAAAGCGGGCTTTTCTGCAATTCGTGCGGTCAGGAATTTACTCGCGCTGTTACCAGCGCAGCAGGTACGACAACATCAACCGACACAACTCAACAAACGCTCTGAGGGCATGTTAGACAGAAGGAGGCACAAGGTACCTTGTGCCTCCTTCTGTCTAACACATGCTTACCCCGGTTTATGCGTAACGTGCCATGTGCTTGTTGATATCGAACTCTTTTGCCTGTTGTACTAGCTGGTGCGCCGCCTGGTCCATCGTTGTTCGCTGCTCCTCGTAGAAGAGACCGACATATGGCTTCTCCATCTCCATCGACAACTCCAGCGCCTTGAAGCGATTATGCGTGTCATGATCGGCAGGCATCGGTGTAACGGTAGTCTTCCAGACATCCATCGTATTGTAGAACGTCGGGCATGGGCTGAGCACGTGAATAAACGAGAAGCCGTGATGCTGCACTCCCTGTTCGATCAGCGCTGCCAAATCCTTTGGCTTGGAGGAAAAACCACGTGCCACAAAGCTCACATTCAGTGACAATGCCGTTGCGATGGGATTGAATTGCGAGGCCAGTAGGCCATAAGGTGTCGACTTGGTGGTGTGGCCTGTTGGGGATGTTGGTGAAGTCTGCCCTTTTGTCAAACCATAGGTCTCATTATCCATCACCACTACCGTAATATCGATATTACGCAACGCAGCATGGATAAGATGGCCTGCTCCAATGCTGAAAAGATCACCGTCACCACCGACCGCTACAACGGTCAATTCAGGACGAGCCATCTTCAGCCCCTGAGCCATAGGCAGCGCGCGCCCGTGCAGGCTATGAATGCCAAATGTCTGTACAAAGTGCGGGAGCCGGCTCGAACAGCCAATACCTGATACGACGACTGTCTGGTCGGGGGGCAATTTTAGATTAGCCATGCTGTTGTATATGGCATTGAGTACACCGAAATCGCCACACCCAGGACACCAGGTCGGCTTTACCTCGCTTTTATAGTCCTTTGGAGTAAGAGTGACAGTTGTTTGAGCCATAATTAGCTCACCTCCTCAATTGCCCGCAGAATTTCGCCTGCGGTAAAGGGAATGCCCCCGAATTTGTTCACACGAATCGCCTGTAAACCATATTTTGCGCCCAACAGGTTGGCCAGCTGGCCCGAGTAGTTACACTCAGGTACGATGACCGTCTTGACTGAACGGATGAAATCTCGAATAGCACGATCAGGCAACGGCGAGAGTATCTTTAGTTGCAGTAAAGCAACCCTGTATCCGTTAGCCCTTGCGCGATCAACGGCTTCTTGAATCGCGCCCTCTGTCGAACCCCAGCCGATGATACCGATTGTCGCGTCCTCATCTCCGTAACGCTGGGGTTTAGGTAATTCTTCAGCGGCAGTTGCCAGCTTGCGGAATCTTTTCTCCATCATCGTCGTATGGTCTTCTGGCTCGTAGTTTGGATGACCATGCTCGTCATGTTCCAGGCCGGTGGCGACATAGGTAAATGCACCCGGTCCAGGGATTGTGGCAGGAGAGATACCACTCGCGGTATAGGCGTAGCGTGCGTAGCTATGCTCTGCTTCTTCCGCACCGGCAGCCAGGGATTCACCGTATCCATTTGCCATGTGGCCGTTTGTAGCGGCCCCATTTGCGCTGAATTTGATGCGCTCCTGGATTTCCATCGGCTTGAAGGCGCTGCGCTCGACACTCTCAACACGAGCCGTTAAAGACTGGTCGCTGAGGACAATGACAGGCATCTGGTAGCGCTCGGCCATGTTAAAGGCCAGGATCATCAAACTGTAGCAGTCAGCAACGTCGGCAGGGGCTACAATCATGCGCGGGGTATCACCGTGACTGGCATTGAGGGCGAAGCTCAGGTCAGATTGTTCCATCTTTGTCGGCATGCCGGTGCTGGGGCCAGCACGCTGCGCGTCTACGATCACCACGGGTATCTCCGCCATCGATGCGTAGCCAATCAGCTCGGTCATCAACGAGAAACCCGGGCCGGAAGTAGCCGTCATCGCACGCACACCGCCAAAGGAGGCTCCTACGACCGCTGCGAGCGCGGCTATTTCGTCTTCCGCTTGCAGGAAAGTGCCGCCGACCTGGGGCAACTCTTTAGCCAGTGCCTCCATAATATCACTCGCCGGTGTAATCGGATAGCCTGCAAAGAAGCCGCAGTTTGCAGCCAATGCTCCAGCGACAACTGCCTGGTTGCCATTGAGCACCACACGATCGGCCTTCTCTACTGTCCCCAAATGGTTAGGGTCGTGTTTAGATAATTTCTCAGTAACGTACTTTTTGGCAATCTCCAACGCCAGCATATTCTTTTCCATCAGGATGGGGTTAGATTTACGCGACTTGGAGAGCTTTGATTCAACCACCTGGGTGATAGCCTCCAGCGGCGGACCAAATAAGCCGGAAATCGCGCCCAGCATTACCATATTCTTCGTCTGGTAGAGCTGCACTTCTTTGCGAGCTAGATCATTGAATGGGATAGCATAGGGAATATAGTCGCCGGTATCTGGCGTAAAATCGGAAGGATCATAGATCAGAACGCCGCCATGACGTAGATCACTGATGTTACGGTCGTACGCCTCTTGATTCAAACAGATGAGCACGTCAGCAAAGTCACCCATCGATTTCACAGGGTGGTCGCTGATGCGCACTTGAAACAGACAAGGTCCGCCGAGGATTTCGGCGGGGAAAGTGCGGAAGGTATACACATAATACCCCCACCGCGCGGCAGCCAGAGCGAGAATATCACCACCAGAGATGGTACCCTCGCCGGACTCGCCACCGATTCGAATCGTTACTTCATTCGCCATCGAATGATCCCCCTAAAAATTATCGACCGCGCCACTTCTGTGAATATGACGCGGCCCTCTTGTATCAGATGTTTCTGCTATGTGAAGCACCTGTTTATCTTTCCGGTAAGACCGGTATAACAGACACGTTGGGAGTCGTCGTTCTTCTACCATTGCCAGATAGCAGCGAAACCTCGTAGGAGGCTGGTTTATCGCGCCCTCCAAGGGGCCACCTTTCATCGAATGTTTCGTTTCGTCTCTGCTCCTGAGCTTCTTCGAGCCTGTTCACAGTATCGGGAAAACAGAACCCTACACTTACTACCCGTTTATTATATCATACTTCCCAGGTTACAGTGCATACGTTGCCATCAATTTGAGCCAAATTTGGCAGATGCTACCCTGGCATTGTTGAGCGACCGCTGGCCGCCCAGACCTTGGTATTACTGTGGTTTTTCTCCCCAGGCTGTCACATATGTCCAGAGCCCGCAGAAATCGCTTGCGAGCATTTCTGCCTGCATGTGTTGGTAGAGCCGCTTCCACTCTTGTTCTGTCGTGAGCCCTTCGATTTTGAGCATAAAGGGTTTCACCAGTTCAAAGACGTAGACGAAATTGCGAAAGAAGCCTTCGAAATCGACTGTTCCTGCCGAGATATCCATGACGTGCCCTTGGTGTTTGACATCCTGGAAGCCGGCATCGCGCAGCAATCGCTTGAGCACGGGCGTAATGCCGATATGCCGCTCATCTACAGAAAAGCTCCGTCCTAATTTGTAAAATGCCCTTGTATGGAGGTACCACAACTCATTGAGCGCGGGGGAGGTCGTCACCGGCATTTCCAGTTCGGTGAGACGGATGATCCCGCCAGGGCGCAGGATGCGCTTGCATTCGGCAAGCAACTGCGGCCATTCGCCGGGTCCCATGACGCCATAGAGCGTACGTTCATTGACCAGGTCGAAGGACGCCTCCTCAAAGCGCAGTGGTTTCTTTACATCCATGACCATGAAGCTGGCATTGCCATAGCCACGTGACGTGGCCTGTGCCTTGGCGAAGCGTATCATGGACTGACTGATGTCAACACCAGTCACCTCGATCTCAGGATGCTCGCGTGCCACGTCGAGCACCCAGCCACCGGGACCGCAGGCGAGATCGAGGATAGCTTTGATCCCGGAGAGGCCAGGGCGCTCCGCGAGCGTCCCCCCCATCCCATTATTGATGATCTTATCGAAATTGAGCAGCCACGTCATTGTCTCACCGCTCTCGGTATCGGCGACGAAGCGGATCTCTCCTCCAGAGAGATCAGATGATGATGTTGACATAGAAAAGCTCCCTCCGTTGTGGTACGTAGCTTGCGCTCATACAGTTTGACTGTGGTAGGAAACGGGCAGACCTAGCAGCTCTGCTTCGAGGTCTGCCCAGACGATGTGTTCTGCTTCCCTCGCGGTGATCGGGCGCTGCTCTCGGAACGCCTCTCGCAATACATTCGAGACACGTTGGCGGAACTGGGAGAAACGGATGTGTTGTATCTCGTGGGAAGGCATCAGGCTGAGCTCAATATCCTGGTACGCATAGAACTCCTCCGACCTGAATGCTAATGTCAACAACTCTGTGTATTGCCCGATGAGTTTCTGTCGAAACTCGAGGAAATAATCTGGTTGTGTACTGGAGACGATCAAGCAACCTGCAACACGGCCTCCCAGGAGTATAGGGCTGGCCACGGCACTCTCCTCCCACTCCTCCCACCGGACTGACATCTGTGTCTGTTCAGCACGACTCTGTACGGCGACAAGATGCCCTACCGAAACGGCATAGCCCGCCAGGGATTCGATGCCGAGGAACAACAGCTCCTGATCGAGATAGGTATTCCAGGGGGGAGTACCACGCCCGGCGTTCTGGCGCAGACTACGTACCTTGTGTGCAACTCTCGATGGAGGCATGCAGTGGGCGATGATGATCGCCATCCCCAAGTGGTTCGGGTCGAGTTGCCCCAGAGCCAACTGCATGATCAGGTCGCTCATGTACCAGGAACGCTGTGCATCCCGCGTGTTGACGTACGTGTTGAGAATACGGCTGTAGATCTCCTCGGGTATCTGTTCAGACATATCCTCGCCCGCTAGCATGTCGAACGTCGGGAATTCCTCTGTGAGTAGCCGGGTAAGGGTCTGTTGCTGTGCGGGAAGGGCTTTCAAGAGGCGTTGCAGATTCTCATGCCGGGGGTTCGTCTCTCCCTTGGCCCAGCGCACGAGCGTAGCGGGATTGACGCCTAACTCGTTGGCGATCCGCTGCCTCTCCTGCGCGTCCGCGATGATGTTTTCCAATAGCTTGCGCCAGGCGGTTGCTTCCATTCCCTATCACCCTCTATTCCCGAACTCAGGTAGTGTGGAGGTTTGTCCCCAGCAGCATAGCACCCCCAGGAGGGCTTGTCAACTTAGCTTCTCCCCCTCTTCCCAAGTCGCGGGAGGTATGGTACAATACGTTCCGCGAGGGCCCATAGCTCAGTGGTTAGAGCAGCCGGCTCATAATCCTGAATTGCGCCCATGTGCTCTTACGCATCATGCCTACGATGGTAGGCGGCACTGAGGTTAACGTGTCTAAAGCAGGGTCTTACCCGAAGGGGAAACCTGAAGGGGACAACAGCATGGCCTGTAAAAGTCTGGTCAGAAGATCAGGCAGCTACGCTGTATATGGTTAAAGCTGAATTGCTTGAACCCTAGTCTGCGCAGTGTGGAGTTAGTAAGCGCGGTTATGAGGCTTACTAAAGACCTCCTCCACAGCCGATAGGACGAACGGGGAACCTACATACAGACGTGATGTGTAAGGGAACTTGGGGATCGCCTAAACATTGAAAGATGCATGGCGACGGAGCGCCCATAGTACTCAAACGATCAGAGTAATGCCTGATACACGGGGAAGGGGCGCAGGTAACGAAATCAGTAATTGGGAAAGCTTCCAGGCTTTCCCTTTGCGAAAGTAGTTACTGGAGAGCCGTGTGCATTGAAAGGTGCACGCACGGTTCGGAGAAAGGTAATTAGAAGCGTGCCAAAATAGCGCGCCGGTTATCTATTCTACCTGGTTGGTCGCTGGTTCGATCCCAGCTGGGCCCATTTATAGTTCGTAATCCGATGCCATCCTGTACCCGTACTGGTTCTTGTTTTTAGGTGGTGTCAGCCGCAGATGCGCCCTGGTAGCACCAACTTCATCAACTGGAACCAGGTAGATCTTATTAAGCTCTGCCTCACTCAGGATCACCTGGGTGGCTCGTTTGGGCACGGGAGTTTCTCATTCGCTTTCCTCTACTGATTCTATCCACCCACGTTTTCAAGCCTGAATGGGCTAGACAATCAGGCTTAGCAGATCATTCAGCCCGTGGATAATGATACAACCCCACAGAGACCCTGAACGTTTCAATACAAAGCACAGAATAAAGGCGAACACAAAGATGTACAGGGCCGTAGACGGGAAAGAAAAGAGAGGCTTGCCAATGCTGATCCAGTAAGGGATATGCAGACACACAAACAAGAACGACCCGAGCAAGCTTTCTTGCCAGAAACTCATAAATTCGTTCAACTTCTGGAACACCAATCCCCTCAAAGGGATCTCTTCAAAAAAGCCCACCAGCACGATCATATTGAGCCAGGTGCCAAAACCCAAATGGAGGTTGATCGGGATCCCTTGAAGAAAATGACGGTAGCATAGTCCTAAAACGAACCAGAGGCTTCCCGCCAGAGCCCAGAGCAAGCCCTTGCCAATATTGGTGGTCAGTTTTAAATAGGCGAACGGGTTGCACTGGTTCACGTAGATGATATAGAGAAAGGTCGGTAGTATCCAAAAAATGACCGTCCACACCGGCCCAACAAGGGCTTCCAGATAGGGATTATTGATATGATGCGTTGCATAGGGCCCCACAACGAAATCGAACACGGCATTAGAAACGTGCAAAAGGAGAATATAGGCAATGAACAAGGGAATTTCCGCACTTCTGGTTTTTGCAAGAAACATCTGTTAACCCTTCCTCTGGTTCTGCTCTTGAAATCATGGCATCCTTGCCACCTAGATTATCCCAACAAGCGAGTTGAGACAAGGGGAATAGGACAAAGAGAGTAGATAGCTCGCAGGCATCCATCATCTTGAAGAGATTTGCGCCTCAATGTACTAGATAAATATAGTACAAAGTTAATATCTCCTTAATAGTCCTTTCACGTTTTAAAGTTACTATTATGAGCAGGAAATAGAACAGACCGTTCCTGGCATTTCTGCTTGTTATCCCCTTGTTCGCCCCTTATGGGCAAGGAGTCATGCTATGTTGAAACGCTTGACTCTCATCGTCGTGGGAGTCATCGTTGTTTTCTCCTGTCTGCTTTTCGGACGAGCGGCTACTGCCTTTGCGAGCATTGGCAATGCGACTGCGGACGCAGTACTCGGTCAGCCGGACTTCACCAGTTCCGCCTGCGACAATCCTGCTTTGGCAACCAATCAGCAACTCTGTCAGCCGGTCAGCGTTGCGGTCGACAACATGAGCGGAATGTTATTTGTCTCTGATGGAGATGATAACCGGGTCTTGATCTGGCCTGATGCCCAATCGTTCCTCAATGGAGCGGCTGCCAGCGTTGTCCTGGGCAGGCCTGATTTCTCGATTGTCTCGAAATGTCCCCAGGCTGTGACTGCGGTGACCCTCTGTGATCCGAATAGTCTGACCGTAGATGCGCAGGGAAACCTGTTTGTCGCCGATACGGACGGCAATCGGGTTCTGGAGTACACCCCGCCTTTCACCGACGGGATGAACGCCAGCCTGGTACTCGGACAATCCCGTTTCACCACGGATGGCTGTGATGCGACTGCGACCGCTCTTTGCCATCCTCGCGGGGTGGCCTTGGATGCCAGTGGCAACCTGTTCGTGGCCAACAGCGACAACGCACGCATCCTGAAGTTCACTGCGCCTCTGACGAATGATGAGGCAGCGAGCCTAGTGATCGGACAGGCCAATTTCACCGCTCACAAATGTAATCAGGGAGGCAGATCACCGACTGCAACGACTCTGTGTAGTACCAGAGGGGTTATCTTTGACGCCAGCAGCAATCTCTACGCCGCTGACACCGACAACAACCGCGTGTTGGAGTACAACGCTCCGTTGACCGGTAGTATGGCGGCCAGTCGCGTTCTTGGTGAACCGAACTTTACCACCTCGGTTTGTACCACCAGTGCCGCCGGGCTGTGTTCTCCCCATCGGGTCCTTCTCGATGGAAGTGGACAGCTCTACGTCAGTGATAGCGACAACAACCGCGTGCTCGTGTATGCCACCCCCCTGACCAGCCGAACAGCTACACGAGTCTTCGGTCAGCCGAACTTCACCAGCAATACAGCAACGACGACCGCGACTGGCTTGGCCGCTCCACAGGGTATTGCCTTCGACAGTCACGGCAATCTCTACTTCACTGACGAGGACAACAATCGCACGTTGCGTTACAATGTGCATTGAGGCGGGAACGGTCGACGTCGTCTCCTTTGAGACGCCTACCAGGACACCGGTGACAAGCGGTATCCATTGCGTTCCTATGCTTATTCTATGTCGTGTGATCCGTTCCAGGTTGGCCATCGCCCAGCCTGAGTGACAAGCAAAGAGAGAGGAGCTGTGCAGCAGTCATTTCCTGCCTGGTATCAGCCATGGCAACCAGACCCAGGCTGACCCTGTGCGCTCCACACGCTCGAAAGCGCTCGATGGCCCGCACCGTCCCCTGGTAATATCGCCAGTCCTTTTCTGAATGTGTGACCAAGCACATCTTGCCACCACATGGTATCATTACACTACATACGCCGATGATCGACACACCGGTAGATGAGATGACCAAATGCGTATGCACGAGTACCGAGTCAGCCACAGCGCAGCACAGGAACCTGACGGGTTTGAACCTCGATTCCGAGGCCTTTTGCTGTTGCATAAGAAAGGGTCAGTCAGAGTTGTACGCGCTGAGTGAACGCGCCAAGCTGGGCCTTCTCTGTTTCCTATTGCTCCTCATGCTGGGATTTCTAGCCTTTACTGCTGTAAATACCGTTCAGGCGGTGCGAAGTTTCCAGCAGCAGTACAGCGCGATCAAAACAGGAGATGTACAGGCCATTCGCCCCTGGATGACCATTCATGTGATCTCCCATGTCTGCCATGTTCCCGAAGACTACCTGTCCCGCTCGCTCAAGATAGACAATCGTCATGCGACCCTCTATGAGGTTGCGGCTCGTAAACGGCAGCCTGTAGACCAGCTCATACATACCATCCAGCATGCTATTCTAGCGTATCGTAAAGAGTATCCCAATCTTTTAACGCCGACACCAGCGCAGCACAGCGATAGGAGACCTCTTTCACCGACGCCGGGGAGGACGAACTATTGAACGCGTTCTTTATTAGTGCGTTGCAGCAATATGGATATCCGGTGCTCTGGTTAATCGTTTTCGTCGCTGCCGCCGGTGCCCCCATTTCTGGCTCTCTGCTCCTTTTTGCCGCGGGAGCGTTTTCCGCTTTTGGCGATCTCAACATCTTCATCCTCTTTCCGGTTGCTTTGAGCGCAGCCGTGATGGGAGATAATCTTACCTATTTCATTGGCCGGCGCGTGGGAACGTCTCTACTGGCCTGGCTTGAGCGACAAAAGCGCTTTCGTTGGATCTCGCCGCAAGCTCTAGAACGAGGCCGTGTCTACTTCAGACGCAGAGCAGCATGGGCAATCTTTATTACACGGTTTCTTATCGTTGTTCTAGGTGGCGCGATAAATCTC
>Ga0137390_10003357_pt1 | contig 13044 bp, 9 predicted proteins | sample 15con2h24AmetaG_FD_104937 | JGI IMG/M metagenome (GOLD analysis project Ga0137390, IMG submission 104937) | Vadose zone soil microbial communities from Angelo Coast Range Reserve, California, USA - 15con2h2.4A metaG | ecosystem: Environmental > Terrestrial > Soil > Vadose zone > Saprolite... | reverse complement strand
CGGCGCGCCGGGCAACGACCGGATCAAGATTCTCGAAGATACGGACGGCGACGGCCGCGCGGACAAGATCACCATCTTCGCCGAGCACCTCAATATCGCGACCAGCCTCACGTTCGCCAACGGCGGCGTGATCGTGACGCAGACGCCGGACATCCTGTTTCTCAAGGACACCGACGGCGACGGCAAGGCGGACGTCCGGCAGGTGCTGAGTACGGGGTGGGGCACGCGCGATACGCACGCGCAGCCGTCCAATCTGCAGTACGCGCCCGATAATTACATCTGGGGCGTCGTCGGCTACTCCGGATTCGACGGGGTCATGAACGGGAAGCGGACGCAGTTCAGCCAGGGCGTCTATCGCTTCCGGCCGGACGGCACCGGGTTCGAATTCCTGACCGGCTCGACGAACAACACCTGGGGTCTCGGGTTTTCAGAGACATTCGACGCGTTCGGATCGACAGCGAACAACGATCCCAGCTTCTATCTGGCCATCCCGAACCGCTACTTCAACACCGCCGAGGGGCTGCCTGTGAGCATCGCAGGCGGGCGATCCCTCGGGCCGGGCTATCAGAGCGCGGCGGCGTTTTACGCGGTCCATCACGTCACGCCGTACATACGCCAGGTGGACGTCCATGGCGGCTACACAGCCGCGGCGGGCCATCATCTCTACACCGCTCGCGCGTTTCCGAAGGAGTACTGGAACCGCGTGGCATTCATCACCGAGCCGACGGCCCATCTAGTGGGGCAGGGAATCGTCGAGAACCAGGGCGCCGGCGTCGTGACGCGAGACGGCTGGAACCTGATGGCGGGATCCGAGGAGTGGGTCGCCCCGGTGCACGCTGAGGTCGGACCGGACGGCGCCGTGTGGGTCGCCGACTGGTACAACTTCATCGCGCAGCACAATCCGACTCCGCCGGGGTACAGCAACGGAAGGGGGAACGCCTACGAGACGTCGCTGCGCGATCACATGCGCGGGCGGATCTATCGCATCGCGTATCGCAACGCGCCGCCGGCGAAGCGGTGGTCGCTGTCGAAGAACGATCCCGCGGGGCTGGTGGCGGCGTTGTCCGCCGACAACATGTTCTGGCGGCTCACGGCGCAACGGCTGATCGTCGAGCGCGGCCAGAAGGATGTCGTGCCGCAGCTCGTCGCGCTCGTCCGGAATACCGCCGTCGATGCCATCGGCACCAACGGCGGGGCATTCCATGCGCTCTGGACGCTCGAGGGACTGGGCGCGCTGGCGGATCCCGGCGGCGAGGCGTACCGCGCGGCGGTCGGCGCCCTGAAGCACCCGGCCGCCGGCGTCCGCAAAGCCGCGGCGATGGTGCTCCCCAAATCCGCGGCCGCGGCGGCCGCGGTCGTCGACGCAGCGCTGCTGGCCGATCCCGACCTGCACACGCGGCTCGCCGCGACCCTCGTGCTCGCCGACATGCCGCCGTCCGCCCCTCTCGGCGCCGCCTTGTACGCAGCGACTCGAGTGCCCGAGAACTACACGGATCGATGGTTGAGTCGCGCGCTCTTCATCGCCGCGACGCGGCACCGGGATGCGTTTCTTCCGCTCTACAAGGCGGATCCGGCCGCGGTTCCCATTGCCGAATTGCCGCTGCCGCTGCGCCTCGGGGCACTGAAGCCCGACTGGCGCGTGCCGCGCCCCTCCGAGCTCGGCGCCTGGCGGGACATGCAGGTACCGGGGAACTGGGAGTCGCGCGGTCTCCCGGATTTCGACGGCGTCGTCTGGTTCACGCGTGCGTTCGCGTGGAGCGCGGGCTCGACGGAGGCGACGATCTCGCTTGGGCGGATCGGCAACGCCGCGGAAGTGTGGGTCAACGGGCTGTCGGTCACGCCTGCCGCGGCGCCGGGCGGGCGAGGCGGCGGCCGCGGCGCGGCGCCCCCGGCGTATGCGGTGCCCGCTGGCACGCTCAAGACCGGCGAGAACGTCCTTACCGCGCGCATCACGAACGGCCGCAACGAGGGCGGTTTCCTCGGCACGCCTGACTCGATGCGCGTGGAGGCGCCGGGGCAGCAGGTGCCCCTCGCCGGGACCTGGAAGTTCCAGGTCGAGCGCCAGACCAACGCGGGGGCCCTCTATTCGAAGCCGGGCGAGTTGAGCGCGCACGTTGCACTGGCGGCGGCCGGCGCCGGCGCGGCAGGCGCTCCCGCGTCGCTTCCCCCGCCCGTCGTGCAGGCGCCCGACGTCGTGCTGCGGCTCGGCGTCGTCCGCGGTCAGATGAAATTCGACGCGAGCGAGCTGACCGCCGCGGCCGGCCAGCTCGTCGAAGTGGTGTTCGTGAACGGCGACGAGATGCCCCACAATTTCCTCCTCGGCGCGATCGGATCGCTCGACGAGATCGGCCTCGCTGCCGACAAGGTTGCGACGACGCCGGGTGGGCCGGCGCTCCAGTACATCCCGGACATCCCCCAGGTGCTCGCGGCCAGCCGCCTCGTCGATCCCGGTCAGACGGCGACCATCCGCTTCCGCGCGCCGGCGCAGGCCGGGACCTATCCATTCGTCTGCACGTTCCCTGGCCACTGGCGCGTCATGAACGGCGTGCTGAAAGTGACCGAGAAGCGGTGAGGTGGCGATGCGAACCGCGTTGACAGTCGTCCTCGGCGTCCTCGGGCTGCTCCAGAGCGCCGCGCCGCCCCGCCGCATCTCGGTGCTGTTCCTCGGCCACAACAGCACGCATCACGATTCGGCGCGCTATGCGCCGATGCTGCGCGACGCGCTCGCGCCCGACGGGATCGACGTGGTCTACACGGCGGATCCGAACGATCTGAACGCCGCGACGCTGGCGAAGTACGACGCGCTCTTGATCTACGCGAACCATGCGACGATCACGCCGGAACAGGAGCGGGCGCTGCTGGATTTCGTCGCTGGCGGCAAAGGATTTCTGCCGATCCATTCGGCGTCCTTCTGCTTTCAGAACTCGCCTCCGTACATCGCCCTTGTCGGCGCGCAATTCCAACGGCACGGGACTGGGGAATTCACCGCGGACATCGTGAAGCCCGATCACCCCGTGATGGCGGGCATCACACCGTTCCAGGCCTGGGACGAGACCTACGTGCACACCAAGCACAACCCGGATCGCACCGTCCTCATGGAGCGGGTCGACGCGGCCGGACGGGAGCCGTGGACGTGGGTGAGGACGCACGGCAAGGGACGCGTCTTCTATACGGCCTCCGGCCATGACGAGCGGGTCTGGAGCCACCCGATGTTCCATCGACTCATCCGCAACGCGGTCGTGTGGGCCGTCAACACACGCTGAAGCGGGCGAAGGTGCACCACATGCCCGACAAGATTCGCGTGGCCATCGTAGGCCTGGGTTTTGGCGCCGAGTTCATCCCCATCTACCAGCGGCACCCGGATGCGGAGATGTACGCCGTCTGCCGGCGGGACCGTAAGGAGCTCGACGCCTGCGGTGATCGCTTCGGCGTGATGGCCAGGTATACGAGCTATGAGGACCTCCTGAAGGACCCCAAGGTCGACGCCGTCCACATCAATTCCCCGATTGCGGACCATGCGCCGCAGGCGATCGCGGCGCTGAAAGCCGGCAAGCACGTCGCCAGCACCGTGCCTGCCGCCACGACCATCGAGGAGTGCCGCCAGATCGTCGAGGGGCAGCGCAAGAGCGGCAAGGTCTACATGATGATGGAGACCGTCGTCTACAGCCGAGAGTACCTGTTCGTGAAGGGGTTGTACGACGCCGGCGAGTTGGGCCGCATTCAGTTCATGCGGGGCAGCCACCAGCAGGACATGGAAGGGTGGCCGGGGTACTGGGAGGGCTTTCCCCCCATGCACTACGCGACGCACTGCGTCAGCCCGTGTCTCGCGCTGACCGGCAAGCATGCCGAGCACGTGGTCTGCCATGGGTCCGGACGCATCGCCGAATCCCTAATTCCCAGGTACGGCAGTCCCTTTGCCATCGAGACGGCGACGTTCAAGCTTCGCGATTCGGACGTCTGCGCGGAGGTCACGCGCAGCTTGTTCGACACGGCGCGGCAGTACCGCGAAAGCTTCGACGTGTACGGATCGAAGAAGTCGTTCGAATGGCAGCAGGTCGAAGGTGAGGAGCCGGTCATTCACACCAGGAGCACGCCCGCGAAGCCGCTGACCGAGGCGCGGATTCCGCAGCGTGTCTCGGTGCCCGACTTCGGGCACCTGCTTCCAGAGAGCATCCGCATGTTCACGCAGCCCGCCGCGATCCAGGACGCCGACCACCTGTCGTTCCTGCAGGGAGGCGGCCATGGCGGGTCGCATCCCCACCTCGTCCACAACTTCCTGCGGGCGTGCCGCGGCGCGCAGCCGGCCATGCCCGATGCCGAAACCTCGGTGAACTGGACGATGGTCGGCATCTGCGCGCACCAGTCGGCGTTGAAAGGGGGCGAGAAGCTGCCCATCCCCCGGTTCTGAGAAAAAAGACGCTAGGATGATCGGATGAACCTCGATCGGCTGACCTACCCCATCGTCCAGATCTCCCTCGATCTCACGTCGCTCGACGAAGCGCTCGAAACGGCTGCCATCGCGGTGGACGCCGGCGTCGACTGGCTGGAGGCGGGAACCCCTCTGTTGCTGGCGGAAGGCCTGCGCGCCGTGGAGCAGCTCCGCCGCCGCTTTCCCGATCACCCGATCGTGGCGGATCTGAAAACGATGGACGGCGGGTATCTCGAGACGGAGATGATGGCCAAGGCGGGGGCGAACCTGGTCGTGGTCATGGGCCGCGCGCACGAAGCCACCATCCGGCGGGTCGTCGACGCCGGGCGCGACTTCGGCGTGAAGGTGATGGGAGACAATCTCGCGGCCGACGACCGCATCGCGTGCGCGCGCTGGATGGAAGGGCTGGGCGTGGACTTCATCATCCATCACATCGGCTACGATGAGCGCCGCATGATCGCGGGGCTGAGCCCGATGGATGAAATCGACGAGGTGGTCCGCGCCGTCTCGATTCCGGTCCAGGCCGTCGGCGGACTGTCGATCCGCGCGGCCATCGAGTGTCCCTTGCGCGGCGCCCCGCTCGTCGTGCTGGGCGCGCCGCTGGTCATCGACGCGAATGAATTCAAGGCGGCCTCGGGTCAGAAGCTGCACGACGCCCTGAGCGAGATCTGCCGGGAAATCCGCCGCCAACCGACATTCACAGGAAAAATCCAGTGAATCAATCCGCCGTCGTTCAATTCGCGCTCGAGCCGCTCGCCGTGGAGCTCCGCGATGTCATCGTCCCGGAAATCGGCGACGATGACGTGCTGCTGCGGGTCGGAGCGGTGTCGGTCTGCGGCTCCGACGTGCACCAGGCGTACAACACCCATTCCTGGCCGGTGACCGTGCCCGTGACGCTCGGCCACGAGTTCGGGGGCACGGTCGCCAAGGCCGGGCGCGCGGTGAAGACCTTCCGCGAAGGCGATCGCGTCGTTTCCGAGACCGCCGCCGAGGTCTGCGGCGAGTGCCTGCTCTGCCGGACCGGCCGCTACAACCTGTGTCCGGGCCGCAAGGGGTTCGGCTACGGCATCAACGGCGCGATGGCGTCGTACGTCAAGGTGCCGGCGCGCTGCCTCCACCGGATTCCGGACTCGCTGCCGTTTTCGCTCGCGTGCCTGGCCGAGCCGCACGCGGTCGCCTACAACGCGATGTGCGTCAACTCGACGATCCGTCCTGGCGATCTCGTCGTCGTGCTCGGACCGGGGCCGATCGGACTCCTCTGCGCGCGGATGGCGGCGCTCGCCGGCGCCGATCCGCTGGTCGTTGTCGGCCTCTCGGCCGATGCGGCGCGGCTCGAGACGGCCACCCGGCTCGGAGCCACGCGCGTCGTGAACGCCCAGCAGGAAAGCGTGGAGGAAGTCGTCCGGGCGTTCAATCCGCTCGGCGCCGATCTCGTGTGCGACGCGTCGGGCGCCAGCCGGCCGCTCGACCTCGCGCTCGCGCTGGCGCGTCCGGACGGCCAGGTGACGAAGGTCGGCTGGTCGCCGGACCTCGTGCCGGTGAATATCAACCCCCTCGTGCAGAAGAATCTCCGGCTGCAGGGGTCGTTCAGCCACACCTTTCCGATTTGGGAGCGCGTGATCCGGCTGCTCGACCGCCGCTCGACGCGTCCCGAGGAGATCGTGGGGTTGACCTCGCCGCTCGACGAGTGGCGGGAAGCGTTCGACGCGATGCACGAGGGACGCGTGATCAAGTCGGTGCTGATTCCGTGAGCGCGCTGGCCGGAAGCGTCGCGGTCGTCACCGGCGCGACGTCCGGCATCGGCCGCGGCATCGCGGAGCACTTTGCCGGCCTCGGATCACGCATCCTGGTGCACGGCGTGGATCGCGGCGGCGGTCTCGAGACGGTCCGCCGCGTGAAGGCGGCGGGCCAGGACGCCGAGTACTTCGACGGCGACCTCGCGAGCGAAGACGTCTGCCGCGGCGTGATCCGCTTCGCCGTGGAGCGGTTTGGCGGCCTCGACATCCTCGTCAACAATGCCGCCGACACCGGCCGCGGCGATCTCGAGCACGTCCCCGTCGCGCGCTGGGACGCGATCATGGCCGTGAATCTGCGGGCGCCGTTCATCCTGCTGCAGGAATCGATTGCGCCGATGCGCGCAAGGGGCGGCGGATCGGTCATCAACATCGGCTCGGTGAACGCCTATGTCGGCGAGCCGAAGCTGGGCGCGTATTCGGTGTCGAAGGGCGGCCTGATGACGCTGACGAAAAACGCCGCGTCGCTGCTGGGCCGCGATCGCATCCGCGTCAACCAGATCAACGTCGGATGGACGCTGACGGAAGGGGAGCGGCGGGTGAAGCGCGAGGACGAAGGCAAGGGGGACGAATGGATTGCCGCGGCGATCGCGACGCGGCCGTTCGGGCGGCTGCTGGCGCCGCTCGACATCGCCTACGCAGCCGCCTACTTTGCGTCGCCGGCGAGCGAGTGCGTCACCGGCAGCGTGCTCGACCTCGAGCAAACCCCGCCGGGCGCCCTGCCGAACTCGTGAAGCCAGCCGCGATGTCGAGTCCCGTTTCCCCACGCATCAGTGTCTTCCCGAAGTGTTACTTCGACCTGCTGTGCCGCGGCGAGATGGACTACGCCGGGTGGATCCGATCGGCGGCGGCGCTGGGAGGCGAGGGGCTCGAGCACTACGATGGGTTCTTTCGCAGCGTTCGCCCCGCAGACGTCGATCCAGTCCTCGCGGCGATGGCCGAGACCGGCCAGGTCAGCTCGATGCTGTGCTTCTCGCCCGACTTCACCCATACCGACGCCGGTGAGCAGGCGCGCCAGGTCGAGCGGCAAAAAGCAGCGATCGATCTCGCCGTCCGGCTCGGCACGCGATTCTGCCGCACCCTGAGCGGTCAGGCGCGCCCCGGTCTGACACGCGCCGCCGGGATCGCCAGGACCGTCGACGGGCTGCGCCGCTCGCTCGACTACGCCGAGCGTCGCGACGTCGTCCTCTGCATCGAGAACCACTACAAGGACGGCACCTGGCAGTATCCCGAGTTCGCGCAGCCGGAGGACGTCTTTCTCGAGATCCTCGAGCGCGTCGATTCGCCGCACCTTGGCGTCCAGTACGATCCGTCGAACGCGGTGGTCGGCGGGTACGACCCGATACGCTTTCTCGAGACAGTGCTTCCCCGGGTCGTCACCATGCACGCCTCGGATCGCTCCCTGGCGCCGGGCGCGACGCTCGAGGATCTGCGGCAGAGCGACGGAGCGACCGGCTACTCGAATAAGCTGTTGCACGGAGAGGTCGGCAAAGGGCTGATCGATTACGATGCCATCTTCCGCACCCTTGTGCGGGGCCGCTTCCGCGGATGGATTTCTATTGAGGACGGCATGAACGGCCTCGACGAGCTGCAGCGATCGGTCGCATTTCTGCGGAAGAAACGGGCCGAGCACTACGCGTTATGAAGCCACAAAGTCATTTAGTGTCGTTTCAGTTTAGACGTTTATTGCACTATGTGGTCGAATAGAGTATAGTTCTTTTGTCGGTTAATTTAATTGAAACGGGACCCGGTGGCAAGGCTTGCCGCTCTGCTGTATAGTGTGCCTCCTTCTTGGGTAGTAACTACCTAATGCGTGAGACACGGACAGCGGGAGCGTTGCATACGGGATCGGGTGTGGCGAACCATGACCAAATGACTCGTGAACGTCTCGCGATGGTTGAAGAACAGCTCGAAGTCCTCCGCCGGGAGAATGATCGACTTCGAGAAGAAAATGACCATCTCATGAGCGCATCCGTCGGTTTCGGTCAATTGGCCGAGCGACTGAATACGGCTCTGCAGGTGGAGCGTCGCATCGGCGCTGCCGATCGCCGCGGCCTCCGCCGGAGTGAGCCGGATGAACGACCTGAACGAAGAGAGGGCACGGGCTGACCTGCCCGAAGCTGGGAACTAACGCCGGCCTAACCAGTCCTCCGACGTAGCCCCCCGCTCGTGTCTGCGGCCGCAGACGTTTCTCGCCAACCCATTGCCCGCCACGCTTGCAACAGCTCATGTTCCCGCGACAGGAGGGCCGAGAGTTCCTCGAAGGGCTCCACACGGGTCTCGTCGTCAGTGGTGACCACGAGTTCGTAGCCAACTCCGAGCGGATTGAGCCGGGTCTCGCACGCCAGTCGATCTCCGCCGCGACGGAAGAAGTAGATCACGCTGAGAACGGTATCGGCCGGCGCGACAACCGAGTTTAGGGACCGGCTGAACCTATTTTGGCCTGCCCGAACGCCGATACGGGAAATATGCCGATCACCGTCGTCGATCACAGCGTTCCGAATCAGATCGTGGCGGTTGTCACAGGTGAAGTCGGGGTGCCAGAGATCCTGGAGTTCGCAGCGGCTCAACGTGGCGGCGAGCGCCGTGCCTGGGCCTTGATCTTTGACGCGTCGCGGGCCGTGTTGAATGTGACGGCAGCCGACGTACAAAACCTGGCCGCACTTGCGGCGGACCACTTGACCCGGTCTCCAATCGGCCCCGTGTTGATTATCGCGTCCACGCCTGCGACGTTTGGCCTCAGCCGCATGTTTCAGTCCTACTCGAGCATCGCAGGCCGCACGAACGTACGGGTGTTCCGTTCTATGGACGAGGCGCAGGACTGGCTGGCGAGTTCAAGCAGCGGCCCCGGCTGTTGAAAGCGACCCGGCAGCGGCGCGAACGCTGTCATCGCTCACTTCGTGCCTGTGTCCGGGCGGGCTTCGTAGAGACGCAAATTCCGGACGGACCACGGCGGCGCGTCGGCGGCGCTGTCCGTCTGCGTGATCCTGATGAACTTGGCCCGGGTCGGAGCGAACGCTATCGTCGTGTGCGACCCCTCCCCCTTCCCCTCAGCGACCGGTTTGCTCCACCTTTTGTTGTCGGTGGCGAGCTGCACCGTGTAGGCGCGCGGATAGCCGACGGCGGGAGCAGGCGCGAGCCCGCCGCGTCCGCCTCGCCCGCCAGCCGTGGCGAGCGAATCGAACTGCAGTTCCGTCAGCAGAACCGGCTGCGGCAGTTCCACCGTGAGCCACATCCCTGCCGTCTGCGGTGCACCGGAGCTCCACCCGCGAAGCGTGGCGGCCCCTGCCGCCGTGTCGCCGCCATGACTCGCGGTGAGCTTCCACGCCTGCGAGTCGAGCAGCCGCGGCAGGGAGGTCTCGAGCTCGGGCGCCGTCCATGGACCTTTCCGGCCGGCAATCTCCGCGCGCACCCGCGCGACGTCGGCGGGCGTGACCAGATCGCCGTTGTTCCCGAAACTCGTACGGACGTACGACGCGATCCCCGCGATCCACTCGTCGGTGTTGTCCATCGGGACCATGACGTCGCGGTAGGTCTTGCCGTCCAGCGGCCCCATCATTCCCTTCAGCAGCACCTTGATCACGTAATCGCGATGCGCCCGCACCCGGGGAGAGCCCGCGAGTGAGGGCGCCATCATCGTGCCGGGCGCCGCACCCTCGAGAGGCGCGCCCCGGCCGTCGGGCGCGTGGCACGCGAAGCAGACGGCGTTGAAGACATCGCTGCCTTGCTGCAGCCGCTTCTCCTCGACCGCCGTCAGCATGCCGCGGCGGCCAGCGCCGGGGATGGCCGCCGGCGCGAGCAGCCGCTCGCCAATGAGCGCGACCCCTTTCGCGGTGTTCGCCGCGCGCGCCGCCTTGATCAGGTCCGGCACGTCCTTCAGTTTGAAGAGGCTCGCCGACAGCATGGCCTGAATGACGACGTTCGGATCCGGATCCTTCGTCAGGGCGCGGTAGTCGTCCGCGAACGACTTGTCGCCCGCCTTGTAAAGCGTCTCACTGGCCCGTATCGCCTGCACGCGCATCCGCGGACTCGTGTCCTTCATGGCCTCGCGCACCAGGCCGGCATCGAGCGCGCCCAGCCCTTCGAGCGTCCACAGCGCATGGAACCTGGCCAGAAGTTGCCCGCCTCCACCATTGGCTTCGGCGGGGCGTGCCGAACGCGGCTCGGAGGATCGCGCCATCTGCTGCAGCGCCGGGACGACCGACTTGTCCTGCCGCAGGACGAGCAGCCGCTGCGCCATGTCGCGCCACCAGCCGTTCGAGTGCGCCAGATGGGCGACGAGTTGTGCCGGAGACTCGCTGTACATCCGCGGCGGCGCAAACTGCGGCGTGATCGCCGCAATGGCCGCCTGCCCGACGTTCGTTTTGCTCGCCGGCACCGCCGCGCGTCCGTCGTAGCGAAGCCGCCAGATGCGGCCGAGCGAGACCACCTTGTCCAGTTGATACTGCTCGATTTTCGCCCGCAGGTAGGAGCCCGGCCCCGACCACTGGAACTCCTGAATGATCCCGTGGTACATATCGGCGATATACAGCGTCCCATCCGGCGCGTTGCTGATGTTCACGGGACGGAACAGCTGATCGGCGCTCGTCAGGAACTCCGCGCTCGGATAGACATTGCGCAGCTCGGTCAACCCTTCGATGTTGACGGCTGCCGCGCGCCGGATCAGACGGCCGACGGGCTCGGTGAAGAGCAGGTGGCCCTTGAGATCCGCCGGCAGGCCGTCGCCGCGGAAGATCGCGGGGCCGGCTGTGGCGGTGAAGTGATTCAGGTTCTGCGCCGGCATGCGCGTCCGGCCGATCCCACCCTGCATGTCGCCGATGCCAGGCGCCGGCCACACCACCGCGAAATCCTTCTCGAACCCATTCTCCATCCCGGGCGGGCAGTTCGGGTTCGGCGCCGGCGCGGCCGCCGCCACACCACCGCGGCCGCCGCGCGACGGCATCGCCGGGCACGGCGTGAATGCCCCGTAATGAATCGGGTACTGGAAGTTCATCGGACCCCGTTCGCCGCCCGCGTCTACGAACCACGGCTTCCCGTCGTCGTCCGACGCAAGGCCCCACTGCCCGCCGTTCGGCCCGGTAGGCTCGCGCAGGAATCCTGAGGGCGACGAGCGGATACGGAACGGGTTGTAGGTCGTGTAGATCCAGTTGTCCAGGTTCCAGACCAAGCCGGCCTTCTGGTGCTCGATGTTGCCGTCGCCGCTCTGGCCGATTCCCGTGAAGACCACTTCCCGCTTGTCGGCGCGGCCGTCGCCGTTCGTGTCGGTCCATTTCACGATGTCGTCGGAATCGGTCTCACTGGTGAGGATGACGCCATCCTGAAGCGGCAGGATCATGCGCGGCGCGACCACGTGATCGACGAACACGGTGTGCTTGTCGAAAACCCCGTTGCCCTTGGTGCTTTCCCAGCGGCTGATGCGGCTGATGGGATCGTGCTCGCGGCTGGCGTCGGCGTCCATCATGTAGCTGATGAGTTCGCTGACGTACATGCGGCCGTTGCCGTCGAACTCGATCACGGCCGGGCTGATCACGTCGGGGTCGGCGGCGACGAGTTCCATGCGATATCCCGCCGGCAGCACGAAGCCCTGCGCTTCCTCGGCCGGCGACCGGGCAAGGTACGGAGCCTTTGGTGAGAAGTCGGTCGTGTCGCTGGTCGGCGCCCCGCGGCCGCCGCCGAAGCCAATGCGCGTCTGCGGAGCGCCAGGCGTCTGCCTTGACGCGCTGCCAAACATCTCGTACTGACCGTCCATCATGGCCATCGTGACGCGAAGCGCGGTGCCCTGCGGCGTGAGCGTCATGACGGTGGAGATAGGCATGCCCTGATAATCCAGGGCGTACTTGAGCACGAGGCCGTCCCCGGACATAGAGAGGGCGGGGACCTTGACCGCCGGTTGCATGCCCGAGGCGACCGTCGCGGTCACCTTGCCGCCGTCGGTCTTCACCGACACCACAAACGTGGCCTCCATTGCCTGCATGGCGGCGGTCACGACCCAGTCGCCCAGAAAGGGCGCAATCTGCGTGGGAGTCGGGGATTGCCCGGACGTCTGTCCGATCCCCTGGACTGCAGCGGTCGAGTACGTAATCAGCAGTATCGCGGCCGTGGCGGCGACGGCGGCCAGACCAGCCCGAGCGAAACGGAGCATGTAATCACCCTCTTGGACGCGGCAGAAGAGTGGCCACGTGCCGGAGCAGCGTAGAACGCACTGCGGCGCAGGTCAACTGTGCGGAAATGAACTGTGCGGAAATGCACGGCGCGGCGGGGTCAGTCGAATCGTACGAGGCCACGCCTGGTGGCGACGCGGACGGCCTCGGTCCGGCTCGTGACCTGGAGCTTCTCGAAGAGATGAGCGAGATGCGATTTGACCGTGCGCTCCGAGATCTCCAGGGCGGTGGCGATCTCCTTGTTGCTGTTGCCGTTGGCCAGGAGGCGCAACGCAGCAAGCTCGCGCGGCGTGAGTTGCACCTGCGTGACCCGCTCGGCCAGCTTGGCGGCGGCGGCAGGAGCCAGGTAGGTCTTGCCGGCCAGCACGTCGCGGACGCACGCCACGAGGGCGTCAGCGGCGATGTCCTTGAGGATGTACGCCTTCGCGCCCGCCTGCAGCGCCCGCGCGATGTCTTCATCGGCATCGTACGTCGTCAGTACCACGACGCGCGCCTGGGGGTCGATGTCGCGGATCCGGCGGACCGCTTCGACCCCTTCCATCTCCGGCATGCGCAGGTCCATCAGCACGACGTCTGGACGATGGAGCAGAAACGCCTCGATGGCGTCGCGGCCGTTCGCCGCCTCGGCGATGACCTCGAGATCGGGTTCATGGTTGATGAT
>Ga0137390_10003352_pt1 | contig 13048 bp, 9 predicted proteins | sample 15con2h24AmetaG_FD_104937 | JGI IMG/M metagenome (GOLD analysis project Ga0137390, IMG submission 104937) | Vadose zone soil microbial communities from Angelo Coast Range Reserve, California, USA - 15con2h2.4A metaG | ecosystem: Environmental > Terrestrial > Soil > Vadose zone > Saprolite... | reverse complement strand
TTGGCCAGGCTCAACCGTTCCATTATCGGCTCGAGGCGGTCCTTCAGGCCGGCCGCATCGAGCCCGCCTTCGGTGGTCAGCTCTTCGCGGCGCTCCGGCACCAGGCAAACTTCGTCAGGCCGCAACTCCATTGCGATTTCCAGCATTTCCGGAATCGCCGCCATCTCCTGGTTCAGATGAACCTTTATCGCCTGATGAATACGAAAGAGATCGTTATCCGGGATATGCAGCCGATCTTCGCGTAAATGGACCGTGATCGCGCCGGCGCCGGCTCGTTCAGCCGCCAGGGAAGCTTCCAGAGGATCGGGATATCGCGCGAGGCGCGCCTGCCTGAGGGTTGCGACGTGATCGACGTTAACGCCAAGTTTGATCATGGCCTCGACTCAGGTATCCGTCTCTCTAGGTGGTCTGTAACGTTGAAAACGATAGTGGACTGCCGTATCGAAACGAAGCCGGACGACCCCCACCTAACCTCCCCCTGGTCAGGGGGAGGGATTTCCAGCGATACCGATTTCAATGTTACAGCCCACTAGTGTCCCGTTGTTTAACGCTCTTTACAAAGTATGATCCCGCTTCACCTGGACTTCGACTTACGTGTCATTCTCGTGCGCGTGGCTGCCGCGCGCCACTAGGCAGAGCGCAGCGGAGCCGAGCAAAGGAGTCTGCGACGTGCGCATTTTAGAAAGAATCCCGCTCTTTTGCGCTGAGTCGCGTCCGGGATTCCTCGCGCGGCAGCCACGCGCGGGAATGACAGAGACGGAACCGGTAGGATTACACATGGTGGCGCTATTTGTAGAACGGGACTCTAGGTTTTCCGCTGACCGCGAGATACTACCGGCGCCCGCTCCAGCCATATACTCTAGCTGGTAAGTCCGAGTTGACGGTGGATCGCTGTGGCGATCTGATGGGCCACTTCGCTAATGCTGGCGTGGTCCTCGCCCTCCACCATCACGCGCGCCAACATCTCAGTGCCTGAATAACGCACGAGCAGCCGCCCGCAGCCTTTGAGGCGGCGCTCGGCCGCGGCGATCTGACGGCTGACTTCGGGCATTTGCTCGAGCGGTATCCGTTGGCGCACTTGGACATTTTCCAGCACCTGCGGCACCCGGCGCATCGAGCGCAATTCGCTGAGCGGCTTGCCCATTTCCACCATATGGGAGAATAAGAGCAGTGCCGTGATCAGGCCGTCACCGGTGGTCGAATGGTCCATGAAGATGACGTGACCGGACTGTTCACCGCCCAGGTTGTAGGAATTGGCGCGCATCTCGCGTACCACTGCCGGGTCGCCGACATCGGTACGCACCAGTCGGGCGCCGCCAGCAGACAAAGCTATCTCGAGCCCGAAGTTACTCATCACGGTGGCGACCACGGTGTTGTGCTTGAGCAGTCCCCGAGCCGCCATTTGGCGGCCCAGCAGTGCCATAACGTCGTCGCCGTCGAACAGTTCGCCTTGTTCGTCGACGAACAAGGCGCGGTCGCCATCGCCGTCGAGCGCGACCCCGACATTGGCTTGATGTTCGGCCACCGCTGCCCGCATTTTTTCCAGATGCACCGCACCGCAGGCGGCGTTGATATTAATCCCGTCCGGCTCGACGCCGATTGGCAGCACGTCGGCGCCCAGTTCTTCGAGCACTTCGGGGCCAACCTTATAGGCGGCGCCGTTGGCGCAGTCAATCACAATCTTGAGACCCTCGAGCGTCACTTCGCGCGGCACGCACGATTTCAAAAAAACCAGGTACCGGCCGATCGCGTCGTCGATGCGGGTGGCCTTGCCGATGTCCTGACCCGCCGCCCGAAATCGGTTCAACTCGCCGTCGTCAAAGACGAGTTGCTCGATGCGCCGCTCGGTCTGATCGTCCAGTTTGTAGCCCTCTCGCGAAAAAAACTTGATGCCGTTGTCCTGAAACGGATTATGCGAGGCGGAGATCACCACTCCGGCATCAACCCGCATACTGCGCGTGAGAAAAGCGATGGCTGGAGTCGGTAGCGGCCCGACCAGCAGAACATCGACCCCCATCGAGCAAATGCCCGAGGCCATCGCCGTTTCCAGCATGTAGCCCGACAGCCGCGTATCTTTGCCGATGAGAATTCGGCGATGGCGCCGGCTGGTGCTTTTAAACACATGCGCCAGCGCCCGTCCCAGCTTGAGCGCGGTCTCCGAAGTGATTGGCTCGACATTGGCGATGCCGCGTATCCCGTCTGTGCCGAACAATCTGTGAGGCGGCGCGCTCATGGCCGCGCCGCTCGTCTGATCGTGATTCTGACCTTGTCTGGCCATAGATGTAGCAGTTCCACCCCCTGAGGCAATTGCACTTGCACCGGCGCATTGTAAGTGCCCGGCTCCATTCCGTCACCATCGACGAACACTGCGCCGCTCAAGTCGAGCTTGCTTAGCTGGAGCTTGGGGCCGCGCAACGTAAGATTAATCCGTGGCGGCTGCAGCCTGGACTGATGGCCGGAGTCGCGCACCGTTACCGGCAATCCGTGAAAGTCCTTGCTGGCAATCACCGGCGCGAGTCCGATTTTGACCGTGACCTCGGTGGGTTCGACCCGCATCATCCCACTCGCTGATGCGATTGCCGCAATATGTTCCATATCGGAGGCCAGACCGGTCACGTCGATGGCTTCGGTATCGACCGTCTCGAGGCGGGCGATTTCTCTGCTGGGCGCTCTCACGCGCACGAGAGGCGGTGTGATGTCAATCGAACCGATCCGGTATCCATCGGCCGGCTTCCCGATCGTCACCAGGTGCACCGGCAGATGACGGACCACGACCTGGTCGACGTCGAGCACAATCTGAGAGGGCGAAATACTGGTGACCGCGGTCCCCCGAGGCACATTGAAGCTGTCGAGCCCGATTTTGAAAGAGGCCTGCCCGACTCCTACTCCACTGAGGTCAAGCCGCAGCATCAGCCGGCTCGGATCGACCAACGACAATAAGGTTTGCGGCCCGGATAGCTGGATTTTGACAAAATCCGGATGCTGGTTGGTGATCACGAAGCCAGGTGGCAGCCCTCGGTAACTGATGGGAACGTTGAAGGGTTCAACCGAGCTATGCTGACCGGCGTTGACAAAGATCCACAATCCCACCGCCAGCAGCAATGAAATTATTCGCAGGCCGAGGTTCTGGCGCACACGATCGCGCAATACGGCGGGCGAGTAACGGCGTCTCAACTCGGCCGGGCGGATTAATCTTAATCTTACGGCCGGCGGCCGTATTGGCCCCTTCATCGCGGGCAACGCCACTTTACGCCGCCTCCGGGTCCATCGTGCTCCAGGTCTCGAGGTGCTGTAAGGCCAGCAGTAATTCTGGCGGCTTTAGGCCACGGGTTAAGCGGCCGCGCCTGGCGAGGGAGATGGTGCCGTCCTGCTCCGACACCACGATAACACTGGCATCATTGTCTTCGGTCAGTCCGATAGCCGCGCGATGGCGCATACCCAGGGTCAGGCTGACGTTCGGGTTGGTCGAGAGCGGCAATTGACAGGCGGCCGCCAACACCTGATCGCCCTTGATAATTACTGCACCGTCATGCATCGGCGAGCCAGGCATGAAGATCGTCTCGATTAGCTCAGGCGAGGCGCGGCCCTCGATCACCCGGCCGGTGTCGACCACGTCCTGCAAGCCGACTTCATTTTCGAGCACGATCAACCCGCCGATGCGCCGCGCCGACAACCATTCTGCGGCTTTAGCCAACTCCTCGGCAACGTCGACGATATTCGGCCGCGTGGTAAAGAACGAGCGCGCGCCAACGCCGGTCAGCGCACGGCGAATATCCGCCTGGAAAATAACCACGAGGATGATTATGAGAGAACCTAGAAAATTATTGAGCAGCCAGTTCAGCGTAAACAGCCCGAGCATTTGCGACGTCACAAACGCCGCCGCCAGAATCCCCAGCCCGACCACCATCTGCATCGTCCGTGTGCCGCGGATCAACAATGCAATCCGGTAGATCAAGATGGCGACGATCAGGACGTCGAGCGCGTCCTGCCAGCGCAGCCGAGGTATCACGTGGAGCAAACCGTGCATCGGGTCAAGTGCGCCTCGCCGCCGCAATCGCCGCCGCCATCCTGGCTGTTGCCGCGGCTGGTCCAGGATCGTGCACTCGGATAATCGCAGCTCCTGCTGCCACTGCCACCGCGTTCACCGCGTTTGTTCCAAATAGAATATCGCCGTCGCTGTTGCCTGAAATGCTGCGGATGAAATTCTTGCGCGATGCGCCAATCAGCACCGGGTAACCCAACCGGCAAAAGCGCTCCAAATGAGCCAGGATTGCGAGATTATGTGACGCGGTTTTCGCAAAGCCCAGACCCGGATCAAGAATTATTCGCGCATGATTGATTCCCGCCTGCAGCGCAGTCGCGGCGCGCTCCGCCAGGAACATCAGCACTTCCTCAACCACATTGCGGTACGAAGCGAACTGAATATGGTCTTCCGGGCCGCCCTTCATATGCATCAGTACCACGTTGCAGCCCCTTTCGGCAGCAAGCGCCGCCATCGCCGGATCCGACAACGCGCTGACATCGTTGATAATCGCAGCGCCGCGGTCGAGCAGCACTCGCGCCACCTCGGGCTTGCGGGTATCGATAGATAACGGCGTCTCCAGCCGGCCGCTCAGCCGTTGTAGAACCGGCAGCAGCCGCCCAAGCTCGACCTCGGCGCTGACCTCGCGTGCTCCCGATGGGCGGGTGGATTCAGCCCCGATATCAATTATTGTGGCGCCTGCCGCCGCCATTTCCAACGCATGGGCGGCGGCGCGGTCCGGATCAACGTAGCGCCCGCCGTCGGAAAACGAATCAGGCGTTACATTCAGCACGCCCATTACGGCCGGGAGCGGGATTATGCGACCGTCATGTAGCCGAAGCACATCGGGAACCGCTCCTGGCCGACTCTGTCCCTTCTCCCCCGCTTGGGGTGGAACGACCGTCTCCGCCTGACCATCCATCTGCGGATGGGGGTGGCGGTGAGGGTGCTGATCAGAATCAGGGCTATGTTTCTGTTCCGCGATACCCATCGCGTCACTAGTGTCCTGTGTTTAACGCTTGTTTACAAAGTTTGATCCAGCTCCACAGGGACTTCGCCTTGTGTGTCATTCTCGCGCGCGTGGCTGCCGCGCGCCACTAGGCAGAGCGCAGCGGAGCCGAGCAAAGGAGTCTGCGACGTGCGCATTTTAGAAAGAATCCCGATCTCTTGCGCTGAGCCGGGGTCCGGGATTCCTCGCGCGGCAGCCACGCGCGGGAATGACAGAGACGGAACTGATCGGATGACATATTGTGAAGCTATTTGTAGAGCGGGATACTAGTGGGCTGTAACATTGAAATCGGTATCGCCTGAAATCCCTCCCCCTGACCAGGGGGAGGTTAGGTGGGGGTCGACCGCCTTCGTTTCGAGACGACAAGTCACTATCGTTTTCAACGTTACAGGCCACTAGTTTGCTTTGTTGTTCTCCCACCCGAGTGAGCGAAGGCGGCCACCGAAGCAAGAAGGATCCGGGGAGAAGCGATTTGCCTAACGAATCGGACAGGAGTAAATCGCTTCGCGCTGCTTCCTCGGCTGCGCGCGCAAAAATTGCTGGCCGCGCTCGGAACGACAAAAGGGTTCAGGCGAGCGACGGTTTCGGCTGAAGTCCGGGCAAGGAGGTACTTTCCTCCGCCGCGGCTCGCGGTCTTTCCTTGGCTACCGGCGTTCCACCGGACGGAGGGTGGTTTGCCGCCACCGGACCCTGGACGGAGGTCAACGGGCGGCCTTCCCTATCGGCCTTAAGCATCTCAGCGACCTCCGCACCCTCGACCACCTCTTTTTCCAATAGCCGTTCAGCGAGCGCATGCAGCATCCGCGTATTCTCCGTCAGCAGCGCGCGCGCCTTCTGATAGGCTTCGTCAACGATCCGGCGAACCTCGCGGTCGATTTCGACGGCAGTGTGCTCAGAATAATCCTTAGAATGGGTGATATCGCGACCCAGGAAAATCTGTTCCTCGCGCCGCCCGAAGGTCATCGGACCGAGTTCCTTGCTCATGCCCCATTCGCAGACCATTTTGCGCGAGAGTTCGGTGGCCTTTTCGATATCGTCGCCGGCCCCTGTCGTCATGTGGTCGAACACCAACTCTTCAGCAACCCGCCCGCCGAACATCATGGCCAGCCGCGTCATCAGGTAGTCACGCGAATAGGTGTAGCGGTCGTCCAGCGGCAGTTGCTGGGTAACCCCGAGTGCCATCCCGCGCGGGATGATAGTGACCTTATGCACCGGGTCGGCGCCCGGCAACAGCATCGCGACCAGCGCGTGACCGGATTCGTGATAAGCGGTGTTCCGGCGCTCCTGCAATGACATCACCAGCGAACGCCGCTCGGCGCCCATCAGGACCTTGTCTTTGGCCAACTCGAAATCCGACATATCGACCTTGTCCTTACTCCGGCGGGCAGCGAGCAAGGCAGCTTCGTTTACGAGATTTTCCAGGTCAGCACCGGCGAACCCCGGTGTCTGGCGGGAAAGCTTGGTGATATCGACATCATCGGAGAGCGGGACGCGTCTGGTGTGGACTTTAAGGATGCCTTCGCGGCCTCTGACGTCGGGTCGCGGCACCACCACCCGGCGATCGAAACGTCCGGGCCGCAGCAATGCTGGATCGAGCACATCCGGACGATTGGTGGCAGCGACCAGAATCACGCCCTCGTTGGCCTCGAAACCGTCCATTTCGACCAGCAATTGATTAAGCGTCTGTTCGCGTTCGTCATGACCACCACCGAGACCGGCGCCGCGATGACGTCCGACTGCGTCGATTTCATCAATGAAAATTATGCAGGGCGCGTGCTTTTTACCCTGTACGAAAAGATCACGTACCCGCGAAGCGCCGACGCCGACGAACATTTCAACAAAGTCGGACCCCGAAATGGAGAAGAATGGCACTCCCGCCTCGCCGGCGATCGCACGCGCGAGTAAGGTCTTGCCGGTTCCGGGCGCCCCCACCAACAGAACCCCTTTGGGAATCCTGCCGCCGAGACGAGTAAATCGCTTAGGGTCTTTGAGGAATTGGATGATCTCCTCCAACTCATCTTTGGCTTCATCAATGCCAGCGACATCGGTGAAAGTGACTTTATGGGTGTTTTCGGTGAGAAGCTTCGCCCGGCTCTTACCGAATGACATCGCTTTGCCGCCCCCGATTTGCATTTGGCGCATGAAGAGGATCCAGACCGCCACCAGCAGGAGCATCGGGAACCACTGCACCAGCAGCACCATCCACCATGGATCAACGTCGGCCGGCTTGGCGGCTATTTTGACACCCTTGGCCCGCAGCTCCTGCACCAGTCCAGGATCGTTGGGAGCGTAGGTTTTAAAATGCTCACCGCTGGCGGTCTCGCCCTGGATTTGGTTACCTTGGATAGTAACCTCGGCGACGTGTCCATTATCGACGTCGTTGAGAAAATCCGAGAAGAAAATGTCAGGCGAGTGCTGCTGAGTGCGAGTAAAGAAATTAACCAGTAGCAGCGCCATCAGAACTACTACCAGCCACAACGCGATATTCCTCGAAACTTGATTCATCGCTAATACAAAGGTAGCACGCGTGCTAAAGTCCAGGCAATCGAACGTTTGTGTTGCTCGGGAGTGAATCGGCCCGCAAATGCAGGACTTTTCTGGATGCTGAAGTGACCAACGCGATCCGGCTGCGTACCAGACCGGGAATCCAAAGCACCGCGTCGCCCGACACTACCAGGGGCCACCACCGGCGCTTCGCCACCGTCACTTTGCAGTCTACGAATACATCCTGGATCTTGCGGCTACCGCGTAGTCCTAAAGGCTGAATACGATCGCCCGCACGGACGCATCGGGCGGCCAGCCTTGGAACCGCCGCGGCATCGAAATACGCCTCAAACCGACTGGGTGGATGCCAGGGCGTGGTCGGAAAGCGCGGTTCATTCGCTGCAATCTCTCGCAACGTGAGAGTGACGCCGCTGGCGCTCAGCAGGTTCGCGCCCGGCATCAAGCTCACCGCACAGCGATCGGCAGCGGAGGCGACCGCGGTTTCAGTCCGCGTCGTGTGGTATTCAAGCACAGCCGAATCGTACTCTCGTCTGAATCTCCAGTTCCGCGGCAGGGCTACCGTCGCAGACGGATTCCCACCGTCCGCCAAACGACACATCGCTTTAATATGCACGCGTTCAATCCCGCGGAGATCGCCGATGCCCCGTCTGATCAGTTCGCGCAGTATCGCGCGAGCGAGGGCGGGGTTGATTGACGCGAACCCCCGTACATCCACCCGGTATGACGGGACTCCGTTCTGGTCAGCCATTGGAACCAACCTACCGTCCAATGCGCGCCGCGCCTCGGCCTCGATAAAGCTGTCGACCTCGCGCATCTCGGAGGCAAGTTCCGCCAGGCGCCTGGCGATGCCCGGTGAGTAATCGCGTGCGAGCTGGGGCAACAACACCCCTCTCACTCGATTGCGTAAAGCTCCATCTTCCAGATTGCTGCTGTCAAGTACGTAGTCGGCCCCAATTGCGGCCAGATAGGCCAGGATGGCAGTGCGGCCGAGCGTAAGTAGTGGACGCATCAGCCGGCCAGGTCCAAAAGCGGCCATTGCCGCCAGACCGGCAATCCCGGTGCCCCGCAATAACCTCAGCAATACAGTCTCTGCCTGGTCGTCTCGATGATGACCGAGCACGATAAATCGCGCCTTCAAAGTGTCAGCGGTGCGGTTCAGAAACTCATACCGCAGCTCCCGCGCTCGCTCCTCGAGATTCGGCGGGTGAAGCGCTTCCGTCCGTTCGATTATCAATTCGATATCGAGCCGGCGGCACAGCTCGAGCACGAATCTTTCGTCGCGGTCTGATTCAGGTCCGCGGAGGCCGTGGTTCAAGTGGGCGGCGGAAAGCTGAAAGCCTGAGCTGCCGCGAATACGTTGAAGTGCGTGGAGGGCTGCAACCGAATCAGGTCCGCCGGAGACGGCGACCAGCAACCGATCATCAGGATCGGAGAGCAGCCGTGCCACGGCTCCGGCCACGGCACGCTCAACCGCGGCAATCGTCCGCTGCGCAGCGACAGACGATGAACGGGTCAATTCAACGCTGCGTTCGGGCAAGCGGATTTCGAGCTGCCCACTCTGCTTGGGCTCTACCATATATCCAGCCAAAACGGGCCGCTGACGGACCGCCGCCGCTACCAATCGGTCGGTTACCCGCGGTCAGCGCGTCATCTGGTCCAGCAAGTGTAAAATCACCTCGATGCCGGGCAAATTCACGTCCAGTTCATCGGCGAGGGTTCGAATCAACCGCGCTCGCCTGAGGGCGGAAGTATCGTAGAGCGGCTCGCCAATGCTATCAGCGCGGTCCACCGGCACGATGAACTCTTCGCGTTCCCAAAGCGTCAACTCGGCATCAGTGACGCCGGCGATTACCCGAAAGGCGGTCCGGCTCACCAACGTGGTGCGCGAGGGCTTGCGCTCAGGGCGCTTGGAAGGACGACGAGCCATCGCGTCTATTCTCGCATCAACTCAGCGCGCGGGTCGGCGACGGCGCGGGCGCGCCGCCGCTCGGCGAATTGCTGCAACAATCCTCGTTCTTCCTCGGTCATCTCAGTCGGTGCCAGCACTTTCAGCTCGTATAGCAGGTCGGCGGCGGGCTCCTTGCCGCGCGCCGGCAGTCCCTTGCCCTTCAGCCGCAAAACACGGCCGCTCTGACTACCTGGGGGAATTTTTAGCGAGATCTTGCCGTCGAGCGTGGGAGCCGTCACCTCCGCCCCAAGCGCAGCCTCGTAATCCCATACCGGAAGCTGAGCGCGTACGTTACGGCGGTCAAGCACAAACGGGCCGCTGGGCTCGACGTGCGTGATAAGGAAAAGGTCGCCATTTTGGTCGGGCCGCGGACCGCGGCCGCCCTGGCCCTTAAGCCGAATCCGGGAGCCTTCGCTCACTCCGGGCGGGATATTGACTTCGAGTGTACGATGCACCCGTATGGTGCCGCGTCCACCGCATTTCGCGCATGGCTCGGCAGAACGAATTATTCTGGTCCGGCCACGGGTTTCCTGGCGCGCGGTCATTCCGCTGCCGCCGCATACGTCGCACTGATCCTCCGAGCTCAATTCAAGCCGTCGGCGGGTCCCATGAACGGCATCGCGCACGGAGATTTTTACTTCGGACTCCTGGTCACGGCCTCGGCTGCGCACGGCTCCCGCGGACTCATCTCCAAAATCGAACTGGAAACTGCGGCTCGGGCCACCGCCCAAGCCGCCACCCAAACCGAAGAAGCGCTCGAAGAAATCGCTGAAGCCTCCGCTCGCGCCGCCGAACTCAGAGCCTCCGGCCTGCGCGTAGCGGCGGAATACCTCGTCCTCAGTTGTCCCACGCTCCCAATCGGCCCCTAACTCGTCGTACTTCTTACGCTTTTCCGGATCGCTCAGGACCTGGTAGGCTTCGTTGATTTCCTTGAAATGCTGTTCCGCATCCTTGTTATTCGGATTGACGTCGGGATGGTACTTGCGGGCGAGCTTGCGATAGGCGCTCTTGATTTGCGTCTGGCTCGCAATCCGTTCGACGCCGAGGGTTTTGTAATAATCGCGAAATTCCATCTAATAACGGGGCGACAGGCTTCAGCCTGTCATCCCACGCACAGGCCAAAGCAGATGCCCCTTCAAACATGCCCACTAAACCAGGGCGCCGCAACCGCTGATTATAAAACAGGCTTGGCTGGCTGCCGGCAAGTTGCGCCGAGCAGGCTGCGGAAAAGCCTTCCGCAGCCTGCTTTCCCTCTCTGTAATCTCCCCCATAGGGGTAGAACTAAACACTAGCGGAGCCGAAAGGCGGAGCGAGCTAACGAGTCCGCGAGGTGCGAATCAAAAAGGAAGGACGCCAGCTTTATCGCAGGGTGCGGAAAGATCTTTCATAAAGAAATCGGTTTTTCCGCACCCTGCTTAGAGAGCCCTCAGGGCGGCTCAGCGATTCGTATTCTTCGCATACTTGCAAGAAACGGTGAGGTCCAAGGCCTTCCGCACCCTGCTAGTGATGACAAGGCGCCCGCATGTAGAAGAATGCGGCCGCGCCTTCCTCATCGTAACCAGTTGCATTCGCTCACAAACTCTCAGGATGACAGAAAACGAACCGCCCTGACCCGGTGCCCAGCCAGGAGCGTCTGCTCACACCCATTACTTCTATTTGTGAGACCGGCCCCAAATGCGGTCACCCTCACGTGCTCTGCTTCACCTCAAGCTAGTGCGTCGGGTTGGCCGCAAAGCCTCCGCTTGCAGTTGGCATGCTGCCGGTGTAGGTGAATGTACCCGCCGATGGATCGTAAATTTCCGCACTGCTCCCCGCGTAACATGTGGCCCCTGAGCAACCGCCGAAACCTCCCGCGATAAGCACTTTGCCGTCCTGAAGTACGCTCGCCGCATGGCGCAGGCGCGCGCCATTCATGCCGCTTATGGCCGTAAATGTATTGTTGGTTGGATTGAACAGTTCGGCGCTCTTCAGTTGGACGGGATCACACGAGCTGTTGAGTGAGGCTCCGCCCGCGATGAGCACCTGTCCGTTCGGCAGCAGGGTGCTGGTATGTTGCGACCGGGCGTGTGTCATGTTGCCGATGGAGGTGAAGGTGTTAGTGGACGGATCGAACAGTTCGGCGCTGCTCAACACCGTGCAGTTGGCCGCCCCACCGGTTATCAGTACCTTGCCGCCCGGCAGCAGCACCGCCGAATGCCCCCGCCGCGCGTTCGCCATTGACCCTACCTGCGAGAACTTGTTGGCAATTGGATCGAAGACGTCCGCAGTCTTGAGTGGCGCGGGCGTGCTGTTGAGCCCACCGGTGAGCAGAACCCGGCCGTCGCTGAGCATGGTTCCGGTGTGGTCGTAGCGGGCGCTCGACATATTGTTGCTCACCAGGTTCCATTTGTTGGTGACCGGATCATAGAGTTCGCCGCTGCTCAGCGCCGTGAGGCCGGAGTAAAGGCCGCCGGTGACCAGGACGCGGCCATCGTCGAGCCGCGTCCCGGTATGATAGGCGCGGGCGTCTTTCATGCTCGGTCCGCTAGTTACCTTACCTGTGGACGGATTGAAGATTTCGACCACGCTCTCCGAATAGGTGTAGCCCAGGATGTTCTCCAGGCCGCCCGGGAGGAGGGTGGTGCCGTCCGCCAGCAGCACCGAGGGAAAGTACCCGCGCGAATAAGTCATCGAGGCGACGGCCGTAAACTTACCGGTGTTCGAATTGTATTTCTGGCAGGCCGCAATCGAGTTGCCCATCGCGCACTCGCTGTCGGTGCAGCCGCCGCACCCCCGGAGGTAGACCGACACGAACAACTGGCTATTGACGAAGGAGGTAATATCGGGCGTCCCCCAGCCGGTGGACTGGTCGTAGCCCACATTAGCCGGAAAGCCAGTCACGCCGTTGAAGTCGTTCTGCCCTGAGAGCACGTCGCGAAAACCGATGACCCCTCCTAAACCACCAAGCAGATAAATCTCAGGGTTTATGAAGCCTTGCCGGACTCCTGAGTCCGCCTCAGACACGACGCTTGTGATGCCAGCCCACGTCGGCGGGCAGAGACTGCTGCCGGCCACAGGGGGAGAAAGTACCGGTGCCCCGTTCTCGTAGTCGAAAAAGAATACTCCGGGCATGTCTGGGCTGCCCAGCATTGCGACGTCGGGCACGTCTCGGTTGGCGGTTGGCGGCACACCAAAGCCTTTCTGCCAGATCGGCTTGGCGAAGATTGAGCTGGTTCCGCCGCCCGTCGCTCCTGGACCAGCAGGACGGGTTGGTTCATCCCAGACGAATTCGGGCACGAAGCCTTGGTCGTTGCCTCCTGGCATCCCGGGTGTAAATTGCGTACCCCCGCAAGACACGACGTTCGGATCAGCAGCAAGTTCGTTAACGTTCCTGCCGCCGTTGGGGTCGCTCGGAAGTGCCACGCGGCCACAACTTCCGTCAGGGTTTTCGATGTGCCAGGCGGCACCATCATCGCCCGCTGAGACGAGCACCGTCTGCGTTTGACCCCGAGCTGTGCTGAAGTCCGAGTCGAATGAGGTGGCGTCCAGGTTCAAGTTGCAATTGCCGTAACTGATGCTGATAACA
>Ga0137390_10003345_pt1 | contig 13060 bp, 15 predicted proteins | sample 15con2h24AmetaG_FD_104937 | JGI IMG/M metagenome (GOLD analysis project Ga0137390, IMG submission 104937) | Vadose zone soil microbial communities from Angelo Coast Range Reserve, California, USA - 15con2h2.4A metaG | ecosystem: Environmental > Terrestrial > Soil > Vadose zone > Saprolite... | reverse complement strand
TCGTCCCACGATGCCGGCCGGAGCCGGCCGCCATCCCTCACCAGCGGCTGGGTCAGGCGGACGCTGCTCTCGTCCATAACTGCTGCCCAATATAGCCTTGCCTGCCTCCCCTAAAGGACGCTGTACCCTGGCCCGGGTATGTCCTTTGTGCGGATCAGCGACGGGCATGAGCCCCCCCGGTATGAGCCTGGTTCGCGCGACGACTTCGATCGCCTGTATCGAGACAGCTACCCGAAGATCTACAGGACGATGCTCGCCGTCCTCGGCGATACCGCCGCCGCCGAGGACTGCACGCAGGAGGCGTTCGTATCCGCGTTTCGAGCCTGGGCCCGCTGGCGCCCCAATGCGCCGGCCGAAGCGTGGCTGCACCGCATCGCGATCAACGCCGCCGGGTCGTACCGGCGCAGAGAGCGCCTCCGCACCATCTCGGTCATCCTGCGGCGGTTCGGTAGGCCTGCCGTGGGCCCCGACCCCGCCCAGCTGGCGTTGGACCGCGACCTGGCGGCTGCTCTGCGCCTCCTCCCTCCGAAGTTGAGGGCCGCAATCGTCCTGCGCCACTACCACGGCTACAACAACCGCGAGATTGCCGCGGCGGTCGGCGTTTCGGAGCGGACCGTGAACAAGAGGCTCCATTTCGCCGCCCGGAAGATGCGAGTTCTGTTGGCGCCCCCCTCCACCGAGTTCCCACTTGACGCTGCTAGTTCGTTGTCATCTGTGGACGAGCCACGTTCGGCTCGTCCGACGCACGAATGACTGATCAACTCCGTCCGGACTTCGAAAAGCGCCTCATGGCGGGACTCGACCGTGTCCGGCCGCCGACGCCGCTGCCACAGGCGGCGCGCTTCAACCGACTTCCGCCTCCACGGCGCCGGCTTTTCAGTTTCAAACCCGCCCTCGCCCTGGCCGCCGCTCTCGCTGTACTGATGGTGGCGGCTTCAGCCCTCGCCGGCAGCCCCAACCCGGCCGCATGGACGCAGCGAGCCGTGACCACGGTCGAGTCGGTGACCCATGCTCCGCAGACGAGCCCGTCGCCCAGCCCGGCGGCGTCGCCCAAAACCCAACCACAGCCTCCGGTGCGCGTCGAGCCGTCCGAGACCAGCGAGCCGAACCACGAATCGCCCGAACCCGGCGGCGACACGCAACCGCAACCCTCCGAGCCACCGGAGGCGTCTTCGACGCCCGAGCCGCAAGGCAGTCTCTCGTCGCCCTCACCATCCCCATCCGATGGCTGATCGTCGAGTTCCTACATCGCCCTCGACGGGCGTTATCAGATACACCCGGAAGGCGGGCATCAACCACCCGGAGGTACTCATGTTCAGGACGCGATTCGGGAAGCTTGGACTGGCGGCGATGGCCGCGGTCGCGGGGGTGATCCTTGTCGTCTCAACGGCGGGCGCGCACCAGACGCATGTGAGCGGACACACGGGCCTCGCGCCCCTGAAGGGCGTCGCGAGCTCGACCGAGCAAGCCGGCGCTGACGCCGACCAGGACGCCGCCGAGCTGCAGGCTGAGGCGCAACAGGAGGCAGCCGAGGCGCAGCAGGACGCAGCCGAGCAGGCGGCCGAACAGGCCGCCGAGGCGCAGGACGAGGCCGCCGACCAGACCGAGACCAACGACGACAACCAGGGGGACGACAACAACCGGGCCGGCGACACCGAGACGGAAACCGGCGACTGACGGGAGACCCAACCCTTCTAAAGAGCCGGGCGCCGACGCGCCCGGCTCTTGTTTATTTCAAGGCCGGTGCGCCGTGACGAACTCTCTGATCCTGTCCAGGCCGCGCTGGAGCTCGTCCTCCGACTGCGTGTAGGCGATTCGTATGTAGCCCTTGCCCGCCGCGCCAAAAGCAGTACCAGGGAGCACGGCCACTCCCGCCTCGGTGAGCAGGCGATCGGCGAGCTCGCGCTCGCCAAAGCCGGTGCCTTCGATATTGGGGAACGCATAGAACGCCCCTTGGGGCCGCGCGCATCGCATGCCGGGGATTGCGTTGAGGCCGTCGACGACGACGTTCCGGCGGTGCTCGAACACCTTGATCATGCGGGCCACCGCGTGTGACGATTCGGGAGCCGACAGCGCTTCGATGGCGGCCATCTGGGTGAAGCCGGCCGCGCAGGACGAGGAGTTGATCATCAGCTGATCGAGCTTCGCCGCCAGCGCCTTCGGGGCGACCGCGTAGCCCAGCCGCCAGCCCGTCATCGCGTATGACTTCGACAGCCCGTCCATCAAAACGGTCCGCTCGCGCATCCCGGGCTGCGACAGCGGCGACACGTGGTGGAAGCCATAGACGAGCTGGCTGTAGATCTCGTCCGACACGACCAGCAGGTCGTGCTCTTGGGCGAGGTCGCAGACGAAACGCACGTCTTCCTCTGTGAGCACCCCGCCGGTCGGGTTCTGCGGCGTGTTGATGATCAGCATCCGCGTCCTGGGCGTGACCAGCGATGCGAGCTCGTCCAGGTCCATTCGGAACCCCGTCTCCTCTCGCAGCGTCACGACCTTCGGCACCGCGCCGATGAAGTTCACCTGCGACGCGTAGGCCGGGTAGCCGGGGTCGGGGAGGATCACCTCGTCGCCCGGCTCGATGCAGGCTAGCAAGGTGAACAGGAGAACGTTCTTGGAGCCGGGGACGAGGACGACCTCGGCCGAGTCCACCTCCGTTCCGAGCATCCGCGTCACGAACTCCGCGACGGCCTGGCGCGCCTCCAGGATCCCGCTCGCGGGCGTGTAGTGGGTGTAGCCGTCCTGGATGGCCGAGATGCCGGCTTCGACGATATTGTCCGGAGTGTTGAAGTCCGGCTCGCCGATCTCGAGGTGCACGATGTGCTTGCCGTCGGCCTCCAGGCGGCGCGCCTTGGCCAGCACTTCGAACGCGCTCTCAGTGCCCAGGCGCGACATCCGCTCGGCGAACTTGATGGTCACGGTCACGAATCCTAATAGACGCCGAGCAGTGAGCCGCCATCGACGCCGATCGTCTGGCCAGTGATGTATCCAGCCTGCTTCGAGCAGAGGAACGCGCATGCGGCGCCGAATTCGGACGGGTCGCCCAGCCTTCGCATGGGCGCGTTCGCGGCGTCCTGCCTGATCGCCTCGTCCGGGTCTCGGCCGGCGGCCAGCGCAAGGGTCCTGGTGCGGTCGGTGAGGATGTTGTCAGGGGCCAGGCAGTTGAACGTGATGCGATCCGCCGCCAGCTCCCGTGACAGGGTTTTCGAAAGGCTCGTCACGGCCGAACGCATCGCGTTGGACAGCACGATTGTCGGGATCGGCTGGCGGACCGAGACTGAGGTGATGAAAACGACGCGACCCTGGTCCGATCGTTTCAGGTGCGGCAGGCCGACATTCATCAATCGCACCGCGCTCATGAGCGTCAGCTGAAACGCGAGCTCCCATCGCTCGACCGGTGTGCTCTGAAACGTCCCCGCCGGCGGCCCGCCGGCGTTGACCACCATCACGTCAAGCCCACCAAGCCTGGCGAGCGCGGCCTTGACCAGGGCTTCGGGCTCGCCTGGTCTCGAAACGTCAGCCGCCATCCAGCCGGCCGCCCCGATCTGTTTCGCGGTGCGCTCGATCGACGAGGGGTCGCGCGAGGAGATGAAACCTTCCGCGCCCTCGTTGATCAAGGCCTCGGCGCATGCCCGACCCAGGCCTTTGCTTGCCGCCGTCACCAGCGCCTTGCGACCCTTTAGCCCCAGGTCCATCGAACCTCCTCCTCTGCTAGACGCCTGTGTTCACGTACCACTGGGTCACGTACTGAAACCGATCCACGGGATCGATCACGGTGTTCATGCGCACGCTGTGGACCCGCTGCGAGACCGCGTAGTCGTAGTGCGGCGAGTAGAGGAATATGGCGGGCGCCTGTTCGGCCATCTGGGCCTGGAAGTCGAAATAGGCGGCGAGACGCGACGGCTGGTCGGCGGCATCGCGTCCATCCTCGAGGTCCTTGTCTATGAGGCCCCAGCCGCGCGAGTAGGCGAAGTTGAGGTTGGACGGGTCGAGGCCTGAGTGCCACAGCGTGTACTGGTCCGGGTCCGGGCCGACGTCGACGGCGACGAGGGCTGCCTGGTAGTTGCGCCCGAGCAGATATTTCAGCACCAGGTCGGCCAGGGAGATCGCTTTCACGTCTGCCTCGATGCCGATCTGGAGCAATTGGCGGGCGATTCCGTCGGCCATCTGGCTGTCGGGAGACGGGCCTGCCACGTCCAGCTCGAACTTGAAGGCCTGGCCGTTTTTCGACCGCAGCTTCGACCCTGGCGTCAGGACCCAGCCCGCGGCGTCGAGCGCTCTCGACGCTGCGAGCGGGTCGAACGGGTGCGCGTTGGCGGCTGACGCCGAATAAGCCCAATCACCGGTGGGAATCGGGGTCGGATCAGCGTCCCCCCTCCCGGCCAGGACCTCGCTGAGCAGGCGCTGCCGGTCGACCGCCTGCGTCAGGGCGACGCGGACCTTGACGTCGCTGAAGAACGTCTTGCCGACATCGGCGGGATTGAAGCTCAAGAAGGCCGTGGTGAAGGTACGCGCCTCCTGAATGTTCACGTCGGCCCGGCCCTGGAGCGCCACGACCTCCTGAGACTCGAGCCCCCCGACGAGGTCGGCCGCGCCCTGCAGGACCGCCCGGATTGCCAGCTGCCGCGTCGAATACGTGCGCACGATGAGGTGGTCGAGATAGGGCTGCGGCGCCGCGTACGGGTTGCGATCGAGGGTGATCGCCAGCGAGTTGATGCCGGCAACCGTGAACGGACCGGTGCCCATCGCCCTGATGGCGCTGAAGTCGCTCTCCTGGATCTGCGCAGGGGCCATGCCAGTGAAGAGATGCTCGGCGATGATCCCGGTGCGAAGCGCCAGTGGGAACCCGGCGCTGGGAGCCCGAAGCGTGAACACGACCTGGTTCGGACCGCCGGCCGCGATGCCGACCTGCCGCCAGTCCACCGCGCCAGGCTGCGTGTATTCGAGGTCCTGGAGCACGTGATAGGTGAAGAGCACATCTTCGGCGGTGAAAGGCTGCCCGTCCGCCCAGCGCACGCCGGTGCGGATGTCGACGGTGTAGGTCAGGTGGTCGTTGGAGATTGCCCAGCCGGTGGCGAGCAGCCCCACCACGTTCTGTCCCGCGTTCACGGTCGTGAGGCCCTGGTAGATGAGGCTGTCGATGTCGCGCGCAGAGTCGTTGACTTCGAACAGCGGATTCAGGACGCCAGGCTGGCCGACGAGCGCCTCGACCGCCGTGCCGCCGCGCGCCGGCTTGGGCACGGTCGCCACCGGCTGGCAGGCTGCAAGGGCGAGCGCCGCCGCCACGGCGGCGGTGACCAGGCGGCTACGCGAGCTGATGGGCCTTGATGTACGTGAGGACGATGGAGCAGATCAGGAAGGCGCCGGCAAGGACCCAGGTCGTCCAGTAGACCTGCCGCTCCAGGCCGCGGCGGGTGCGGTACCCGCCGCCCAGCCCATCGCCACCACCGCCGATGGTGCCGCCCAGACCTGTGGCCTTAGGGGTCTGGATGAGGACGCCGGCGACCAACAGGACCGACAGCACGACCTCCGTTATGACCAGCGCGTTGTTGATCCGCGTCATTCGCTACCTATACCGGGCCTCGATGGCCGTCCAGTTCAGGGTGTTGAACCATGCCGCCACGTAGTCTGCGCGCCGGTTCTGATATTTCAAGTAGTACGCGTGCTCCCAGACGTCAACGCCGAGGATCGGCGTCAGGTTTTCCACGTACGGGCTGTCCTGGTTGGGGTACGACTTGATCGAGAGCTTGCCGCCCGAGTCCGCCAGCAGCCAGGCCCAGCCGCTGCCGAACTGGCCCACAGCCGCCTTCTGCAGCTGCTCCTTGAAGGAGTCGTAGCTGGTGAATGTGCTGTCGATGGCGTCGCCCAGCGCGCCGGATGGGGCGCCGCCGCCATTCGGGCCCATGATGGTCCAGAAGATCGAGTGGTTCGAATGCCCGCCGGCGTTGTTGCGCAGCACGTTGCGCACGTCCTCGGGCACAGAGCTCAACCCGCGCAGCAGGTCCTCGACCGACTTCTTGGCCAGCTCTGGGTGCTTCTCCAATGCAGCGTTCGCGTTGTTGACGTAAGCGGCGTGGTGCTTGTCGTGGTGGATCTCCATCGTCTTGGCGTCGATATGCGGCTCGAGCGCATCGAACGCGTACGGAAGCGGCGGAACCTCATATGCCATGGGCATCCCCCTTACATGCGTGTGTGATCTTGATTACGAAATCAGTCTAGCGGCGCTGGGATTCCGACCCGGCAGCCTGGTCGCGCACGGCCGCGGCCCGGCGCTCGACCTCTTCAGGATCGCCGAGGTACCTGCTCGACTGTGGCTTGAAACCGCCGTCGAGCTCGTAGACCCTGGGCACCCCCGTCGGGATGTCGAGGTCGACCACCTCCCGATCGGTGAGGCCGTCGAGGTGCTTGACGAGCGCGCGCAGGCTGTTGCCGTGGGCGGAGACGAGGACGCAAGGCTCGCTCAGCAGGTCGGGCACGATGGCGTCGTACCAGTACGGGAGCATCCGCTCGACGACGTCTTTCAAGCACTCCGCGCCGGGGAGCAGCTCGTGGGGCAGCCCGGCGTATCGCGGATCATGGGCGGGATGGCGCTCGTCGGCGACCTCCAGGGCGGGCGGCCGCACGTCGTAGCTGCGCCGCCAGACCTTCACCTTTTCCTCCCCATACTGCTCGGCGGTCTGCTTCTTGTTGAGCCCCTGGAGCGCGCCGTAGTGGCGTTCGTTGAGGCGCCAGCTGCGGCGCACCGGGATCCACGTGCGTTCCATCTCGGCGAGGGCCAGGTCGGCCGTCTGGATCGCGCGCACGAGCAGCGACGTGTGGACCACGGTGGGGGCGAGGCCGGCCGCCTGCATCAGGCGCCCCGCCTCTTTCGCCTCTACAGCCCCGAGCTCGCTGAGCGGGACGTCATGCCATCCCGTGAACAGGTTCTCGAGGTTCCAGGTGCTCTGGCCGTGCCGGAGCAGGATGAGCGTCCCGAGCTTCTTATAAGTGGCCATAGACCGCTGCCGTCACTTCGACGATCTTGGTGAACTCCTCGGCGTTGAGGCTGGAGCCGCCGACCAGGCAGCCATCGCAGAGGGGCAGCTCGACGTAAGCCTCGACGTTGCTCGCGTTGACGCTTCCTCCGTAGAGGACGCGCACCTTCCGGGCCGCGCCCGCCCCGATCAGCTCGCCCACCGTTTTTCGGATCATCCGCATCGTCTTGTAAGCATGCTCAGGGTCGGCGTTCTTGCCCGAGCCGATTGCCCATACCGGCTCGTATGCGATGACCAGGCGGGCGGAGTCGTCCGCGGAACAGTTCGCGAGCCCGGCCCTCACCTGGCCGGTGACCACCTCGGCCGTCTTGCCGGCCTCGTAGTGCTCGTCGAGCTCGCCCACGCACATGATCACGCTCAGGTCGTTGGCAAGCGCCGCGGCGGTCTTGCGCGCGACCATGTCATCGGTCTCGCCGAGGTAGGCGCGGCGCTCGGAGTGGCCGGTGATCACCCACGTGCACCAGCCCTTGAGCATCGCTGGTGAAACCTCTCCGGTGTACGCGCCCGACATCTCCCAGAAACAGTCCTGAGCGCCGAGCTTGACGGTGGTCCCCTCCAGGACCTCGGCGATCCCCAGGAGCCATGGGAACGGAGGAAAGATCGCGACCTCCACGAGCTCGGGCTTCGCCGTGGCGGCGGGCAGCACTCCCTTGACGAGGTCGAGGGCGTCGCCTGCGTTGACCGGGTTCATCTTCCAGTTGGCGGCGAGCAGAGCCTTGGGGCTCACGCGTGCCGGCAAGGTCCTCTCAGGCCTCCTTTAGAATCGCGACTCCCGGCAGTTCCCTCCCCTCGAGGTACTCGAGGGTGGCTCCGCCGCCTGTCGAGACCCAGGAGAAGCGGCCGGCCAGCCCGAGCTGTTCCACTGCTGCGGCGGTGTCGCCGCCGCCGACGAGAGTGTAAGCGCCCGAACTTGCGATCGCCTCTCCCACGCCTCGAGTTCCCTGGCTGAAGTCGGGGATCTCGAAGACGCCCATCGGGCCATTCCAGACCACGGTGCCGGAGCCGCGGACTCGTTCGGCGAACATCGCCACCGACTGCGGCCCGATGTCGAGCGCAATCCAGGACGGCTCGATGGCGTGCGCCGGCATGACGCGGACGGGCTGGCCCGCCTGCACCTGCTCTGCGCAGACGAGGTCGACGGGCAGCACGAGCCGGGCGCCGAAAATCTTCCATACCTCGTTGGCGGCCTCGACCGCGCCTTCCTCTACGAGGCTGCGCCCGGTCTGGAATCCCTGTGCGCGCAGAAAGGTGTTGGCCATCGCCCCGCCGATCAGCATCGCGTCGACCTTGGTGACCAGGTTGTTGAACAGGTTGATCTTGGTGGACACCTTGGCGCCGCCGATTACGGCAATCAGCGGGCGAGCCGGGTTGTCGACCGCCAGGTGCAAGGCGTTCAGCTCGGCCACCATCAGCTGGCCCGCGTAAGCGGGCAGGTAGTCGGCGACCCCGACCACAGACGCATGCGCGCGGTGCGACGCGGCAAAGGCGTCGTTGACGAAGATTTCGCCATGTGCGGCGAGCTGGCGAGCAAACTCGGGGTCGTTCTTCTCCTCTTCCGGATGGAACCTCACGTTCTCGAGGAGCAGCACCTTGCCGGGCTGGAGCCGGCCGACCGCGCCCGACGCCATCGGGCCGACGCAGTCTGAACAGAAAGGCACTTCGCCCCACAGCTGGGTCGACAGCTCGCGCGCCACGGGACGGAGCGACAGCTTCGGATCCGGACCCGTCGGACGTCCCAGATGCGACATGACGATCACGGCCGCCCCGCGATGCATGAGGTCGCGAAGCGTGGGAATCGCGGCCTTGATGCGTGTGTCGTCGGTGATGTTGCCGTCGGTCATCGGGACGTTGAAGTCCTCGCGCACGAGGACCCGCTTTCCGGCCACGTCGACCGATGTGATCGGGAGCTTCAGAGCCGCGCCGCCATGTAGCTGATGAGGTCGACCATCCGGCAGCTGAAGCCCCACTCGTTGTCGTACCAGCTCACGACCTTCGCCCAGTCGGGGGCGAGCGTCAGCGTCAGCGGCGCATCGACGATCGAAGAATGCGGGTCGCCCTTGAAGTCGGAGGAGACGAGCGGCTCCTTGCTCACCGCGAGGATTCCTTTCAGGTCGCCTCCGGCCGCCTCATCGAAGGCCGCGTTGATGTCTTCGACGGTCGCCGACTTGCTCAGCTGGACGGTGAGATCGACGACGGACACGTCCAGGATCGGCACGCGGAACGCCATGCCCTGGAACTTGCCCGACAGCTCGGGCAGGACCTCGGCGACCGCGCGGTTGGCGCCAGTCGAGGTCGGGATGATGTTGTCCGCGGCCGCTCGTGCGCGTCGCAGATCCTTGTGCGGAAGGTCCTGCAGCTTCTGGTCCGCGGTGTAGGCGTGAATCGTCGTCATCATTCCCCGTTCGATCCCGAAGTTGTTGTGCAGCACGTGCGCCAGCGGCACGAAGCAGTTGGTGGTGCAGCTCGCGTTGGAGATGACGTTGTGCTGCTTGGGGTCGTAACCCTTGTGGTTGACGCCCATCACCACCGTGTAGTCCTGGTTTGTCGCCGGGGCGGAGATGATGACCTTCTTCGCGCCGCCCTTGTCGATGTGGACGCGGGCCTTGGTGGCATCGGTGAAAAGGCCCGTCGACTCGACGACGATGTCCACTCCAAGGTCCTTCCATGGCAGATCAGCCGGATCCCTGTGGCTCATGAACTCCACGCGGTGGCCGTCGACGACGATGTCGTCCCCTTCCGCCGTGACCGCCGGCCCGAACGTCCCGAGCGCGGTGTCGTGCTTGAGCAGATGCGCGAACGTGTGCGCGTCGCCCAGGTCGTTGACGGCAACGATCTCGAAAGTAGCCTCGAGGGCGTTGGCTGCTCGGTAGATGTTGCGGCCGATGCGGCCGAAACCATTGATCCCAACCCTGGTCATGTGGACACCCCTTGCGATGCGTGGACGGGCGGACGCGCCGTCTGGAAGCTTCTGTCGACCGCAGTAATGTTATGCGGAGCGGCGCGCGGGCTTCGGCGAGTGGTCCCCGTTCGCGTGATCGGCCATGACCTGCAGCCGGCGCAGGCGGTGGTTGACCGCCGACTTCGACAGCTTCATCCGGCGCGCGAGCTCGCCCAGGTTCAGCTCTGGGTTGGCGCTGCGCCAGCGCGCCATCTCGCGCAGGGCTGGGGGCAGCGCTTCAAGCTTGCCGGTCGTCTCGAGGCGTTCGATGGCGGCGGCCTGGCGCAGCCCGGATCCGATGGTCTTGCCGATGTTCGCGGTCTCGAAGTTGAGCCGGCGGTTCACCTCTCCGCTGACCTCACGCACCACCCGCACGCTTTCGAACTCCATCACCGCCCGGCTTGCGCCCATCCACGAGAGCAGTCGCACGATGCCATCGCCTTCTTTCACGTACACGACGTGCTGGCCTCCCCGCTCCATCAACCCCACCTTCGCGCCCGCAGACTCGGCGACGCCGCCGATGGCGGTCGCCCACGTCTCACTTGGAGCTACGAATTCGAGGTGGTAACGGGCAGAAGGAGCGTTGACGGATCCACAGCCGAGGAACAGGCCGCGAAGCATGGCCTTGCGATCGCACGTCGCGTCCGGAACCACTCGCGCGGCCGCCTGGGTGAAGGCCCCAGACAGGCCGGCCGGCAGCGCAAGCTCGATGAAGAAGGCCATGCGCTTTTTCGTCTTGACGGCCTGGTACTTGGCCTCCATGTGGCCCACCGACCGGCCGAGCCTCACCACTTTCCGCGCGACCACGTTTCTCAGCAGCGAGAAATAGGCCGCCTGTCCCTCGCTCGATCTCTTGATCAAGCGCGCACGCGACCCGAAGTAGATGCCCAGCAGCTCACTCAGCTGGCAGCAGGGCCTGGCCGGCAGAAGCCCGGCCATCTCGTTCTTGACGTCGGCCGAGAACGAAATGCCAACTACCTCCCAGGGTTTGGTGCCTGCAACCCGGCACCCCTTGCGTTCCCTCGCCCCCGAAGGTGCAGTCTACTGAGCCAGTGACGGCGCGCGCACCCGAAACGCACACCCTTTTCGCGCTCTATCACACCATGCTGATGGCGCGCGCGATCGAGCGCCGGCTTTGGGTCATGAGCCGCCTCGAGGAAGTCCGGGCGTCGTTCAAGGGCACTGGATTCGAAGCGGTGCGAGCGGCGGCCGCAGCTGCTTTGAGACCAGGTTTCGATTGGGTTGTCCCGTGCCCGCTCGACCTGACGCTGTGCCTCGCCATGGGTATGTCTCCGCTCGATGTCATGCTCGCCGTCTTCGGCCGGGCGGCCGATCCGAGCTCGGCGGGAAGGCAGGCGCCGGGGACGTTCGGGTCGAAAGCGGGGCGCATCGTCATGACGTCGGCCGCCGCCGGCCGCCACATCGTGCAGGCGGCCGGAATCGCCTACGCGAGCAAGGTCTCGGGACGCGAAGAGGTCACCCTGGTTTGCACCGACCTGCGCGGCACGTACGCCGGAGACTGGCACGAGGGGATCAGCTTCGCCGGCGTGCATGCCCTGCCGCTGATCTGCCTGGTCGAGGATCATGCCGCCGGGTCTCGGCCCATCCCCCGACACACGGACGCACCGGTGGCTCGGGCGCAAGGCTATGGGCTGGCATCGGAGGCCATCGATGGCGGCGACCTCGCAGCGTCGTTGGCGGCCCTATCCCGCGCGGTCGAGCGGGCGCGATCGAAAGGCGGAGCGACACTGATCCACGCCCAGGTCGTCGAGCTCAGCTCAATCGTGGCGGACGGAGGCATGCTGCCGCCGGAGCAGCTCGAGGCGCTGGCCAGGCAGGATCCGATCGACCGTCTGCGACGGCGTCTACTTGGCGCGGGCGTGCTGGACGACTCGGCCGATGACGAGGTTCAGCGCGATTGCGCCGGGGCCGTCGAGGCGGCGGTCGCCGAGGCGCGCCTATCGCCGTCGCCAGAAGGACCCCGGGCGCTGGACAATGTGTTCTCGAGGGAACAACGACCTGGCTGAGATGAGGATGATCGAGGCGGTGCGCGCGGCCATCACCGAGGAGATGGAGCGCGACGAGCGTGTGCTCGTGATGGGCGAGGACGTCGGCCGCAAAGGCGGCGTGTTCGGAGCCACCGACGGCCTCTACGCCAGGTTTGGTGAGGCGCGCGTGCTGGACACGCCGCTCGCGGAGTCGGGCATCATCGGCGTCGCCATCGGCGCCGCGCTCAATGGACTGATCCCGATCGCGGAGATCCAGTTCGCGGACTTCATCCACCCCGCCTTCGATTAGATCGTCAGCGAGGCCGCGCGCACGCGGTACCGCTCCAACGGAGAGTGGTCGGTCCCCATCGTCATCCGGACGCCTTTTGGCGGGGGCGTCCACGGAGGGCTGTACCACTCCCAGTCCATCGAGGCGTTCTACGCGCACGTGCCGGGGCTGAAGGTGGTGGTGCCGAGCATGCCGGCCGACGCGCATGGCCTGCTCAAATCGGCTGTCCGCGATCCGGACCCGGTGCTGTTCCTCGAGCACAAGAAGGTGTACCGGCTGGTCGCCGAGCAGGTGCCCGATGGCGATCACCTGGTGCCGATCGGCCCGGCCCTGGTTCGGCGCCAGGGGGACAAGGTCAGCTGCTTCGCTTGGGGACTGATGACGCACTACTGCCTTGACGCGGCGGAGCAGCTTGCGGCCGACGGAGTCAGCGTCGAGGTGGTCGACCTCAGGTGCCTCGCGCCGCTCGACCGCGACACCATCCTGGAGTCGGTCCGCAAGACGGGCAAGGCGATGATCGTGCACGAGGACAACCTCACCGGCGGTTTCGGAGCTGAGATCGCGGCCATCATCTCGGAGCACGCTTTCGACAGCCTGGACGGGCCCGTCGTGCGCGTGGCCGGCCCAGACATCCCGGCCATGCCGTTCAACGGACCGCAAGAGGAATTCTTCATGCCCAACCCGGCCAAGATCGCGGAGGCGATGAGAAAACTTGCCGCGTACTAGAAAACCCCCTCTCCCCGCTGTGGAGAGGGGCGTCAAGCACATCATCGTTCCGCAAATCACCGCCGACGAGTACGCCGCGCGGCGCGAG